>Ga0182006_1000724_pt1 | contig 22737 bp, 21 predicted proteins | sample Sormic07211104_1_FD_123022 | JGI IMG/M metagenome (GOLD analysis project Ga0182006, IMG submission 123022) | Rhizosphere microbial communities from Sorghum bicolor, Mead, Nebraska, USA - 072115-104_1 MetaG | ecosystem: Host-associated > Plants > Roots > Rhizosphere | place: USA: Nebraska...
CAACCTCGAAAGAGACAAGAGGTTCGAACTTTAAAGAAGAACAAAAGGAGTGGTAGTTCAGCTGGTTAGAATGCCTGCCTGTCACGCAGGAGGTCGCGGGTTCGAGTCCCGTCCATTCCGCAACAAAAGCCTTAACTTGAAAAAGTTGAGGCTTTTTTGTTTAATAATCGTTTTGATTAAAATATTTAGAATGAGGTTCAGTGTGTTACGTAATTATTGACTAAAAAGTCGATTATTATAGTGATAAACTGAATATAGTGTATATATTTGCAATCCCGCAAGGGGAAGAGGTTCGAACTTTAAAGAAGAACAAAAGGAGTGGTAGTTCAGCTGGTTAGAATGCCTGCCTGTCACGCAGGAGGTCGCGGGTTCGAGTCCCGTCCATTCCGCGAAAATAGTTTTGAAATTAAATAAAAGCCTGTGAATTAAATATTTACAGGCTTTTTCGTTTTCTGTTAATACCAAATTATTCAATTCATTCCCAATATCCTTCCAATGCTGTAATACGTGTTTCTTCCTTTTAAGCCGGTAACCAAAATAATTTGGTGAATAAGTACTATGCAAATTAATAAACAAGAGCACAGTCATCTCTATTCAGCTCAAAAACCGAAAAACTGGTAAATAAAATAGTATTCTGTATAAGCCCATTGCAAACTTTAGTTGCGAATTTTGCGGTACCGCTGGTGAGAGATGCGATCTGAAACTAAAAATAACTGTGAATAGTACAATAAAATAACTTCATTGCAATGAAAACAATTTTCAGGATAATGTTATTAGCTTTTATAATGGGTATTTCGTTCTCTATAACCGCCTGCAATAACAACAAAAACCAAGAAAAAATGACAACAGAAAACACCACGGCTCTTTTCCCTAAAGGAGAAAAATTAACCAACGGATATTTTACGGGAGATGCTTATCTGCAGACACTTCTGGTTAGAGATAAGAACAACAATTTTATTTTGGGTAGCGTAACTTTTGAGCCAGGGGCAAGAACCAACTGGCATACACATCCTAAAGGGCAGGTGCTGATTGTAACTGAAGGCGAGGGCCTTTACCAGGAAAAAGGAAAAACAGCCCGGGTCATCAAAAAAGGTGATGTGATCAACATACCAGAAAATGTGCAACACTGGCACGGAGCTACCGCCAGCACAAAAATGGTACATATTGCCATTACCAATTATGAAGGCGAAACCAACGCAGTTTGGTTAAACCCTGTAACTAACGAAGAGTTCAACGCTGCCAATAAAAATTAAGCCATGAGAATAATGGGCAAGAGGAAATTTTTAAAGGTGATACTATTTTTTGTGCTCACCATAAGTATGATCAAAATGAATGCACAACCAAACAAAACTAACACGGATTTGTCTGCACAACAGCAAAGCCTGGTAAAAATTTCGGCACTTACAGCTACGGGAAACCTCGAACCGTTAAAAGTGGAATTGAATAAAGGCTTGGATTCCGGACTTGCTATTAACGAAATTAAAGAAGCACTCGTTCAGCTTTATGCGTATTGTGGTTTTCCAAGAAGCCTTAATGCCATTAACGTTTTTATGGCTGTAGCAAAGGAGAGAGAAGAAAAGGGAATCAACGATAAAGTTGGGAAAACAATTGTTGTAGAAAATAACCCTAAAAATAAATATGAACAGGGCAGAAAAGTGTTGGAAGAACTGACCAAGGTACCACAATCAAAACCTGCCCCGGGTTTCGGAGCATTTGCACCAAGGATTGATGCTTTTCTAAAAGAACATTTATTTGCCGATATTTTTGTTAGTGATGTGCTGAGTTATCAACAAAGAGAAATGGTAACAATTGCGGCTCTGGCCTCAATGCCTGGTGTAGAAGGTCAGCTGCAGGCTCATATCAACATGGGAAAGAATACAGGTATTACTGAAAACCAATTAGAGCAATTAGCAATGCTGGTTGAAACAAACGTGAATAAAACACAGGGAAATACCATCAGGAAAATAATCGGAAATCCATTAGTTCCTGTCATTGAAAAGGATATGATGGTGCGTATTTCTGAAATCGAAATTTTACCAGAATACCTCGAAGATTATAAAACCGTTTTGCAACAGGAGGCCGCAGCTTCTGTAAAGATCGAGCCTGGTGTAATTGCCATTTTTCCTATGTTTCAACAGAAAACCCCCACCGAGGTTAGGATCATAGAAATATACGCCAATAAAGCAGCATATCAATCTCATTTGCAAACACCACACTTTCAACACTACAAAACAACGACCATAAAAATGGTAAAAGCATTAAAACTGGTAGATATGAACAGCCTAGATAATGAAACAATGCTGGAGATTTTTAGTAAATTAAAATAGGATATATCAGAGATGAAAAGGATCTGGTTTTTAAAAGCGTTGCAGCCTGACAAGATATTACGCGTATTTTCCGGCTTCAATCAATTCATAGAATTCCGGTATTCATTAGGCGAATGCCCAACCTGTTGTTTAAAGAAACGGGTAAAATGTGAGGGATATTTAAAGCCAAGCCCATAAGCAACCTCGCTTACCGATTTGCTGAGATCAAGTATCTGTTCTTTCGCGGCATCAATCAGTTTTAAGTGTATATACTCCAGTGCAGATTTTCCCGTTTCTTTTTTTACCAGGTCGCCGAAATATTTTGGAGACAGGTTGAGCTGTGCTGCACAATAGGAAACGGAAGGCAATCCCAGCGTTTGGAGCTTTTCCGACTGGAAGTACTCGTTCAGTAACCCCTCAAATCCAGTCAATACATTTTTATGGACATGTTCCCTGGTGAGAAACTGCCGGTCGTAAAACCGAACAGAATAATTCAGGAACATTTCGATATTGCTAACGATCAATGTCCTGCTGTGCTTATCAATTGGATGCACTAATTCATACCGGATCTTATTAAAACACTCCAGCACTATTTCTCTTTCCGCATCAGATACATGCAGTGCTTCATTAACATCATAAGAGAAAAAGCTGTATTCGTTAATGCATTTACCGAGATGGGTTCCACGGATCAGATCGGAATGAAAGAATAATCCCCAGCCTGTCGGCTGTATCATGTTTTCGCTTTCCTCAAAACCAAATACCTGCCCGGGTGCGATAAAAAGAAGTGTTCCTCTTCGTAATCATAATGATTGCGGCCATATTTCATCTCCCCGCACTTCTCGTCTTTTAAAAAGATCATATATACATCAGAAATATAACGTGCCTCTTTTACCGGCTTTGATAGCGACTGATCAAGAACACTGACCAAAGGGTGCAGGGTTTTCTGGCCCCGCTCGTTATTGATCTGGGCCACACTTTCAATTCTAATGGGATTTCCCATGACTTCGGTTATTTTTAAGTGAAAATAGCTTAAGTATTTCAATAATCACCTACAGAAGCGCTAATGAACAGAAATATTGATAAGAGAAACAGGAATCTGTATAACGATCTGATGCAAAAGTATAAACTGAACAAATAACAACTAGCCTTTACCTTTGTAGATCTCTTTGGCAAGCCTAATGCGCAGCTTGCCCGCCAACAGGTTAAAGCCTACCTGAACATTAGCGAAAGTACCTACAACGCAAGGTAAAAGACGGCACGTTAAAGTCTGTAAAACTGCCCGGTGGCGATCGTTTTTACCTGAAAGATTTACTGTCTGCCTGCCTGGAAAGCCAGCGAAAAGGCCGTATCTGATTACCCTTTCGTTACCCCTTCTTTACCTGTTGTTTACCCTTTGTTGCTACCAAGTTAACCCCAACGTTACCCCAGGGTTACCCCGGCTTTACCTTTTGGTTACCTAAAAGGTAAAGCCAAAGCTTGCTTCCGCAGAATGGCAATACTGCTTATGGTTATGCTGCCCTTAAGCAGGCTGCCACAGGTGGCCTGGCTGTAGCAACGCGGGCCAACCGTAACGGCTCATTTTAGCTCATAATCGGCGTTAATTGGCTCAATTTAGCTCATTTTAGCTCAAAATGTGGTGCCAATGCTGTTAAGCCGCTAGGTTTGGGCATGGATTTAAACATACCACTATAAACAGCAATCCTTTTATACAAACATTTTTTCAATTAAAAACAAAATTATGGCAACATATTCAAAAGGCACAAATGGTGCATTCTCAGGAAAAGTAGGCCGTGTAATCGGCAGCAACTGGCGCAGCACAGATTACTTGAAAGGTTTGTCTAAAAAGAGCAGCATTCCGGCAGACTTTCAATTTTTATTCGGCAAACGTATTTTCAAAGCCAGTACTTTGTAGCGTTTTAATGCGCTTTGTCGTTTTTCACTAAAAACAAAATAGACGATGAAAAAAATAGCACTTGTATTATTGTTGGGTGTTGCCCTACTAGCCTGTAAAAAAAATAAAACTACTTCTGATTGTGGGGACAAGATCTGTACTGAAGAGTTTGCCTCGGTAACGTTAAAATTTGTAGACAATAAAGGCGCTGGTGCGGAAGTAAAAGATTTCAGTGTAATCAACCAAAGAACAGGAGAGCGGATAGCGGCTAACTCGAGTATTTATACCAGCACCATAAAAGGCGTATTTATTATCGTTGATGATAATAATAAACTTGGTCTGTCAGAACAAGGAGATAATCTGAAAATTACTGGTACCTCTGTAGAAACTAATCAGACTAAATCTGATGTAATCAAAGTAAGTGGTGGAAAGTGTGCGTGTCACATCAATAAAATCTCAGGACCGCAGCAGATTGCTTTTGATTAAACTTGTTAATATGTTCAAAACCTATAGCCTTAACCTTAGTTGAGGCTTTTTTGTTTCAACAAAATCAGCTTCAATCTGTGCTTTTACTTGCTTATTAGAAACCGAATATTTTTAAAAGCAAGGTCTCACATATTTCTCTTAAATCTTTCTCATTGCATTAAAGTCTTGTTAATCATTGAACTGTGTAAATAATTTAGGGTAAATATTTGATTTTTATGAAAAGTATTGTTTAGTTTAGCTAAACAATAATTGATTTATGTAAACAATATCTTAATCCTGATTTAACTATGAAAACATTGAAACTATTATCATTCTTAATTATTCTAATGGTTTTGTCTATCATGTCCTGCAAAAAGGCTGGCACTACCGATCCAAAAGAAAAACAAATTTCAGATGAACAAGCTTTAGCAGTGAATGCATTAGTTGCGAAACCTAAAAAAGTTTTGTTTATAGTATTGATGGCTGTGTATGGAAAGCCATTACGGCCACAAACGCACCTAACCTTAAAACGTTGATGGACCAATCGTACACCAGTACCAATGCGTTGGCCCAGGTGCCTACCTGGTCATCAAATGGTTGGTCGGCATTGTTTACCGGTGTTGGGGTAGCCAAACACAAAGCTTCCGATAATAGTTTTTCGGGATCTGATTTCGTAAACTATCCTTCTTTTTTTAGGCAGATCAAAAACAGTTTGCCCAGCTTGCGTACCGCATCAATTGTTACCTGGTCTTCGATCAATAATTTTATAGTTGCTACACCTGATGTAACGGTGAAACAGAACAGTGCAAACGATAACGCTACAGAAACCAGAATCATTCAGGAAATTACGACCAATAATACCGATGTTGCATTTTGCCATTTCGATAATGTTGATCATGCCGGACATGCCAGTAATTATAGAATCACCACGCAAATGTATATGGATTCGGTAAAAGCTGCCGATGCACGTGTGGGAAGGATATTAACCGCTTTAAAAGCACGGCCAACTTATAATAACGAAGATTGGTTAATTGTGGTAGCCACAGATCACGGTGGAGATTTAAGCCATGGCGGTTCGAGTTATCTCGAGCAAAATGCATTTATCATTTTAAACAACAGTGCCATTTCTCCTCAATTGGTTAATGCTTTACCAACCACCGCAACAGAATCGACACCGAACAGTATTTCTACCGTTAATTTTAAAAGCAATGTTTACGGTCAGCTGCCAACGCTAAGTGGTCTTAACCTTAGTGCAACCAGCAGTTTTACCATCGAGTTTAGGGCCAGGGCAACAACCGCCACCAGCGATCCGGTAATTATCGGGAACAAAAACTGGGCAAGTGGTTACAATAAAGGTATTATCATTGCCAATAGAAATGGCATAATCAGAGCGAATTTTGGCGATGGTACCCACAGATTGGATATTGATGGTGTTGATTTAACCGATCAGTTGTGGCACCAGGTGGCGATAGTGGTTAACCGTAGTACACAAAAAGCAACCATGTACGATGGTGGTGTTCAGGTGGCTGAAGGTAATTTATCGGCAGTTGGCGATTTGCAGAGCAATATTGCATTTCAGATTGGTCAAGATGGTACAGGGAACTATAGCCCGTATTTTACAGGCAATATATCAGAAATCAGGTTGTTTAAATCTGCATTACCTGCAGCGAGTATTAGCGCCTACAGTTTTACCGCTTTAACTTCATCGCACCCGCAAAATGCCGACCTGGTTTTATATACCAAGGGAAGCGAGGGCACCGGAACTACCTATAATGGAAGTTTGGTTACACCTCAAATTAATATCCTGACTAAAAGCAGTGCAACAGTTACCTGGAGTGCCTTAACTACTCCAATATTTAAACGTAAAACAACCGATTATCACGGCGCACCTTATTTGTATAGTGTACCGCCAACAATATTAAAATTTTTAGGAATCACGGCGCCTAGCTATTATGATGGGCAAGCCCTAGTTAATTTTTAAACATAAGAATAAAAAGAGGGTGTATCATAAATATAGATTTGTCATTCTGAGCTTGTTGAAGGACCTGTTGAAATACGCTTTAAGGTGTTTCGACAGGCTCAACATGACAGCATCTGGGCTGAAATCGCCTTTATGATACACCCTCCATTATTAATTTACGCCGAGAAATAATTTAATCGAGCAATGTCCAGGTTTTTCTGGCCTGTACCTGCTGTACAACTTGCTGTTCGGCAACCACAATATTTTCTTTGCGCTGGCCAATATATTCTAATCCACTCAACTTATTCCAAAGCGCTACCAATACATTCATAAATTCGTTGGCCATTAACATACTGTTGTTAATTTGTTTATGATCGTAAACCAGTTCGATGGTTTTGGCCAAAAGCTCTTCAAAGTTTCCCGGGGTTACATCTTTCCACTCGTAAAAATATTTTAACAGTTCTTCTCTTTCGCGAGGGTCAATCAGTTTAATGGCCGTAAAAAAAATGTGTGCCAAGCTAGAGAAATAACCTACTAAAACTGCTGGCGATTCGCGATGTGCAATGTTTCTGTATTCGTAAAATAAACCCGCAATGTAATCTACAATCTTCTCTGAGATTAAACGGATGTTCTTGCCTAGCGGTGTAATGTTGTCCCTTCCTCCTGTTTTATCGATAATTTTAAAAGCAGCCAGCTGTAAGTCGTTTAGTAAAACACTAAAAGATTCATAATATCTAATCAGGGCTGGATGACTTGTTATGGTTGAGCTGGGCGGGATATAACTATTGTTGATCGATAACCGGCCATTTTCGTAGTAAACCTGCCCAATGGTTAGGAAATAACTATCTGCTGTTTGCGAACCCACCTCGCTCTCCGGTAAAACTGCAATAGCATAACTTTTGGCAAGCTCCGGGTAACGGATCGGGTTTTCTTCAGGATTTGGTGTGCCTGTTGGTATACGGTTAAACGGACTCACAACTAATAAAATAACATAGTTACGCGGTTCCGATTGGCCAAAATAATGGTTGTGTACCAGCGTATCCATATTGTCAGATTGTATAATATCAATGTGGCAGCCTTCGGGCGTAATGGCATTACAGTATCTCACCCTTACCTCGATATGGTTGGTTGCTTTTTCGATAATTTCGATATCGTGCGAACTTTTATAACCTGCAAAAGGCGGTAAAAGTCCGTAATTACTATTGTTTAAATGTAGAGAGGCGGCATCGCGTACAAAGTCCTGCAAATAAAGATCACTTAATGTAAAATGATCACTGGAAAGCTTCATGCCATTAATCCAATTAATGGATTTATATTTTAGCGGCTTTATCATGGTAGATGTTTTTATTATAGATTAGATAAAGATAGCACTTTCTCCAACTTCATTGGGTTTGTTTACATTTTCAGATACCCGTTTAGCGTAAATCGTCATTTTTTCGGTAATGCCATTTTCGATAATGTCGAGATCCGGATCGATGAAAATATTGCGTTTAAAAAAAGAAGTTTTAATAAAGAAAATCCATTTATAATTTTCCATATCGTCGCCCCTAAATTCTACCGGGCTTTTGGCAAATTTTAAATTGTAATCATCAATAAACTTGTGGAACCAGATACCGAAGTTCATGTTTTCTACAGCTTTTACCTTTACCTTTAAAGGTTCGGGATCGCTGCTTTTTTTGTAAAGCTCCAGCTCCAGTACCAATAAACGGTTGAAATCTACATGGTCCATGTTGATGTCCAATGGCGTGTCAGGATATCTCCAGATCTTGTAGATTTCCGAAGGGATACCAAGCAGTGAAACATAAGCCCACCAAAAAATAAGTGGAACAAAAAAGCAGGTGATGCTGCCGGCACCAAACCACCCAAAATTTACAACGCTTAACCAGTTAAAGGCGAGCTGATATAAATAAACAGCTAAAATAGCAGAAATTACAGTGGCAAAGAAGATAAAAGCCTTGCGCTCCAGCATATCTTTAGGGTAGTATTTTGTTAGCAGATAAACGAATACTGTTCCCATTAAAAGATAAAAAATACAGCAGATAATATAACCCCAGGGCATGAAATTAAAGTTTAGGAACCCTAAGAAACCCGGAGCCGCTAAAATAATGCCGATAAGCAGAACACTTACGATAAGTCTTTTGTTATTAAGAAACTGGTTCTTCTTGTTGATGATAGAAAGCACCGCCGTTGAGACTATAAATATCAACGGAAATAAGAGAAAGCGAATAAAAAATGATTGAACGTCCATTAATTTTGATAGATGTGATGTACTACAAATATAGTATCTTTAGTATTTGATTATAATCCTATTTTTTTTCGATAATATAAATTTAACCTATAACAAATAAGCAAGCTTAAAGTTTAAATGAAAAAAGAAACTTTGATTAACAACGAACTCTTTACAGATTATAAAGCGGTGGCTCATGCTGCCGATTTAATAGAGCGTAAGGTAATTGATGCCGATCGGATTGAAGTAATCCCGATAGGGCCAGATAAGCGTGCTTTTGCTAAGGATATTGAAAATACAACTACCTACTATACGGAAAGAAGAAGGCAAGACCGTATCCGCATCAATACCAACAGAGAGAGTTTGTACGATATGCTGCCTGAAGGGCTTTTCCACCGTCCGCCAACTGGTAGTGCAGGTATGGACGAGGAATCTATGATTAAAGATATCAGGGATAGGAGAGAAGAAGAAAAGGAAGCCAGGTTGTTTTTTACACCCTTTGATGCGGAAATTAATTATGTAAGGGTCATGACCGAGTTATATGAAAATATGCTCGATAAAAAAACAACCTATTCCGATTTAAGTCAGATTTTTGAATTTGGATGGGATGAATTTAATTTACTCAATAAAGAACAGAGCATCATCTGGATGCACCTGCTACCCGAAATTCAGCAAAAGAGAAACGATATCGGTTTTGCATCAAAAGTACTTACTGCACTGTTTAACCTGCCACTTACCATTGTGGATGCTACAGCCAATATTGCACCGGTAAAAATTGCCGACGAAATGCAGATGCAGCTGGGTGGAAGTGCATTGGGCATTGATACCATCATTGGTGATCGCTTTACCCCCGAACACGAAGCTTATCATGTTAATATCGGTCCTACTTTGCCACAGGAGCTGGTTAAGTTTATTCCTGGACAAAAAAACAGGGCCATTTTGGATATGGCCATCAGTTATTTAATGCCTGTTGATGCAGAGGTTAATGTAGCGCTCCTTACCGCACCTGATTACCAGGAAACGATATTGAGCGAAAATGGCGAAAGTGCATATTTAGGGTATACGGTATACCTTTAATATTTCTCTCAAATTACCGTCATTGCGAGGCACGAAGCAATCTTACAACGATCGCTAGATATGAAATTGATTAATTCCCATCTAAAGTAGTGAGATTGCTTCGTCGTTCCTCCTCGCAATGACGACCTTTTTATTAAACCGCTTTATACAACACTGGCTTTAACAGCATACGGTAATGCACATTCATCGTACTCCTTAGGTTTAATTTCGCCAAAGTTAAACTCAACAGTTCTTCCCAATCCTGTATGCTAAGGTTAAGCTGATCTGCAGGTTCGATCAAAATATCAGTAGTTTTAATAAAGCCTGCATTTGGTTTATTATCCATGATCAAGCCTTTGGCCAGGGTAATGCCCTTTAATTTGTTGCCCAGTTCGTAACGGCAAAAATTGATTACATCAGCCTTTGTAATAATCCGGTCGGCCGTGGTTAAACCATATTTATAAGCCTGCACCCGGTTGGTTGCATTCAATCTTGACCGGCCGCCTTTCGTTTGGCTCAATAAAACGATACTCTCTGCATTTACTTTATTGTTATCGTATACCACTAAACGGCTTCCGGCATTAATGTGGTTGGCCTCTTCTGCTTGTGTAACCCAGATATCAAGGAATAAAATGTCCGCATCGCCAATCGGTTTCAATACAATATAGCTGGGTAGTTCTTTAATGTCTTTAAGCGCTGAGCGGCTTTTTTGTTCAATAAGCGCAATATTCTGTTCCAGATTTTTCAGTATAGTACTCAAAAAGTCGGGTCCGTAGGCCGAAAATGCAGCCTTTTCATCACGCAGCAATTCAAAAAGATAGTCTACCAGTTCCTTCGCATTTCTGGTGTCGAAACGCTCCGTGCCTCCGTACCGGATCGAAAAAGATCCGTCTCCTTTTTCGTTCTCATTGGTGTAAGGAATCTCGTTGTAACTTTTCCCTTTATTATCCTTCAGGTTTTCTACCGCAAGCATCTGATCGAATGATTCCGTTTTAATCGGGATAATATTGTTCATCGTTTTAAGGCGGTGTTTGATCTGGCTTAACCGTTTATTTACTACCGGGAACGCATTGATATAAATATGAAGCTCGTTCAGCATTTCCTGATTTATAGCTGCCGGAAAAATTACTTTAAGCCATTTTACCGAATGATCGATCTGGTTTAAAACACCTGGTTGGAATAGGTTGGCAAACTCAGGAGGTAATTCCCTGCTTTCGTTGATATTAAAATCGTTAAGATCGCCCAGGGTAATAAACCTGTTGCTGTAAAACTGTAAAACATCTGCTTTAATCAGATTAAGCAATTGTTTGTGCTGAAACGGTGCCTGTACCTTACCCGTTAAAGGCTCATCCATAAAACGTTCTGTATAGGCGGCGAGCTCATTGTTTTTGTAGAACCATTTCCCCAATGATAGCAGATCGTAAGTGTTTTCGGGCACCGAATAATTTTTCCAGTCGAAAAATAAATTCAGTTTATTAAAGTCCATCCAGTCTTTAATGCCGTCAAAGCCTATGTAAATGGTGTTTTTATCTACAGAAGTGCCAGGGAGGGTATTGTGTATAGGCTGCTTGCCCAGCTGTTCTACATTAAAAAGTGTATTTCCGGTAACAATGTATTTTATAGATGCATTATTTAATTTCACGGTATGCAGCGGGCTAAAAAAAATATCGGTTTTCTTTGCCTTATCATTTTCCTGCGGGATATTCTTTTTAAATGCAAACTGCGAATAGACCGAAAGGTAGTCCTGCTGTTCAATCGGCCTGGCGTGCATAATGGCATGTGCCGGTAACGATGAAGTTAAATGATCGGGAGCTAAAATACGGCTGATCTTGTCAAAAATCCTGTTCTCTAAATTTTTAACATCATTGGATACATTAAAAAGCTCATTGCTTAACGCCTCGATAATCAGTCTAACAAGTGGATCGAAGTCATTACTGTCTTTAATATTCCAGAAATCTTCAGCATTTTTTAAAATTCTGTTCCGGATTTCATCTTTTGATGAATAAAAAACTGGTTTCATGTGTAGAATATTTGGGGCGTTTTAGATTAAGTTGATAATGGGCTAAGAAATAAAGCGGTGTTAAAAAAATATTTTTCTCCTGTGGTTTTTATTAGTGCGCTAACGCTAATATCTACCTTTTTTTTAATCTCGGTTATCTTACGTAACGGGTATACATTTTCTACCTCAGTAATGCGCACTTCTACCTCGGTATTATATATCCTAAATTCATAGTCGGTGATGGATTTTAGCAACGATTTGCGGAATTTTTCCTCCCAAATGCTCTCGCTCACAATTAGCTCAAAGTCGAGATCCCATATTTCACATCCAAAATCGTTATGGAACCGATGTTCACCAAAACGGCTAAAAATAATCAGTTCTATGTGGTTCGAAATCGATTTTCCGAGGTCAGCTGGCTGAAGGCCAATACCTGAGAAAACCGACTTAAATCTGAAGGGTTTGTTGTAAAAATTTTCAGACATACACGGTTTGGCTTAAAGTTTGTTAAAAGTAAAAGAAATAATATCGTTTTAATAACCAAACAACAAATATTAAAAAATGTTATAGTATAGTGTTAATTTGAAAATTTTGAGTGATTTAGTGTGAGCGAGATGTAAGATTAATATGATAACCAATGCTATGTGAAACTATTAATGCTCTATGAAACCCATTAATGCCATCGAAATCAGGACCGCCTACACGAGGTTTATCTTAAACTTTGTATTCCTAACGCTTTTCTCTATCCTTTGTATTTATCTCTTTTTTGCCGCATCCGATTATGAGTATACCCTGCTCGATAGAAAGGTGAAGGAAACCGAAAAACTATCTTATCTGAGAAAAGATATCAATACCAATTTCGACCTTATCCTTGTCCGTTTTAAAGAACTTGCCCAATACCGCGATTACAATGCCAACGAAATGAGCAAACAGAGCATCCTTTTGGGCGATATTCAAAGTGCCAACAACAGGATTAAAGACCTTATTTCTAAAAAAACGCAGGCCAGTCCGAGTTTTGATCTCTACACCAAAATAAACAACAATGTTGGTGCAATGGCCGATCTGCAGGATTCGCTTATTAAATCAAGGGGCGATATCCAAAGGTACAAGGAACAGATAAACGACTGCCACCGCGTAAACCAGGCTACGGCAACCAAAATCAGAAACGGACGGTTCGGCCGATAATTAAACGATTATGATAAAATTAAGTATAAAAGAAAGACGCGAACAATTCTTGTTTTTTATAGCGCTGTTTGTTTTTACCGTAGGGCTTTTAAGTTTTGGTATTTTTTATAGCGATAAATCGCGCTACGAAATCTCCAAAGAAGAGCTTGAGGTAAAAATCAGCGAGAACGAAACATTCGAAAGTATGGTAAAAGAAACTTCGCCTACCATTGATACCACTTACAAACAGATCACCCGCTACAACCCAAATGTACAGGCGGTTTTCTTGAAAAACGATATACAGAATTCATTAGGCGCTATCAGGGCTGCGTTTGACCGTAAAGCATCAGACCAGCGTTATAAAATATTTGTTCAAACGGCACAACTGTACGACAGGTTATTTTACGATAGACAGGAACAAAATAGAAACATTACAGATATCGAATTGCATAAACGGCAATTGGACGATTGTATTCTCAACAGGCGACAATTGCAGCAAACCATATCTGCTAGATAAATACCTAAAAAACAACCTATAAAAAACGCTACCTATGTCTGACACAAACACCAAGCAAGTTAATTCAAATTCGCAGGGCTATGTTATTCTCTACATCCTATTAGCTGTATTGCTCTTAACAGGCCTTATTTTCCTATTTAAAAGTTCATTGTTCGAAAAGAGGACAATTGATGCGCGGATCTTAAAAGATGAAATTTATTTAAACGAAAGTCTGGTTTTTACCGATAATACCCCAAAAGCTACCAAATGGTTATGGGAATTCGGAAACGGAGAAAAAGCCACCACAAAAACCGGTTCTTATCACTACACAAAGCCCGACACTTATATTGTGCGCTTAACTGTTGATGGCGAACTCCGTCAGGAATTTCCGGTTACCGTACGCGATACCGTTCATACACCGGTTGTAGATAGCGTACTAACCATTAGCGGCCCAACTGCAGGTTTGGTTAACGAAGAAATCAGGCTCGAAGGAGATGGGGAAGGAAAAGATTTCGAATGGTCGTTCGGCGAAACTGGGCGCGTAGATGTTAAAGGAAAAACCGCTTTATACACCTACCGGGCCCCAGGGAAATATGTGGTACGCCTGCGTTCGGATAAAAGCCGTAAACCCGCTTTCCTAAACATTTTGATCACTGATCCAAATGCCGAAATTGTTGAAGATATTGTTGCCCCTGGCGATGGCGAACGTAAAACCATTGATGATATCAGGGCGCGTTTACAGGCCATCGCCAATGGTGCCGATTTTAACTCCAACTATTACTATCTCGTTAACAAGTACATGTGCGGTAACGAAAAAGTAACGGTAAATGTTGAAATGAACGGTAAGAAAAAACAGACCGATATTTACTCGTACTGCATGGGACTCACCTTTGGGGGAGAAATAGCCGTTGATGAAGCGCAGCTAACCATCAAGCCAAATTCTACCTGTGCCAGCTTGGTAAATATTAAACAACATTCGGGAACGGCCCAACCTGCGGCAACAACTGCTGATGCGCCGGCAAAAACAAGATAAATTAACCGCTCACCTAATTTTAAAGCTCATCTACAGATTATGAAAAAATACTATGCCTTAACTCTCCTTTTTATAGGAATATCGTTTGCCTACGCACAATCGCCGGCATCCTTTGGCAAAAGAGTAAAATACATGCCTAAATCTTACGAAAGGCCTTCAGAAAATATAAACGTAATGGACAATACCAGTAGCAGCAGTTTGCCATGGATTGTTTTTTCAGACCGTGAAGATAATTATACCACTACTGCACCGGGCGGAAGCCTCATTATGAAAAAAATCAGCTTTATGGAACCTTTCTATGTTTCAAAAGAAGAAAACGGCTACCTGAAACTGATTAAATACAAGGCCGGAATGATCAGGGGCAGAAAAATAAACGATAAAAAAAGTGCCATTAGTTATGGTTGGATCGCAAAATCTAAACTGCTTTTATGGCAACGCGCTTTCTCTAACCAAAAAACAGGTTATGCAGAAAAAGCCATCGGTATCGTAAACGGGAAAAATGCCTTAACCGAACCAAAGTTCTATTTCGATACCACCGATTCTATTCTGGTTTACAATACACCCGAACTTAAAGACCGGCGTACAAAAGTAAGGTTGCACGAAATTGCCTATATCTACAAAAAATCAGAAGATGGTAAGAAATACCTGATCGGTTCTGATGACCAGCTGGTTGCAGATACCGCTTTAAAAAGTATTTACGGCTGGGTTTCTGCCGAAGCCGTACACAGCTGGGGCGACCGTTTGTACATTACCTCGGTTAAACCCGGCGATTACGACAAGGATGATTCTACCTCGGTAGCCATCAAAAACGGAATTAATAAAGGAACAACTTTCGCCGTAGATCCCTTATTGCCAAGGGAAAACCTGATCCTGCGTAGTGTACCTGTTGTTTCAAACGATGAAGGAGGTAACACGGTAGGCATCGCTGCAGATGTTTTCAATAAAAAAGACAATAAAATATTAACCATTAACGGTTCAGCACTTTCTTATCAGGACTACCTGAACCTCCGTAAAAATAAAAGCAAAGTAAATGTTGTTTTTGTAGTGGACGGTGGCAGCCCAATGACCAAGTATTTTTCTGGAATGACCAATACCATTGCTTCTTTCGAAAATATTATGGGCGATTTTGGTAAAGGAACAAAAGTAAACTTTGGTGGTGTAGTATACCGCGGCGAAAGTGGTTGCGCTTTGAAAGGTATTTTCGTAAGCCCAATCCAGAACGATTACAGGCAGTTGATGACTTTCCTTTCAAATCAGGCTAAAAATACCGTTAGGTGTAATGGAGAAATAAGCGAAGAGCCTGTTTTTCAGGCAATAAAAGCTGGGTTAGACTTATTTAAAGCAAAAAAGAACGAAACCAATTTAATTGTTTTAGTTGGCAGTACCGGAAATACCGGGGGAACCAACAATTACCTCATTAACGAATTGAGTGAGCAGGTTGCCCAGGCAGATGCACGTATTTTAGCCTTACAGGTCTATAGTGATTTTAATCAGTCATTTAACGATTTTGTAATCCAGTCGCGTAAACTCGTTTCCGAATCGGCTATCCGTTCGGCAGAATACAGAAAAAACACCATGGTAAAAGGTGAGGGTTTAAAAAGCTTCCAGCCTTATAATACCAGTTTACAGGATTCTATCTCTTACTATTTAGATTATCCTAAAAACAGTTTAATCCAGGGCGGGGTTGTTTTCCCAACAAAAGGTTCTGTAAATTCTAATCAGAGCATGACGATTGCTTTACGCCGTTTCGTAAAAGAAACCAACTCCGATATTTATAACCAGATCAGTTCGTTGGATAGTGCTTTCCGTTTAACAGGAATATCGCGTAAAAACCTGACTGCCGATGTAGAAGGTTTATTGCCAGAGCCCGTTGGCCCTGAAGTTGCAGACCGCATGCCGCACAATGCCTTTAAATATTATAGCACCGCAAATCTGTCGGTTGATGCGGTAAAAAACAACCCTTCAACATTACAGTACGCGATCGTTTTAAACAACATGGAATACAAGCAGATCGTAGATGTGTTTTCGATTATGTTGGGACAGAACTTGCAGGCCGATCAGTCTTCTTTCAGGAGTAAACTTGTTAAAAATTATGTGAAAATGCCAAAACAGATGCTGGGTATTAAAGAGTCATCGGGCAACATAAAGCGTTTAACCTTGGCCAACTATATTAAATTGGTAACAGGTTTGCCTTTAAACAACAAATTTTTAGAGGAATATACCGTTGGCGATTTAAAGAATACTTCTAAAATGCCACTCGAAGCGTTCGAAAATTACATTAAATTATTAAATCAATCGGTTCAGCAGATTAAAAGGGCTACTCAAATTGAGCAGCAGTTTATCTCGAACGGCAAAATATATTACTACATCACCGAAAATAATTTTAACCCGGCAGTATTGCCTACAACCAACTAAGGGATATGGCAGTTACAAATTTAAGCGAATCGGTTAAAACAGCCCTCCACATTGCACAGTCTTTGGCTAAAGAGTACAGAAATGAAGTATTTACTGCAGCTCACCTGCTCAAAGGATTGATGCATAAAGATGTTGGTCTGCGCTCGTTCATTACCGCTATTGGTAAAGATGAAGAATACATTAGCGAATGGGCCGAAGTGCGGATTGATGAACAGGCAAAATCGGCTGGCTATACGGATAATGTGAGTGGATCACCAGAGATTGCCGTAATTTTCGAAGAGGCCGATAATGTACGCATTAAACTCGGATTGGATTTAATTACCCCGGTATGTGTGTTAACCGCATTGGCAAAACCGGGTATCGGTTTTCAGCCCGATCAGTTAAAATCGTTCCCGATTAAAGAACGTGAGATCCTGGATCTGTATGTAAAAGATGAAGAAATTTCGCGGGCGGTTTCGCCTGATCAGACAAACGCTGGTGCCGAAAGTAAAAGCACAGGCAACGCCCTGTATAAATACTGTATAGATCGGTTACAGCTGGTGCGCGATGGTAAAACCGACCCGATTATCGGCCGTGATAAGGAAACCAGGCAGATGATGGAAATCCTTTGCCGCCGCACCAAACCAAATGTAATCCTAACCGGTGATGCCGGCGTAGGTAAAACGGCTTTGGTTGATGGTTTTGCCATTGATATCGTAAACCAGAATGTACCCGAGAATTTAAAACCCGTGCAGCTTTTTGAGCTCGATTTAGGTTCGTTAATTGCAGGGGCCTCTTACAAGGGAGAAATAGAAGACCGTTTAAAAAACATCATCAAAGAAATCAAGCAGTTTGAAAAGGCTGTGCTGTTTATTGATGAAATCCACACTTTATTGGATAGTAAGGGCCCTTTGGGAGCGGGTATAGGGAATTTGCTGAAACCAGAACTGGCCCGTGGCGAAATTACGGTAATCGGTGCTACAACCATTGATGAGTACCGCAAAATTATCGAGCCCGAGCAGGCTTTCAGCAGACGTTTCGAAGTATTGCAGGTTAATGAGCCAAATGAAGAAAGCACAATCAAAATGTTGCAGAAACTGGCCGTAAAATATGAGGATCACCATACTTTAACTATCGAACCGGATGCTTTAGGCGAATGTGTACGCCTGGCCAAACGTTACATGAAAGATAGGAGACTCCCTGATTCTGCATTCGATCTGCTCGACCGTACAATGGCCGCCATGAAAATGATGAACGATACCTCCGATCAGGTAATCGAAAGTTTGGAAACCGATCTGGAAGCTTTAAATGCCAATACTGAAGAACCGGAAGCAGAGAAATTTGCTGATTATAAATGGCTTTTCTCCTTGCTTCAGAATAAATTAAGTCCGGTTTTACTGGGCCGTTTAACCGATGAAACACAAACCGATGCTTTCGAAACCGCCGATGAATACCAGGGTTATATTACCAAAAGCCTGCAGGAATTAAAAAAATATGCCGCTGAAAAAAGCGATCGCATCAGCAAACAGGATATTGCTTCTATAGTGGCCTACAAAACAGGTATCCCTATGGGTAAACTGCAAGCGGGTGAAAAGGAGAAATTGCTCAATATGGAGCAGTATCTTAAAAAACGCGTAGTAGGACAGGATCAGGCTTTAAAGGCTGTTTCTGATGCTATACTCGAATCGCGCAGCGGATTGAACAAAAAAGGACAGCCAATAGGATCCTTCTTTTTACTGGGGCCAACCGGAACCGGTAAAACAGAACTGGCCAAATCGATCGCCGAGTTTTTGTTTAACGACGAAAAAGCGATGATCCGTTTCGATATGTCTGAGTTTAAGGAAGAGCATAGTGCCGCCTTACTTTATGGTGCACCTCCAGGTTATGTAGGTTACGAAGAAGGTGGTTTATTGGTGAATAAAATCAGACAACAGCCTTATTCTGTACTGCTTTTTGATGAAATTGAAAAAGCACACCCTTCTGTTTTCGATACTTTTTTACAGATTCTGGACGAAGGCCATATGCACGATCGTTTAGGAAAAGAGGGCGATTTTAGTAACTCACTCATTCTTTTTACCTCGAACATCGGTAGCGAATGGATTGCCGAACAGATCGGTAAAGGTGTAATCCCTGCTTCTAATCAGTTAATGGAAGTAATGGCCGGGCATTTCCGGCCCGAATTTTTAGCCAGGATCTCCGAAATTGTTCCTTTTGCACCGATAAATGAAAGTAATGTGGTGCGTATTTTCGAAATCCAGTTAAACAGTTTGGTACAATCGCTCAATAAAATGGGTATTGAGTTTGAAATTGCGGAAGACGCCAAAAAAATGATCGCTTTAGATGGTTTTACACCCAAATATGGTGCAAGGCAGCTATCGGCCGTTATCAGAAATCTTTTACGCAGGCCAATCTCGAAATACATCATTTCTGGTGAACTAAAAAAAGGATCGAAGGTTGTAGTAAGCAAACATGCAGCGGAAGATAAACTCGAATGGAATATTATTCAGCCAGAAACGATAACATTGGAACAAAAATTGAGTTAAAACGTTAACTATTATATTATTAGAAAAAAATAATCGTAAACCTAAATCAACATACTATGTTTAATTATGAAATTGGTGGTAACGAGCGAAAAATTGACACCTCAGAAGCCTTCGCGGAAATTGCCCACAACAAAACACTTTTTGTACAGAAACTTACCGATAACGATCCGATAAAACCCGAAAAAGTAGAGGGATTAAAAACGGTGAAAGATGTATTCGAACATTATAAACCAAATGTGAAGGTAGCTTTCGAGAAACAGGATGGATCTACCGTTAGCGAAACGATAAATTTTAACGATCTGGGCGATTTTGGTGTGAAAAACATCATCAACCAAAGTAACTACCTCACTAATGTGAACATCGAAAAAGAAATGTCACTTAACGTGATCAAACAGTTAAAATCGAACAAAACTTTAAAAGCTACACTTGATGACGAAGAAACAAAGTCGGCCTTCATTAACGCCTTGAAAAACTTTGTTGACGAATTGGAGCAAAATAAATAATCTTAACGCCAGGAAAACATGTCAAACCCTCAAGAATTAAAAACCGACGAAAATACAGGCCAGGCAGGCTTTAAACCAGCTGAAGCCAAAACCTTGGAAAAAACATCACTTAAAGATAACCTCGAAAAATTGGCCCGTGTTGGCGGTTTCGATCTGTTGGAAGCCACTGTTGATGGCCTGCAGAATTTAAACCCTGAACGTAAAGCCCGTAAACAAATCTTCTTAACAGGTGATGAGAAAAAGAAAGAACGCGAAGAGCTGAAAAAGAAAATCCAGCTTTGGATCGATGTGCTTGAATCTTCTACTTCAGTTGCCGATATGGTAGAAAAAAGTACCCAAAAGCTAAATGCAGCAGAAGAAAACCTGAATAAAAACATTGGTACCGCATTAGAAAGTACAAGAGAACTGGAGCAGGCATACCGTTCGGTACATTTATTCTATAAAAATACCGAATCTGACAAACTTAAAAATGTGGTGCTGTTAAATGCATCAATGGATCAGATCAAAGATCTCGATAATCCACGTTTTATCGAATATGTAGATGATGAGCTAAAACAGAATTATGACCGTTTGGATCTCCGCAATAACTACTCGCTGATGGTTGTGCCTGGCTATATGGGTTCCAATAAAGTGTTGGAGAGATGGGGTAAAATCGCGCATAACAACAAAGCCATGCTGGTAACCGATTTTGCCGATCTTGATCAGCCGGATGATGTACTTGATTTATTTACCGCAGCAAACTTTACCGGAGGCGATGCATTCAGATCGAACGTAATCATGACCTGTAACTGGTTGGTTGGCCGGGGTAAAGTTGCAGAAGTGGGCGAGGAAGACGATTTAACCGTGCCCGGATCAGCAGCACTTGCAGGTAAAATGTATTACACCTTAATGTCGCAGGTTACTGCAGGTAAAAAACATGGCGCTATAAACGAGGTAGATGGTGTAAAATTCGATTTAAAGAAAAGTGAAATCTCCCATTTAGAAAGAGTAGGTTTGGTGCCAATGGTTAACGAATACGGTAAAGTAATGGCTTTCTCTGCCAAAACCTTATTTAATGGCGATAACATTGGTTTACAAACTTATTCGGTTGTACGTGTATTCGATTATATTACCAAAGTATTATTCGATTTCCTGAACAGAAGGGCTTTCGAAAACTGGACTTCTAAAACGGAACAGGACCTGCGTGGCCAGATTGTTAAATTCTTGGATGGTATCCAGGGTGCCGACCGCTTAATCGAGCGATTTAAAATTATGCGTTTCGAAAGAGATGAACAACAGAAAGACAGGATCCACCTGGATATCCATATCACACCATATTTTCCGGCTAAAAGTTTTGTGGTAAAACTGGATGGACATAAAGGTGAAGATGAAAATACCACATGGAGTTCAGAATATAATCAGCAATAGTTTTTGATAGCTGAAAATAAAAACCCAACCTCAGCGTTGGGTTTTTTTATGGGTTATGCATAACACTTAACAAATTCTTTATAATTTTGTAATGCATCGGCCAGATCAGATTAATCAAAAAAAATGAAGCAAGTACTTCTCCTCAATGGGGATATTGAAAAAAACGCATCTACAAATTTCCTGATTAATGCCTACAAGCAAGGGGCAGAAAGTGCTGGCGCTACCGTTAGAGAGTTGGCCATTATCGATCTGATATTTAATTCTAACAAGCTGTTCAATAACAGGCAGATAGCAGAATTAGAACCCGATTTGCAGAAAGCCTTAACTGCCATTAGGCAGAGCAGCCATGTGGTACTTTTTTGTCCGGTTTATGTAGATCATATCCCAGCAAAAGTTAAAGGTTTTTTCGATCGTCTTTTTATGCCCGATCAGATCTTTACAACCCAGCAGCAGAATGTAAACAACAATTTTAGCGGTCGGTCGGCCAGGATTGTATCAATCTTGGATGAGGCCACTTTTAAAGAGTGGAAAGCTAATAAGAAAACCACTTACTTATCCATAAAAAAAATAGTGTTCGAAAAATGTAAGATGAGCCCGGTATTAACCAATACCATTGGTGAACTGCATTCGCTCGAGAACCATTATAGCCAAAAATGGCTGGCCAAAATGGAAAAATTCGGCTCACAGCTCATTTAAAATTTCATCAATTTGTCGTAATGGTCTGTGTTACACAGGCCATCAGATTATTTTTCTGCAATTATCATAAAACGACTTATCTTTCTGTCTGAGTCATAACTTTCTTTTTAGCCACAGATATACACGGATTTTCTATCTGCGTGCATCCTTTCCATCTGTGGTTAATAGTTATTTTCTCCGTGATGTGTGTCTTAGCAAACCATATATTTACCTTATTAGTACACTTGTCCTAAAACACAACACTTTGTGTACAATCGCTACGATTTTGTAGTGTAGCCACTTACTGTAATGTATTTGTAACACTAAAGATAGATCTGCTTTTCCACATTTTATCCACAAAAAGACGTTGTATAACTGCGTTTTTAGGCGATAAATACATTTGCCTTTTTTTTGAATGACAGTTATCACCTATGACTAAGCTATGTAGATCATGTTTGGCCTGATATTTGGGAGTCTTGGCGCAGTAGCGGAGGCTACATAAATCAAATTTTTAACCTTTAAATTTTAAAACTATGGCTTTCAAAGCTAGATTAAATTTTTCAGGCAAGGAGTACGATGTGCTTCATTGTGCCTATGCGTTAAACCGTGATGTAGATGCTA
>Ga0182006_1000725_pt1 | contig 22722 bp, 18 predicted proteins | sample Sormic07211104_1_FD_123022 | JGI IMG/M metagenome (GOLD analysis project Ga0182006, IMG submission 123022) | Rhizosphere microbial communities from Sorghum bicolor, Mead, Nebraska, USA - 072115-104_1 MetaG | ecosystem: Host-associated > Plants > Roots > Rhizosphere | place: USA: Nebraska...
AATGTATTACCATGCAATACCATAATCTTCACCATGGTTACTTGAGCCACCTTGCAAACTATTGTGCTTCCAATCAAAATAAATGGCATTGATTGGGCCACTGGTCCGTTCTGAAAAACTGAGTGTATAACCCATTTTTTTCAGTTCATTGCGCACCTCCTCTTTTGTATTCGTGTTTAATAAAATCTGACCAGGTTTTGGTTCTCTGTCGCTTGTTTTAGTACCACCCAGCGAAAGCCAAAGCTGATTGGTGTTAAAGTTAGCGGCTTCAGTTGCCCTTTGCACATTCATGCCAAACTCAGCCATGTTTAAAAAGAACTGCAGCAGATTCTGATCCTGGGTATCGCCGCCCTGAACTGCAGCGGATACAAATGGTTTACCATCTTTGATAAACAATGAAGGCGAAAGGGTTACCCTTGGGCGTTTTCCCGGTGCAACAACATTGAAGGGATTCAAAGTAGAATCGAGCACAAAACTTTGCATCCGCTGGCTCATCCCAATACCGGTATTACCGGCAATACAGGCTGGAAGCCATCCGCCACTTGGGGTAACTGATACCACCCAACCAGCTTTATCTGCGGCTTCTATCGATGTCGTTCCCCGCCATAAACGGTCTTCATAAATTTCTTTTGGCGTATTGTTACCTAGGTCGTGCTTCGGCGCAAAGTTACGCTTGGTTGTATCGGGGTTAAAGCCTCTACTTTTTAACAGATTTAAATAAGGGTTTTTCTTGCCTTCGTATGGGTAAGGATCGCCAGGGCCAGTGTTCGCATCATTTTTATCAAGCTGAATAAGCGAGGCCCTTTGTTTTGCATAATCTTTACTTAACAAGCCTTTCATCGGTTCAGCAGGACTTTGATTAGGATCGCCATAATAAAAATCGCGGTCGGCAAAAGAAAGGTTCATCGCCTGATAAACGGTATGGATGTATTTTGAGCTATTGTAGCCCATCGCTTTCAGGTCGAAATTTTCTAATATATTCAAAGCTTGCAGTAAAACGGGGCCTTGTGTCCACTGTTTTAATTTGTATACTTTAATGCCTTTATAATCAGTACTTAGTGCTTCTTCTTCGACTGGTTTCCATTTAGCAAGATCATCCATGGTAATCAATCCACCTTGTTCCTTGCTCCCACGTACAAATTCCTTGGCGATGTCTCCTTTATAGAAACGATCGTAGGCGGCCATTAATGCTTCTTGCCTCGAACTACCTTTTTTTAGTGCAGCTTGCTCTGCTTCAACCATTTTGGTTAAGGTGCTCAATAGGTCTTTTTGAATAAAAATCTCACCTGCTTCTGGCGCCTCACGTTTTTCGCCCAAATGTGGCAACAGCACTTTTTTACTATAAGGCCAGGTTTTAATCAATTCTTTATCGCGCTCCATACTGTTTGCAGCCTGTGCTTCTATGGCATAACCCGCAGCCATGTGCATGGCAGGTGCCAGAACCTGCCCCAAGCTCATGCTACCATATTTACTCAGCATATAAATCAGTCCGCCGGGTGTACCTGGTGTGGTTGCGGCCAAAGGGCCGTATTCTGGCGGAAAACTATAACCTTTAGCTTTAAAAAAGGCAACAGTTGCTCCAGTTGGGGCAACACCCATTGCATTAATCGCTATCACCTTTTTTGTATTCGGATTGTAAATTAGCGCCTGTGTTTCTCCCCCCCAGCTTAAAGTATCCCACATGGTGCAAGTAGCAGCCAACATGGCGCATGCCGCATCAACTGCATTTCCACCCTGCTGAAAGATTATCGACCCTGCTGTTGCTGCCATAGGCTTTCCGGTGATGGCCATCCAGCTGTTGCCATAAAGCATTGGTTTTTGTGTTTGCTGTGCAAATAAAGGGCTAAGGGAGAGTGATAATAACAGAAACAGGGCTAAATTTTTCATAGTTCCAATATAGCTAAAATATGTACTATAGCAGTCCGGCGCCTGCACAACAACCCTTAATTCGGGGAATAAAACAAGCTTGTTACAAATTTAAACAATATCCAAGCAGCTTTCTGTAGTATACATCGTTAGCTTTTCTAAATTCATCCCACTAGAAGAGTGCAGGATTCTATTCTTATTTCTTTTTCTTGGGTTTCGGTTCAGGCAGTTCTGCAACCGTTATACCGACGAGTTTTTTTAGCCAATCGCGATCTTCCAATTGTGCTTCGATTAGAAATTGATTTTTTGCACCAGGATAAGGAGGTGCTTCCACAACATCTTTTATATACGTCCTTCCAGATAAAGTAGGCTTAATAAACAGCTTATTGTCGCACACCAGTGCAAACAACTTATCATCAAAATACAAACCGTATTCGCCAAACATTTTTTTATAGCTAACCTGTCCGGAATAATCTATCTGATCTATTATAAAGTCTACGAATTTTTGGTCTGAGGCCATTTGTAAATTGATCTAATTGGAATACGAATAAGGCTAAATGAATAATCGATAAACAGCTTTTAACTGTATTTAAGATAAAATTTCGCCAATTGCACTAAGATAAGCACAATCAACCATTAAATTAAACCTAAACGCAGACTAATCATTGGCTCATTGCTTTTCTTTTAATTCTGGTTTGCAATAATGGGCTTAATCACTAAATTTGCCGCCCAAATGGACAATTGATATAAGGAGTAAGATTGTTCTACATGGTAAAAAAGAATAAAATGGAAGAAAACGATTTTGTTTCTATCTGGCTGGAAGAAACTGGAAATCCTGCAATTGAAAAACTGGCACAACTAAATCTTGATGTTGCCAATAAAACTACAGAAGTGCTTGAAGAAAAGGGCGCAACAGAAAACGATCTTGCTTCCATACTCGACATTAACCCTGATGAAATTAAACGATGGTTAATCGGCAGACATGTCTTTAGTATGAAAACTATTAACGAAATCGTTATTGCAATGGGCGAAATTACGAAAAGAGAACATAAAACTGATTTTCAATAACTTACCAAATTATACTTCAAGTTGTTATTAAGCGCTGATTTAAAACAATACGATCTTCTCTGAGCTTAATATATGACGATACGATGCTCAGCATGATTTCATGATAGCGGTTTGTAGTTCCGTTATCGGTGTTCACTGAAACAATGTTTGCGTCTTCAGTCTCAGCCTGGGTATAAACAATGCTAAAGGCGGTTGTTAATAGCCATTCGGGTAGATTTTCAGCACTCAACATTATCTTACAGTTGACCAAACAAACGCCTGTTTCGCCCCCTTCTATGCTCATTTCATAAACTAAGGGCAACTCTATAATGCCAAAATCGGGTAGATCAACCAATACGTTTATTGTTTTTAACATATATTTTTTTGCTCACTACAGCTATTATTTACCTGGTTATTGCCTGAGGTGTTAGTTATAGTATAACGAAGTTGTTAAAAAAAGAAAGCCTTTAATTGGATTTAGAAGTATTTATTTGCGTAAACGTTTAAGTAGAAAACCCGTTAAACCGGCAAATTAAGGCGTTACCGCGCCTGACTAACCGAAGTACAGCCGAAGTTTAATTCTTTGGGGCAGCCCTTAATTATTTATCTGCTGTAGTTTCGTTAAAGTTCACGGTTTTGAGCTTACTTACATTCTTTTGTTCAAGTGCTTTTCCGGCATAAGCAGGCTTATTTATACCCCATACCACATTACTATTAAATAGGCTGATGTATCCGGTATTCTCAAAATAAAAGCCTGCAATCGCACTTTTAACCAATCCCTCTACATTGCTTGGTCTACGGTCGTACACGCCGCCTTCTTCTTTTGTTGTTTTTTCGAGGTAAACACTAACCTGATCAAAATAGATATCTGAAATTTTATCGGGACTTTCGCCGCTGATGTACACACCGCTTTCTCCAGTACATCGAATATTGCTGAAATAAATATTCTTAACTGCTCCTACCTTTCCCTTGGTTTGTCCTTTTGGTAAACGCCAGCCCGCATCTTTGTTGTTGCTGGTTGCTCTTGGGTAAGCGGTAATGTAAATGGGCTCTGCTTTACCCCACCATACATCCGAAAAAAGTTTGGATTCGATAAACAGGTTGGAAAAAATTACATTGTTTACTGTACCCTCATCACGGTTCTGAATACCAATGCCGCGGTTGCTTTTCCTTATATTACAGTTATTGATGAGCACATTACTGATCCGGTCCATATTTTCAGAACCTATTTTAATTGCGCATGAGCTGGAAGTCATGGTACAGTTGCTAATCACAATATTTTCGCAGGCACCATATTCTTCAAATTCCCGTCTGTTTTTTAAGCAGATACAATCATCACCTGATTCGATAAAACAATTGGTAATTCTCACATTTTTACTGTGATCCAGATCAATACCATCGCTGTTACGGATTTTAATGCTATTTAAGAGTGTAATATTCGATATCGATACATCATTACAACCCACCAAATGAACTGTCCAATAGGCTGAATTCTGAAAAGTTACCCCATCTATATTCAGTTTATTACAGCCGATTAAAGTAAGCAAATGCGGCCTAGGGTCTACAACATTAAAGGGTTTTAATACATATGAGTCACTAAGCTCCTCGCCCATAAACGAAATCCCATTTCCATCAATTACACCTGTTCCGCTGATGCTAACCTGTTCTAGTTTTTCTCCTCCAATCCAGATGGTACCCTCACCCTTATTTTCTCGAAAGGCACTTTGGGTGTACAGTTTTTCATCTGGGCTGGCCAAAAGCTTAGCCCCACCTTCCACTCTTAAATCGATGAATGATTTTAAGTTAAAAGGACCAGTTAAAAACACATGACCAGCGGGTACAACTACCTGTCCCCCGCCTGCTGCTGCACAGGCATCGATGGTTTTCTGGATAGCAGCTGCATCATTGGTTTTACCATCGCCTACCGCACCGTAGTTTTTAATATTGTATAATTTATTTTGAGCCATTGCGCTGAAAGAAATCAGCAGGGCAAAAAAGAGTAAGGTTTTAATTTTCATTTTAAACGCGTTATAAATAAAAACATTAGCTATTTTATATAAAGCTTCACCTACCAAAAAACAGTATAAAGTGCTGCCAGGATTCCACAGATAATAACCGAGGCAATGGTAAAGGCCGGCGTAACCTTAAACATACTGTTATCAATTTCAAGTCCCTGCGGATTATCTTTACTTTTCGGATCGGTTAGTGTTACCACAATCATTAATCCTATTATAATCATAAACACCCACGACATTCTGTTTAAGAAAGGAATCGGTGCAATAGCTCCGTTGGTAACTGTAGGTAAGAATTTAAATAAAGTAGATAAGGGGATGGTTAATAATGCAGCGGTAAGCGCTGCACGCGACGTGGTTTTCTTCCAAAAAAAGCCCAGTAAAAAGATAGCAAAAACACCTGGAGAAATAAAACCGACATATTCTTGAATGAACTGATAAACCTGATCGAAACTGCGCAATGCAGGCGCAATAACGATAGCGACCAGAGATGCAATAACCACAGACCACCGCCCAACTGAAACCAAACGTGTTTCTGAGGCTTCGGGTCTGATAAACTTTTTGTAAATATCAAGCGTAAAAATGGTGGCTATACTGTTACATTTACCAGCCAGAGAGGCCACAATAGCAGCAGTAAGTGCGGCAAAAGCAAGGCCTTTAATTCCTGCGGGCAATAGATTCATCAATACCGGGTAGGCATGATCAGGCTTAACTGTACCTGCTGCATCGAGCATTTCTGAATGGAAATAACCGCGTTGATAAAGCACATAAGCCGCTATACCAGGAATAACAACAATTACCGGAACGAGTAATTTTAAAAATGCGGCAAATATTAATCCGTTGCGTCCGGTCTTTAAATCGGCTCCTAATGCCCTTTGAACGATATATTGGTTACAGCCCCAGTAATTTAAATTATTGATCCACAAACCACCTACCAGCACCGCAATACCCGGTAGTTCGCTGTAGAATTTATCGCCTTTCGAAAATATCATGTGAAAATGATCAGAGGCCTCACTGCGTAATAATGGAAGCGAGGCTAAAACACTTGGTGCCTCTAATTTTTCGGATACGAGTTTAAGTGCCATATAACAAGTAATCAATCCGCCTGCAACTAGAACAAAAACCTGTATTACATCGGTATAACCAATTACCTTCATCCCCCCTAACGTAATGATAGCAGAAAAAATGGCCAGAAAAATGATGCATATATTAAAAGGAACGCCGGTAATCGTTTCAATAGCAATAGCACCAAGAAAGAAAATAGACGTTAAGTTTACAAACACATAAACGAGTAACCAAAAAACGGCCATCAGTGTACTAACCGTATTATTGTAGCGGTTAGACAGGAACTGCGGCATGGTGTAAATTTTGTTCTTGATATAAATGGGCAGAAAGAATATGGCTACAATAATTAATGTGGCGGCTGCCATCCATTCGTAACTTGCAATGGCAAGTCCCATAGCAAAACCCGAACCCGACATGCCAATAAAATGCTCGGCAGAAATATTAGAAGCAATGATAGATGCACCAATTGCCCACCAGGTAAGCGAGCCTTCTGCCAAAAAATAATCCTTAGTATCTGTACGTTTCTTTTTTTTGCTCCGATAAACCCAATATCCGTATGCCGAAACAATAATAAAATACATCAAAAAAACAGCATAATCGAATGCAGACAGGTGGTTCATATGGATTTTTTATATTTGGTTTTTTTAAAAATCAGAAAAAATCCCAATGTTGGAAGCTAAATTAGATTATTTAATTACGTAAACGTTTTCGCCTAACCTGTTACAATAACATAGATTTACCCTTGTTAACAGCCTGTCGATTCTCGCTTGATCAACATCGATTTCAATATTATATTCTGTTCATCGTCCAGTTGTTTATTATTGAGAATTTTGAACAGGCATTTTGCCGCTTCACGCCCGATTTCGAAAGCTGGCTGTGAGATTGTGGTAAGTGAGGGGCTCAACAGTTTTGCGGTACTCAGGTTCGAAAAGCTCAGTATTTTCACATCATCCGGAATCTTTTGGTCCATTTCTCTGCAGGCGCAATAAGCGGGAATAATAAATTCTTCCATAGAAGAAAAAAGTGCATCGGGCTTATACTCCATAAGCAGCCCCTTTATATGTTGCAGATTAAGTTCTTCGTCATCCTGATATTTAATAACAAGCTGTTCGGCAAAATCAATACCATGTGCTTCAAGGGCATCACGATAACCTGCAAACCTGGCCTTACCAGCAGGAAGATTTTCCAATCCGTATAAATACGCAATTTTGATACAACCGCATTCAATTAAATGCTCAGTCGCCTGAAAAGCAATTTCGTAATCATCGGTAGTTACTTTAACTGCATCCAGATTTTCATAAACACGGTCAAAAAATACCAATGGAATTTTCTTAACCAGGTTAGTATAATATTCACTGTTATACTCACTGCTAGACACAGATGTAAGAATACCATCTACCCGCCCATTTAATAAACTATTGGTGAAAGCCACCTCCGATTCTATATTCTCGTGAGTTTGATAAATAAGCACATGATAACCGTATTGCCTTGCAATTTCTTCTATTCCTTTGATGGATAGTGAGAAAAAATTATTGGCCACACAGGGAATAATCACCGCTACTGTTTTAGTTTTATGGCTCCGAAGGTTACTGGCAGCAGGATTGGGCGTATAATTTAATTCTTTGGCCAAGGTCCACACCCTGTTTTTAGTTTTTAAACTGATCTCATAACTGTCATTGAGGGCCTTAGAAACGGTTGCGATGGAAATATTTAATTCCTGAGCCAACCGCTTAATGTTCACTACTTCCGCCATGTCTTAAAATTTGTTTAGTTAGTTTTTTCAGAAGAAAATGCCCATATAACACCTTAGTTGGCGATACAATAGGTCAAAAGCTCCTTTTTCACCAGCATCTTCATCGAAAACAATCCAGCTTGCCCCCAATTTTAGAGCGGGTTTGCCAAATTATGTTCATCATATTTGTTGGTTACAGCAATAAGATACTTCTTTTGACTAAGAAAAAATATCTGCTACAAACGAAAATATGAAATAATCGTAATAACAACGTTTATTTCTTTTCTTTTATACATTTCACTAATCGGCATTCAGAAAGAAAGGGACGACCATTAGTGCAACTCAATATGTAACCTATTAAATATAAACAAATTAAAGTTGATTATACCGTATAGAATTAAAATTTACTTAATCGTTTACGTAAATAAAATCGGCAAAATATAAAAGTTTAAGTTTCTAAAAACTCAACTTTAACTTATCAAACCAAAGAAAATCTTTAACCAATCCATTTCTAGCCTTATGAGAAACCAAAGCGATGCTTCAAAGGATAATCAAAATCCATTGCAAAATCTTGATCAATGGGAAGAGGATATATTAATCCGCTATCCTGATCCAAAAAACATCAATGCTGAAAAAAAAGAAGAACAGTTCAGAAATTATGATGAAACGGAAAAAGACAGCGTAAAAGAATTTTACAGGCTTAACCATACTTATCAAACATATGATTTCGTAAAACAGAAAAAAGCAGATTATTTAAAATTCGACAAACAGGAAATGCCGATCTGGAGTGCTTTCGATTTTCTGAATAAGTTGGTGGATGATTCTGATCCTGATACCGATCTGGACCAGATGCAGCACCTGTTGCAAACATCAGAAGCGATTAGAAACGATGGCCACCCCGATTGGATGGTATTGGTGGGGTTGATTCATGATATGGGTAAAGTGCTTTGTTTATTTGGAGAACCGCAATGGGCCGTAGTGGGCGATACTTTTCCGGTAGGTTGCGCCTATTCAGATAAAATTGTTTATCCAGAATTTTTCAGTCAGAACCCCGATTTTAAAAACGAAACCTATCAGACCAAATTGGGCGTGTATACTCAGAATTGCGGTTTAGACAATGTAGACATGTCGTGGGGCCATGACGAATATGTATACCATATGATGAAGCCCTACATTCCAGAGCCAGGTTTATACATGCTCCGTTACCATTCCTTTTACGCGCAGCACAGGGAAAATGCTTACGATCACCTGATGAATGAAAAAGATCATGAAATGTTTAAATGGGTTAACCTGTTTAATCCTTACGACCTGTACTCTAAAAACCCCAATCAGAAAAGCTGGGCAGAACTAGCGCCTTATTACAAGGCGCTTGTGGCAAAATACCTACCTGCTACAATAAAATTTTAACATTCTATCTCAAAACAATAACCAAATAAAACAACCAATTTATGAACCTAAATCTACAAAAATCATGAGATTTAAATGTACGAGCTTAAAGTATGCAAGCATCTTTTTGCTACTTTTACTGATCAGCCAGTCGTTCAACACTGCTTTTGCACAAACTGAACGAAAAATTACCGGAAATTTAATGGATGATGCGAAACTGCCTATTGTTGGGGCTTCGGTTTCGGTAAAGGGCACTACCAAAGTAACGGTTACCGGGGATAATGGTGCTTTTAGCATCACCGCTAAAAACGGCGACAAACTGGTGTTTACCTTTATGGGTTATGAGCCCAGAGAAATTACCATTGGCACGGCCTCGAGCTATAAAGTAACCATAAAAGAAGCTACAGCATCATTAACCGATGTAGTTGTGGTGGGTTACGGTAAGGGTTCTCGCAAGGGCTTATCAAGTGCGATTACCTCGGTAAAACCCGAAGAATTAAATAAAGGCGCTATTGCAGATGTTGGGCAGTTGCTACAGGGTAAAGTTCCGGGGCTGAATATTAGCGCCAGTGGCGACCCAAACAAACCTGCGGCAGTAATCTTACGCGGTGCATCTACCGTTAATAGCCCTGGAGCACCCTTTTACGTTATAGATGGTATCCCTGGAGCAGATATTGCGGCGATAGCACCAGCGGATATTGCATCAATTGATGTATTAAAAGATGCTGCAGCAACTGCTATTTATGGTAACCGTGCAGCTAGCGGTGTAATTATAGTAACCACTAAACGTGGTAAATCGGGCATGCCGCAGTTAAGCTACAGTGGCTATATAGCAGCCGAAAAAGTAAGTAATCAACTCGATTTAATGGATGCCGATCAATTAAGAGCTTACCTTACTGCTAACAAGGTTGCATTTTCACCAAATGATGATAAAGGCGAAAATGTAAATTGGATGAAAGCCATTGAGCGTTCTACTGCATATTCACAAAACCATAACCTGTCATTTAGCGGTGGTAACGATCACAGCAACTATAGCGCCAGCTTAAACTACTTTAACAAAGAGGGTATTTTAAGTAAAAGTTCATTAAATCGTATTATTGGTCGATTAAACATTGATCAGTACGCATTCAATGATAAAGTAAAATTCAGCTTAAACCTATCAAATTCGAGTAGCAAATCTATTAATGAGCCATTACAGAATATTGTGTTGTTACAGGCTGCAAAGCGCTTACCAGTTTCGCCAATTTATAATGCAGATGGAACTTATTTCGAAAACCTGAACAATACAGGTTATTTTAATCCGGTAGCCATTGCCGATAATGCGCAGGATGAAACAAAGTACAATGTTTTAATTGGTGGTTTTAATACGGAAGTAAAATTGCCATTTGGCTTTACCTATAACATTAATTTATCTTACCAGAAAACTACCGCCGCCCATGGTGAATTTTACAGCAGTTATTTTGGAAAATACCCAACCTCGAACTTTTACAACAATCCCGACCCAGGTATTGGCATAGCACATACCCTGATTGGAGGTGTGTTTGGCACTAATGGCTCGGCTTTAAGAAGCAATTTTGAAAACACCAATAAAATATTAGAAACATTCTTAACCTGGGACAAGAAAATTGGCGATCATACCTTAAATGCGGTACTGGGTTACAGTTACCAGGACAATATTGTTGGCGATGGTTTTCAAACCTCAAGCACAAATTTCCCAACAGATTTTATTGGCTTTCAAAACCTTACATTAGGTAACCCCTATGCCGTTCCTTCTTATCGCATTAATTTAGGAAACGATCTTACCTATCAAAGAATTCTGATGATCTCTGACTTTTTTAGGCTAAATTATAATTATAAGAGTAAATACTTTTTGCAGGGCTCAGTCAGACGTGATGGAAGCTCCGCATTTGGAAAAAATAACCAATGGGGATATTTCCCGTCTGTTGGTTTAGCCTGGAGAATAAGCGAAGAAGATTTTATGAAGGGCCAATCGTTTGTTAGCGATTTAAAAATCCGTGCAAGTTACGGTGTTACAGGAAACTCATCAGGTATAGGTGCATATAATGGTCAGTTAATTTATGGCATTAGTGGTACTTACTATAATAATGGCGTTCAGGCGGCGGCATATGCGCCAACACAAGGTGCAAACCCTGATTTAAAATGGGAAAGAACATCAACCAAAAACCTTGGGGTTGATTTCGGCATCCTAAACAATAAAATTACAGGTAGTGTAGATGTATATGATAAAAACACAAATGGTATGCTTTTCAAATATAGTGTACCACAAGCGCTTGTTCCGGGCGGGCAATTATGGGCAAACGGTGGTAGCATCAGCAATAAAGGTATCGAAGTAAGTTTAAATGTATCACCAGTTGCTTCCAAAAGTTTTTCATGGTTGAGCACCATTAACATGGCTTACAATAAAAACAAAATTACGAGCTTACAGGGCCCTATCTCTAACGCAGATTCTCTTCGATACTCAGATCCTGAAGGACCGGGACAAACCAATGCAACTTTACAAATTCTGAAAGTTGGTTACCCGCTTGGCCAGTTTTTTACCCTAAAATATGCGGGTAAAGATGCGAGTGGCAACTCATTGTTTTACAAACGTGATGGTTCTACAACCACTACACCTAGCATTGGAACCGATTATTTCTACCTGGGCAATGCGCAACCAAAAGTAATAATGGGCTGGAGCAATACCTTCAAATATAAAGAACTAGAGCTGAACATCTTTTTAAGGGGAACTTTTGGCAATAAAATATTTAACGCTACCAAAGCTGATTTATCTTACACCGCTGGCGCAACAGTTAATAATATATTAAACAGTGCTGCAGACGATAAGGTAACGGACACAAGAAACTCATTCTACTCAGACCGGTATATTGAAAGTGGCTCTTATGTACGGTTGGATAACGCAACTTTAGGCTATAATTTTAAAAGCCTAATGAAGTATGTAAGTAATGTTAGGGTTTATTTATCAACCAATAATTTATTTACCATCACAGGATATAAAGGGATTGATCCTGAGATTAATCAGGGAGGTGCTGCCCCGGGTATAGATTATAATAACTTCTATCCTAAAACACGTACTTTTTTACTAGGTCTTAACGCATCATTTTAAAACTCAAATTCTAAAGACATGAAAAAGATATTATTTGGAATATTATTTGCGCTGACCGGAGCACTAATATTCACCTCCTGTCAAAAACTCGAGGTACCCGTTACATCTGAACTTACTCCAGAAACCTATCCTCAAACAGCCGCACAGTTAACATCAGCATCTGGAGCGGTATACATCAATTTAAGGAGCGATTATGCCACTACTTACTTTTTTTTACAAAGCAGCTCAACAGACGAATCGGTACTGCCAATTTTTGCTTCCGACTGGATTGATGGGAATAAGTACCTTGAATTGCATCGCCATACCTGGACAAAAGATAATGCATGGGTTGCAGCAGGCTGGGCATATTTAACCAATATTATCGGCACCGCCAATCAGACAATTTCCATCATTGGCCAATCAGCGCCAGCAGGTGCTGCAAAAAACACCAACATTGCAGAATTAAAAACCATGCGGGCCCTATCCTACTTTATGATGATGGATTTATATGGCAACGTTCCGTTAGATACATTGTATGGCAACACAGCATTAAAAACAAATTCGAAACGTACAGAGGTATTCAACTATGTAGAAAGCGAGCTTAAGGCTGCTATCCCCTACTTAAAATCGACGAGCGGTATGGCAACCTATGGTTTACCAACAAAATACCTGGCTTATTCTATATTGGCAAAAATGTACTTAAATGCAGCAGTATACACCGGAACTGCCCGTTATGATGATTGTATTGCAGCCTGCGACCAGATCATCAGTTCAGGTTTGTATAGCATAGAACCTATGTCGAGCTATCTACAGATGTTTTATCCCACCAATGGGCCAACGCAAAAGGAGTTTATTTTTGCAATTCCATTTGATGCGTCTACCTCTACCGGTAATATGTTTATGGCCCGTTACGATCTGAACCGTAACCTTGGTATACGTTATCAATACTCTGGCTCTACGCCAGGCACATTTACTAACCCGGTTATGAACCAAAGTAGTGGCGGAGGCCTATCAAACAATAAACCTAGCGGCCCGAGAATGACCACTACCGAGTTTTATGCAAATTTTAACGATGCAAACGACATCAGAAATAAACAATGGCTTACCGGTCCACAATACTGGCCAGATGGAAGTCCAATTATGGTGAGTACCACTAATTTAGGTTACGATCAGTTTTATACTGGCGGTACTCCGGCTGGAGCACTAACTTATGCCCTAAATTTAACTCCTTTGAGCAGCTCACGTTTAGGTGCAAATGCTTACGATTTAGGGAAGGATGAAATTGCCTGGAATACGGGCTACCGCAACATTAAATTTATCGCGGATTACACCAATCCAACTAACCGTAACCAAAATAATGATATGCCATTATTCCGCTATTCAGACATTATCCTGATGAAAGCAGAGGCTATATTTAGAGGTGGAACCCCAACACTTGGCGCTACTGCTTTGGGTCTGGTAAACAATGTAAGAAGCAGCCGCACCACTTCTGCAGCTTTAGGCGCATTGACATTGGATGTGCTTTACAAGGAGCGTTCGAAAGAATTTGCATGGGAATGCTGGCACCGTAATGATATGATCAGGTTCGGTAAATTTGAGAACACTTATGGTTTATCTAAAACCAATACCGACACTTATCGCCGTATATTTCCAATTCCAAGTACAGCAATAGCAACAAACAATACATTGGTTCAAAACCCCGGTTATAACTAACCATCAGTAAACAATACAAAAATTTCTCTGGGGTAAAAGCCAGAGAAATTTCTTTTTTCTCCGTCCTTTCAAGTCGATGGAGTACCCCAAACATTAAACCTATCTCCATGAGGAAACACTTACTTTTACTGATTTTTCTATTCACCTGTTGCTCATTGCGAGCTCAGGTATTACTAAAAACACAAGCTGAAGCCACCCCTCCTACCAAAACTTTAGCTAAAGATGCCTCATCGCTTAATTTCATTGCCATGGGCGATTGGGGCCGTAACGGCGCCGACCATCAAAAACAGGTGGCCCAGCAAATGGGAATAACCGCAGCCGATGTGAAAGCACAGTTTATCATTTCTACAGGCGATAACTTCTACCCTAGCGGTGTAATCAGTGAGTACGATCCACTTTTTAAATATTCATTTGAAGATATTTATACTGCATTCTCTTTGCAGTGGGATTGGTATCCGGTACTGGGTAACCACGATTATAAATCCAATCCAGATGCCCAGGTAGCCTATTCAAAAATCAGCAGAAGATGGAAAATGCCGGCCCGTTATTATGCAAAGAAATTTCCTATTAACGGAGACCAGAATAATCAGGTATTGATTGCTTTTATCGATACCAACCCTTTAATTCCAGAATTTTACAAAAATTCAGAATACGGCCCAAATGTAAAAGGCCAGGATACTACCCAACAAAAACGATGGCTGGCCAAAGTATTAAGTGATGAAGATCCAAGTATCAGATGGAAAATTGTTGTGGGTCATCATCCTATGTATACTGGAGGAAGCCGGACAGATGGATATGATACCAAAGCAATCCGCAGTTCTCTTAAACCAGTTCTTGAACGTTATGGCGTTGATGTATACCTCACCGGACATGAGCACAGCCTACAGTACATTAAACCTATCGGTAAAACGCATCACTTCATTTCAGGCGCAGCATCGGAAAAAACACCTGTAAAACTCATCGATGATGCCCAGATGGTGGCTTCTGTTTATGGTTTCATGCTTTTTTCGGTCGGCAAAGATTTAATCCGCGTACAAACCATTAACGATGAAGGAGAAATTATTTATAATACTATTATCAAAAAATAAATGCTGTATTTATCCAAACAGCACTTATTTTTAGAAAACAAAAATCGCCCATCATTAGCTTTAAAAATACTATGGCCATTACCGAATCTGCACCACAGGATTTGCTGTTACCGAAAAAGAAAAGACTACTATCTTTAGATGCCTTACGCGGTTTTGACATGTTCTGGATTATTAGCGGAGAAGGTATTTTTCACGGACTGGCCAACGGCGTAATGAAAGAACACCATTTGATCAGAAATCCCGATGATTGGACCATCGCCAGCAATGACCATTTATCATTTTTCGAAAGGTTTTTGGTTGGCCTCAGCAACCAACTTCATCATTCCCTTTGGAACGGTTTTACTTTTTACGACCTGATTTTCCCGCTTTTCATTTTTATCTCTGGTGTTTCGATGCCATTTTCTTACGAAAAACATTTAAATGGCGGAAATGATAAAAAAAAATCGGCTAAAGGTGTTTATTATGCCCTGATCAGGAGAACACTGATTTTAATCTTTCTTGGAATGGTGGTAAACGGCTTACTCAAATGGGAAGGCTACGAAAATACACGTTTCGCAAGCGTACTTGGTCGTATTGGCCTATCCACTTTTTTTGCTGCTTTAATTTACCTCAATTTTTCATTACGCAAACAGCTTGTTTGGCTGCTGGGCATTTTACTGGGCTACTACATCATCATGATAGCCATACCCGTTCCAGGTTTTGGAAATAGCATTTTAACACCCGAAGGTAACCTGGCAGCTTATGTAGACCGCTTATTGCTACCTGGCAAACTTCATCGTGCGGTTTACGATCCAGAAGGTTTATTGAGTACTATTCCTGCCATTGCAACAGCACTTTTAGGGGTATTTACGGGAACATTTCTAAACGCTAAAAACAAGCGTTTCAGCCTGGTTCTAAAAGCTTTCTACCTCCTTGTAGCAGGCGTAATATTGGTTTCGCTTGGATTATTATGGAACCTAATTTTTCCGGTTAACAAAAATATGTGGACAAGTTCTTTTGTGTTGCTTGCCGGTGGATTCAGTCTGGTGCTGTTCTCCTTCTTTTATTACATTATTGATGTTAAAACTTATCAAAAATGGAGCTTACCCTTCATCTGGATTGGTACAAATTCTATTTTAATTTACGTTTGTGCCCATGGGCTTTTCAATTTCGAATCTACTTCACAATTCCTATTTGGTGGCGTAATAACTAAAATACCTGTAGTCTGGCAGCAGGCAAGCTTATGGCTGGGCGTTCTACTCGTACAGCTTGGGATATTAAAATTTCTTTATGATAGAAAATGGTTTTTAAAAATTTAACATGTCATTAAAAACATACCTTCTTTTTATTTTTACAATATTGGTCTGCAGCACAACTCATGCACAAACCAATCTTCTCTCTTTCAATATCATCGATTTTGGCGCAAAACCAGGTTTACAATACTCAAACAGTAAATCCATACAACAAGCGATCGAGGCGGCGGCAAAAGCAGGCGGCAAAGTAATCGTTCCCGCTGGACAGTTTGTTACGGGCCCAATTGAAATAAAATCAAATGTAGCGCTCTACCTTGCCCAGGGTGCAGAATTATTGGGTAGTATTAATCGGTTGGATTATGGGAAACAAGAAGCGCAAGCCCTTATTTCCGCTAAAAACCAGCAAAACATAAGCATTTCAGGAAAAGGAACCATTAATGGCCGCGGTGCTGAGGTGGTTAAAAATCTGTTATTACTCCTGCACCATGGCGTATTGAAAGATGAAACCTGGCAGTTAAAAAGGCCATCAGAAAGCAACAGACCACGCTTAATTGCTTTTTCTAACTGCGAGAATATTACCCTAAAAAATATCACCGTAAAAAACAGTGCGGGTTGGGTACAGGATTTTGTTAACTGTAACCGGCTGAATATCGATAGCATTACGGTAGAAAGCACTGCTTACTGGAACAATGATGGCATAGACATTGTAAACAGCCAAAATGTAAGGATCACCAATTGCAATATCGATGCTGCCGATGATGGCATCTGTTTAAAATCAGAAGGTAGCCCGGGCATTTGCGAAAATGTTTACGTGGCCAATTGTACCATCCGCACCAGTGCCAGCGGTTTTAAACTTGGAACGGGCTCTAAAGGGGGCTTCAAAAACATTAAAGTAAGAGATATTACCGTTTACAATACTTACCGCTCTGCCATTGCGATCGAAACAGTTGATGGTGGTTTTATCGACAGCGTGGATATTGAAGGTGTAACGGCAAAATACACTGGCAATGCCATTTTTATCCGTTTAGGACACAGGAACCAAACCAATCAGTACAGCAGCATAAAAAATATCCGTATTGCAAAGGTAAAAGCCGATATCCCCAACACCAAACCCGATGCCGGTTATCCGCTTGAAGGCCCTATGCCTAAAGTAGCACCGCACAATTTACTTCCTGCATCCATTACCGGTATTCCTGGTCATTTGGTCGAAAATGTGCTGCTCGAAGATATCGAGATTAGTTATGGCGGTGATGCATCAGAAAAAACTGCACATATCCCGATAGATCAACTGGACACGGTACCAGAAAATGAAGCTGGTTATCCTGAATTTACTATGTTTGGCGAACTGCCTGCCTGGGGATTTTATGTCCGCCATGTCAAAGGCATCTCCTTTAAAAACATCAAACTAAGTGTTAAAACACCCGATTTCAGACCTTCGATGATCTTTGATGACGTTACTTCAATCAATATTGATGGATTGAATATTGACAAAGGAGAAAATCCTCATCAGGTCATCTTAAAGAAAACAGGTAAAGTTTCTATTAAAAATACCAAATTGCCCTTAAATAAAGAAGCAATAAAAGAAATCCCTTAATTTATAACTGGCATCAATATGTTGTTAATTGATTTAAAATACAAAAATGCTTTAAAACCGCTGCAATGTGTATTGCTCCTTTTAATCATGCATATCAATACCGTTTCTGCACAGCAACAGTATTTAATCCCTTATGTTCAGCCATTTTCGGGTACTTCTGCAAGCACCACATTGGCCAGCCAGCATATTGAAGATAAAACCGAACGCCTGGCTAATACCATTCCGGCTGTAGCGCCGCCTTTTAGTATGACGCAATGGACGCCGCAGACCCAGCTCACCGAAAAAAAATGTCTGGCTCCTTATTATTACAACAACAAAAAGTTTTATGGATTTAGGGCAAGCCATTGGATCAGTGGCTCTTGCACCCAAGATTATGGAAGCTTCACCATTGTGCCTATATCAGGCCAACTTAAAACCAATGCAGCTCAATATGCAGAAAATTATGTCCACGAAAACGAAGTTTCTACCCCGTCCTATTACAAATTAAAATTACCTCAACATCAACTGTTAACAGAAATTACAGCCAGCCTTAGAGGCGGTGTAATGCGGATCACCGCGCTAAAAACAGATAGCGTTTATATTTTAGTTACACCCAATAGCGATCAAAATAAAGGTTTTATTCAGGTTGATGTAGAAAAAGGTGAAATTTCCGGGTATAATCCTGTTCACCGGATTTATCAGGGATGGGGAGAACCTGCAGGCTTTAGTGGTTATTTTTTCATCCGGTTCAAAAAATCCTTTACCGCAGCAGGGGTTTATAGCGAAGGCCATATTTTCAATCAGCATAACATCAGCAATAAAAAGGATATTGGTGCTTATGCAGGCTTTAAACTGCAAAAAGGAGAACAGTTAGTGATTTATTCCGGCACCTCTTTTACAAGTATCGCAGCTGCCAAGGCCAACCTGGAAAGTGAGATCAAAAATGATAATTTTGATACTGTTTTAGCACGTACCAATCAGGCCTGGGAAAAATCCCTATCACAGGTACGTATTTCAGACACAAATGAAAAAGGGAAAAAAATCTTTTACACGGCCCTCTATCATGCCATGCAACATCCCAGGCTATACAATGATGTAGATGGGAAATACCCACAGTTTGATGGAAATTATCAGAACAAAACAATAAATAAAGGCAATTATTACGATGATTTTTCGATGTGGGATATTTACCGTGCGCAATTGCCTTTAGTTGAGCTATTGAATCCCAACTTAGCTAATAGCCTGGTTAATTCGATGATATTAAAAGGTCAGCAAGGTGGTTGGATGCCTATTTTCCCTTGCTGGAACAGTTATACTGCCGCCATGATCGGCGATCATGCTGCTGCTTTCATCGCTTCCGCCTATAATAAAGGGATCCGCAATTATGATATTAATGAAGCTTACCGATTGATGAGGCAAAATGCCTTTCAAATGCCCGATTCTGTCGATTACCTGAATGGAAAAGGCCGACGTGGCATTAACAGTTATTTAAAGTATGGGTATATTCCGTTAGAAGACAGTATCCCAAACGCTTTTCATAAAAAGGAACAGGTAAGTAGAACCTTAGAGTATGCATACGATGATTATGCCCTCGCAAGTATCGCGAAAGATTTGGGTAAAGAAGCCGATTACCAGGAGCTTTCAAAAAGATCGCTTAATTACCAGCATGTTTTTGATCCCAATGTTGGAATGGTTAGAGGACGTTTTGCCAACGGCAACTGGTACAAGCCTTTTTATCCCGATCACCGCGAACCTTATATTACAGAAGGAACCCCAAGACAATATACTTTTTATGTTCCGCATGATATGCCCGGACTGATCAAGTTGATGGGCGGGCATAAAAATCTCGAAAACGAACTGGATTCACTCTTTATCAAAAAGGAATATTGGCATGGGAATGAACCTGGTCATCAAATTCCATTTCTATACAACTATACCGCTTCTCCATGGAAAACCCAGATGCAAGTATCACGTATCTTGGCAGAAGAGTACGGGGAAGGCGCTGGTGGTTTAAGTGGCAATGACGACGCTGGACAAATGTCGGCATGGTATGTATTTGCAGCACTAGGCTTCTATCCGGTAGATCCTGTTTCAGGAAACTATCAACTCACCAGCCCTTTGTTTAAACAGGCTATAATATCTTTTAAAAATGGCAAAAAATTAGTTATAACAGCCATTAAAAAGAACAAAAATTCTATTTATATTTCAAAAATCAGTTTAAATGGAAAGCCATTCACTAAAAACCAAATTAAACACCAACTGCTGCTCCAGGGCGGAAAATTAATTTTCTATCTGCAAGATCAACCAGCCGCACTTTAAATCCGAGATTAATGACCGTATTCAGCATGCTGTTGGATAAAGAAAAACATTTTAATCCAGGTTAATCTTTAAATAAAACCAAGATCATGAGTATTGCACTTAACGTAAGGATAAAAAGTACCATGCTTTTGGGAAAGATAATTTCATGCACCTCATTCACGGTTTTATCTGATGTTTTTAAAGTTTTCTTTTCAACCTTCATGCTTAGATTAGTATAGATAGAATGGATTTGACTGTTTTTGATTCAAAAAGATTAAGCACAAAAAAAATATCTTCATTCATTAACTATATCATTCAAAACATCAATATTAAAGCACCTGCTTACCATCTTTCCCCTGCTCTGCCTTTAAAAGCTCAGCAGCAGCTTTTTCTTAAAAAAATAATTGTGGGCAAATGGCGAACACCTAATCTTCGCAAAAGCATACTAGGTGTTTTTTCACCAAAACAATAGTTCCATCAAACACTTAACAAACAGACAATAGCCCGCTAACTTTAAGGAAACATTGATTGACTAATTTACAAATGCATCTGCTTACCCTAAGCAGAAATAGGTAAATAAAAATTTTCAATAAATAGCAAGCTATGAAACAACAGGTCAGAACGATCCCAGGAAAACTCGTAGATTTTGATTATTACGGATACAGGCTACCAACCTTTGTAATGCAGTTTAAACCCTCCGTTTATCAAGACGGCGATTGCTACTACGCTGTATTATCTTTTGAAGAGGAGCATGATGTTTCAGGTCTTGGAACCTCTCCTGAAGATGCATTGATAGACTGGAATGATAAAGTCTGTGAAATGCTTGCCCTATCGGGCCCTTTACGCACATCGCTAAGTACCAAAAACAAATAATGTTACTGAAAAACAGGCCAATTAATCTTCTAATTATTCTGCTAAACCACAATATAGTTTATTGGCCCAGTATCTGATTTATGCAATCATGATTAGCCGAATATTTCCACTAACTGTTACTTGAGATCAAAGGTATCCAACTAATCCAGAACATGGAAACTTTGAAAAATTTGGTCTTTTAATTACTTTTATCTTATCTGAAAAGCTAAACTAAAGAACCATGGCCGGTGCACAGGAAAACAGAAAGTGGAACTCCTATAACGGTGCTTCTCCACTTATTGCTCTATACAATAGCTTTCACCCCCTGACTGTTGAAATGGAGACACTTATCGATAGGCTCACCTTTCCGGTGAGTTTCCGCAAGAACAGATATATTATTTCTCCGATAGACCGTAATAGATATCTTTACCTTATTTTAAAAGGAGTAGTAAGGGGATTCTACAAGGATTCGGGAACAGAGATCACTTCCTGGATCTGTCAGGAAAATGAAATTGTAGGGACCATCCGCAATCTATGGACTGCAGAAGAATCAGACGAATACCTCCAGGCAATAGAGGATGTGGAGCTGATTGCCATACCTCATGAGCTCACAACTATGCTTTATAAAAATTTTGCAGAAGCAAACATTATTGGCAGAAAGATTATGGAGCTTCATTATAGAGGAGCGAATGACAGGGGCTTTATCTGCCAGATTCCCTCTGCTAAGCGCCGCTATAAGCACCTGCTCCTGGCCTTCCCCTGGATGATTAACCGAGTGCCGCTCCGCTATGTTGCTTCGTTCCTTGGCCTAAGACTGGAAACGCTAAGCAGGATCCGATCAGTAGAAAACAAAAGAATATAAAAACATAGTCTGCGTTATTTTTAATTTTATTGTTTAAAATATTGCTGAAGGCATGAAAATATTAAAGGCTGCTGATGCATTTGATAAATCAGCAAAAATATACCAGGAAAAATTTATGGATGTCAGTTTATATGCTGAACCGTTTAAGTTTTTTTTCGATCATGTAAAGACGAATGATGCCCATGTTTTGGATATTGCGTGTGGCCCGGGAAACATTACGAAATACCTATTGGATAAGAGACCTGATTACAAAATTTTGGGAATCGATCTGTCGTCAGAGATGCTCAGCCTTGCCAGGGCCAACAACCCCAAGGCTCAATTTCAACTTATGGACTGCCGTGAGCTTAACATTATCAAAGAGAAATTTAACGGGATTACCTGCGGCTTTTGTCTACCCTATCTAACACAGAAAGAAGTTGTTAAACTACTTTCAAATGTTTCAAAATTATTAAAACCAAATGGTGTTTTTTATTTGAGCACTATGGAGGAGGACGAAAATAATAAATCGAGGTATCAACTATCCAGCACAGGCGATCAGGTGTACGTAAATTACCATAAAGAAGATGATTTGATTGCGGCCCTGGAGGATAACAACTTTGAAACCCTCATTCTAAAACGCTATAGTTCTCCTGATAAGGACGGTTTAATCATTACGGATCTGGTATTGGTCTGTAAAATTAAATAGTCCGATTAGGGCACACAAAAAACACCGCCATTGTCGATTCGCGCTATTTCCTCTGGACAATCTTAAAACCGCTAAACGAGGCATCACCAGAGGTATCACCATAGGTCGCATGGTAAACACCAACCTGTAAGCCGGTGCTCCCAAAATCGTCTCTTTTAATCGGGCTACCAGGGAGATCTACCCAGGCTTTTCCATCACTGCTGCCACG
>Ga0182006_1000726_pt1 | contig 22717 bp, 23 predicted proteins | sample Sormic07211104_1_FD_123022 | JGI IMG/M metagenome (GOLD analysis project Ga0182006, IMG submission 123022) | Rhizosphere microbial communities from Sorghum bicolor, Mead, Nebraska, USA - 072115-104_1 MetaG | ecosystem: Host-associated > Plants > Roots > Rhizosphere | place: USA: Nebraska...
TCTATATTTCGGATGTTGAGGTCACTTGTTTGGTATTTGAATAAAATATATTCTTTAACGTGCTTTTCAAGTACCTTAAACCGCCTCAAAGTGCCTTCCGCATAATCTTCCTTTTCTACAAGTGCGGCCATGTTTGTATTATTGATTTTAATGGCCTCCATAATGGTGTGCATTTTTCTGCCCTGCCCAGATACTTGCATTTAACGCCTTCAGCCGATATCTCTGCATCTTCTACGCATAAAAGCAGTATGGGCAGCAGTAACGCGCGCTTTCATTTTGTCGAGATAAGAATTTTAAGGTTTTGGCGTCTTCTTTCGTGCCGATCATATGACCCGCTTTTGTATTCCACAGTTCCGGTTCACATTTTCTACTGGCGGACATTTCCACAGGTTTTCCCTAAACGGTAATCCTTAGATAAATAGGAACAGCACCTTTAACATAGTTTTTTGGTTTCTTCAGGTAGAAGAGCAGACTGAAATTAGTTTCCATAATCGACTGATTTAAAGTTAACAAAGTTAGCCTTGCAATCTAATCGTATCAAGTCGTTCAATGATTTAACTTTCTGTAAGCCAGAAACTTAAATCGTTTTCAGTGAGTATACTACTCTGTAAAACTACTCACCTAATCACTCACTTTTTTTATGCGATTTATTGCATATTTTGATGTTTTCGATAAAACAAAAAAAAGCTTGCAATCATTTGATTTGCAAGCTTTTACGTAGTTTTTATACTATCTTCTGTGATCCCAGTGATACAAAATTCGAACCGTTTTGTCGAAGATTTAAGACGAATTGCGGCGTTAAAATAAATACTTGCTCGTTGACAATACCCATAAGAGAATTTATATTAGTCTATATCATTATAAAATTACAACCATTATTATTAATATTAGTTCATTCGATCGTGCGGAAGTCGCTGTGTATAATGTTTTTAACAAAAAGAATTAAGTTGCAAGCAACTTTAAAAAAACATATATTTATAATACCGAAACGTTAATCATGACCCGATTCCGAAACCTTGAACAAAATGAAATTACCTTGCTTCTTGAAGAATTCAATACGTTTGGTTATTGCATCATCAGGGACTTCCTGGCGCAAGCCTCTATAGAAAATATTAACGAGTTAATAGAGCAGGAAATAGCGTTTCGGGAGGATAGACATTCTTCTTACCATTCAATATTGCTCGAACACGAGGCTTTTTACGACTTATTGTTTATCGAACCTTTATTATATTTGATGACACGAATTTTGGGGCCTAATATTAAGGTAAGCTACTATGATCTTTTTATTACACCTGAAAATGAAGACGATAAAATCTTTTTTTTCGCTGGCTATGATAAGGCCACTGGGCTCGGTTTTCATAGGGATGGCGGGCGAATTAACAAGGACTTGGATGATTCACTGGTCATTCCACGCTTATCATGCAAAATTGCTTTTTGGTTGACGGACCTCAAAAACGCAGATGGTGGTAATATTTATCTCAAGCCTGGTAGTCATCTTGACAAATTTCTACACAAGCCTGGGGATTCTATGGAGGGGGCGATCCCCCTTATGGTGAACCATGGAGATATACTGATTTTTGACCGGCGCATACTTCATGGCAGGTCTATAAATAAGAGTAGTTTTGAGAGGAGAGTAATATTTTTAGAATATTGTGTGAGATGGCTACTGCGAAAACAGGATATGCCAACAGTCCGCACACATACACACATCGCTAACCAACTATTAAGTTCTCCCAGTAACCCTTGGGAAAATTATTGGCCATCTGATGTGTTGCCTTTACAACGTTTCCAAGAAGTTTTTGAACAAAATCTGTTACGACATAACGCATGAGTATAGTTTCAGATAAAGATTTTTTTATGACCAACGGGTACCTGTTGCTCAAAAATGTATTGGCGAAATCCCAAATATCATCATTAAGCAGTACTGCGGATTATTTATGGGACAAACACAGGGATTACCAGGAACCAGGAGCTAAATTAGAATTGGATAGCAGTGTTCTAGGTGAACAGTGGGAAATTCTTGATCTCGTTGACAATCGTGCCGTCTTGGATGTTGTTTATGCCGTCATGGGGCCAAATATTAAAGTGTCCTATTTTGGCCTAATGGTCAACCCTCCACAATCTTTTGAAAAAAAAGCTATGGATTATCATCAAGATGGAGGTCGAGTAAATTTCGACATGAATGAAATATCGTCCAGACCAATGCTATCTATGAAAGCAGCCTACTGGTTGACAGATGGGACGGAAATTGGCCGTGGCAACTTTTGTCTCATACCCCGAAGCCAAGGTATAGACAAATTGCGGGACAAATCACATCCACACCCTGATGAAAAAATCTTCCTCGTTAGTGCGGGTGATGTAATTTTATTCGATCGGCGAGTATGGCATGCAAGAAAAGCAAACCACTCATTAGATATACGAAAAGTGTTATTTTACGATTACACTTTCAGATGGATGGAGAATAAATCTATCCACGCAATTCCGAAAGAATTCCTCGAAAAATTTTCTGATTTAAAACAACAATTACTATTAAATGAAACCAATCTTTGGAAAAATTTCGCGACAAAAGACGAAAATCTGCCCTTAAATAAATTGAACAAAGAAATATAATGAGTATCTCGAAATCATTAGCCAGGTTCCTGGTAAGGAAACATAAGGAACAAAAGTTCAGTGGTAAACTACTTGCGCTGGGCAAACAATTTATCTATGCGACCCATGACGAAATTGTCGATATTTTTAGACAAGAGGATTCATCTTATTGTTACGTCGTCCCACAATTGCAGAATATCAGCAAAGAAAAAAAACATCAAAACTTTATTGATGACTTGACTTTTTTTAAAATGTTAGGATTTGATAGCGTACATTCCCTAGACATTTCATCATACCAAGGAGCTGAGATTTTATGGGATCTAAATAAACCCATCCCGGGGGATTTGGAGAAATCGTTTGACTTTATCTTGAATGGGGGCACGATTGAGCATGTTTTTGATATTCGCCAGTGCCTGGATAACCTCAGTAATGCACTAAAAATGGGTGGCACAATATTTCATGTCGCCCCGGTCGACGGCTACTTGGATCATGGGTTTGTTCAGCCTTCTCCAAAACTGTTTCATTCCTATTACAAATCTAATTCTTTCGAAGAAGTCTGCTCTATTTTAATCGAAAATACCGTAGACAAAGTCAATTATGACAAATGGAATTACTGGGAATGGAATGCTAAAATCGCGAGGCGTTTTTTTATTTCTGAGCGTCCGTTAATGTTTATCTACGCGGCAAAAAAAAATAACCTGTCTACCGTGGGAGTAATACCAATAGAAACATTTGACGGGAAAAATTACGACAGGGATACAAATTCAGAAGAATCCCCGTGGGGACTGAAATTAATCGACATATTTTAATAACGGAAAAATCATGAAAAAAATTTTTGATCAAATCGAAAGCCTAGAGCTAACCTTGCAAGTTGTAAAGGATTTATTAGATGATTCAAATAAAGAAGAACATAATTACTGTATGGGCATGGCTGCTTACGAGCTAAAGTTCTTTGACGATGCTGTCCAATTATTGCAAGACAGCTTTCGTTCAAGCCCTTCAGCCGAAACGGCTATTAGATTAGCTATGTCAAACTTGAGCTTAGACAGCTACTTAGAAAGTGAGAAATGGGTAGACAAAGCATTAGAAATTGACGATGCCGGTAGTTTTAAGGCACTTGTTTTAGGGTCTGAACATGCGTATTTGAGTGTTAAAGCTAGGATCAAATATGAAACAGGCTTTTTGGAACTGGCAATGAGGCTTGCCGAAGCTGCACTTACAATTGTGCCAAATGATATCATGTCTTTGACCATTATGGGAAAAATAAGCCTTCATCTTAACAATCCTGAAGCTGCATTGCCTTTTTTCAGAAAGGCAAAAGATGTGGCACCAAATTGCTTGAAAAATGATGTTCAACATAATATCGACATTGCCGAAAATTTTGAGCAAGCGAATAAGTCGTTGTCCGCCTTTTCATTGGATCGAGTATTGATGTCCCACCGGGAAATGTTGGTATGACGACTAGTTTAAATTCTTTTATTCTTATCAGGGGAGGAAGTTGTATAACAAGTTATAAAACCATTACATCCGATATTGACCTGTTTTGTATCTATAATGGCCAGTTACCATCTATTATCAAAAAATACGCTGTTCAGCAAAACGCCGATATCGAATGCAAGGAATTCTCCGAATTCTCCGGTTTAATTGATAAGCTAATGGGAGGTGATTTGTCAGTCTCGATAAATTATAGCAATTTGAACTTCTATGATTTAAGATTCCTGGCAAGATGCATAACAGGGGAAATCATTTCGCCAAACGAGCTTTTATTTAATACGCTAACCAGTGTTAAACTACAACTAAGGGCGCATCTTGCCAATCATTTTTGCACCAAGTATGCCGCGCTTTATAAAGATATTTATGGTTTAACGCTATGTGATAATTTTGAAACAATACTGTTGATTGCCGCGGAATTTGTTCAGAATGTGCTAATGACGGTACTTTTGCTGGACGATTTGGTCGACCCGTCGCCCAAATGGGTTTTCGAGTTATGTAAACAGTCTCATTACAGTACAACCAAGCAAGGCGGTATTAACTTAGGCTGCGTTTTGAGGAATTATAAACCGTCTCGCGAATGGAGCCTTGACCTGCTGAATATTGCTAATTCTACTTTATCGAGAGTTCTAATTGGCGATAAAGAGTTACATTCGTCTACCAGTTTTTTTGATCATTTCGAGAACCCGGAAATTTGTGTGTTAGGTAATCGCTTTGGTTATCATTTATTTAACGTTATCACCGATAAAATCTTTCCATGCAACTCATATTATTTAGCAAGTTTAGGTACTTATCAACCAAAAACAATTGAATATGCAACACCAACTATTTGATTTTCAAGAAAGCAATTCTGACCATTTATGGGCTACCGAGGACATGATCATATTAAGTTTACAGCCTTACGCCTTCAACCTGATTTTTTCGGGGGAAAAAAAATATGAATTTAGGACGAGGTTTAGAAAGCGTCATACTATTGCTTTTGTATATGTAACGGTTCCAGAAAAATGTATTAAAGGAGTGATGGTTTTGGGTCAGCCAACGATCGGTACTCCACAAGAAATTGCAGACATCGCTGAACGCAATAGGCCCGGCAATGGTAAAAGTGTTTTTGACTACTTGGAACCGCGAGGAAAAGGATACGCTATTTCTATTTTGCATACACAGTTACTTCCACAGCCGCTTGATCTCGACAAATTGAGAACTGAATTCGATTTCATTGCACCACAATCCTATATAAATCTTCTTACGAAACCTGGTTTGATGGAAAAACTGTGTAGCCAAATAAATATAAGCATAAGTAATAATGGACAATTAGATATTAGTCGCTTTTTCGAAGAGGGTGGTGATTAAGAAACTTTAACCTCGTATGCCGATGCTCCAAGGTAATTTGCCAAATCACTACAACAGGCATGTACCTGGTCAAGGTCTTTTTTGACTAAAGTGTCAAATAATGTGAAATGAAAAAATATTTTACCATTTCTATTGGCCATTTTCCAAAGGCTTTTAAAACGGCCGTTTTGGATTAGTACAGGGTTTACGTGTCCTGCCGATTGCCAAATTAATTTATGATAAGCACTGTCCAATAACCACGTTTTATCATGATAAGCAAGAAGGATTGGATCAAACCTATATAACATGGTTGTAAATTGTTCAGGGATTTTCATCGTTTGTGACTTTGCATTGCGATGCACATAGTATGTCTTTCTATGAAGTTGAAAGGCTGCAAGTACATTTTCGCAGCATCCAAGAATCTGGATCGCATCAGATACCTTCATATTACGCCAATGGCAAAAATCGCGTAATGTTGCCGGCCCATACGCCAAGAAATAGCTCTCCATCAATACAATTTCGGCTTGTTGGGAGTCAATTGTAGGCAAGTTAGTGTCGATCCATTGAGGGGCATAAATATATTTCTTATTCCTTTCCCCGGTAGACGGGTTGCATACAAGACCATTTAGGCCAAGATCTATCAAAATTCCGCCCCATTGCGTCAAATTATTAATTTGGTATTTTTCCTGTAGTTTATCCAAGTCACTTCTTGAAAAAGCTGGACCTCGGTTGATCAACTGGCATACATCATCATAAAGTTGAATATAAATACCTGGTGAATGTTTGAATTTTTTCCTGAACCAAGTTTCATACCCATTGTGCGATGCTATGATTAGAGGCCAATCGTTTGTTGAATAAAAATGCAATGTGCAGCGTTGTCCCCAGCCGTTAATAATTTTCTTTGAATCGAGCAAAGAATCTATTTCTTTGAAATGAATATTTTTAGTACGATTAAAGATTGAAACTTTAGCTGCATTGTAAATTTGTGATTGTACACCTTTAAGAGTTGAGACGCATTCTGTGATAGACTCAAATCGATCACTAATCCCATTATTAAAAAATCTACTAAAAATTATATCCGACATATTTGTTAATTTAGACACCTGTAAGCTCAAAATGATCCCAAAAGGTTGTAAGCAAAGACAACGAGCAACTGCTAATTTCTAAATAAGTTTTTTCTTCTTCCGGGAAACTATGAATAGCACAATGGCTTTCTGCTAGCAGCCAAAGTTTAGTGTATCCTTTTGTAGGAAAATCATAGTCTATACTTTCGATTATGTTAAAATTTGCAATTTGAAGTGAAAAATCTACGCACTGGGCTACGGCTCGGCCATTGCCATTATTGACCCAAACAGAGCGGTTAAATATTTGTGCTTTCACGATTAAATGTTTTAATTAATCTAATGATAACTTGATTCGTTGAGAAATATATTCCATGGAATAATTTCTAAAAAATTTCTTTGTATCGGCCACCCAATCAGTCACCTCACCGTATAAAAAATCGATACCTCTATCGCCGTATTTTGTATTGAAAACTGGAAAATCTACGTATTCTGGAGGTAAATATTTATAAGCATCGCTTCCTACGTATAAGGATTTAGAAAATTTTGCTCCACTCCAGTCAGTAATAATTGGTGCAAAAATTCGATTAGGAATATTAGGATAACCTAAAGCCAAAAGCCCCTGGCAGAACACCCTTAAAGCCCAAACGCCACTCCAGTCTCCTCCGTCCAGCATAATGCTTAAAGAACCTGTATGGAAATCCTCTTCAATTGATAAAACGCCTTGAAGAATGTCTCGTAGGGGGGTGTTGAAATCTATAAATTCTTTATTATTCTCCGTGAGTTGAACATTATAACTCCCATGATTTGGACAATAGCTTTCAAACAAAATAAAATTACCTGATTTTTCTAATATTCGTGTATGCCGCGAGGTTTTATCTGTTAATTGACATCGCGGACACTTAAACCTGATATGCAGTTTGTTTTCGGATGGGCTAATCAATGGGTTCAAATCGTGCTGCATGTGGACGAATTTTATGCCCGTTCTCCTTACAATAGGCAATAATTGAAAATCATGGTATTGTCTTAATAGGTAATCAATTTTTGTTTTCTTTTTCAAAACTTCGAAAATGAATGAAAAATTCCCTTTGTATTTTTCATAACTGTATTCACCTTCTTTATCTGTTAGGTCACTAAGACTAAGTTGATACGTATTATTATCAATGTCAAATTTTTTGCCTGGGCTATTTTCGAGTAAATCGTAGATTACTAAGCATTCTATCTTAAATTTATTTTGTAAGTATTCAGCCAGGGCAAAACAACACATTATTGTCGTAATTGATCCGATGTGCGGATTGCTATTTGGCTGTGAGGAGCTCCTGATAATAATTTGCTGCTTTCCTTCAATTTGATGTCGGAAAAGGTCACTAATATCTTTGGTAATGTGTGCAATACCCATGGGAGGGTATAATATGTTTTGCATATTCATTTGACTTTTACTAATTGCCATATCAACACACCGTCGTATTCAGGATCGTCCTCGAAAGTATGATATTCGTTATATTGTACCTTAGCATCAACGCCAAGTAGCTGTATTATGGAAGTGTCTAAATATTGACATCCATTCTTCTTCCTTTTCCAATTGGCCCCTATGAATGTACCACCTTGGCTCAATGATTTCCAGGCAAGCATTAATGATTTCAAATAAGTTATTTTGTCTTCGCACAAACCAAATAATCCAAATTGAGTAATAAGATCGAACTTAATTGAATCATAATGTCTTGGCCATTCATTTAGCGCATCAAAACAATTTACATCTAACAGTTTATCAAAGAAATAGTGAAGCTTTTCGACACGTTGATCAAACATTTTCAAAACATCATAGTAACATTGAGGATACTCCTTCCTTTTTTTAAGCAGTTCTAAAAAATAAAATGCCTCTGGGTTAATATCAACACAATATATTTCGTTAACTCCCAGTAGGGGAATGCTCCAAAATAAAGACATAGAACCGCTCCCAAGATCCAGCCATCGATTCGTTCCAGTTAATTTAACAGAACTTATTAAATTCAAAATGTCTTCCGTGCCTTTTCCATATTCAAAAGCTTGGTTATAATATTGATGATAATATTGTTCATATTCATCATTCAATTTAGGATTTTGATGCATCGATTGGAGTTGATCTAATTTCATAAACTTATGCTGTAAATAATTCGCGCTGATTTTGAAGTAAATGGTTGGAAATCGTATCCTCCAAACAACGCCTGAACTTTAAACCCATGTGGATGTAAATAACTCTCAAGATCACCTTTCTTATAAACTTTTAAATCGACGGTATATTTGTACCTATTGATAATGAAATATTCCAAATTCCGCTCTACATAAAAAAAGGTAAATCGGACATAGGAATCGCACCAAACTTGTTTATGAAAACGGTTTAAAATCTTGTTAGGGCCAACTTTCCTCGACCAGTCAAAAATGACGCAGCCATACTTGTAATTGATATACTTGGACGTATACGTATTAACTATTTGATGTTTACTGTTTAGAATCGAGATATCTATCAAAACACGACCCTTGGGACTAAGCGATCTCCTTAAGGAAGTAACTGTAGCACGTATATCTTCAGTTGGTAATAGAAGTTGGAATGCATCTTGAGGGATAATAATCAAATCAAATGCCCTTTGCGGCAATAATTCCTGCATACGCACACACCAAGTCTCGAATCGATCAGTCAAGCATTCATTAACTATTCTTTTTTTTAACTTGTCAATAACGATTGGTTCTTGATCTGCAAACGTAATATGACAACCAGTTAAATCTCGTAATGCATCTATATACCTGCTATTTCCACAGGGAACTATCAGAACATTCTTGACTATATCAGAAATAAATGACCTGATGAACACGTAATCGTCGAGTGGGGTATACTCGATTTCGTACGAATCAGCTTTTTCTTTAAATTGTATAGATTGCATTTCTGGTCAATAGATTTCAGACAATATTAAATTACCAGCTACAATATCATTAACTAGTTCACCTCCAGATATTATTTTCCCCCAATCATACTTTTGAATATCTTTTTGAAAGTAAATCATTTCTAAAATTTCTACCATATACTGTGATAGTTGCTTACTAAAAGCATAGGATGCTGTTTTGGGGAAATTAGAGGGCATAATGTCAATCTTGCAATGTAGAACGCCGTACCTTGTGTAACTAGGCTTTTTAAAATTACTATGCCTATTGAAAGTAGGCATATACCCATCCCCATACCCACAAGTGATATCGATTATAATTGCTCCTTTTTTCATAGAGCGTACCATTTCATCGGTCAGAATTGGTTCTGTATCATACGTTGAAATCAATATCGCTCCAATAACGGCATCTGCATCCTTCACAGCTTTAGCCAAGATTCCAGGTTCAAGAATATAGCAGTCAATTGGTTCATTCAATGTAGCTTGGAACTTTCTTAATTTTTCTTTAGAAGTTCCAAAAACAGTCACCCTTGCACCAAGCGCTAAAGCAGTCCTCACGGCTGCTCCACCTGCATTTCCGTAGCCGATAACCACAACATGCGGTTGTTTCACACCTACAACATTTGCCAACAGAACCCCACTTCCTCCATTGCTTTTTTGCAACAGGTAACTTGCATAAATGACTGCCATTTTACCTGTGATCTCACTTCCTGCAAATGCAAGGGGATAATATCCTTGCTGCGTTTTGAAATATTCGTATGAGTAAACGTCTACATTGGCTTCACATAATTGCGTTACCGCGTTTTTATCGCCTTCTGCGTGAAAGATTGCGAATATTTTCTGACCCGCGTGGACATACTCGTATTCAGGCGCCGTTAACCCCTTATATTTTATAATTACATTGCTTTCCCAGGCGCGTTTTTTATCAACGATTTTCGCACCGTAGTCTTCGTATAACGAATCTGGAATACCGATACCTTCGCCAGCGTTTTTCTCTACATAGACAGTAAACCCAGCGTTAACAATGGAGGTAATATCTTCCGGGACTAGGGCGACTCTTGATTCATTGTTTTTCGATTCTTTTACTATTGCTACTTCCATTTCAGCTCTAACTAACAATTACTTCATGGATATGCCTATCACGATACACTAATGTCTTATTGATGATTTGGTTTACCTGTTTGACAATATGCGCAGCTTTATTATTACTACTAGTCTCTTTTGCTAGTAATATTCCAGATGCGTGGTCTAATACAATATTGGTCAAATCTAATATTTCACTTCTCTTAGGTATAAAACTATCAATTAAGCTTTCTATGATTTGCGATGCCACAAATACTGGTTTATTTTGGATACGACATTTATGAATAATCTGTTTTTGAATTATTCCAAGTTCATCGTAAGGTATGTTCAAACCTAAATCACCTCTTGCCACTATTATACCATCAGAATTGTTAATTATCTCATCCAAATTATCTACACCTACGCGGTTTTCGATTTTGGCAAAGATTTTTGGATACCAATCGTATAATTCAAATATTGGGTTGGCAATAGTGGCTAGTTTTTCCAGTTGATAATTAGACTCTGTAAATGACAATGCTAACATCGATGGTTTATATAACGAAAGCATTTTCAAAATAGAAATTATCTTTTCTGGAGGTTGTTGCTGCGCTTGATCTAAATGGATTGCTTTGTAGCAGCTAATGGTGCCAGATGTAACACTTTCAATCTCCACTTGATCTTTCCCAATCAGGCGTGTTACTTTAAAGGCGAGTTCGCCGTCACCTATTGTAATTATTTTGCCCACGTGGCAATACTGTTGAATATTACCCAATTGCACCGGAATAAATTTGCCCCATTCATCCGCTTTTTCTGACGCTATCAATATGAATTGGCTTCCCTCATTGATATAATATTGGTATTCAGGAAATTCACCCAGTCTGATTTTGCAACCAGGATATGGCAAATCCGCCATAATATCGACGTTGTTTTTTGCGCTAAATTTTTGGAGCGTATTAAATCGTTCATGCATTATTTCATCAGCAAGGCCTTGGGCTAAGTTTATACGGAATATGGTACTCCCAGAATTATACATTCCTTCCAGGTTTTCATAATTACAAGTTGTTTGTCCGATTGTCGAAATTATTTCAAGCATATGCATATTATTAAAAGGTCTACTAAACAAATCTTCCAGCACAGAATGATTTGCTATGGAAGATCACCATTATCCTTGGTGCAAAGATGATACTATTAAGATTAGCGCAACTACTGTCGGGAAATCAATACAAGCACTAATTAATACCGAGTTCCTAATTAGATTTCTTTATTGATCGGATATGTCGAATATTTTGAAGATGGTTCCACGTAAAAACCTAGAACCAAGATAGAATCGAGAAAAGTGGAGGGTCCATTTCATAATAAATGATAAAGTTTAGTTTGACAACCCATTGGTAATCAAGCTAAATATACAACAGTTATTTTATTATTGAAAAATATTTCAGAAAGTTTTTATAAGTAAACTGGTAAATAATTGGTTTTAGAACATAAATTGCGATTACATTGCTTATCGATGAAAAGCTATTTCACGTGCGAAAAAATCGCTTTGTTTAAATTTATTAACTTGGTTATAACATATCATCCTCTTTGCTAAAGGCGATAGTATTCCAGGCTTTTACAAACCTAATGCAAAGTTGTTAGCAAGTATAAAAGCTCATTGTAGCATTAGACACCGAAAAAAATCAGTTCGTTTTCAACAATTGATAACTATTTATTATAAGTCATACCAATTCTCATATACAAGTTCGAACATATTATCAAAGAGCTAGGCTATTTAATGGTGTATAACCACTTTATATGATTTATACACTAATGGCAATTTGCTTGTCTTGACCTTGGTCTATCTCAAGTCGATTACTATTGATTTATCATTCTTTCATTTCTTTTAAAATCCCGAAATTGTGTAAGTACTAAATCTTATCACAATGAAATCAGCTTATTTATACGTTCGTGTTAGCACTGACGAACAAAAAAGAAAAGGCTACTCTTTGCCTGAGCAAGAAGATCGACTGATCAAATATTGCGAATACAATAACATTCTCGTTAAAGGAATTTTTCGTGAAGACTTTTCAGCAAAAACCTTTAATCGCCCGGAATGGACAAAACTGCTTGCTATTCTGAAAAAAAGTTCATCTAAAGGAACCAATAACGTCCTCTTTGTAAAATGGGATCGTTTTAGTCGCAATGTTGAATTTGCGTATGAAATGATTGGCATTTTAAGAAAATATAAAACTACTGCAGCGGCTATTGATCAACCAGTTGATTTTGGAATCCCTGAAAGCTCTTTAATGCATGCGGTTTATTTGGCTATCCCACAGGCTGAAAATGAGCGGAGATCACTCAATACCAAAAACGGCTTGAGAAGAGCAAGACAGATGGGTAGGTATGTTAATAAAGCCCCCGTCGGCTACATTAATCAGTGTGCAATTGATGGCAAAAAGTCTATAGCTCCACATCGTCCGGATGCCGCCCTGATCAAATGGTCATTCCAGCAAATAGCGAAAAATGCTTACTGTATTGAGGACGTACGGAGGATGGCTAATGCTAAAGGGTTAAAATGTTCAAAATCTAATTTTTGGAGGCTGCTTCATAATCCTGTTTATTACGGTTATGTCTCGTATTCTTTAATTGGGTCTGAAGAGCGACAATTAGTAAAAGGAACCCATGAGCCAATAATTACGGAGGCGTTATACAATGAAGTGCAAAATATAATTAACACCAAAAGAAAGATAGTCAGAAAGACGGATGTAGCAACCGAAATGTTTATGCTACATAGATATTTGATTTGTCCGATTTGCAATCGTGTTTTATATTCAAGCTGCTCCAAGGGACGAAGTAAAAGGTATCCGTATTATCATTGCAAAACTAACTGTAGGATCAGGTTCAAAACAGATATTGTTAACCAGGATTATAAAGACCAGTTAAAAGAAATAAAACTTTCAACCGGCGTCGTTCCATTGTTTGACCTGATCGCAAAAGACACAAACGTGAATATTCAACTCAATGAGTATTTGAATGAACGGAAATTATTATTAAATCAGATAAAAGAACAAGATCTATTTATAGCTAAAGCTAGAAAGCTATTTTTTGATGGAAAGATAGAATTCGATGATTTTTTTAAGCTAAAAAAAGAACATCTAGTTCATTACAATGATTTAAATGATGAGCTGAACAAAGTAATGACCAAAGTACGTTGTGCTAATACACAACTCAGTTCTTTCAGTTCTTTCGAGAAAACCTTGCATAGGTTCAATAATTTAAACGTAATGGATAAGAAACACATCATCAATTTTATACCGCCAGGCAGCATTGACGTTAGTGGCAACATTACTCTGCAATTAAACCATGCTTTGTCAAAAATTTTAACAGTCAAAAAACAACGATTGAAGTCATTAAAAACTTCTTCTTTAGTAAAACAAGATTTGCTTGCCCCAAGTCAACAGTTTGCGGCCCGGAAAGTAACTACGAGAAAAGCGATGGAAGTTTTGGGAAGAAATAACATAAGTATAGATGAAAATGAAGCCGCCGTTATTTTAGACTTTCTTTATCTTATCGCTAAATTTAGTAAGCAGTCTGACGTTAAAATAACGCATAACACCGTAAGTGGAAATCGAACCGCGCAAAACCCAAACAGGAGCTATTGTAGCTTAATAAAATAGACTAGATTTAAAAAGAGTATAAGAGCCTAATTGTAAATTTCGAACCACTTTTTATGGCCTGCTAATTGCTTGCCTATGAGATATTTATGCGTATAAAAAAACGAAACACGCTTGAATGCGTGTTTCGTTAAGTGATCCCGCTGGGATTTACACCTAGTGCAAAAATCAGGGTTTAAATAGTATTTGAGGCTGTTTTGTAATTCTGCTCATCGAATTACTCACTATTTTTTTAATACGTTTTAGCTGCAATTGCTATAATATAAAAATACAAAATTTCTGACACATATAAAGAAAATATTGATAATATTCACAGGTCTCCTGTACTGGATTAGTGATTAATATAATAAAGACCGAAAGAAAAATAACTAAGTCCAGATGAATTTCCTATTTCTCCCAAACCACACTTAAAACTGTATTGTAACGGGGTGTAATAATACAAAATTCATACATAGGAGTATCCTCATCATATTTGCCCAGTGTGAACCAAGTTGATTTTGAAATTTCCTGTGCTGAATCTTTCTTACGGTAAATTCTGTTATAAGTATAATATTCATTTGCTACCGAATCGCTCGGAACATCCAACTTATTTTTATCAGGTATCCAAACCTTAAAATCGTTGGACTTTTTCCAATACTGAATTTTACCATTTTTACTGTAAAACGCACAAATCGGATGGTTCCCATAATCAATAAACCTATAAACTATCGATGTGAGACTGGTATTGAACTTTTCGGAAAGCGACCGTATCAGTTCAGGAGTGAATTTATTTCTGAAACAGCATTCTCTGAATAAACTTTCTGGCATTAACAATTCGGATGCAAAGTCATTTGCCTCAACTTCCTGTGGCCCTTTTTTATAACCTTCTAACGTGGAATCATCATCCGTGAAGCTTGCTTCATTTTCTGAATGCAACAGTATATGCCCCAATTCGTGGGCTAGAACGAACCTACGCTTTTGGGGATATTCAATCGCTGAACTAACAGAAACTATAGCACGCCCATGCTTCATAATCATCCTGCCATCGCAATTAGGAAGGTTTACTTCCCTAACAATACCATTATGGTATATGATGAGATCTTCAATATCAACTGCACATGGATCGTTCAGACCTAAATCATTCAGCAAATTTTTAGCAATAACAGCTGGATTTACTTTCATGCAATATCGCTTTTATCAATTTGCTCCATCAAATCTAAAATATCAGACTCATTTAGAATTTCCTTCAGGTCATCTTCTTCTAGTTTTTCAAGGTTACGAAATTGAAGTTTTGGTGCTCTTTCCCTCAGTAGGGACAAGATAACTTCTTTGGTATCAGCCTTAGCTGTTTCAAACCTAGACAACGCTTTTGCATAGAGATTTTCCTGTTGTTGCTTTTTTTGATTAACCTGTGCACGGAACATTAACCCTTTTATCTGAGCTATGCCATTCCGCTCTAATTGTTCAGGATTATATCCTCGCTCACGCAACATATCATCTAAAATTTCAGGATGGTTCTTTGTCATGTTAAGTAATGAGTCAATCAGACCATCAACATTAATTTTTTTATTTTCCATCATCTTTTTTTATATAATGATTTAACATTACGTTTGCCATTTCTAATAGCGTTATATACCACCTTTATGTCAAAATCATAAGCACTTGCAATATCCCTTGGTGTATTACCATCAAGCCAATCAGAAAAAATAACTAGTTCGTCTTCATTGTCTCCAAATGAAGCCTCTATTTCAGCCCATTTTTCTGCGGAAATAATAAACTCTTCAGGACTTTCATCATAGACTAGTAGCTCGTTATGTATTTCAAAGTTTGGAAACTCATCAATATTGTCATCCTTTTCACCACCAACATCTGCTTTGGTACTAACGATAGATTTACCTGATGTTTTAAAATGATTTGAAAGCAAGCTTTTAACAATCCCTTTTAAGTGAATTAAAATATCAGGAAAGCGCTGGCTATCCCAGGCTCTAGAACCATCAAAAAGTTTTTCTATAGCTTGCGTAGCAAAAGTTTCAGCGTCTACCGAATCCTTTTCTGTTCTTATTTCGAACCCAAATATTTTTAGTTTCAGATCAGCATATAGTACTAATTCTTTATAAATACCACCCCATTCCTTTTCAGGAATAGCCTTCAATTTATTAAGCGTAAGAGAGTCAACCATAGATTTTGATTATTTAGGTACTCATAAATATATGCTCTAATAATTTATTTTTTGGCATTTGGCAAAAAATATATTTTCAAGAGCATATTATAACAAAGGGGAACCCTAAAAACAATTATGATATGAGTTTATATAAAACAAAAAGTACGCTGCATGTAAGGATCAAGAATTTTGTTGCTTGGATTGCGCCGCCGAGAGAAACCCGTGAAGCCATTAAGATTAAATCTGATGAGGTACGAGAATGTATAAAAGCCGAAGCTGAAAAAGATGGACTTACCATAGTGGATATGCCTTATTCTGGTTCGTTTTCAACAAGAACAGGATTAAGGCGCAATATGCGGGGTAATACTACTGTAGAGGGCCAGGATATTGATCTGCCATTTGTGGTTAAAAAGGACAAGGAAACAGAATTTGGGCCGTTAATCGACCGGTTTAAAAAATATGCGAAAGCCTGCTACCCGAATCACTCCATTGAGGCGACTAAAAGCTCTGTAAATATTGTTTTTGAGAAGGAAAAATTAACGTTTGATATTGTACCGATGTTTGAAGCAAATAAGGCTCAATATCAAACATTGATAAGGGGCAATGGAGATATCATAACCACTTCCATTGAAAAACACAGGGAATTTATAAGAAAACGTACTAAGGAAACAAAGGAAAGCAATGGCGTAGTAACCTTTAACGATTGCATCCGGCTTTTTAAATGGTGGCGCAAAGTTAAAGAGATTGAAACAGAAGAAAACTTGTGTCTCCCAAGCTTCTTGATCAACCTATTGGGTGCTAAAGCTTATGATACTTGTGGTGATGACACCACTTATCCGCAAACACTGGCTAATTGGTTCTCTTACCTTGCGCATATTGTCAGAAGCAAGGATACAGTTTGGTTCAAGGACTATTATTCGACGCCTAAACCCGATAATTACAAACCATGGAATGTGCTTGATCCTGTTATGGTGGACAATAACATTGTGAAGTCTTGGCCAGGTTACCAAGTTGATGAACTAGCTGACTGGTTGCAGGAAGCCTCCGAAATAATGAACAGAGCAATCGTTGCCGATTTGCAGGGTCGTGATGCCGATAGCCTCGCCCAAATGCAAATATTGTTTGGTACAATCTTTTCTTCTCACTGTGATTAATTAAATAAAGATATGAGTACATATACATTTAGCGGAACGGAAAGTTATTCTGAATCCGATGTTAAAACAGTTATGCAAAATACTTATGAGGATATTATAGGATTTGCTAACAGGCAGATTATTACTTACGCACGTGCCGAAAGCTGGATCGAAGACCTAACTTACATACTTAATCAAAAAGTGGTAAAATTCTTCGAAATCCAAATCAATAATTCCTCAGGGGAAAAGTTTATGAGTTATAAATATACAGTGGACAATTATGGTTATCTTTCTACAGGAGCTTCTTCAGGTGGTATAAATTATTTCTCTATACCAAGTGGATGCAGTGCGACCTTGTATGTTGATCTTGACTTTTCAAAATCAAATGCGACAGCAGTTAATGAAGATTTGAGAAATAATCGTGGCTGGGGAACTGGCTCTGCTTTGCAGGGTACAGAAAGCCAAGATAGAAACTATGTAAGTAATAATTTAAGATTGCAAAGATCAGTTGTAACGAAATAAATATGGAAGTTAAATTACAAGAATATAAACATCCAAATCAAGCTGCAGAGGCTAGTTTTGAGGATTTGATAGCTATTGACAGACAAAAAGATACACTATTGAATACGCTTGAATTATTTTTCAACAAAGAGAAAATTGAAAAATGGCAGAAAAAACACCATCCTAAAGGCCTGGATTTTTTTCAGAATTTAATAAGTGGCACACCACTGGTTATTTTATCAGGCGATGTTGGTTGTGGAAAAACGGCACTGGCGCATTCTATTGGGTCGCCATTGGCTAAACAAATTGATAAACGTATAATTGTGTTTGAAACGCCATCTAATATTCGTGGCGCAGGCAGGGTTGGCGAAATATCAAATCGTATCACAGATGCTTTTGAGCAGGTTAAATCAAGAATCAAGCCGGGGCAAATGGGTATACTTATCATTGACGAAGCTGATGATTTGGCGACCGACCGAGATCAAAATCAGGCACACCATGAGGATAGAGCTGGGCTTAACGTCTTAATTAAACAGATCGATCTGATTGCTAGGGAAAACATTGCACTAGCTGTGATCCTAATAACCAACAGATTAAAGGTTTTAGATCCTGCGGTTGTACGTAGAGCTACGCAAATCATTGAATTTGGGAGGCCTGATGCTAGCGCCAGAAAGCTGGTATTTCAGAGAATTTTTAAAGGCTCTGCATTATCTGAAAAGGACTACACGGAGCTTGTCGATGCAAGTACACACTCTGACACACCCTATAGCTTTTCTGATCTAATACAGAAAGCGGGTAAACAATCCTTATACAATGCTATCCAGTATAACCAACCTTTCGGAAAGGATATATATATAGACACCATTAAAAATGTTAAACCTTCACCTATTATAAAATAGAAATGAGAACAGATAAGTTAACAATAGTTATCGCACATTACGGTTTAGACAGAAAAATTACTGAAGAGGAATGTATGTTGGCTCTTTCGGCTGATGAAAAAGCTAAGACTATTTTTATTGATTTTGAGGCTGGAAATGCTAAGCTAAGTGAATTATATGAACTTTCGTTTGATAATATAGCCTTATCTCAGCAACGGAAGTTCGTGGAAATTCTTAAACCAGTGCTTGATGCCCATCCGATTGCTGATATTGCATATTTCGGCCTAACGCCCATACCAGTATCATTTCATTTAGGCTACCTCGTTGGTAATACACACGCTTATTCCATTTATCAGCTACATCATAAACAAAACAAATGGTATAAGGAAACAGAAAAACCTACAACTGGATACAAGTTTTCAATTAAACCTTTAGTGTTGCCTAACGAAGTTCAAAAAGGTAAAGGTGATGTAACTATAAGGATAGCGACCTCATTCGACATTGACAGACAATCAACTTACGAGGCCGTTCCTAATCCGGAGAATGAGTTTGATATCAGTTTAAAAACACCAGATGTTGATTCTCTTTTTGACCAGGAATGTGTCCAAGCTGTTGTAGGTTCTTTTCAGGAAGTCTTAAATGCCTACGCCAATAAACTTAGCGATAGAGAAAAGATTCACTTATTTATTGCTTCGTCTTCAGGTCTGCCGTTCGCTTTGGGTACCAGAATAAATCCAAATATCTATCCATATATCCAAACTTATCAGTTCAGCAGGAACGAAACGCCAAAGTATAAAGAAGCGATCTTGGTTACCAAAGAGGTTGATAGCCGTGTTTTGCTTTCTGAAAATGACAGGAGAGCTGCAAAAGAAATACGCGACAAATGGCAGGAACAATTGGAAGATACTTTAAAGCCGTTTATTAAAACTATATCAGGCAAAGCGTCTGATAACTGGCTTCAAATGGTATGTGCCTCTGAAGAAGAATACAATACCGTTAGCAAACATTTCCGTCACCCATGGACTTCCGTTACTGATATTAACAAAACTAGTCTGAAACATGATAAAATAGATACAGATACTACAGATGTTGAAGATGGTTTTGAATACATTGAGAAATCAAATACTTGGCTCCTTGATGATGGTTTCTTGTTCGGATTAAGTAAGAGGCTAAATACAAAACCTGATACCGACATTATGCAGGCAGCGAGGTTGTTTTTCTTTCATGAGGCTTTACATTATAGTAAAGAGGGTCACAGATTGACTAAAGAGGTAGCTAATGGTATAGGACAGTTTCCTAAAGTTATAGAAGAGGCAGATTATCAGGCTGATGTTTGGGGTCTGTTGACTGAATATAAATATTGCTCAATGTTTGAGTTCAAACGTTTAAAAAAGGGAATGAAAGCCTTCTTCTGTGATGCTATAGAAACCGCGGTAGAAACCATGTGGAGTTTTGTAGACACTGGTGCTGAGCTAAGTATCATACAGGTAAGGTCAATGAACCGCTTTTTAAATTGGTATTGGCAATGGGTACTAATTGAAAACATAGATGGTCCAGGATCATTAGAAGATGTAATTATGATACTATTGGATAAGCCAGTGATTGAGTTTGCGGGTGCACAAATGGAACTTCGCGGTTATCGAACATATTACAAACTTAATGCTAAGCAATCCAATAATTATCAATTGGCTGCTTTTGCAAGAAATAAAGTATATCGTTTCGCACCAAATCTTATTCATGATATCACTGACGGATTTAAGAATCTTGATGGTGACAAAATTAAGTCCGGTTTAAAAAGCTTCCAAGTGACCTTAGGATTATAAAGGACTATTATTTTAAAAGACCCATTAGTCCTGAATATTACAGTATATTCAGGGCTTTTTTTTAATATTAAAATCTATCAAAGTGCAATCAAAAAATCTTTTTGATTTTTAAAAAATAATTGGAAGCTATGGGTATTTTTGTTTACCATCTCATAAATGTCTATTAATAATATGCAGAACCTAGCTGTTTTTTTAACTCGTTTACAGACTTTTAACCTTCATATCGTTACCAAAAGCGAATTGAAGAGCCCCATGAAAGAAGATGGAAATAAGCCAGCATATAGTCTCGCACACGAAACCCACTATTATGATTCTTTCACTTATAAGAGTGAAATCAGGGTATTAAAAGATATGGCGTTAATTGATCTGCTATCCCTTAACGACACCAGTTTAAAAAGAGAATTTGAACAGCTTAAAAAATTAAAGGAAAGGTTCAAATTAATATGGACAAATTTCCACCAGCACTATAGTGAGCTTAGAGCAGAATATCCCAGCAACTTCATATTTTCGATCCAACTCAATTATATGTTTATCGTTAACAACCTATATTCAGACTACAAGGATATTTATATAGGCGATGAGTTTGTGGAAAGTCTGCAAGACACTTTAAAGATCAGGGACAAGTTCTTAAGCGAGCTGGTCAATGAAATTGACGAAATTTTGCATCCCCGTGAAACTTTCGAGGAATGGATGGCCAAGCAGGAAGTTCAGCCAGAAGAGAAAGATCCGATTCATGATATACCTGAAAAAATTCCATACAACCCCGAAGCAGGTTTGCCCAAATTTAACAAAATGGTTAAGAAAGAATTCCTTAATATTCTTAAAAATTACTTTTTGGAATCTCAGCATCCACAGCTTTCCGAGTTGATAGATAAAGGAACGCCACCTAAAACGCTGTTGATATTCAAGGGTTATGGCAACAAGCTTGCAGATGCCCTTAAGCAACTTTACGAAGCCAATCGATTGTGGGCTGTAACAAGGGCGAACTTGAGAAATGGATTCTAAAACACTTCTTATACAGTAATGGAGGTAAAGTAAACGAATACACAGAGAGTTGGTTGAGTGCTATAATTTCATCGGATACCAAATCTTGTAAGTCACCGATCATAGAGGTAAGGGTAAAAGATAAAATTCCTTATATAATTCCTACGGTAAGAAACAAAAAAAACAATAAATATTAGTAGGGAAACAGTAAGGATGCGGTTTAACGTGTTGTAACCCTACAAAACAAGCGGCTAACATTGCGGTATCAAAACAAAAGATACCGCTTATGAAGTACACATTTGAAGAACTACCGCAGGCCATTAGCGTACTGCATGAAAAGGTAGATTGTATTAAAGACCTGTTGCTGGAAAACAGGTTGCAAAATCCCCAACGACCCCGAGACGATTTATTGACCATCAGACAGGCTGCCGAATTTCTCAGCCTGTCCGTACCCACGCTTTACACCAAAGTGAGCCGGAAGGAAATCCCCGTGAACAAGCGGGGCAAAAGACTTTATTTCTCCATGGTGGAACTGTCAGAGTGGGTAAGATCTGGAAGGAAGAAATCCACGGCAGAAATCCAGCAAGAAACAATTCAATCTCGTACCGACGGTATCACACCACCAACGTAGCTATATATCCCTATTGTTAAGTAGATATGTATGCATATAATAACATAGCTATATATCCGCATAGCAACAGTTTATGTGTAACAAAAACCACTTACATAGCAAGTTAATATAGGACAGCACAAAAACTTGTGAGGCTTTCAGGGGAGCTGTCATTGGCGGTAGAAAGGCGGTTCAGGCAGTCAGTCCCCTTTTCGGGGGCTGAGCAAGCGGAAGTTGGGCGGAGCCCTACTTGTTTGCCCTTACGCTAACGCTACAGGGGTTTCAAGTAGCCTCCGGGGCTACTTTGAGGCTTTGCAAGCCTTTTAGGAACCATAAACGGTATACTTTCAGGTATACCAATTAGCTAAACTAGCAGATAAGCAGTTAGCCAGCTAATCAGCAAATTTAAATATTAGAGAGGAGCGCAATTATGAAAATGGACATCATCACAATGGAAGACCTCCGCCAGTTCAAAACAGAACTGTTGCAGGAAATGAAGGGCATTATCGGACAAAAGACCGAAAGCCAGCAAAACGGCGAATGGCTAAGAA
>Ga0182006_1000727_pt1 | contig 22689 bp, 18 predicted proteins | sample Sormic07211104_1_FD_123022 | JGI IMG/M metagenome (GOLD analysis project Ga0182006, IMG submission 123022) | Rhizosphere microbial communities from Sorghum bicolor, Mead, Nebraska, USA - 072115-104_1 MetaG | ecosystem: Host-associated > Plants > Roots > Rhizosphere | place: USA: Nebraska...
CCCCCCTTACCAGGATGAAAACCTGGCGTCCTAACCGATAGACGAACGGACCTGCTTTGCTATTGCGGGTGCAAAAGTGCAACTATTTTTGAGATGTACAAAGCTTTTTGAGAAAAAATTTTAATTTTTTTTTGATGGAAAATTGTTTTAGAAGTTCGTTTTTTGAGTTTTAATCGAGTTAATGTGTTTGTATTTGTTTGATTAATAATTTGTTGTTGGAGTTTATGTGGTTGATTTTTTTTTATTTTTAAGAGATAAATAATTTTTATAAATATTGAAACATTTTTATTTTGAAAGAATATTTTTATGGTTTTTAAAGGGTGATTCTAAATATAAAAAAGATGATTGCTTTTTGGAAGTTAGATTCTTTGAAAATTAATTCTGATTTTATGGGAAACCGTAATGCCTGTTTGCTTTTTTTGTGTAGTATTGTAACCTTTGACTAAAGTATAAATGTTATATAAAAGCCAGGATTAATTATAAATGAAAAAATAATGGAAGAAAATATTATAAATGCACCAGAAATTGAAATCGGTGAAGCACAAATGCATATAAACTATAAAATTGCAAGAAGAGCAGAACTGCAAGAGACAAAAAATCGATTGATTCAAAACATGTCACGACAAAAAATGATGGTTAAGGCATCATTGCTTCTGGGGGTATTAATAATCTTTGCCATGATTTTAATGTATTTTTTCATGGAAATGTCGAAATCTGTCTATTTGGTTTTGACAGCTTATGCAACATTAAGTTTAAGTTTCCCCTTTGTTGCTTCAAATCGTGAATCGGAAACTCAAGTTCAACAAATTCAGAGTGAGTTAGATTTGCTAGATATTGATGATTCAAGTCTTGAAAAAAGATCTGAGAAACTTTTTAAATACCATCAGTTAGAATTAAAGAAATATTATGACCAGACACTAAGGCACAGCTCATGGATTTTTTTAACTGGGTTATTGTGTATTATCATTGGGTTTGCATTTATTGGAACGACTTTATATTTAATATTTAATAACGAATCTATAAAGTTTAACGAAAAAATTCTTTTAGCCAGTGTTGGAACTTTGTCAACTTTGTTGTCTAATTTCATAGGCTCAATTTATTTAAAAATGTATTCTGAAACTGTAAAGTCTTTAACTGAATTTCATAATAGACTTGTTATTACTCATCATTTGCATTTTGGAAATTATTTAACTTCTCAAATTTCAGACTTAGAATTAAGAGAGAAGACGCTTTCAGAAATAACATTGAAAATTGTAGATTTCAAGAACTAATGGAGCTAATGTGAGGATTCTTTGATAACTCACATTTTAACGTGAAATCTTTTAATTATTAAAATTATGTATAAATTTCAATTCACAAGTTTTGACAATAAAGAGTACTTAAAAATTAGTGCTACTCCAAATGTGAAATCTTTAATAAATAAAGTTCGAAGAGAGCCATCACATTCTCCTTTTGTAAATTTTGATATTAGCGATTTAATATTGGAACACTTGCCTTATTTAAAAATAAAAGTTGAGGATGAAGCTCTAAAAGAAATAATCACTGAAGCTACAATGTATTTTAGGAAAGGGAGTATTGAAGAAATTTTTAACATTATAAAAGATAAAATTGAGAAGAAAAATTAATCAAACTAAATTTAATGCTTAACAGCTAATACAACGGATTTAGAGAGATAGGGAATATAGTTTGTATTTCAGATGTTTCGTACAATTTAAACAATCGGTTCAATTTGGTCCATAATCTACTAAATTATCGAATTGTTCTTTCTATTAACCACAATATTGTGATAACACACACCCATCATGAATGAGAAAACAGAAGTGGAATATTTTAATGAGCGAGATAGTAAATATTATTATATAAGTAAGACTTTTAAGTTTGCTGCAGATTCACCGTCGAGAAGATTTATCCATAAAATTTTCAATCATTCTGAAGAAACAAAGATAGAAATGGATGCAATTGGAGAGTATGTTTTAAGAAGCTCTGAAAGCAACAGAGATCAGGTGCGAGTTTTAGTTTTTCAAGATGATAAAAGTATTCGCGAAGTAATTCTGCAAAAATTTGTGAATAATAAACCAAAGCCTCTTAGCTTTTCTTTTCGTGGAAATGAATTGAATAATTTTTTTGATTTTATTCGTAATATTAAAACTCTTGATTTATCAAATGAAGAAAGGCACAGAATTGATCAATCATCAATTGATGTGAAAAGTGTGATAATTTCCAAAGAAGAACATAATTTTTTAGAGACTTTTAGGCAAATAAAAGGAAATGATAGAATAGGATTATTAGAAAAACTTAGTGAAGAAGAACTAACAAAAGAAGATTTGGATATTCTTTCTGGTCGTAAAAAAGGATTAGAAGAGTTTCGTGTTAATTTATTTGAACAATCAACCTAGAATGAAAAAGATTGGCAGAAGTTTTTCAATGAAAACACTTGGATTTTTGGTTATGGATTGGATTATAAATTTTTAGAGATTTTACAAAAAGAAACCAGTGTTTCAAATTCAGATTTAGATGGCGGAAATACGGTGTTTAGTGATTTTTTACTTGGAACAAGTAAATTCACTGTTTTAGTTGAGCTTAAAAGGCCTGATACATCACTTTTTACAAGAAAAGATCGGTCAGAAAGTTGGAAATTATCTAAAGAATTGAGTTATGCAGTTTCGCAAATCCTCTCTCAAAAAGCGGAATGGGAAATTAAAGGAAAGCAAATTCAATATAATAGTGAAGGTGAGCCACTTCAACAAAAAACATATGACCCAAAAACAATTTTAATTATTGGAAATTCTTGCCAATATCAAGGAGAAAATAAAGATGATATAACTAAGGCTAAGACATTTGAGCTATATAGGAGAAACTCAAGAAATATCGACATAATCACATTCTCAGAATTGTATGAAAGAGCTTATTTTATAGTAAATCAAAAAATGATTGAAACATAGTTACTGGCTAAAATTCAGGATGTAAGTAGTTACTAAAATAAATAATTTTACAATACAAGAAAGAGACTTAAAAGTCTCTTTCTGTATTAATATATTCTTTTGTAATTGATTATTTATTAATTAACTTCTCCAGCCTTGCCATCATTTCATCTTTCTCTTTCAGCATACGCTCAAACAATACAATTTTTTCTTCGTGAAGTTTTTTTAATTCTTCAATCGGATTGTTATTAAACACATCAATTCTATTGTTGAACATTGCGTTATCCGAGAAATTACAAGAAATTAAATTCACAGCTTTTTCTTCATCAAAATTCTGAAAAGCTTCAACAGGAATTTTTAAAGAATTTGAGATTTGTTTAAGTAGAGAATCCTCGATTATATCTTTCTGCTCCAGCATAGAAATTTTCTTCTGGTTCCAATCTTCGCCCAGATCATAAGCCAATGCTTCTTGTTTGATGCCAAGCATTTCTCTGAATCGTTTTACGTTTCTTCCCTGATGAATTTTCTGTTCCATAAATGAATCTTGATTTTCTTTAAGGCTCAAAGATAAAGCCATTTCGATTAAAAAATCTGAATTTCAAAGATAAAAAAATATCCCATAAAACGTCTTTTTTGTCAGATATTATATATAATATAGAATAGTTTGTTTTTTTTAAATGGAACTTCTTTAAAATCGATATCCCGCACTCAAACCAAATTTCATAACCATATTATGATCGGTTTTATTTGCATTAAAAAGCAAAGCACCATAACCAACCAATATTAGCTTCAAGTAAAAATCCGCTTTTGCTGACCCATTTCCAGCCTCCGTTTACTCCAAGAGCAAAATCAATGACGTCCGAATTTTCTGTATATGTAGAAGGATTTTCAGATGTATATACTTTTTTACCATCTATTGAAGTCAGCATTCCAAATCCTTCGGCAAACCATCCAGAAGCATATTTTTTACCGAAATACCTTCTGTAATAAGGAGAAACAGAGTAATTCATATCGTTACTAGTGTCTGTGGTTAACACTTGATAATAATAAATTCCGATTGATGATTTTGCATTTAGATGTCTTTCGTAACTTATATTCAGAGACTCGTTAAATGCTGCAATTGCATTTATGGTAATGTCATTGTTTTTCTGATAAGGATTTGATTCGATTTCGTTTTGAGCTTTCGCAGAAGAAAAAGCAAAAAGAATAATAAGTAGTAAATAATTTTTTTTCATAAAAAGGAATTTGATTTATTGAATGTCAAAAATCAAATAATAAAGATTTTATGAGGTTTCAAAAGCTTAAAACTTTATAAAACGGAACTCATTTTTTTACTATTTCTATATTCCTTGGGTGTCTGGCCGGTAACTTTTTTAAAAGCGTTGTAAAAAGTCGTTTTTGAAGTAAATCCAGATTCCAATCCCATGGTTAGCAAATTGTAATTTTCAAATTCAGCATTTAAAATCATCTCTTTTACGGCTTCGACACGATATTGATTAATGTAATTGGCAAAGTTGTCTTCCGTGATCGCGTTTACAATTTGTGAAAGATACCCCGTGCTTATACCTAATTTTTCGGCAACTTTTTCTCTGTTTAATGTACTGTCAGTATAGATATGATGTTCTTTGCAAAGAAGTTCCAATTTTTGAAAATGAAGATTGTCAGCGTTTATTGATTCTTTGTTTTCTTCTTTAGGATTATTTTCTGCAATTGAAAACGAGGTGTTATCTGCAATTGCTAAATCTTTATTTAGAAAATTGTAAATGCTGTCTTTGTCTTTGGCGAGTTTGTATTTGTAAATGCCATAATAAGACGTCCAGTGGATTAAAAATGTTCCAAATAAAGCTAGAATTCTCATCGTTGTCGAAATGTCAAATTCGAAAAACAAAGCTATAAGGATGGTAATAACCCAAGAAAATAATAAGGTAGAAACTAGGCTTAATAATATAAGTACCCATTTTTTTTCCTGTTTATCTTTTAAGTGCTTTATCATAAAATAAGAATAAAGCAACACGAAGGGGATAAATGTAAGAGCCAAAATAAGTGCAATCTGATTTAATACATCTATTATATCGAGGCCTAATTGAGGAATTTTATATAAACCTGCTACAGCATCGAGATCGTATGTAATATTAAGAACAGCCGAAAACGCAAATGGAATGAAAAATAAAATTATCTTTTGTCTGCTTTTCACAGCATCATCAACTCGGTTTATAATAAATAGAAATAGGAAAACGGGCAGCAGAAAAGCAGTTTCAACATCGTCTATAAAGCGCAAAAAAGGAAAGGCTGAATAAGCATCTTCAATCTCGAATACCAGATTCAGTAAAAGCAACGAAAGTGTGAATATCGAATAGGCCAGATATTTATTTGATTGACTATTGAATAAGGAAGACTTTAAAATAATTAAGCCTAATACTATTCCTTGAAAAATTGCAATATTTAGAAGTGTCGTATAAATCAAGTTTTTAGTATAAAATTGCTTTTTGGATTGGGCTTTTCGGTTATTCTTGGCAATCGCAATAATTAGTTATTTGTAAAAATATAGCTTATTTCATACGAATTGACAAGGCGAATTTATAGTAATGAAAATGATTTTCTAAATGGATTAAGAAATGATTAACTAAAATGATTTCTGTATAAATCAAACAGAAAAAAATTTCTAAAATTAGCTGATTTAGAAAGAATTTTTCAGAGATATTTTGAATTTCCGTCTTCTAAAACTGAAGGTTCATGAGTTCGGATTTCTCCAGTGTTAAGGTATTGAAACCTTGTCGCTCTTCAATTCATATATTTTTGGGCAATAATCAACTTATTCATCTCAAATTATATGAAATTAAATCGACTCTTGTTTAGTGCCGCGATTTTGTCTGCGGTATCTGTTCAATCTCAAACGACACAAAAAAAGAATCAGCTCGAGTTTTCTGTTGGAAATAATTGGGGGTATTTAAAAAATCTCGAATTTGCTCCTGTAGCAACCTATGATTATGAGGGTTTGGTGTATAAATTAAACTATACGCGTAACAGTAAAAATGATAATTTGTTTGAAGTAAATCTAGACTATCTATCATCAAACCTAAAAACAGATAGGCTGTCCAATCTCAACACAGATTATTACAAAGGCGGAATGCACTTTTCGTATCTAAAAAAAGTGTACGACAAAAATAGATTTACAATACATGCAGGATTGCAATCGCGAACTTCTTTGGCTGCTTATCATGATGGAGATTACATTACGTTTCATCAGGAATTTGGAATTGCAGGCAGATTCAGTTATCAGATAAATGAAAAGCAATATCTGTCTTCAAAATTAACCCTTCCTTTTATGCTTCTTAGAGTTACCAATGCCGAAGGTAAATTTTACACTTTAGATAATTATCAGAGTGTATTTTGGGATTTAGAATATGGTTACAAACTTTCCAATCATTTTGACGTAAAGGCAACTTATAACTTTAATTATTCTCGACTTCAAATTCCAAGTGCTTATAGAGAATTACAGCATCAATTAAATCTTGGCATTAACTATAAATTCTAAATCATGAAATATATTAAAACTGCAGTTTACGTTTTTATGTTCACATCTTCTTTTTCACTGCTATCTTGTGCAGATATGCTAATGGGAGACGAAGGAAAAAACGATGAAGAAATCTATTTAAATTACAAAACTAAAACCGTATTAGAACTGCCTTTTGAAGACGACTGGTATATTGCTGCAGGCGGAAAATCGCTAGAAGAAAATCATCATTTTACGCCTAATCGCCACCAGAGATATGCTCTTGATATAGTTCAAGTAATAAACAATAGCGGTAGAACAGGAGACGGAACCAAAAATGAAGATTATTATTGTTTTGGCAAACGCTTGAATGCTCCTGGTGACGGAAAAATTATTGCGATGGAAAATGCCATAGAAGACAATGTTCCTGGAGTTAAAAACACAAAACAAACATTGGGCAATTACATTGTAATTGATCATTTGAATGGGGAATATTCCTTTATGCTTCATTTTAAAAAGAACTCCATAATAGTTGCAGTAGGAGATACTGTAGTGAGAGGACAGCAAGTAGGCTTGGCGGGAAACAGCGGTTATTCTACTGGGCCACATTTGCATTACCATTTGCAGACAACTCCATCGCTGGCAACAGGTGTTGGTATTCCGATGCAATTTGTGAACTACTATACTAACGATGTTTTTACAGAAAGAGGAGAACCTCTTACGGGTCAGACAGTAAGGAAAAATTGAGAACTACCATTCAATAAATTAAAGTATTCTTGGAATTTAAAGTTAATAATTAAATAAAAGTTGAAAAAATGAGGGAAAACCGTAAAAATCAACCACTTAAATAAAGTATATTCGTACAAGTTTTTAGGTTTTACATTTATTTATTATTAAATATAGAAACATTCTTGCGCGAGGATAGACAAAAATCTCAAGTGTCTTTAAATGATTGGGGTATTAACTGAATTTTAAAAACTTTATAATTATGTTTAAGAAAATTTTAAAATTGGAAGGAGCTCAAGAATTAACTAAAAATGAGCTAAAAGCAGTAAAAGGGGGAGTGACAGAAGTTTGCGCTAAAGCACTTATAAGTGGAGAAGCAATCTTGAAAAATGGAGCGGCGTGCCCTCCAGAATATCCTCTAGCAGGTGGAGGTTGTTGCTTCTCATTGTAGTAGTTCATTTTATAAAAAAAATAAACTAACTCTTGCTCTGTTGATTGTATAAATAATATGCAATCTTAGATAATAGATTTATATTCTTAAGAAGAGAGAAACTTGTGTTCTCTCTTTTTTTATAATCGAAAGAATAAAGTATTAACTAACTTCTTGCTAAAATTAAATCTATGTTAAAAGAGCAACTTCATGTCAATATTAATTTGAAATTTGTGAAATGTCTAATTAACAACGAGGTAATATGGAAGGTCAAATTATAGAATTGGAAAAAAAATACTGGGAAGGTGTTCAAAATCATGATTATGAGACGGTAAAAAATCTGACGATGTTTCCTTGCATAGTGGCAGGAAAAAATGGTGTTCAGAGTATTAGCGAGACCGAGTTTAAAAAAATGTTCGATTCTGGGCAAACCAATAAAATAAAAGTGCTGAACATCTATGATGTAAAAGAAAAACTAATTGCCGAAAATACTGCGGTAATAGGATATCGTCTCGATTTTGAGATAGTAGATCAAAGTCAAAAAGAACCCATAAAGTGTGTTTGCACTTCTACCTGGATTAAAGAAAACAGCAAGTGGGCATGTGTGATGCATACTGAAACAGAGTTGGAAAAGAATTAGTTGTCTGAAACATCACACTTGTGAATGAAAAAAATAGAAACCAAAAATGCTTCAGAGAAACCTGGAGCTTTTTTATTTAGTAAGGAGAAGCATTCAAACATCTAACCAGATTATCTTTGATTATTACAATGTTTTAAAATGTACATCTTAACTTTTTCTCTTCTTTTTGTTTGCATAACCACATTTATAAAATAAGTTAGCGGTAATTTTAGTGAACCAAACGGCAAAAGGCATGTTAGTGCATAACCAATTAAAAGTCTCGTTGACAGCTGGTGAATCCAATTTTTATAAACTATGAAAATAAAAGTTTATTCCCCTTTAAATCCTTTACTTAAAAAATACATAGAGTGTATTTATATACTCACGCATAAATCTGAAGAAAAACCCGCCCAATACATAACCTTTCCATCTATTTTTACCATTGTATCAATAAGTGAAAAATCAAAAACTATTAATAAAGGAAATAAGTTAATAATTGGGCAATGCGATGACAATAAGATTGAAACAAATTTGGTATCCAATTTCAATAAGCCGGTTTATGTTCAATACGAAGGAGAAATAAAAGAAATTACTATCTATTTTAAGCCGTTAGCTATTAATTCATTTTTGGAGCATGAATTGAGCCATTATAATAGTTCAAATTTTTCTAAATTTTCACCCTTTGAAGATTATAGAAAAGCTATGATTGAAATTCTTTCCTTGCAAAATGACATCGAAAAAATTCAAGCTGTTGAAAGTTATTGGTTATCCAAATTAATAGGGTTTCAGCATGATTTTCTTGAAACTATTTTGTCTGAAATTATGAGTGAGGAAAATGATGCTCTAACAATTACAGAACTGTGCAAAAAAAATGCTATTTCACGTACAACGCTAAACAAACACTTTGGCAGGCATATCTGCAAAACTCCATCTCAATTCAAAAAGATACTAAGATTTCGAAATGCGGTTAATAAATACTCATCAAACAATACAAGAAACAGCTTAACGGATATTGCATATAGTGTTGATTATTTTGACCAGTCCCATATGATAAGAGAATTCAAATCATTGACAGGGTTCTCTCCTAAAGTTTTTTTTGAAAAAACGACTGCGCTAGAAAGAAAACAAGTGCACTGGCTGTTTTTATAGGTTTACATTTATACAATTTTTCGTTTTATGGTTAAAGTAGTTTTGTTCCTTTAATTATAAAATGATACCATATGACAACCCGTCAAATATATTTTATTACATCAATCTTCTTCATGGCGCTTTTGCAGCCTATCGCAGTCAAATCACAAAATTTGGAAAGTGTAGTTTATCCGATAAGGTCTCACTTAAAAAATCTTGAAAAAGAAAATAACTTAAGTGGGGTTGTTCTTATTGCAAAAAATGGCAAATCAATATATAGGGAAGCATTTGGTTTTGCCAATTTGCCAGACAGTATAAAAAATAAGCCAGACACAAAGTTCAACTTAGCTTCTATAAACAAGATGTTTACAGCAATAGCTATTATGCAATTGGTAGAATCTGGCAAAATTTCGCTTCAAGACAAAGTAGGTAAATATCTTGCAGATTATCCCAATAAAACTGTTGCCGACTCTGTAACAATCCACCAATTGTTAACGCACACTTCAGGAATGAACAGTTTTTGGGAGGAATACGATAAGCTTGCAAAAGAAAAATTCAAAACGGTTTCTGATTACCTTCCATTGTTTGTCAATAAAAAACTAGCCTTTGCCCCAGGTAGCGACTTCTTGTATAGCAATTCTGGATACATGGTTTTAGGATTAATCATAGAAAAGATGTCGGGGCAAAATTATTTTGATTACGTAAAAGAATATATTTACAAACCTTCAAAAATGATTAATACTGATGCTTACGAATTGGATAATGCTATTCCAAATTTAGCTACTGGCTATACCATGTCATTGGAAGAACCAGGGCAATGGAAAAATAATATTTTCGTAAATTTAGCAAAAGGAACTCCTGCTGGTGGTGGCTATTCAACAGTTGACGATTTGCTGAGTTTTGCCAATGCTTTACAAAACGGTCGTTTGCTTAGTAAAGAAAATATTGCTCTTTGTACATCGGGTAAAGTGAAGTATAGAGAAGGAATGTACGGGTATGGGTTTGAAGAAAACAAAATAAACGGGCACCGAATTTTTGGACATACCGGTGGGCATGATGGTATTGCTTGTGAACTAATGATTTATCCGGATTTGGGCTATACTGTTGTTGTTTTGACAAATGGAGAAGTTGAAAATTATTGGGAAGTAAGTAATCTAATTAAAAAACAATTAGTGGGTTCAGCACCATCAATTGATAATTTTTTTTATACTAAAGATATAATTAAGATAGTATGCAATAAAGGTTATGAAGCTGGAATTAGAGAAGTAGAACGCAATTCGAAGAAGTATTCATTAAGAGAAAATCTTATTGAAAGATATGGTTGTAAGCTATTGTTCGAAAAAAAGACGAATCAGGCAATAGATTTATTTAAGCTAAATAATCACCTTTTTCCAGACTCCACCTATGGCTATTATTATATAAGTGAGGCATATAGGTTTTCAGGTCAAAAAAAACAAGCAATTGAGTATCTAAAGTTATACATTGAAAAAGAGCCAGAAGACAATGATGCTAAATTAAAATATAAATTGCTAATGAGATAGCTTCCATTAACAGCTTCTCCAACGGATTTGGGCAATTGGCTTAACGGTAAAAAGGTTTTGTGCTTGGAATTATTTGCTTCGTCTGTTTGCTATTCCTTCGATGGCACATTCGGGGGCAAAAAGCTGTTCAAAATTTCAAAAATAAATATTAAGTAAAAAGCTTCAGAGAAATCTGAAGCTTTTTTTGGTTTCATAGTAAATCTTCATTTATTTTCAGCAATCAAAACCATCAATTATCTCCGAATACTTCAATCTAAAAAAGGCAATAAGTTAAAAGTTAAACAAAAGTTAAGTCTTTACGGAAAGCCGTAAGGAATCGATAAAACATTGCGTTATTTTCGCCACACTCAACTAATAACCTCAAATTTATTAAAAATGCGTATGCGGAAATTTTACTTACTACTCTTTTTTTTAGTGTCATTTATTACCCATTCTCAAGATATTCTTTGGGAGAAATCCTATGGAGGGACACATGCCGATTACCTTTTTGATGCCCAGCCAACGGCTGACTATGGCTTTATTCTGGCTGGGAGTTCGGTTTCGGGCAAAACGGGAAGCAAAGACGATGACAATCATGGCGATCTGGATTACTGGATTTGGAAAATGAAAGAAAATGGAGATCTCGACTGGCAGAAAAGCTATGGAGGATCAGGCTTTGATCTTCTCCAAAGCATTAAAAATACCCGAGATGGCGGATTCATTCTTGCTGGAACTTCAAGCTCTTCGAAAAGTTTTCAGAAAAAGGATAACTGCAAAGGTCTTTCAGACTTTTGGGTTATAAAACTAAATGCTGCTGGAGACGAACAGTGGCAGAGAACTATAGGAGGAAATGGTCAGGAAGAGCTCTTGTGTGCTTTTCAAACTAAAGATGGAGGCTATATTTTAGGAGGTTCTTCAAGTTCCAGCCCGATTTCTATATCAAGTTCTAAGATTGATGAAAACTCTTTTGCTCCAGACATTTATTCTAAAACAGAAAAATGTAGAGGCAGCATGGATTATTGGGTGGTCAAATTGGATAAAGAAGGTGTTATCCAATGGCAGAAAACTTACGGTGGAGAATATTCCGATATTTTGAGGAGTATGGAACAGACTGCAGATAACGGTTACATTCTTGCCGGATATTCTAATTCTCTAGTTTCAGGTGATAAAACGGAATCTAGTAAAGGAGGCGGCGATTATTGGATTCTGAAGCTAAATGATTCAGGAGCAATTGAGTGGCAGAAAACGTATGGAGGAGATGGAGATGATCAGCCTTATGTAATTCATCAGACAAAAGATGGAGGATACATCTTGGGCGGAAACTCAAACAGTTCTAATGCATTAACTACAGAGGGCGGAATTGTTGCCAACGGAACAGACTATTGGGTTCTTAAACTGGATAAAGAAGGAGGCGTAATATGGAGCAAAACTTTCGATTTTGGTAAAGTGGATATCTTAACTTCACTGGTTGAAAATGCAGATGGCACCTATTTAGTTGGCGGTCATGCACGCAATTCAGCTCCTAGATCAGGTAATGGTCTAGTTTCAAAAGCTGCTGGATTAATTGCCAAGGAAAAAGATGGAATAAACGATTATGTTGCTTTAAAAATTAGTGATAAAGGTGATGAAATTTGGAATAGAACCGTAGGTAGCGGAGGTGAAGATATTTTAAGAAAACTTGTTGAGACCAGAGATGGTGGCTATCTAATGGCGGGAACTTCAAATGGTTCATCAAAAGACAAAAATTCGAGCATCGGAGGCAATGATTTCTGGGTGGTCAAATTGAAAGATAAACAGAAGGTTGAAAAGGTAAAAGCTAGTATTGAGGCAATTCCTAATCCAGCGAATCTATACACCAACGTGATTATAGGTTATGATTATACGGAAGGCACTGCAACGCTAGTTGATATGCTGGGAAGAATTTTGCAGCATTTTAAGATTAATAGCAGAACTGTTCCCGTAAACTTAAATGGTTATGCTGAAGGGGTTTACATAGTTAAGATTCAAACAGATGTGAAAACGGAATCAGTTAAAATAATTAAGAAGATTTAATACCTACAATAAATGCATTCTATAAAATTACAAAGCATGCTAAAGTTTTTATGCCTGCTTATGATCACGTTCTCTATAAGTGTTAATGCACAGAACGATACAGACGAAATTCAGCCAAATTATACACCGCCATCACCAGCAACTGCCAGTTTAGGGAGTTTTGGAAATATACCTGTAGGACTGAATACGGGAAAACCAAATATTAATTTAGAAATATACAATCTGAAAGAAGGGAGCATATCTATTCCAATTTCTATAAGTTACAGTTCAAGTGGAGTTGCTGTAGATGCAGTAAGTTCGCAATTAGGTCTTGAATGGAACTTAATATCATCGGGAGTAGTAAGCCGGCAGATTAACGGTTTTGATGATTTGAGAACAGATTTTTTTTCCCCTGATCCCGAAACTAGCGAATTTTGTATGGTTCGTTCACAATTGGCATCTACAACAGCAAAAAGTAATACTGAGAAGGATATTTACAGTTACAGTGCCTTTGGAATTTCAGGCAAATTTATTTTTGATGGAGATAATATTCGTGAAATCCGTCCAACCAAGAATAAAATTGAATTATTATATGCATCTGGTGTAAATGGATCTGTCCTAAAGTATTTTAAAATAACAGATACAAACGGCACGGAGTTTTATTTTGGCGATGCTGATACTGCGATTGAAATATCAAATAATAAAAATCTTTGCGGAAATTCGATCCAGACCTCCGGACAGACAGCTTGGTATCTGACCAAAATAAAAAAAATAGACGGTACCGTTGCATCTTTTAAATATAACATAAAAAGCTATAGTTTTAATCAGTCTTATAGCCAGATGGCCAGAAGCCAGGGAGAAGTTGTACTTAGTCCTGCCAGCGTGAGCGTACCATGCGTAAGTAGCGTTGTAAATCATTCCGTTCCTTTTCTTGAAGAAATAAGGATAAATGACAAAAGGATTGTATTTGAATATGAAAAGCTTGATTTCACGATAAGAGATAGCGATCAGCTGACTAAAATGACTGTCTTTAAAAATGAAACAGAAGTTTTTAAAAGTTTTGATTTTTCGTATTATCTGCTGTCTAGAAATACGTCTTCAGATGTTTTAAATCCATATACCACAAGTTCCGGTGTAAATAACAAGCTTATTTTCCTGAAAGACGTTAAAGAATATGTTTCAGATCGTTCCGCTTTTATCCCTAAATATTCATTTGAGTATTACAGTCCAGAGATGCTTCCTCCAAGATTCTCATTTTCAAAAGATATTTATGGATATTATAATGCTGCCCGAAATTCTAATTTTGTCTATAACAATATAGGCCCGCTGGATCCGCTGCTTTACCAGCCATTCTCAACAGTAAAGTCAAATAGGGATGCCAATGTTGATACAGTAAAGTATGGCATGCTAAAAAGCATTGCATATCCGACAAAAGGCTATACGGAAATTTTTTATGAGCCTAATTATGTGGAGGTAGAAAAGAGGATTTTTCCTCAGGCAATTCCTGTATCTGCCAATCATCAGGCAGAAGCGGGCGATCCAAACAGGGTAGAAAAAGAATCTGACCCGATACAGATTACATTTGATCAGACAGCTGTTTTAAATGGCTGGGCTGAAGAAAATTTAATTGATGGTGAACGTTGTACAAATGTTATAGCTAAAGGTGCATCCTGTACCGTACAGCTTATTAATGTCCTGACCGGCGAAGTCGTCAAATCTGTTACGGCAGATCCTTCTTTCTCCATGGAGGTAAGCCTAAAAGCTGGGGTGACCTACAAAATTAAAATTACCACAATGGTATCCTGCATGAATGCAGAAGGAAGATTGAGCTATTATGACGACCCCATACGTACTGTGAGAGTTCAGGAACCCGTTGCAGGAGTAAGGGTTAAGAAAACCGTGGATCATGATGATAATGGCCATGAAGTGGTTAAAGAATACTACTATCGTGATCTGGAATGCGATACCTGCGGCAGCGGCTATTTTGCTACCTCAAATCCAGCAGGAGTCAATAATGTAGATTTGAAAGTTTCTGGAGCTAATGCCCAGTATACCATGCATTCCAGCCCCAAAAAACCTCTTTCTTCTTTTGATGGTATTGTCGTATCGTACGGAAAAGTGATTGAGTCAGAAGGGATAAATTATGCAAATGGTGGCGTTTTGCATGTCTTTGACAATAATATGGATGAGGAGCCAGCACCAGTCTGCTATGAATACCTAAGAGGAGCTTCATTTTCTAACGGTTTTTCCAATGGCGAGGTCAGCACTTTTAAATTTAGAAAAGAAGGGGTTATAACAGTGCCGCTTATGCTGGAAGAGATGTTTTATGGACATAACCCTTCTTTAGACGTCGCTTTTAATAATTTCTACGGAGGCGTGGCAGGCTCGCTTGTAGCTATAGGAACTGGTGGTGATGGAGGTCTTAATGGGCCTGGAATTACCACGGAACCATTTTTTGACTTTAATATTTACCAGACAAGGATTGAATGGCATTATCTGGCTCAGAAAAGAACAACTGTTTATGATTTGAATGGGAAAAATGGCATTACAACAGTAGTGGATTATTCTTATGATAATCCTGCCCATCTGCAGCTGACATCCCAAAGCACAACAAACTCAAAAGGAGAAAAAACGAAGGCAAAATTTTTCTATGCACTGGATCCGGAAATGAATGGTAAGCCATTTATAAATGAGATGATAGCGAAGAATGTTGTTGGAGTTCCGCTGAATATTTTAACGTTTAACGGAGATGATAAAATATCGGAAAAGCTGAATGTCTATGAAATGAGTTCGGAAACGGGCAGCCTACTAGTTCCAAAATATGTGTATGCTAATAAAGGGATGAATCCAATAGATGTTTCCCAGGACTTAAAAATAACATTTGACAAGTATGACGAGAAAGGCAATGTATTGCAATACACCCTTGAAGGGGGAATGCCTGTGTGCATCATCTGGGGATACAATAAGACGCAGCCTGTAGCAAAAATAGAAAATGCTTCTTATGCAGAAGTATCGGGTTATGTTTCAGCTATTCAAGACCAATCCAATACTGCGAATGAAAGCGCTCTTATAGGGGGGCTTACCGGTTTGAGAACAGCATTGCCAAATGCTATGGTAACCACTTACACGTACAAACCTTTAATAGGAATCAGTACGATTACAGATCCGAAAGGAATGGTTACGAGTTATGAATATGATGATTTTAACAGATTAAAATTGATAAAAAACAATAATGGCGAAATCATTTCTGAGAATATTTACCATTATAAAAACTAAAATGCACGATATGAAAAAGATAATACAGCTGATTTTATTATTTCTAATATCGGCTTTTTCCAGTTACGCTCAAGATACTATTCCTGCGATTAAAAAATCGATTTCTGCTCCCGTGATGGCACCAGCGGCTATAAAAGACCCTCCTTGCGATGACTGCCCTCTTGGCTACGATTGGAACAGGGATTTGGACAATGACGGTTATGGAGATCCAAACTTCCATGTATACAGCTGGACAAAACCTAGCGGTTATGTTGCAAATCAAGCCGATTGCAATGACAGGGACAGTACGATTAATCCTGATACGGTATGGTATCGAGATGCAGACGGTGATGGTTTTGGTACGTCAGCTTTAACAATTAAACAGTGTTTGCAGCCAGCAGGTTATGTTAGAAATGCATTAGATCTTAATGATTCAACACCATATATTACAAACATTACACCTCAGTATTTCTATCAAGACGCAGACGGTGATGGCTACGGAAATCCTAATGTTTATGTATATTACAGCTTTCAGCCAGGTGGCTATGTGGCTAATAATTGGGATTGTTATGATAGCGATGCATCATTAAATCCGAATACGGTATGGTATAGAGATGCTGATGGGGATGGTTACGGAAATGGCGGAGTAGCTGTTAACAGCTGCACGCAGCCTGGAGGCTATGTGAGAAACGCTGCAGATTATGATGACAGTACGGGGAATATTACCAATGTTGCGCCTCGGTATTTCTATAGAGATGAAGATGCAGATGGCTACGGAAACCCTAATGTTTATGTTTATTACAGCTATCAGCCAGGCGGCTATGTGGCTAATAATTGGGATTGTTATGATAGCGATGCATCATTAAATCCGAATACGGTATGGTATAGAGACGCTGATGCGGATGGTTACGGAAATGCTAATTTAACAGTTCAGAGTTGCGCGCAGCCAGGAGGTTACGTGAGAAACGCCGCAGATTATGATGACAGTACAGGAAATATTACCAATGTAGCGCCTCAGTATTTCTATAGAGATGCAGACGGTGATGGTTACGGTAATCCTAATGTTTATGTATATTATAGTTTTCAGCCAGGTGGCTATGTGGGTAATAATCGGGATTGTTATGATAGCGATAGCTCGCTAAATCCAAACACGGTGTGGTACAGAGATGCAGATGGAGATGGTTTTGGAAATGCTAATTTAACAGTTCAGAGTTGCGCGCAGCCAGAAGGTTATGTGAGAAACGCTGCGGATTATGATGACAGTACAGGAAATATTACCAATGTAGCGCCTCAGTATTTCTATAGAGATGCAGACGGTGATGGGTATGGTAATCCTAATGTTTATGTATATTACAGCTATCAGCCAGGCGGTTATGTGGGTAATAGTGGGGATTGCTATGATAGCGATAGCTCACTAAATCCGAACACGGTGTGGTACAGAGATGCAGATGGAGACGGTTTTGGAAATGCTAATTTAACAGTTCAGAGTTGCACGCAGCCAGGAGGTTATGTGAGAAACGCCGCAGATTATGATGACAGTACAGGAAATATTACCAATGTAGCTCCTCAATACTTTTATTATGATAGTGACGGCGATGGTTACGGTAATCCTAATGTTTATGTATATTACAGCTATCAGCCAGGAGGTTACGTTACGAATAATTTAGATTGTAACGATAGCGATGCATCATTGAATCCTAATACCGTATGGTATCGAGATGCTGATGGCGATACATTTGGTACATCAGCCTTAACAGTAAAGCAGTGCCTGAAGCCAGAAGGTTATGTTAGAAATGCCGCAGATATAGACGATAGTACAGCAAATATTACCAATATTCAGCCCCAATATTTTTATAGGGATGCAGACGGTGATGGTTACGGAAATTCTAATGTTTATGTAATTTACAGCTATCAGCCAGGAGGCTATGTTACAAATAACTGGGATTGTAATGATAGTGATGCATCATTAAATCCTTATACAAAATGGTATGCAGATAATGATCTGGATGGTCTCGGAGACCCTTCTGTTTTTGTGCAGCAATGTACTGCTCCTAATGGCAATTATGTTCGAAATAATTCAGACAATTGCCCATCTTTAGCGGGATCAAGTTCAGATTGCTCAGATATTTTAATTCCGTCTGCCGATCGCAATTATATTATCAGCAAAGTGTATAAAAAACCTAAAAAAGCAATAGTCGAGTCACCAGCTTTAGATGAGGTTCAAACAAACATAACATATTTTGATGGTCTTGGCAGAGCTATACAGCAAATTGCAAACAGACAGTCATTTACAGGCAAAGACATCATAACTCACATCACTTATGATAGTATTGGAAGGCAGGTGCAGGAATTTCTCCCATATGAAGCTTCTTCTACAGATATGTCTTATGCGACAGGTGCTGAAGCAGCAACAAATACGTTTTATAATACAGAAAAATACGAAAACACTTCAAATCCTTTTTCGCAGAAAAAATTGGAACCGTCGCCTTTAAACAGGATTTTAAGACAGGCAGCTCCGGGAAATTCTTGGGCTATGGATAGCGGGCATGAAATTAAATTTGACTACGCGGCCAATGTGGCAGATGAAGTAAAATTGTATAAAGCTTCGGCTGCTTGGAATGCCGGATCTGGACTTTATGACATTTCCCTTTCAGATGCAGGATATTATGAGCCTAAAGAATTGTTTAAAAATATTACTTATGATGAAAACACTTCGGCAAGCCCTGCTGAAAGATCGGGTTCTACAGTAGAGTTTAAAAATAAAGAAGGGCAGATTGTATTAAAGAGAACCTACGATGCAGGAGAAAAACATGACACCTATTATGTTTATGATATTTACGGAAATCTAACTTATGTAATTCCGCCAAAAGTAGAGGGAAATATAGATTTTAATGTTTTAAACGGTCTGTGCTACCAATACAAATACGATAATAAGAATCGTTTGGCAGAGAAAAAACTTCCAGGTAAAAAATGGGAGTTTATTGTTTATGACAAATTAGATCGTCCTGTAGCAACGGGGCCAGCATTTTCTCCTTTTAAAGACGAAAGTACAGAAGGATGGATTATTACCAAATATGATGCTTTCGGGAGACCAATCTATACAGGATGGAGTAATCAGTCTTCAAATACTGCGACGCGAAAATCTCTACAGGATGCTCAGAACAATGCAACAGTTATTTTTGAAAGCAGACAGACTTCTGGTTCAATTGACGGAATAGAAGCGCATTACAGCAATGTAATAGCGCCGACAAGTTTTAAACTTTTAACCGTTAATTATTATGATAATTATGCATTTCCAAGCGCACAGCCTCTCCCATCTTCTATTGAGGAACAACTTGTTTTAAGCAACGTTAAAACTCTAGCTACAGGAGGCTGGACAAGAGCTATCACTACAGCATCTTCAACAGCAGGTGAAACCAGCACAATATTTTATGATGATAAGGCAAGACCAATAAAAAATTACCTTCAGAATTATCTGGGAGGTTATACGTCAAGTGAAAGTAAAATAGATTTTACAGGAAAAACACTTTACAGCATAACCAAACATAAGAGAACCTCCGGAGATGCTGAAATTGTGGTACGAGAAGAATTTACGTATTCGCCTCAGGATCGACTGCTAACACACACGCACCAGATAAACGGCGGAACAGTCGAACTTTTGACTTATAATAGCTATGATGCTTTAGGGCAGCTTGAGAGCAAAAAAGTAGGAAGCAGCGTTGGAAGCCCGCTTCAAAAAGTAGATTTTCAATACAATATTAGAGGCTGGCTAAAAGAAATTAATAAAACAAGCAATCTGCAGCAGGATACCGATCCTGCAGATTTATTTGCTTTCAAGATTAATTATGAAACCACACAGACCGATATATCAGATGTAAAAGCTTTATACAATGGAAACATCTCTGAAACATTCTGGAAAACGGCTTCAGATTTAAACGAAAGAGCCTATGGCTATAAATACGATAACCTGAACCGTCTTACAAATGCTGTATACGAGAAGAATGGTTTGACTACTAGTGCTTATGATGAAAACCTGTCTTACGACAAAAACGGAAATATCAAGACACTGAGCCGTAAAGGAGATTACGACCCTCAAGTAGGCAATCTGGATATAGACGATTTGGTTTATACGTATCCGGCAAATTCAAACCAATTGTCTAAAGTTGCAGATAATTCTAACAACAGCAGCGGATTTAATGATGTGAATAAAACCGATGATGATTATAGTTATGATGATAACGGAAATATGATAGCGGATAAAAACAAAAATATTACCAGCATTACATACAATCATTTAAACCTGCCAAAGAAAATAACATTTGGAACAACGGGAAGTATTGAATACTTTTACAATGCGTCTGGACAAAAACTAGAAAAACAGGTTACCGAAGGTACTGTTACTGCTGTGACTAATTATTTAGGCGGATACCAGTACAAAGACGATGTTTTGGAGTTTTTCCCGACAGCAGAAGGTTATGTAAAGAATACTGCAGGAGCGCTTTCGTATGTTTTCCAATATAAAGACCATTTAGGAAACGTTCGTGTTAGCTATGCTAAAAACCCGACAACACAGGTTCTTGAAATTATTGAAGAGAATAATTATTATCCTTTTGGATTAAAACACAAGGGATATAATGATTATCTGCCGACAGCAAATAAGTATAAGTACAATGGAAAAGAGCTTCAAGACGAGCTGGGGCTTAACATGACAGCGATGGACTACCGTCAATATGATAGTGCAATTGGACGATTTGTTGTAATGGATAGACTTTCAGAATTTACACATTCAATAACTCCATATAGGTTTGCATTAAATAATCCGAATTATTTTAATGATCCTTCAGGATTAAGTGAATTTGAAAATAAAGATGAAGGCTTAACAATTTGTCCAACATGCCCAAATACACCTGAGTTTAAGCCTCTAATTGATGATCCGAACAATATATATGTATATAATGATAAGACAAAGACTGCTACGCAAGCTGTTCAACTTGATGAAGTTGTTGTGCAAGGTAAGTCTGAATCTAGTTCGAATTCAAGTACTGATTATCACGATATATCAATGCTGTTTAGAAAATATTCTGGTTACGCCATGACTATTCAAAAACCTTTAGGTGTGGCTTTTGAACAGGGAACTAGGTATGCTTCACAATTGTATCCAGGTAACACTTCAAACGTTATTTATAAAACATTAGGAGGAAGAATTCAAATACCGTTAGGTAATTACAATACTGCGACAATTGGAAAATTATCTAAAGCATTAAAAATAACGGGTAGAACTTTAGGTGTAGTAGCGGTAGTAGCAGGTGGAGTTAGTATTTATAATGATGGTCTTAATATTTCAAATGGACTAGATACATCCATGGCGCTTCTAGCGCTTTCGCCAACAGGAGTAGGACAAGCAATTGCAGGAGCATATTTCTTATGTAATTCAATTTCCCAATTAACTACAGGTAAAGATATAGGACAACATATACAAGAACAAATAGATGGAAAATAAAAAAATATATTTTATTGATGTGGTTTACTATAATTGCTATGCATTTTATAGAAGATATGAAAAGGACTTAAATGAATTTTCAGGTCAAGCTCTTACTTCATTATGTCTATCACTAAATTTAGTTACTATTGTAATTTTAATTCAAGAAATATTTAAATTATCTTTTTTTGAGAATAAATGGAATACACTATTTGTTTCATTACCTGTGTTACTATTAGTTATTATTAGATATAATAAATATATAAATATTGAGGAAATAGAAGATTCACTTAATAATAAAGAAAGGCATCAAGTTAAAAAATTACATTTTTTATCTGGTGTATATGTGATGATTTCAATATTTGGTTTTCTTTTTTTAATGATAATTTTAGGAGAATTGAATAATCCACCACCATTTTGGAGTAATTGGTTTAATTAAGAGGATTATAAGATAAATAGAGGATATGCTTACGAAAATTGAGAAATATTTAAGGGTGTATTTACACCCTTAAATATTTTAAATTCCTTTATTAAGCCTCCTTTTCTTTTTTTGTTTAAATTCTTTTGGAACATAGTCACTTACTTTTTCGCTGTGAAGGAGTATATCTGCAATGTTTTCTTTTACATACTCCTTTGACTCGAATTTTTGAAAGTTTTCTGAATTTGCTGAAATAGAGTTTTGGTATTTCCTTTCAAGCGCAAGAATGTTCAAAGCGCATTTTTCCTGAATTCCTTTTGCGCTGAATTCTTTTCCAAGACTGTTTCCATTTACAACCGACTGTGTTTTAAAGTCGATAAAAGTAATTCCATAAAGCTTTCCCTCACTGCTTTTTCTTAAAATAGTATGAATCGCTTCATCTTTGAGCCTTTCGGATAATTTCCCCGCTCTCCGAAAAGTTCCATATGAAAAGCTGCGCAAATGTCTCTGACTTTGCGCAATTTTTTTGCCTTAGAAATTGTAAACGTGATAAAAGTCTCCGACTTTTTACGATTGTTTCTTAAAAATGAAATAAGAAAGAAAATTATTACTTTTAAGCAAAAAAGAAATGAAAGAAGGTTATATTATTCGAGATCAAAACTTGCCCCA
>Ga0182006_1000728_pt1 | contig 22672 bp, 18 predicted proteins | sample Sormic07211104_1_FD_123022 | JGI IMG/M metagenome (GOLD analysis project Ga0182006, IMG submission 123022) | Rhizosphere microbial communities from Sorghum bicolor, Mead, Nebraska, USA - 072115-104_1 MetaG | ecosystem: Host-associated > Plants > Roots > Rhizosphere | place: USA: Nebraska...
AGCAGGCTGCCGTCGAGCGAAACGCCTGCGTTATTGACCAGCAAGGTGATCGAAGCATCCTCGGCGAGGCGGCGCTCCACGGCCGAGATGTCCTCGCGATCGGTCAGGTCGGCCCGCAGCACCTCGACCTTGCGACCGGTGCGGGCGGTGATCTTCTGCGCCACCGCCTCCAGTCGATCCACGCGGCGGGCGGCCAGGATCAGGTCGTAGCCGCGGTCGGCCAGGCGCTCGGCATAGACCTCGCCGATACCCGAGGAAGCGCCCGTGACCAAGGCCGTACCTTTGTTTTCAGTGCTCATGACGATGACTCCGTAGGGGTTACTTGCAAAGTGATAGTAACTAGGTTGCCCTACGATAGTGACTTCACTATCATAATGCAATGGACATCGACAAACTTTCTTCAGGCACCTGTGCGATCTCCCGGGGTCTCGCCATGGTGGGTGACGCATGGAGTGCGCTGATCCTCCGCGACGCCAGCCGCGGCATGACGCAGTTCGACCAGTTCCGGACCAGCCTGGGCATCGCGCCGAACATCCTGTCCCGTCGATTGAAGTCCCTGACCGAGGCGGGTGTATTGGAGAAGCGCCGCTACAGCGAGCGTCCCCCGCGCGACGAATACGTGCTGACCCAGGCGGGCCGGGATTTCATCCCGGTACTGGCGGCCATGGGTGAGTGGGGTCGCAGGTACAACGGCGACGGCAAGCTCAGCCACCTCGTCGACGAGGAGACCGGCTGCCCGGTGCGGGCCGTGGTCGTGGACGAATCGACGGGCAAGCCGCTCAGCGGCTTGTCGATGCGCCTGGAAATGCCCGAGGGATGGCAGCCGGCCTGACGCGGGACAAGGCCTGCCCGTTCAGGACGGGCTTCGGCATACCGGCACGTCGAATTGTCGGCTCGGATCACCGTGACGCGAGGCGATGATGGGATGTTGCTCGGCCGTGAACCATTGCTGGGACGGCCACCAGTGCGGAATCACGGGATGCGTCGTCGGTTCGACCGCCTGTCCCGGCTCCGGAACCAGCACATCGGCGTGGCTGCACCCCGCCGCCGCGAGGATGCGTTCCGGTGGCTCGGTCCACGCGTGATGCGCCAGCTTGATCAGGCCCCAGTGCACGGGAATCAACACGCGGCCGCGAACCTCTTCGTGCACCAGCATCGCCTGCTCCGGGCCGAGGTGCCAGTCGGGCCATTGCGGATCGTACTGACCGGCCTCGATCATCGTCACATCGAACGGGCCGAGCTTCGTGCCCACGTCGACGAAGGTGTCATTGAGGCCGGTGTCCCCGGAATAAAAAGCGCGATGAACGGGGCCGACGAGCGCGAAGCCCGTCCATAGCGTGTGGTCGCTCTGCGGCGAAAGACGGCCCGATGCATGCCGCGAAGGTGTCGACACGACACGTACGCTCCCCACGTTCGCTTCCTGCCACCAGTCCAGCTCGGTGATCCGGTCCTGCGGCACGCCCCAACCAACGAGATGCGCACCGACACCGAGGGGCACGATGAAGCGCGTGCCACGAGCGTTCAACGCCTGCACGGACGCGCGATCCAGATGGTCGTAATGATCGTGCGAGATCACGACCGCGTCGACATGCGGCAGGCGATCGATCGGCACCGGAGGCTCGTACCACCGCTTCGGACCGAGCCATGGGAAGGGCGAAGGCCGTTCGCTCCACAGCGGGTCGACGACGATGTTCGCGCCGTCGATTTCGACGAGCATCGACGAATGGCCGAACCAGGTCACGCGTAGTCCACTCGACGGCGGCTGCGCATAGACGGCCGACGAATCGATCGTGGGTACCGGGGCATCGGGCTCTTCGCCCGGCTGCGACTCGAGCATCTGCCAGATGCCGCCCTTGAGGTTGCTGTACATCGGCAGGGGATTGGCGAAGCGATCGCCGTGCCATTGCGGCGAACGGACGATATCCGCGGCACGCGGGTCGTTCGCTCCCGAGCCGACGTTGGGCCACGCGGACACCGCGGCGAAGACGAGGAAGACGACGAGCAGGCCGACGACGACGGCCAGGTAACGGAGGAAACGCTTCAAGCCCGGAGTCCTTTGGGATTCGCTTCGACGATAGCGGGTAGCCCCGGGTTAGTCACCGCTGAGTAGTGCTCGCGGCCGGGGCTGCCCATGAGAGCTGCCTCGGCCGCGAACGTCATTCGCCTCAGGCCGGCATCGTCGCCATGTCGATCACGAAGCGGTAGCGCACGTCGTTCTTCACCAGGCGTACGAAGGTCTCGTTGATCGAGGCCATGTCGACCAGTTCGATATCCGACACGATGTTGTGTTCGGCGCAGAAATCCATCATTTCCTGGGTCTCGGCCATGCCGCCGATGGCGGAGCCGGCGATCGTGCGGCGCGGGAGCATCAGGGCGCCACCGATCATGCCGTCGATCGGCGTCAGCACGCCGACCAGCACCATCGTGCCGTCGAGCTTGAGCAGGTTGATGTACGGATTCAGGTCGTGCGACACCGGCACCGTGTTGAGCAGGAAGTCGAAGCTGGCGGCGGCCGCCTTCATCGCTTCGGCGTCCGTGGAGAGCAGCACGGCATCGGCGCCGAGGCGCTTCGCGTCCGCGCCCTTGGAAGCCGAGGTGGTGATCATCGTGACGTGCGCGCCCATCGCCTTGGCGAACTTCACGCCCATGTGGCCGAGGCCACCGAGGCCGACGACGCCGACCTTCTGTCCGGGGCCGACGTTCCAGTGGCGCAGCGGCGAATACGTGGTGATGCCCGCGCAAAGCAGCGGCGCGACAGCCTTCAGGTCGAGCTTTTCGGACACCTTCACCACGAAACGCTCTTCGACCACGACGTCGGTGGAATAGCCGCCATAGGTCGGCGTGCTGCGGTCCTGTTCCGTGCCGTTGTAGGTGAAGCTCGTGTGGTTCAGGCAGTACTGCTCGAGGTTGCGCTTGCACGACTCGCACTCGCGGCAGGAGTCGACCATGCAACCGACGCCGGCGTAGTCGCCGACCTTGAACTTCTTCACCGCCGAGCCGACGGCTTTCACCCGGCCGACGATCTCGTGGCCCGGGACCATCGGGTAGATGGAATTGCCCCAGTCGTTGTGGGCCTGGTGCAGGTCGGAGTGGCAGATGCCGCTGTAGAGGATCTCGATGTGGACGTCATGGGCGCCGACATCGCGACGGGGAACCTTGAAGGGAACGAGGGGTGCCTTTGCCTGGGGGGCGGCGAATCCGCGGACTTCGAACATGGGGAGTCATCCTCTTCTGGAGTGGTTCGGTAGCCGGCAACGATAAGGGTTCAACAATCGTTCCTTCCAACGGGGATTACGGGATGAATCGTTGAGTTATCCTTCACAATCATGCGCCCTGACAATCTTTCCCATCTCGCCGCGTTCGCCGCGGTCGCCCGCCACGCCAGCTTTCGCAAGGCCGGGGCGGAACTCACTTTGTCCACGTCGGCGATCAGTTACGCGATCCGCGGGCTGGAGGAACGGTTGGGCGTCACCTTGTTCCACCGGACCACGCGAAGCGTTTCGCTGACCGAGGCGGGGCAGCGCCTGCTCGAGCGGTTGCAGCCCGCGCTCACCGATGTCAACGAAGCGCTGGAGGAAATGAACAACTTCCGCGCGACACCCGCCGGCACCTTGCGCATCAACATGCCCCGGGTCACGGCCCAGCTGCTGCTGCCGGACCTCCTGCCCCGATTCCTCGCCACCTATCCGGACATCCATTTCGAAGCGGTGGACAACGACAGCCTGGTCGACATCGTCGCGCTCGGCTTCGACGCGGGCATCCGCTTCCTCGAGGCGGTGCCCGAAGACATGATCGCGGTGCCGATCGGAGGCGAGCAGCGGGGTGCCTGCGTCGCGTCGCCGGAATACTTCGCCACGCACGGCATTCCCAAGCATCCCAACGACCTCTTCCAGCACGACTGCATCCGCTTTCGCTTTCCCAGCGGGCGTCTCTACAAGTGGGAATTCGAGCAAGGCGCCACGAAGCTCGACCTGGATGTGCGCGGCCGGGTCACCTTTGGCGACTTCCGCCTTTCCGTCGAGGCCGCTCTTACCGGCATCGGCGTGACCCTGGTGCTGGAAGACCAGGTGGCGGACCTCGTTCGCGAAGGGAAGCTGGTTCGCGTCCTGGAGGACTGGTGCCCTCCGTACCCGGGCTTCATGCTGTATTACCCGCGGCAGCGGCGGGTGACCTCGGCCCTGCGGGCCTTCGTGGAATTCGTCCGCGACGCCCGCTGGACGGTGGCGACCGACCCGGCACCGGGCGTATCCTAGACGGCATGCTGCGTCGCACCACGGCGATGCGCCCCTCGTCCCCGGGCCACCCATGACCTCTACCGCTCCCGCGATCGCTCCGGGCACGCCGCCCGTCCGCGCCCCCCATGTCGGCCTGGTGATCCTTGCCCTGGCCGTGGGCGGCTTCGCCATCGGCACCACCGAGTTCGCCTCGATGAGCATGCTGCCGTTGTTCGCGCAGGGGCTCGGCATCGACGCGCCCACTGCGGGCCACGTCATCAGCGCCTATGCGCTGGGCGTGGTGGTCGGTGCGCCGATCATGACGGTGCTGGGTGCGCGCGTGCCCAGGCGCAAGCTGTTGCTCATCCTCATGGCCATGTTCACGGTGTTCAACGGCCTCACCGGGTTGTCGCCGAACTACCACTGGATGCTGGTGTTCCGATTCCTCGCGGGGCTGCCGCACGGGGCTTACTTCGGTGTCGCGGCCTTGGTCGCCTCATCCCTTGTGCCTGCGAACCGGCGGACCCGTGCCGTGGGACAGATGTTCCTCGGCCTGACCTTCGCGACGGTGGTAGGCGTGCCGCTGGCCAGCTGGCTCGGCCAGGCGGTGGGCTGGCGTTGGGCGTTCGCCTTGGTCGCGGTACTCGGCATCGCGACGATGACGGCCGTCGCGGTGTTCGCGCCGGAAGTCGCGGCGGACAAGGACGCCAGCCCGCTACGGGAACTCGGTGCGCTGAAGCGTTCGCAGGTGTGGCTCACCCTCGCCATCGGAGCCATCGGCTTCGGCGGCATGTTCGCGGTCTATACGTATCTGGCGGACATCCTCCTCTCCGTCACGCACATGCCCTTGCACACCGTTCCCTGGGTGATCGGCATCTTCGGCGTGGGCCTGACCGTCGGCAACATGGTGGTGCCCGTCTTCGCCGACCGTGCGCTGATGCGCACCGCCGGTGGCTTGCTGGTGTGGAGCATGGTGATGCTTGCGCTGTTTCCGCTGGCCGCCGGCAATGTCTGGACGCTGGGCCTGGACGTCTTCCTCATCGGTATCGGCGGTGCGCTCGGAACCGTATTGCAGACGCGGCTGATGGATGTCGCGGGCGATGCGCAGGGGCTGGCTGCTTCGCTCAATCACTCGGCATTCAATACGGCGAACGCACTGGGGCCCTTCCTCGGCGGGCTGGCGATCGCGCATGGGTATGGGTGGACGTCGCCGGGATGGGTCGGCAGCTTGCTGGCGGTCGCTGGGTTGGCGATCTGGTCGGTTTCCGTCGCCAACGAGCGCCGCGCTATCGCTACCACGCCAGAGACCTGCTGACGCTACACGATAAAGCGCGGCACTCATGCTGTCTAAATTCCTACGCCACGCTCTGTGAAACAGCTACATCCACGGAAGAGCGACCTTCAGTTGGTCGCTTTAGCAGAGTGTCCAACATAAGGAACCGCTGTTTGCCGTTCATCAGCCTATCCAGGAAAATCCCGATCCCCGAACTGCCATAGCTGTAATCCGCGCATATACGGTAATGATCCAGACCGCCGAATGCTATTCCGTTCGGCCGTTCAAGAGCATGGGTAACGATTGCCTCCGCCTGAAAAAAAGCGACGTGTCTGAACGCCGGCTCATCCAGGAACGTGGCCATGTCTAGCAGAAATTCACCGTAACCGGCGCTTCCTTCGTCTTGCCATATCTTGTTGGACATGCGAGTTCTTACGGTGTAGGCGCAATCGATAGCGATGTCCTTGTATCGTTCGTCTCCGGTGAGTGCGAAATGGCGGATACAGGCAGAACCCACCCCGGCTGAGCCGTACTTGATGTGAGGCAAGTTCGGAGCGTGCTCTCTTGATTCGGTATGTACCTTCCATACCAACCTACCTGCTACTTTCTTCGAGTGGCTTATATCGAAATCGAGGGCACTGCCCGCGGCCTCGGCATAGTAACTACTGTTGGTGGCAGCACTTAAGTACGTCAAAAAGAGTGCCACGCCACTTTGCCCTTCGCCCAAACCCAGATAGACCTTGTCAGCCGTGCGCCAATAGATTCCCGTTTCGGATCTGGTTGCGTTCTGTACCAACCAATTTCCTATCTGTATCGCATCGGTCAGATACCGCTGTTCGCCGGTACGCATCCAGAAATGGAGGTTGGTCAAACCCACGCCTGCACTTCCGTAGTAAAGGCCAGCTCGGTCGACGACCAAGTCGTCGGAAGATACTTTTTGCATCACCCTCTGCGCCGATTCGATCCGACCAGCCTCAAGCAAAAGAAGTGCGACACCACACATACCGGAATAGAGACCGGGAGGGCATAAGGTTGCGACCTCCTTCCGTTCGATCCAGTCGAGCACGTCTGGCGAGACATATCCCCTGGCATTTAGTAAGAAGAACGCTACACCTGACGCTCCATACTCGAGAGAAACACCGTTCGTAACGAATACTTCCGGAGCAGCAGGCCAAAGTCGATCGTCACGAGATAGATCCAACGTCGAGTCAAGAAACATGCTTAAGCCAGCAGTCACCGCAGCGATACGATTTTTCAGAAGGTTAGTGGGAGGATCGACTGATAAAAGCTCCTCGCGAGAAGGAAACATTCTCCGTCCCACGCGGGGCAATTCGATCGACTCCAAATGAGAAATCGCTTGATTTATCGACCAGCGTTGTCCTGTTTCGGAGTGTGTAAGTCCGGAGACGATCTCCATAAGTTGCGGTGGCAGCCCTAGATCGAAGAGCACCAGCTTCAGCTTCTGAAAGATATTTTCGCGCCCTAGTTCGAGACCAGCGGCGCAAAATGTAAGCATGTCTAGAATCAGGACGCCGAAGGCGTAGCAGTCATCGGCTACCGCCGGTCGACGAGATGAAGCCTGTTCTATAGAGGCATATCCCGGCGTCCAACCGGCAACCCAAGGGCCCGAATCGCTTAACTCAAACGCGAACTCGAAGTCTATGAACTTGATCCTGTCCTCGGTCTTCGTGAAAAGGATGTTGTTCTTCGTTAGATCTCTCAAGACGATGTCGTGTGAGTGTATGACTTGGAGGCCGCGCGCGATCTCTTTGATCGAGGACAGTATCTTGTCCAACCCAAAGTCGACGCTTTGATATTCGTTGGAGAAGTAGAACTCCATCGAATGTCCCCACAGAGAGATAGCATCGAGCTTCTCGACCACCAGAAACCAATTGTCCCATTCCTTGAACAAATCAATGTACTCGGGAACCAGCCCTGTAGACGAAAGCCTCTTTAATATCTTGGCTTCGCGCTTCAGAATAAATGTGGGATCGTCCGGACTTTCAGTTTCCAGATGCCCGAGCTTACCTCTAACTTCGCGAATGACTACTTCTCGGTTCGACTCAGTGTCTATTCCGCGATAGATGCCACCGGTGGCGTTGAATTTTATAGCTCCTTGAACCAAGAACCTGTTCTTGAGTAAGACAGCCTTTGGTTGGGGATTAGTTTTTACTGCACTATCGTCGGAAGTACGGAGTGCGAACGGATCGGTCACACCCGGGGGAAGACGAAAGGAGGGTCCACGAATATCGTTGTACCATGACCCGTCTTCCAGGAAGAAGCCAGAAACATTCCGCCCAGTGGAGTCGACGCGAGGTTTTCCTCGGTGCACTCCGTAGCGGTAATAAACGACCCTGCTGTTTCTATATGGTTTGTCCGTCAGGATGTAAGGCCCAACCAGATGCGACGTCGCTACGTGCAGCTCGTCGATGATCCTCGTGAACTCATTCACGTCCTTTGGATAGATTGCTATGAATTTACCGATCTGAAACCGCGACCATCCTTTACCCAAGGACATCTTGAGCATGCGCCGGTCAGCACAAAACTTGAAGGCGATCTTTTGATCTGCCATCAGTTTCGTAATGATGGCTAGCGTTTCCGCAGCATTTTCCTGCGTACTCGATACGTGAATTTTCCAGCCGTGCTCGAGATCTTCTCTGTCGCCAGGAGAGCAACTTGCCCAGAAGCCTCGCCCTTTGATTCTCCAGTCGTCGTTGAGTGCGGGCCTGACAATATCTAGAAACTCGTTCGATGGCTCATATGAATAGATGTTTTCATGATAGATGGGGCTCATGAAGGAGTAGGCGAAGAAAGGCGAAGATTCCATTTACACCTCTGTCGAGTGCCATGAAGGCAAAAAAAATGGGTGGCCATAGCCACCCATTCTTTTACTTAGCAAGCACCGTCGTTTGCGGTACTGGTGGAACTAGCGATCGAAAGGCAAGCGTGGAACAGTTCCTCCCAATCGATTTCCAGGGCTTGCAGATTCAACACGTTATTCTTCTCGAAATCTTGCGCCACAATACTTCTCCTTGTGATTCACTCAGAAATACCGGCTGCTTCAAGCTCGCTGAAGCTACACGTTAGCTGCATAGAACATAGTTGCTTGGTCTATGCATCGCCGAGCGTAGTCCCGTGGATGTATCGCCGCAAGCTGGCAAGAAATTGCTGCCGATTTTGTTCCTACGTATCGCGATTTCTTGCGATTTCAGACCAGCTGCGATCACTTCCCAATACAGAACGAACCGAATATCGCCCCAAGCAGATCGTCGGATGAATACGTCCCCGTGATCTCACCGAGCGCCTGCTGCGCATGACGCAATTCTTCAGCAGCAAGTTCGCCGGCATGGCTGTCGTGCAAGGCGATAGCCGTACGATCCAGATAGTCGCGCACCGATTCGAGCGCCACGACGTGACGACGCCGCGCGCTGAAAGCGCCTTCACCGGCCCCGGCGGTCGCCAGGTCCCGCAACATCGCGCGTAGCCGATCCAAGCCTTCGCCCGTGCGTGCGGAGAGCCAGAGGGTTTCGTGCCCGTCACGCTGTTCGCGATGGGCCACCGATTCCGACAGATCGATCTTGTTGATGATGACGACGCGGGTGGCGTGGCCTGGCGTGCCCTCGAAGAAAGCGAGGTCCTCGTTCGCATGCTCATCGTCAGTGACGAGTAGCGCGACATCGCAGCGTTCGAGTTGCGCGCGCGCGCGACGGATGCCTTCGCGTTCGACGATATCGTCGGACTCGCGAAGACCCGCTGTATCCGCGAGCTCGAAGGTGGCGCCGTCGATGCTGACCGACTCGCGCAGCACGTCGCGGGTCGTACCGGGAATATCGGTGACGATGGCCCGCTCCTGACCCGCGAGCGCATTCAACAGACTCGACTTGCCCGCGTTCGGGCGTCCCACGATGGCCACCACGATGCCGTCGTTGAGGCCCACACCGCGGCGGGTTTCGACCAACAGGGTATCGAGGTTCACGCGCAACGCGGCAAGATTCCGTCCGATCACCGGATCGGCGAGGAAATCGATTTCTTCTTCAGGAAAATCGATGGCCGCCTCGATATGCACGCGTAGCGCGATCAACTCGCCGAGCAGTTCGTCCACGCGCGCGGAAAACACGCCTTCCATCGAGCGCAACGCGGCGCGTGCGCCCGCTTCGGACGTGGCGGCGACGACGTCGGCCACCGCTTCCGCCTGGGCGAGATCGAGCTTCCCATTGAGGAAGGCGCGTTCGGTGAATTCGCCCGGCCGGGCGAGGCGGGCACCGAGCGAGATCGTCCGGCGAAGCAACGCGTCGAGGAGCACCGTGCTGCCGTGCCCTTGCAGTTCGAGCACGTGTTCGCCGGTGTACGACGCGGGACCAGGAAAATAAAGCAGGATGCCGCGATCGATCAGCTCACCGTCGCCATCGTGAAACGCAGCGAAGTGCGCATGACGCGGTACCGGTTCGCGTCCCAGCATGGCGCGGGCGATCACTGGCGCATGGGGACCCGAAACACGAACCGCGCCGACACCGGCCGCGCCGGCACCCGTGGCGATGGCTGCGATGGTGTCTTCACCGTGGTTCATGGCTTACCTGTCGATAGCGAAGCGGCGCGTCTTTCGACGCGCCGCCCGGTGATCACGCCGTCTTGGCCTTGATATCGGCCCTGTCGACGCTCCGGTTGATCCACCACTGCTGGAGCAGGCTGGTGGCGCCATTCACGGTCCAGTAGAGCACGAGGCCCGAAGGGAAGAAGGCGAAGAAGACGCCGAAGATCAGCGGCATCACCTTCATCATCTTGGCCTGGGTCGGGTCCATGCCTGCGGTCGGCATCATGCGCTGGGTGAGCAGCGTGACCAGGAAGTAGAGCACCGGCAGCACATAGAACGGATCGGGCGCCGAGAGATCGTGAATCCATCCGAAGAACGGTGCATGACGCAGTTCGATGGACTCGGACAACACGCGGAGCAGGCCGATGAAGATCGGGAAGGTGATCAGGATGGGCAGGCAGCCCGCCATCGGATTGACCTTCTCCTTCTTGTACAGCTCCATCATGGCCTGCTGCATCTTCATGCGATCGTCGCCGTAACGCTCCTTGAGCGCGGCGACACGCGGCTGCAACTTGCGCATGCGCGCGCCGGAGCGGAACTGCGCATCGGTGAGCTTGTACAACGCGGCCTTGATCAGCAACACGAGCAGGATGATCGCCACGCCCCAGTTACCGCTGATCGCGTGCAGCTGCGACAGCAGCCAGTGCAGCGGTTGGGCGATGATCGTCAGCCAACCATAATTGCTGGTCAGTTCCAGGCCCGGGGCGATGACATCGAGCGTGCCTTGCAGCTTCGGACCGATGTACAGGCGCGCCACGCTGTCCACGGCCTGGCCCGGCGCCACCTGGAGGGTGGGACCGAACGCACGCACGAGATAACGCGGCGTGGCAGAGTTGGGATCGACGATGGTGCTGCTGTAGTTCACCGACTGGTCGGCCGGCGGGATCCAGGCGACGAAGAAGTAATGCTGCAGCATGCTGATCCAGCCACCGGTGATCTGGCGGTTGACCGGCTTCTTGGCGAAATCGAGGAAAGGCAGCGATTCGAACTTGTTTTCGGGGCTGTACCACGCGGCGCCGAAGAAGCTGTGCTGGGCCGGATCGGTGTAAGCCTTGAACCAGTTCACCTTCTCGGCGGGAACGCGCTGCAGCTGGTGATAGGCGTTGCCCGTCCATGCCGTGCTCGTTCCGTTCTCCACACGCTGGTCGAGATCGACCACGTAGTCGGTGCGTTTCAGGCTATAGCGCTTGACCACCTTGAGACCCGACGGATCGGTCCAGGTGAGGTCGATGCTCACCGACTTCTCGCCATCGGCCAGCGCGGCCTGGGTCTTCTCCGCATGGAACAACGCGCGATGGTCGGGCGCGGGGCCCGTGTTGCTGACCAGGCCATCCTGGGCGGCGAAGAAATGCGCGGCCTCGTCGTCGAGCAGGCGTGCCGGCGGCGGGCTGGGATTCTTCTTGGTGACCGGCTCGTTCGGATAGGCCAGCAGTTCCGAACGGACGATGCTGCCACCACGGGTGTCGATGGTCAGGCGGAGCACGTCGTTCGACAAGGTGACCAGCTCGGCCTTGCCTTCCTCGGCAGGGGCGGTGGTGTCACCCGGCACCTTGGCCGGCGCGGCGGCACCGGGAATGCTGCTGTCGGTGTTCGGCTTGCCGGCATCGGTCTGGGCCGCCGGCGTCGGAGCGGCGGGTTGGGGACCGTAGTCCTTCTCCCATTCCGTCCACAGCAGGTACGCCACGAACATGAGCGCGAAGAAGAGGAGCGTGCGCGTTTGATTCATTGCAGGGCCAGATCCGAATGGCGCCACGGCCGGATGGCCGGGAAAGGCGGGGAGGACGGGAAGGTCAACGCGCGATTGTGCCGTCGGCACCCTCGCGCTTCAACGGCCGGATACGGCGGAACAGGGCGTCGAGCTCGGCCAGCAGCACGGCGCCGGTCTCGTTGACCGCGCTGTCGCGGGCCATGACCAGGATATCGACGGGTGGCAGGGCGGGGCGTGCGTGGCGAAATGCCTCACGTGCCAGGCGCTTGATCCGGTTGCGGTCGACGGCGCGCTTGGAACAGCGCTTGGATATGGCCAGGCCGAGCCGGGCGGTGTCGAGCTCGTTGTTTCCGAAGCGCAAAAGAAAACAGCGGCCGCCGAGGCGACCGCTGACTGTTCGCAACGCTGCGAAGTCGGCGGCGCGGCGAAGCCGCGCATCGCGCGGCAAGGCTGCGGCACGCACGACAGGCGAGCCGCTTACGGGATCAGGCGCTTGCGACCCTTCGCGCGGCGCGCGTTGAGGATCTTGCGGCCGTCGGCCGTGGCCATACGAGCGCGGAAGCCGTGGGTGCGGGCGCGCTTGAGCTTGCTGGGCTGGAAAGTACGCTTCATGGCGCTTACATCCGGGTGAAGATTGAATATGGCCGGAAAGTATGGCCGAGATTCGCGAGGACTGTCAACCGTTTGGGCACGGCGTCAAGGTGAAGACCACGGCGCCGCGGACTCCGGCGAGGGGCCGGACGCTGGTAGACTTCGTCGTCCACCCCGCGCGCATGCGCCCCTTCTGTGGCAAGAATACCCGATGAGTGATCTCTGGAGACGCTGTCTCGAGCGTCTTGAAGGCGAATTGAGCGCCGAGGATGTCCATACCTGGCTGATGCCCCTGCAGCCGCGGGAGGATCCGACCGGCCTGTTCCTGTACGCGCCCAACCCCTATTCGCTGGATACGGTGCGCGAGCAATACCTGGTGAAAATCCAGTCGATCGTTGAACACCTGACGGGCCGCGCCCTGCCCGTGCGCCTGGAAGTCGGCTCGTCCGGCGGCCGCCCTGCGCCCCTGCGCCCGGCTTCGGCCACGCATGTTTCCACGCCCGCGTCGCCACGCGCGCAGGAAGCGGCGCCAGAGCCGCCACACGTACACAACCTCGATCCGCACTACACGTTCGAGACCTTCGTCGAAGGCAAATCGAACCAGTTGGGCAAGGCCGCGGCGATGCAGGTGGCGATGAACCCGGGCCGCGCCTACAACCCGCTGCTGCTGTATGGCGGCACCGGCCTCGGCAAGACGCATCTCATGCATGCCGCCGGCAATCTGCTGATGCAGAACAACCCGGGGGCCAAGGTGCTGTACCTGCGCTCGGAGCAATTCGTCAGCGGCATGGTGAAGGCGCTGCAACAGAAGAACATGGACGACTTCAAGCGCCGCTTCCGCTCGGTGGACGCGCTGCTGATCGACGACATCCAGTTCTTCGCCGGCAAGGACACCACGCAGGAAGAGTTCTTCCATACCTTCAACGCGTTGTTCGAGGCGAAGCAGCAGATCATCCTGACCTGCGACCGTTATCCGAAGGAACTCGACAAGCTGGAGCCACGGTTGAAGTCGCGCCTTGGCTGGGGCCTGTCGGTGGCGATCGAGCCGCCGGATTTCGAGACGCGCGCGGCCATCCTGCTCTCCAAGGCGTCGGACAAGGGCATGGAAGTATCCGAGGACGTGGCGATGCTGCTCGCCCGGCGCATCCGTTCCAACGTGCGCGACCTCGAGGGCGCGCTCAATACGCTCGCCGCCCGCGCCAACTTCTATCGCAAGCCGATCACCACCGACTTCGCCGAGGAAACCCTGCGCGACCTGCTCAACACGCACGCGCAGGCGGTCACCGTGCCGAATATCCAGAAGACGGTGGCGGACTACTACCAGGTACGCCTCTCGGACCTGCTCTCCAAACGGCGTGTGCGCTCCCTGGCGCGTCCTCGGCAGGTAGCCATGGCCCTGTCCAAGGAATTGACCGAGCACAGCCTGCCGGAGATCGGGGAAGCCTTTGGCGGCCGCGACCACACGACGGTGCTGCATGCCTGCCGCACGATCCGCGGTTTCTGCGAGAAAGACGTGCGCATGCGCCAGGATTGGGAGCAGCTCATCCGTATATTGACGGGCTGAGAACCTGTGGATAATAGGTGGATGGATGGAGGACGGTTCCGAGGCCTGAAGTTATCCACAAGGCACCCACATGAAACCGCGTGTCAGGGCTAGTCGATATTTCTGAACAAGTCTTTGAATAAAAGAAATTTTTTAGACTTCTCAAGATATCCACCGGCCCTACAACTACCACTAATAAAATCTTAAAAACTTAAAAGCAGGAGTAGGGGACGCATGCAATTCAGCATCCAGAGGGAAGTACTGCTCAAACCCCTGCAGCAGGTGGTAGGCGTGGTGGAACGCCGCCAGACGCTGCCCGTGCTGGCCAACCTTCTGGTGCGCGCCTCCGGTAGCGAGGTGTCCTTCACGGGCACCGACCTCGAAGTGGAGATGATCGCCACCACCGCCGCCGACGGTGTGCAAGAAGGCGAGATCACGATCCCGGCGCGAAAGCTGTTCGACATCGTTCGTGCGTTGCCCGACGGCGCGAAGATCGACATCAAGTTGAACGGCGAGCGGATCGCGCTCAACGCTGGCCGTAGCCGCTTCACCTTGGCTACCTTGCCCTCGAGCGAATTTCCGACCATCGATGAAATCGAACTGGTCGAACGGGTCACGTTGCCGGAAGAAGTGCTACGCGACCTGATGGATCGCACCGCGTTCGCCATGGCGAACCAGGACGTGCGTTATTACTTGAACGGCATGTTGCTGGATCTGCAGGAACACACACTGCGTTGCGTGGCCACCGATGGCCACCGCCTGGCGCTGAAGGAAACCAAGCTTGAAAGCTCGGTTTCCGCCCGCCGTCAGATCATCATCCCGCGCAAGGGCGTGAACGAACTCATCGGTCTTTTCGAGGCCGGCGAGGGTTCGGTCGAACTCGAGTTCGGTCGGAACCACCTGCGTGTACGCCGCGGCGGAGTCGTTTTCACCTCGAAGCTGATCGACGGCCGCTTCCCCGACTACGAGGCGGTGATTCCGCTGGGTGCCGACAAGACGGCGACGATCGAGCGAGATGTGCTGCGCAGCGCATTGCAGCGTGCGGCGATTCTTTCGAACGAGAAGTACCGCGGCGTGAAGCTCGAACTCACCCCTGGTCGTATCAAGATCGTGGCGCACAATCCCGAGCAGGAAGAAGCCCAGGAAGAAGTCGAAGCGGAGACCGTCGTCGATGATCTCGCCGTCGGCTTCAACGTGGGTTACCTGCTGGACGCACTCGGGGCGCTGCGAGGCGACAAGGTTCGCATCAACCTGCGAGACGCCCAGTCGAGTTGCCTCCTGCAGGAAGAGGGCAACGAAGAAGCTCGCCATGTGGTGATGCCGCTTCGCCTCTGACGGGCAGGCACGTTAAAGTTCGGCCCACGACGCCGGGGATGTCTTCGACACCCCGGCGTCGTTCGTTTTGGACGGGGAAAGGCTGGGAATGAAGTTCGAGTCGCTGCGGATAGCCGGATTGCGTTGCCTGGAATCGGTGTCGTTGACCCCGGCACCAGGCATCAACGTGTTCGTGGGCCCGAACGGCGCCGGTAAAACCAGCGTGCTGGAGGCCGCCTACCTGCTGTCGCATGGCCGCTCGTTTCGCGCCGGTTCCCGTGATGTCCTGCTGAAGCGAGGTTCCAACACGCTTTCCGTCTTTGCCGAGGTGCGGTCCGAAGACGGCCGGACGCGCCGGCTCGGCCTGGGGCGTGAAAGTGGGCGCTGGCAGGCCCGTGTCGATGGGGATTCCGCCGCATCGCTTGGCGCGCTGGTTCAGGAGTGCGCGGTGGTGTGCTTCGAGCCCGGATCGCACGATCTGATCGCTGGCGCTTCGGATGAGCGCCGTCGCTTCCTGGACTGGGGCTTGTTCCACGTGGAACATGCTTTCGTGAATCAGTGGCGCCGGTATCAACGGGCGCTGAAACAAAGGAATTCGCTGCTTCGGGCCGGCGGTCCGCTGGATGGGGGACTCCTGGAGCCATGGGAAGCGGAGTTGGCCGCTGCGGGAGAGGGCATGACGGCCTTCCGCCGGGGTTACCTGGACCGGCTGATTCCTCACATCCGGGCATTCACCTCGAATGTCCTCCCCGAACTCGGCGACTTCTCCGTCCGCTATCGGCCCGGTTGGGACGAAGCGGCCGACCTGGCCGCCACCCTGGCCGAGCGGCGGATGCGCGATCTGGCCCGCGGCCACACGACCGTCGGACCGCATCGCGCGGACTTCTCCATCGCATTCGAACATGCCCCGCTGCGGGAACATCTGTCCCGCGGGCAGGAAAAACTGTGTGCCCTGGCCTGCCTGCTCGGGCAGGCCTCCCTTCACGCTGAAATCCGCGGAGAATGGCCTGTCGTCTGCCTCGACGACCTTGCATCCGAGCTCGATCGTACCCATCAAGAGTGGGTTGTCGCGCAGCTTCTGGGCCGCGATGCGCAGGTCTTTATCACGGGTACCGAGATCCCGTCCGCCCTTGCCGATCAGTCCGTCACGATGTTCCACGTGGAACAGGGTGCCGTCACGGCTTTGCTATAATCGACCGACTGTCCCGAAGCTTTTCCGCGCCGCATCGGGACCGCACTCTGGCGCCATCACCAGGCATCGCATGAACGAACCTCTCGATCCGACGAATTCGAACGCCTATGACTCCGGCAGCATCAAGGTCCTGAAGGGCCTGGACGCCGTCCGCAAGCGTCCAGGCATGTACATCGGCGACACCGACGACGGTACGGGTCTGCACCATATGGTGTTCGAAGTCGTCGATAACGCCATCGACGAAGCCCTTGCCGGCTACTGCGACTACGTCACCGTCACCATCCACCAGGACGGTTCGGTCAGCGTGGCCGATAACGGTCGCGGCATTCCGGTCGATACCCACCCGGAAGAGGGGAGGTCCACCGCCGAAGTGGTCATGACCGTGCTCCACGCGGGTGGCAAGTTCGACGCGAACTCGTACAAGGTCTCCGGTGGTCTCCACGGCGTCGGTGTTTCGGTGGTCAATGCGCTTAGTTCCAGGCTCTGGCTGACCATTTGGCGCGAGGGCAAGGAACATCGCCAGGAGTACGCCCACGGTGAACCGGTCGCCCCGATCGCCGTGTTCGGCGACACGAGCCGTCGCGGCACCATGGTGCGCTTCCTGCCGAGCCCGGCCACGTTCACCAACAACATCGAATTCCATTACGACATCCTGGCGAAGCGCCTGCGTGAGTTGGCCTTCCTCAACTCGGGCGTCACGATCGAGCTGGTCGACGAGCGCAACGAACGAAAGGACATCTTCGCGTACGAAGGCGGCATCAAGTCCTTCGTGCAGCACCTGGCGCAGCTGAAGACCGCGCTGCACCCGACCGTCATCAGCTTCAGCTCGCAGATCGACGGCATCACCGTCGAGCTGGCGATGCAGTGGACGGACGCGTACCAGGAAACGATGTTCTGCTTCACCAACAACATTCCGCAGCGAGACGGTGGCACCCACCTCACGGGTTTCCGCGCCGCATTGACGCGTACCCTGCAGAACTACATCGAGAAGGAAGGCCTGGCGAAGAACGCCAAGGTCGGCCTGTCTGGCGACGACATGCGCGAAGGCATGATCGCCGTCCTTTCGGTGAAGGTGCCGGACCCGAAGTTCTCGTCGCAAACCAAGGACAAGCTGGTTTCCAGCGAGGTGAAGACGGCGGTAGAGCAGGTCATCAACGAGAAACTCGCCGAGTTCCTGCTCGAGCACCCGGCCGAGAGCCGCAACATCGCTTCCAAGGCAGTGGACGCCGCGCGTGCGCGTGAAGCGGCTCGCAAGGCCCGCGAGATGACCCGTCGCAAGGGCGCGCTCGACATCGCGGGCCTGCCGGGCAAGCTCGCCGATTGCCAGGAGAAGGACCCGGCGCTGTCCGAACTGTTCCTGGTCGAGGGTGACTCCGCCGGCGGCTCGGCCAAGCAAGGCCGTAATCGTCGTACGCAGGCCGTGCTGCCGTTGAAGGGCAAGATCCTCAACGTGGAGAAGGCCCGCTTCGACAAGATGATCTCGTCCGCCGAAGTCGGCACCTTGATCACCGCGCTCGGCACAGGCATCGGCAAGGACGAATACAACCCGGACAAGCTGCGCTACCACCGCATCATCATCATGACCGACGCGGACGTGGACGGCTCGCACATCCGCACGCTGCTGCTCACCTTCTTCTACCGCCAGATGCCCGAATTGATCGAGCGCGGGCACGTCTACATCGGCCTGCCGCCGCTGTACAAGGTGAAGCAGGGCAAGCAGGAGATGTACATCAAGGACGACACCGTGCTCAACGAGTACCTGATCGCCAGCGCCGTGGACAATGCATCGCTGACGCCGGAAGAGGGTGCTCCCGGCATCGATGGCGTGACCCTCGAAAAACTGTTGCGCGACTACCAGGCTTCGCTCGACCAGATCGCGCGCCTCAGCCACCGCTTCGATACCGTGACCCTCACGGCGATGATCGAGCATGTGCCCATGAACGAGGGGCTGTGGTCCGACCCAGCGAGCATGCAGGCATGGCTCGACGGTATCGCCCAGCGGCTCAGTGCCAGCGGCCTGGGCAAGCCGACGTATGCCTTGCGCTTCCGTCCGGCCCTGAACGAGCAGCAAGGTGCGGCGATTGAGGTCGAGCGCATGCAGCATGGCCTCAGCCATACGTGGATCATGCCGCAGAGCTTCTTCGGCGGTACCGAGTTCCGCGCGATCCAGTCCATCTCGCAGCAGCTGGCCGAACTGGGCCTGCAGCCCGGGGCGGTGGTGCGTCGTGGCAATGCCTCGCGTGGCGTGCTCAGCTTCGCCGAGGTGCGCAACTGGCTACTCGACGAAGCCAAGAAAGGCCGCACCATCCAGCGCTTCAAGGGCCTGGGTGAAATGAATCCGGAACAGCTATGGGAAACCACGGTGAATCCGGAGACGCGCCGCATGCTCCAGGTGGGCATCGAGGATGCCGTCGCGGCCGACCAGATGTTCTCCATGCTGATGGGCGAAGCGGTGGAACCCCGCCGTGATTTCATCGAGGCGAACGCGCTCAAGGTCGCCAACCTGGACATCTAAGGACGCTCTACCACGCCAGTGGAAGGGACAGGAACGCCCGGTCGGCAGCGACCGGGCGTTTTTTTTGTGCTCCGTCACATTTCCGCGTAACGGGGATGAAAATGCCGTTTTCAAGGCAACCTTTTACCTATAAATCTGTAAGTCCCAACATTCTTCTAACAAGTGATTGTTTTATTTGGAATTTTTTCTTGCACTGCGACTTGTTCTTAGGAATCGAATCGGGTTAACCTCTGTAGTCCCCCGGAGCACGTCACTGTGCGACGACTCCTTCAACAGAGGTCAGTCAATGAAACAGGGTTCCTTCATCAAGATGGCGCTCGCTACCGCGATCGCACTTTCCCTTGTCAGTGGCGCCGCGGTTGCTCGCGATACCGCTCCCAAGGAAAAGAAAGAAGCGCTGTATCCGAATGCCACCCGCACGGAGCCCAAGCTCGACCTCAAGAGCGAGAAAGACCAGAAGGCCATCAACGAGGGCCTGGATGCCGCCAACAATGGCGAGAAGGACAAGGCGCTGCAGATCCTGCAGCCGCTGGCCGACGGTTCGGGCACGAGCAGCAAGTACGCACAGGCGCTCGCGCTGCAGGGCATCGCCAACCTCAAGTACAACGACGGTGACGTGAAGGGCGCGATCACCACCCTGAAGCAGGCGCTCGATATCGGCGTCATGCCGAACGACACCTACTTCCAGCTCAAGTACATGTACGTGCAGTTCCTCGTCGCCGACGAGCAGTACGCGCCCGCACTGCAGGCACTGCAGGAATGGCGCACCGAAGGCAAGAAGGAAACCGCCGACTCGTACGGCCTCGAGGGCAACATCGACTACCGCCTCGAGAAGTACCCGGAAGCGATCGCCGCGATCACCAAGGCCAAGTCCATGCCGGATGCCAAGCCGCAGGGTTCGTGGGACCAGATCCTCGCCGCCAGCTATGCCGAGACCGGCCAGGGTGACAAGGCCGCCGACCTCGCCGCCGCCGAACTGGCGAAGAACCCGAACGACCCCACCGCGCTGAACAATGCCGCCTCGGCCTTGATCCAGGCGCAGAAGTACCCGGAAGCGATCTCGCTGATGGAGAAGGGTCGTGCCGCGGGTGCGTTCAAGGACGAGAAGCAGTACGTGAACCTCGCCAAGGTCTACCTGATCGACGGCCAGGACCACACCGACCGCCAGGAAGCCAATGCCGCGAAGGCTGGCCAGGTGCTCGAGGACGGTCTCGCCAAGGGCGTCGTGAAGCCCAGCGCCGAGGTCTACAAGCTCCAGGGCGACGCAGCGATCACCGGCGGCAACATGAAGGCCGCGCTGGCCGCCTATCAGAAGGCCGCGCCGCTGGCGAAGGATGGCGAGGTGACGTTGAGCGTCGCGCGCCTCCAGCTACAGGAAAACAAGTACGGCGAGGCCAAGAAGGCCGCGACGGACGCCATCAGCAAGGGTGTGCAACATAAGGGTCAAGCCTACATGGTGCTCGCGGAAGCCGAGCGTGGTCTGAAGAACAAGCCGGGTGCCATCGCCGCCATGAAACAGGCAGCGCAGGACCCGGAAACGTCTGCCAAGGCCAACGCCTGGTTGAAAACCGCAGGTACCGGCAAGTAAGTGCTTGTAAAGGCCCAGAAGGGGGGCTTGTGAACAGCCGTAAATCCTCCCTTCAGGTGTCTATACAAACACCATATGCTGGTGTAACTTGCATATCTTTCCGCTTGCAGAAACCTGCGTTTTCGGCAATGTCAACACGCCGAGCGCCGGAAGAGCAGTGCGGGCTCACTTCCGCTTGATTAGCTCTTGATAGTGACTGATGGCCTCAAGTAACGAATCAACCGGCCAAGCGCCGTTCAGTTGGGGGCGCACAAGTGCGTTGGCAGTAGCCATTGCACTGCACTCGTTTGCCTTCCTGCTGCTGGTCGCGCCGATGGCGCCGCCGAAGTCGCAGGAAAAGCAGAAAGAGAAGGTGGTACAGGTCGATTTCATCGAACCGCCGCCGCCGCCCCCGCCTCCTCCGCCGCCGCCGCCGGAACCCCCTAAGCAGCCGCCCCCGAAAATCATCCAGCAGGTGAAGCCGCCGCCGACACCTCCGCCGCCGGCCCCACCGCCGCCGGCTGTCGAAGAGGCGAGCACGAATGCTGTTCCGGCACCGCCGCCGGCGCCTCCCGCGCCGCCAGCACCGCCGGCCGACATCGCACCTAGCGAGAATCTGTCGTACCGTCAGCGTAATCCGCCAAAGTATCCGCCGCAGGCGGTTCGTCAGCGGCATGAAGGTACGGTGGTACTACTGGTCCTCGTGGGTGTCGACGGTGCACCGAAAGACATCCAGATCGATCAGTCCAGCGGTTTCCGCGAACTGGACAAGGCAGCGCAGGATGCGGCAAGGAACTGGCGATTCAACCCGGGCAAGCGAGGCGGTCAGGCCGTCGAAGGCTATGCACGTGTCCCCGTTACGTTCAACCTAAACCAGCTGTAAGTTTTCCTCGACTTACTGCTCCGTTAATGTTTGATTTCCCCAAGGGTAGCGTTATGTTGCAAGACACCTCCGCTCAGCCTGCTAATCCAGGTCAAAACTCCAACGCCGACGCCCTCAAGCAGATGGGCTTCGACCACCTGATCCACAACTTCGATCCGCTCGGCTGGATCGTGTTCGTGGTGCTGGTCGTGATGTCCGTACTCTCGTGGTACTTCATCGTCGCCAACTTCATCCGTAACAGCATGGTGCGTGCACGCGCCGACAAGGTCATCCAGGGCTTCTGGAACACCTCGTCGACGCAGGAAGCCATTCGCATGCTCGAAGAGCAGCCGAAGGGCGAACCGTTCTCGAAGATCGCTCTCGATGCCGCTTCGGCCGTCGCTCACCACCAGGCTGCCGCCGGTGGTCGCCTCGCCGAGACGCTGTCGCGTTCGGAATTCATCGACCGCGCCCTGCGCCAGGCCGTGGCTCGCGAGAGCCTGCGTCTGGAAGGCGGCCTGACCCTGCTCGCCACGGTCGGTTCGTCGGCTCCGTTCATCGGTCTTCTCGGTACGGTGTGGGGTATCTACCACGCGCTGATCGGTATCGCCGCTTCGGGCTCCGCTTCCATGGACAAGGTCGCCGGCCCTGTCGGTGAGGCGCTGATCATGACCGCGTTCGGTCTGTTCACCGCTATCCCGGCCGTGCTCGCGTACAACTTCTTCATGCGCTCGAACCGCCTGACGTACGCCCAGTTCGACGAATTCGCGCATGACCTGCACGACTTCTTCGCCACCGGCGCGCGCGTCGAAGGCAAGTGAGGGATTGACCCATGGCGATGAGCTCTGGAGACAGTTCCGGCGGTCCGATGTCGGAAATCAACGTCACGCCGCTCGTCGACGTGATGCTGGTACTGCTGATCATCTTCATGATCACCGCGCCGCTGATGTCCCATCGGATCACCGTTGAGCTGCCGACCGCGAATCCGAAGATTGTCGATACGGAACCGGTCGAGCCCATGGATCTGGCCATCAAGCCCGACGGCACGATGTACCTCAACGACGTTGAGGTGACGGAAGCCGAGCTGAAGGCCCAGTTCGCGGTTGCGGCGTCGAAGTCGCCGCAGCCGGAGCTGCAGATCCGTGCGGACAAGACGACGGAGTACAAGATCGTGCGTAAGGTCCTTGGCAGCGCCAAGGAGCAGGGCATGGTCCATGTCGGTTTCATCACGACCGGCAAGGAGTAAGAGTCATGGCATTCAGTAGTGGAAGCGGCAAGGGACCGATGGCGGATATCAACGTC
>Ga0182006_1000729_pt1 | contig 22667 bp, 22 predicted proteins | sample Sormic07211104_1_FD_123022 | JGI IMG/M metagenome (GOLD analysis project Ga0182006, IMG submission 123022) | Rhizosphere microbial communities from Sorghum bicolor, Mead, Nebraska, USA - 072115-104_1 MetaG | ecosystem: Host-associated > Plants > Roots > Rhizosphere | place: USA: Nebraska...
CAAATTTATTGCTTGAAATTATTCAGAAAAAATTTACTAACTTTGCAATCCGTTTAACGGAGCAAAATACAAACCCCATAAATTACTTGTTTTAATGGAACAAACCGTAGAACAAAAGCTAAAGGCTTTATACGAATTACAAAATATCCACACAAAAATTGATAAGATCCGCCAGGTTCGTGGTGAATTACCAATGGAAGTTGCCGATCTTGAGGATGACGTTTTAGGATTAGAAACTAGAATTGCAAAAATCAAAGGCGAACTTGATGATCTTGAGGATTCAATCGTAACCCGTAAAAATACAATTAAAGATGCGCAAGCTGCCATCAAAAGATACGATACTCAATTAAAAGAAGTTAAAAACAACCGTGAATACGATGCTTTAACGAAAGAAATTGAGATTCAAGGTTTAGATATTCAGGTTTCTGAAAAGAAAATTAAAGAACACGGTTTCGAAATCACTTCTAAAACTGAAATCTACGAAGCTGCTAAAGCGGAGTTGGATGGCAGAAAGAAAGATTTAGAAGTTAAAAAAGGCGAGCTTGATGTAATTACTGCTGAAACTGAAAAAGAAGAGCAGGATTTACAAAAGAAAGCTGATAAAGCTGAGCCTCAAATCGAAGAGCGTTTATTGGTTGCCTACAAACGTTTACGCAAAAATGCTGTAAATGGTTTAGCTGTAGTAACAATCGACCGCGATTCTTGCTCGGGCTGCTTTAATCAGATTCCTCCTCAACGTCAGTTAGATATCCGCCAACGTAAAAAAATTATCGTTTGCGAGCACTGCGGTCGTATTTTGGTTGATGAAGCTTTAACGCATGAAGTAGCAGAAGCTTAATCCGCATCATAAAATTATTAGAACGTCCCGATTTAATCGGGACGTTTTTTGTTTAGACCTATTTTCTGGCGTTTACACAAAACAAGAATATGATTTTAGCGTTTAATGTAGATATTTGTTAAATGTGAACTACTGTTGCTATAGCGCAGAATCAAACTGAAATATATTCCCGAATGACTAAAATCTTCCCTGTTTTTGCACTTTCTGCTCTTCTCCTACTTCCAGCGTCTTTATTTGCAAATTTCGACTTTAATAACAATTGCTTAAATGCCTATAAGAGTATATTCGAGCTTAAATTAGGCAATGCAAGAGCTTATATCTCTACCGAAAAAAAACAGCACCCCAATAATTCCATTATTCCGCTTTTAGAAAATTACGTAGATTATTTTACAGTCCTAACATCTGAGAGCAAAGCTGATTTTGATCGCCTAAAGGGAAATAAATCTATACGGTTAGATCAAATAAGTGATGATGATAAAAGTTCGCCATATTACCTATATGCGCAGGCAGAAATTAATTTGCAATGGGCATTGATCCGCGGGCGTTTTGGTGAATATTTTAATGCTGCGATGGAGGTTAAAAAAGCCAACAGTCTTTTGCAGGAGAACAGTAAGAAATTTCCGAACTTTCACCTTAACTTAAAAGGCCTGGGGCTGATTAATGCTGTTTTGGGCAATCTTCCGGATGGAGCTTTAAAAACCGCATTATCTACTTTTGGAATAAAGGGTAACCTTCAGAACGGATTAAATATGTTCGAAAAACTGGCTGATAATCTACCAAAATCGTCTTACGAGCCTTTTTACGAAGAAGTGGTGTTTTATTATGCCTATGTATTAACTGATGTGGCGCATAGCCCCCAGGCCTATGCAAAAACCATAAAATATACCGAACGGATTGCCGATACCAGTTTGTTAAAAAGTTATTTGCAGAGTTATGTGTGCATTAAAAATGGACATAGCGAAGAAGCTATTACAATTTTAGCTAAGCGGCCTGAAGGGGGCGTTTATCAGCCTTTTCCATATTTGGATTATCTGGAGGGCATTGCTCACCTGAACAAACTGGACCTTAACTCAGGAACGTATTTAAACCGCTTTTTGCAGACAACCAAGGGAGTTAATTTTGTGAAGGATGCTTACCTTCATTTGGGCTGGATCTCTCTTCTGAAGGGAGATAAAGCGGCTTACGCGGCATTTGCGGCCAAGGCTGTTAAAAACGGATATACTTACATGGAAAAAGATAAACAGGCGAAAGCCGAAGCGGCTTCAGGAGTGCCAACAATTGACCTGTTAAAAGCCCGGTTACTGTTTGATGGTGGGTATTTGAACAGGGCCCTTCAGGTTCTTGACGATAAGAAAGTGACGGATTACACCAGTGATAAAGATAAAACAGAACTGAATTACCGTTTAGGTAGAATTTATGATGACTTAGGGAAAGACGATCAGGCATTAACAGCTTATCAGCAGACAATTAATGAAGGCAAAAACCTAAAATACTATTTTGCCGCCAACGCAGCAGTGCAGATGGGTAAGGTTTACGAAAGAAGGAAAAATAACGCAAAAGCGAAAGAGGCTTTCAATACGGCGATTGCCATGAAAAATCATGAATTTGAAAGCAGTATTGAAAGCCAGGCTAGGGCCGGATTAAAACGGCTAGCGAATTAGAAGCGGTGTATAAAGGCATTAATGTGCATCCCAGCTCCTACAGAAGCAAAAACAGCTACATCGCCAGGCTTAACTTTATAGCCTTTAACTTCGCCTTTTAATACCAGATCTAGTAAGGTTGGCACGGTGGCTACCGAACTGTTTCCTAGCCATGAAATCGTCATTGGGACTAGGTTTTCTGGCACTGTATCTTTACCGTAAAGCTTAAACAACCGTTTCATGATCGCTGTATCCATTTTCCCGTTAGCCTGGTGAACAAATACGATATTTACATCTTCAACGCTTAAGCCTGCTTTATCAATGGCCTTTTTAATCACCTGAGGCACCTGGATTACCGCAAACTCGTATAGCTTACGCCCATTCATTTTTAAATAGAAGTTTCCACTGGTCTCATCAGGATGAGATCCCTTGCCCATGGTAAGTAAATTACCGTAATTAACGGCATGTGTTTCTGTTTTATGGGCTAATATCCCTCTTTTTTCTGCTGATTCTTCAGCTTCGAAAATTACAGCGCCTGCACCATCCGAAAAAATCATACTATCGCGGTCATGTGGATCGATAATGCGGCTTAAGGTTTCGGCCCCAATAACCATAACACGTTTCGCATCTCCGCTTTTAATATAATAATCTGCCTGTATTGCACCCTGAACCCATCCTGGACAACCAAAAATGATATCGTAGGCAACACAGTCTGGATTTTGAATACCTAATTGTTGTTTTACCTTTGAGGCTAACGACGGCAAAATGTCGATGCGGTTACTGCCCAAGGGGATATCGCCAAAATTATGACAGAAAATAATATAGTCTAAAGTTTCTTTATCAATACCTGCATTTTCAATGGCTTTTTCTGCGGCCTTTGCGCCAATATGATTGCTTAACTGCTCGGGGCAGGCGTAACGTCTTTCTACGATTTCCGTAATCTCAGAAAATTTATCAATGATCTCTGAATTCTCTTTCTCCAATCGGTTACCATTCTCAAAAAACGTCGAATTTAAGAATTCACTACCAGAAATAATATTCTTTGGGATATAACTTCCAGTGCCGGTAATTACCGTATTTATTGCTCTGCTCATAATTATAATACCGCATACTAAAACGGTATGTAGTATAAAAATATCAATTATATTCGGTAATCGAAAATAAATTTAATTTTAACGAAACTTATTTCATGGGCAAATTTTAATAATCTTGCTTTTCCCGTCACGTTTAGCTTCTATGGCATGTTTTACTTAACATTTCATAAATATAATAATCATGTAATAAATATACCCAGTAAAGGGTATATAAATCGTTTAGTTGATCGGGTATTTTTACAACGAATTAAACGAACTTAAATGAAAAATTTCTTGACTATTGTTTTGCTCCTGTTTATGGTACAGGTGGCAAATGCGCAATCGCATGTTTCGAAGAGCGAATATGCCCGTTATAATTGCAGGTTTGCACCTAAAGGCTGGAATAATGCGGAAGGAAAACTGATGTGCCCCGCATGTGATAAAGAAAATGAGGACGCCCGTAAAAAGAAAATCGCCGATGATAAGGCAGCCTATGAAGCAGGTAAAATTAGAAACGCAAAGCTTAAGGCTGAACGGGAGGCAGACTTTAAAAAGAAACTGGCCGAAACGGCAGAGAAAAATAAAGTGACCGAAGTACGCGTAACGATGGGAAAAATGCCTGTAACAGCGATCAAAAAGGCTGAAGTGCCCGTAAAAAAGGCAACATCTAAACCCACAAAAGATATATTGTTTTTTGCCGACTATCCAGGATCAATGTCGATGAGTGGTAAAAACTTAAACTATTTTTTGAACGAAAATGGCGATACGGTTTTAAAAAGCAAGGATTATAACAGCACTTTCGCTGCTTTTGGAGACAATAAAAATAATTTCCCTAAGAATATAGGAATCGTGATTTTGAATGAAGAAAACACCTTAACCAATGGTAAAACGAGAAAGGTTGTAGATATAGTTGATCTGAAGGGAAAACGGCTTTTTAATGATAAGAGCATCAGTACCATATTTCATTTAATGAACGATTATTTCGTGATTGGTAGAAGCAAGGATTTTGGGGAAGATTCTAGCTGGGGCTATAATTATAGAAGGATTCAGGATGTTGACATTTACAATGTAAAAACGAAAAAAACCATCACTTTGGATAAAGATCGCTCTAGAGTAGAACTTTATTTGGCATTTGATCACCATAAACTGGAAGATGAGGGGTTAAAACCGGTGCTATCAAGAAGATATTCAAACTATGATGAAGACATATATTGCATAAATGCTGTAGGCGAGTTGGTTGTGAAAAGGTTTCAGAGTTCGAGGTAGATTTATTGTATAACGGGATGGGTTTTATACAGGAAGATAATAGGGGTCTATCTGCTCATCCCATTAACTAAAATCATCAATCAAGAACACAAAAAGCTCTTTAGGGCCATGGGCACCTAAAACCAATGTTTTTTCGATATCGGCAGTTCTACTCGGACCTGTAATGTTGCTGATCATTGATGGGATTTGATTACCATACTTGTTCTTCAATAACAGAAAAGCATCTTTAAGATCTAAAACCAGTTGGCTTGTTTTTGCAATTACAATGTGGTGGTGTGGGAAAATGCTTAATCTCCTGCCGGCAGCACTGCTATTGCTTACCATTACACTGCCATTACGGGCAATTAAGGCTTCGCAAAGGGTAATGCCTACCTCTGCCTGTTCAAAGTCTTTATCGGTTTGGTAAAAAGGGAATTCGTATTTGTTTAAAAACTGTTGAAGTTCTGGTTCCCAGCAGTATATTTTGCGCCATTTAAACTTATCTGCCAATTGCAGCATATTTTCAAAGAAATCGATTCCGTCTTCGCAGAAAATAAAGTTACCAGATATAGCGGTGAGCTGCTCGGCAAATAATACCTCTAGCTCATCCGTATTTTTTTTATACAATTGACTTTCTTCTAAATTAGGATAAGGGTTTTCGCGCTTTTCTAATAGTGCTTTCCTTATCTTTTTTAGTATTTGTTCTTTTGCTGTCGTATTATCCTTCATTGTAAAAAAAAAGCTACCCTAATAATTAAACTAGGGTAGCAAATGTAATAATAGAAATTATTTATTTATGCTTCTACCGGAGTAATATGTCCGGGAGTTCCGCTTTCTCCTTGGTTTTCGAATAATCGTTTACCAAAAATCACTTCTAAATCGTCTTTAAATAAAACTTCTTTTTCGATCAGGATATCGGCCAATTGGATCAATTTATCTTTATTTTCTTCTAATAAACTAATCGCTCTTTGGTATTGGCCTTCAATTAATGCCGAAATTTCTTTGTCGATCGTTAATGCGGTATCCTCGGAATATGGTTTAGAGAAATTATACTCATTCTGACCAGATGAATCGTAATAAGTAATATTTCCTAATTTATCGTTCAAACCATAAATGGTAACCATTGCTCTGGCTTGCTTATTCACTTTTTCTAAATCGCTAAGTGCACCGGTAGAAATGGTATCGAACATTACTTTTTCAGCTGCCCTACCACCCATCGTTGCGCACATTTCGTCGAGCATTTGGTGAGGGCGAACAATTAAGCGTTCTTCTGGTAAATACCAGGCTGCACCTAAGCTCTGCCCGCGTGGCACAATTGTAACCTTAACTAAAGGCGCCGCATGTTCCAGCAGCCAGCTTACTGTGGCATGACCAGCTTCGTGAATAGCAATAGCACGTTTTTCACTTGGAGTGATAATTTTGTTTTTCTTTTCTAAACCACCTACAATTCTATCAACGGCATCTAAGAAATCTTGCTTATCAACTGCCGATTTATTTTTACGGGCAGCAATTAATGCCGCTTCGTTACAAACATTTGCAATGTCTGCTCCTGAGAATCCTGGCGTTTGTTTTGCTAAAAATTCGGTATCAAGCTCTTCTGATTTTTTAAGCGGAGTGATGTGAACTTCGAAAATCTGTTTACGCTCGATAACATCCGGTAAATCAACATAAATCTGCCTGTCGAACCTACCCGCTCTTAATAAAGCCTTATCTAAAACATCAGCACGGTTGGTAGCGGCTAAAATAATAACATGTGTATTCGTGCCAAAACCATCCATTTCAACTAAAAGTTGGTTTAAGGTGTTTTCGCGTTCATCATTTCCGCCCATTACACCGTTTTTACCACGTGCACGGCCAATAGCATCAATCTCATCAATAAAGATGATACATGGCGATTTATCTTTTGCTTGTTTAAATAAGTCGCGAACACGAGATGCTCCTACCCCAACAAACATCTCTACAAAATCAGATCCTGACAGCGAGAAGAAAGGAACCTGGGCCTCGCCTGCAACAGCTTTGGCCAATAAGGTTTTACCAGTGCCTGGCGAACCTACAAGTAAAGCACCCTTAGGGATTTTCCCTCCTAAATCTGTATATTTTTTAGGGTTTTTAAGGAAATCTACAATTTCCATTACCTCTGTTTTTGCTTCTTCTAAACCCGCAACATCGTTGAAAGTAATGTTTACCTGGCTTTCTTTATCGAATAAAGTTGCTTTTGATTTTCCGATACTGAAAATCTGGCCGCCACCGCCGGCACCACCGCCCATTCTGCGCATCATAAAAATCCAGAAACCGATTAAAAGCAACACCGGTAAAATGATACTTAAGAACCAACTCGCTAACGGATTGCTGCGGCTGGTTTTTTCTGCAAGTATTCTTGGCTGGTTGGCCGGAAGATCCTTTTGCGAATCGGCAAGTTGCTTATCAAGCCCGTCCATCGTTCCGGCATTGAAAAATACAACTGGACTTGCATTGTTATTATTTACAGTAAATGTGCTATTGCTTTTATAAGGATCATATACTGGTTTTTTTAAGCTATCTTTTTTAATATAAACCTCTACACGAACCAAATCGTCGGATTTATAAGCAACAACTTTTTGTACATCACCCTTCAGTAACATCTGTTGTTCGAACTTTTGGTAGGTTACTTCTTTACCGCCGTCGGTAGTAAATAAAAACTGTGCTGCAATAATGGCTATAATAATGGCCGCATACACCCAGAAAATATTAAATTTCGATCCTTTTTGTGGTTTTTTAGGGATGTTTGGAATTCTTTTTCCCTGTTTTTCGTTGGTATTTTGATTGTCGTTCATTTGTCTTTGTCAAAATGGTTCTATAGGTTATGCGCTTTGATAATTTGTGCTTTCTGCATCCCCCCAAAGTTCTTCTATGCCATAAAAGTGGCGCTTTTCAGTTTTAAAAATGTGCACAACCACATCGAAATAATCAAGAATAATCCAATCTGCAGATTCGAAACCTTCTTTATGTCTTGGATCGGCCTGAGTGGCTTTATATATTTCTTTTTCTACACTATCGGCAATAGCTTTTACCTGAGTACCGGAGTTGGCGCTCGCAATAATAAAGTAATCAGCCACTGAAGTATGAATATTTCTAAGATCTAACCGCACTATATCTTCTCCTTTTTTCTCCTGTATGCCGTGAACGGCTAACTCCGAAAGGTATGTAGAAAGGGCTACTATTTTCTTTTTTACCATTAAAATGCTTTAATTTTGGAATTACAATATTATAAATTCAACCCTTGCAAAATAACACTTTTTCGACACTATTTGTTGGTCAAAATTTAATCAAATTAAAAGAAGTTGATTCTACCAATAACTTTTTAAAAGATTTGGTGTCAAAATCCGAGCCATTAGCCGAAGGGACTGTAATTATGGCAGATAATCAGTTTGCCGGAAGAGGACAGCAAGAAAGCGTTTGGCAAACACAGGCAGGGAAAAATATAAGCACAAGCATTTATTTAAAACCTTCTTTTTTGCCCCTAAATAAACAGTTTTATTTAAATATAGCCGTTAGTTTAGCCGTTAGCGATGCTTTATCCTGTTTTGTTCAAGAAGGAATAAAAGTAAAATGGCCGAATGACATGTATTACCAAAATAAGAAATTAGGGGGAATATTAATCGAAAATACACTGACAGGCAATTCCATTAAATCATCAGTAATTGGCATTGGTTTAAATATTAACCAATCCGAATTTGCGGATAATATTAGCCAACGCGCTACTTCGGTCATTCAAATTTTACAAAGAGATGTACCTTTAATGGATATTATGGATAAATTATTCATATTTATGGAAAAATACTACTTAATTTTGAGGACTGGGAAATATAGTATTTTACAAAATGATTACCTTTCAAGGCTTTATAACTTTAATATTCCGGCGTTGTATATGCAAAATGGAGCGCTTTTTGAAGGTACTATAACAGGAGTTGAAGATGATGGTAGGCTAACCGTTGATACAAAGAACGGCTTGAAAGTCTTTAATTTTAAAGAAATAGAATTTACACACACAAAATAAACACACAATGAAAAAAATCACTTTAGTACTTTCGATGGTACTTTTTACCATCGCCGGTGCATTTGCCCAAATTGAAAAGCCGGTTACCTGGGCTTATTCTGCAAAGAAAATAAGTAAAGATGAAGCCATCATATATTTAAAGGCTACAATCGAAGATAGATGGCATATCTATTCGCAAAATGTGAAAGATGGTGGTCCCGTAAAAACTACATTTACTTTTGCCCCTTCCAAAGATTTTAGCCTTGTTGGTAAAACAATCGAACCTAAAGCAGTCGTTAAATACGAAAGTACATTTAAAATGAACGTAAGCTATTTCGAAAAAGCGGTAATTTTCCAACAAAAGGTGAAATTAAATAAGGGTACAACTGCTGTTAAAGGAAAAGTTGAGTTTATGGTATGTAACGATAAACAATGTCTGCCACCAGAAGAAGTTGAGTTTAGCGTTCCGGTTAAATAGTTGACATCAAAATATTTACAGACAGTCCCGAATTTCGGGGCTGTTTCTTTTTAAAGTAAAATCTACGTGGAGTAGTGGTTTAAAAAAAATCGTTTCTAAAATTATTCTTAATTTCACGGTTTCAAAAATACACACACAAAACACACAGATGAAAAAGGTTTTATTATTGTTGTTAATGGCCACAATGTTTATTGCATTGCCAGCCCTTAAGAGTCATGCCCTGGTAACCCAGGATACCACAGCAACTGCTCCTCCCGATGATATTGTTTTTACCGAAGTAGGTTCTGCACAGGATAGTGCTGCGAATAGCACCATAAAAGATTCTGTAAAAAAGGATACAGTTAAAGCAACAGCTTTAAAAACAGAAAAAACTAGTGATTCTGAAAAATTAACACTTTGGCAAACTTTTCTTAAAGGTTTACTATTCGGCTTTGCAGCTATTTTAATGCCTTGTATATTCCCAATGCTCCCGCTTACTGTTAGTTTTTTTACAAAGAAAGCTGGCAGTAAAAGTAAAGCCGTTGGCCAGGCGTTAATTTATGGGATATCCATTATCATTATTTATGTTGCATTAGGAATGTTAGTCACTATAGCATTTGGATCAGATGCTTTAAATGCGTTATCAACAAATGGAATATTCAATGCATTCTTCTTTTTAATGCTTGTCGTTTTTGGTGCATCTTTTCTTGGTGCTTTCGAAATCACTTTACCAAGTGCTTTCGTAAATAAGATTGATGCAAAATCTGATAAAGGAGGCCTAATGGGAATCTTTTTCATGGCATTCAGTTTGGCTTTAGTATCCTTTTCTTGCACAGGACCGCTTATCGGAACATTACTTGTAGACGCAGCATCGAAAGGTGATAGATTAGGTCCTGCAATTGGAATGTTTGGATTTTCTTTTGCTTTAGCAATTCCATTTGCGCTATTTGCACTTTTCCCATCATTATTAAAATCTCTTCCAAAATCTGGCGGATGGTTAAACAGTGTAAAGGTTGTTTTGGGCTTCATAGAACTTGCCTTTGCATTTAAATTTTTATCAAATGTAGATTTAGCATATCATCTTAACTTATTGGATAGAGAAGTTTTCTTGGCCATTTGGATTGCTATATTTGCCTTAATGGGAATTTATCTTTTAGGGAAGATAAAATTTTCACACGATAGTGATTTGCCATATTTATCAGTACCAAGAACGTTTTTGGCTATTGTTGTATTTGCTTGGGTAATTTATTTGATACCAGGAATGTGGGGCGCACCATTAAAATCAATCAGTGCATTTTTACCACCAACTGCCACTCAGGATTTTGACTTGAATAACCTAACAGCTGCGCCAGCTAGCACTGGAAATAAAACATCTATAAAAGAAAAAAAATATGCAGAGCTGTTTCATAGATTAACACCCAAAGGATTTGATCCTTATTATGATTTCGAACAGGCTAAACAGGCATCAAAAGAATTGGGCAAACCGGTTTTGATCGATTTTACTGGATGGAATTGTGTAAATTGCCGTAAAATGGAAAACAATGTATGGTCTAATCCTGAGGTTGCAAAAAGATTAAAGAATGATTTTGTAATGGCTGAACTTGTAGTAGATGATAAGACAGAGTTGCCTATAGAAGAACATTACATTTCTACTTTTAGTAAGAAAAAAATAAATACCATTGGTAAGAAATGGAGTGACTTTCAGGCCGCAACTTTTAACAGTAATTCCCAACCTCAATATGTAATTGTAGATGGCGATGGAAATGTTTTAGTTCCACCTCAAGGAGCAGATTATGAACCTGAGAACTACATTAAATTTTTAGACAGCGGAAAGGCAGCTTTCCAAAAACAAACAAATGAATAAGATTAAGAATATTGGTGTTTTAACCTCTGGTGGAGATTCGCCAGGCATGAATGCTGCAATCAGGGCTGTAGTAAGGGCCTCAATTTATTATGATATTGAAGTAACTGGTTTTATCCGTGGGTACGAAGGGTTGATCAACAATGATTTTATCCCTATGGACCGCAAATCTGTAGCAAATATTATCCAGCGCGGAGGAACCATTTTAAAAACTGCACGTAGCGAAGCTTTTAAAACCGTTGAGGGCAGAAAAACAGCTTATGAAAGCCTAAAAGCCAATAGAATTGATGCCTTGGTTGTAATTGGTGGTGATGGAACATTTACAGGCGCAAATATTTTTTCAAAAGAGTTCGATTTCCCAATTGTTGGTTTGCCTGGCACTATTGATAACGATTTAGCCGGAACAGATTTTACCATTGGTTACGACTCTGCCATTAATACCGTTATCGACGCGGTGGATAGGATCAGAGATACTGCCGAATCGCACGACAGGCTTTTTATAGTAGAGGTAATGGGCCGCGACTCCGGGTTAATTGCTCTAAGAAGTGGAATCGGTGTTGGTGCCGAAGCCATTATGATTCCGGAAGCAAACATGAATGCGAATGACATTTTACATAAACTGGAGCATAGCCGTAAAGATAAAGCTTCGAAAATCATTATCGTTGCTGAAGGTGATGATACCGGTGGCGCATTTAAGGTTGGCGAAATTCTTCAGGAAAAATATCCGCATTATGATACTAAAGTTTCAGTTTTAGGGCATATTCAGCGTGGTGGAAAACCGACTTGTATGGATCGTGTGCTGGCGAGCCGCTTGGGTGTTGCTGCTGTAGAGGGTTTAATTAATGGCGAAAGCGGTGTGATGGCTGGCCAGATTAACCGTGAAATTGTTTTTACGCCCTTTGATCATGCCATTAAACACATTAATGCTGAAAAAGTGAGTTCTAAATGGCTTAAATTAATCGATATACTTTCGTTTTAATCGAAAATAGGATAAAAAAGAAAAGTCTTTCCCGCACCGGAAAGACTTTCTTGTTTTTGCTTAGTTTTCGCAATAAGCAATTTCTTAATCTTCTAAAATAACAGCAGTACCATTGGCGCTCACCATTAACATGCTGCCTCCGCTGCCTACAGTTTCATAATCTAAATCTACACCAACAATAGCATTTGCCCCTAATGCGGCTGCGTACTGTTGCATTTCGTTAACTGCTGTATCTTTTCCCTCTCTTAAAACGCGTTCATAAGAACTGGATCTGCCCCCTACAATATCTGTTATACCAGCAAATAAATCTTTAAAAATATTTGCGCCAATAATGGTTTCTCCGGTAACAAGACCTATATATTTTACAATTTTTCTGCCCTCAACTGAAGGCGTTGTGGTTACTAACATAGTTTCAGTTTTAATAATTAGAACAATTTTTTTTAGAAATGTTACATTTTTTTTGAAAAGCCCGTTTTAGATTTTTGAAAAGTTTTTTTACTTCCAAAACCCAAAAAAGATGAGGCTCCGAAAATAAATTTATGTAATCGCTAATGCTTTTGCATCACTATTTAAAATTACTGTTATGAGACCATCTAAAACCTTACTCACCCTTCCCCTATTATTGGTCATGTTTTTTGTTCAGGCGCAAATGCCTGTTTTAAAGGTACAGCAGACCGAAACCAGCGAGCAAAAAGGTGCCGTTAAACTTAAAAAGTTAAATATTGATGTGCAGATTACGGGAAATGTGGCCACTACGGTAATGACAATGACCTTCCACAATAACAGTAATCGCATTTTAGAAGGTGAACTCACCTTTCCAATGCCAGAAGGCGTTAGCATAAGCCGGTACGCTTTAGATATTAATGGGAAAATGCGCGAAGCCGTTCCCGTAGAAAAAGCCAAAGCAACTGAGGTTTTCGAAAGTATTGAGCGCCGTAGGATAGATCCGGGCTTATTGGAAAAAGTTGAAGGAAATAATTTTCGTACCAGGATTTATCCCTTACCTGCTAATGGCAGCAGAACCATAATTGTAGGTTATGAGGAAGAGCTAAGTTTTAATAATAAGAATGTTTTAAGGTATCATTTGCCATTAGATTATAACCAGGCCATTGAGAAATTTTCGTTAAAAACTACCGTTTTCGAAAGTATCATAAAACCAGAGCTGGGTGAACAGCCAGACGGCAGTTTTGATTTAAAAGCGAACGGAAATACCTATGTTGGAGAGATTAATAAAACCAATTATCAGCCTAAAAACGGTCTGACTATAAACCTGCCCAAACGGAATGATCTGACTGAAGTGCAAATGCAAAAAGCATCTACGGGTTATTATTTTCTAGTGAATGTCTTCCCTAAAACCGAAAGCCGGAAAAAACAGTGGAGTAATCAAATAGGTCTAATATGGGATGTTTCTTTAAGTGGTATGCAGCGCAATACAGAGAAGGAAATAGAACTGCTGGATTTAATCATCAGGCAAAAACAAAATTTAACCATCCAGTTAGGCTTGGTTAATAATGGTTTTAAAAACGCAGGAACTTTTGCTATCTCAAATGGTAACTGGACGCAGTTAAAAGATAAACTGAAGAATCTTGTGTATGATGGAGGTACAAATTTCAGTGCCATAAACGCTAAAAGCCTGCAGGCCGACGAATATATTTTATTTACTGATGGACTATCTACGTTCGGGAAAAATACGGTGAGCTTAAATAAACCTATTCATTGTATCAACACAGCATTTAAAGCAGATTATAGCACATTAAAGTTTATCAGTATAAAAACCGGGGGGCAATTTGTAAATCTTAATTCCACGTCAGTTGCCGAGGCTTTTAAACAATTGAACCAGCAAAACCTACAGTTTTTAGGCATTAAAAACGGAGCAGATGTAAGGCAGACTTATCCTTCAATGAAAGTAAATGTAAACGGACATTTTTCTCTGGCAGGTATTATGAATGAGTTTAATACGCAATTTACGTTGCAGTTTGGTTTTGGAAACACGGTTGTTTCAGAACAGGTTGTTCGGTTAAATGCTACGGAGCATACTTTAAGCAGCATTGATGTTAGCCGTGTTTGGGCGCAGAAGAAAATTGCTGAAATGGACATTCAATATGAGGATAATAAGGATGATATTGGTGTTTTGAGTAAACAATTTGGTATTGTTACCCGTAATACCAGCCTCATCGTGTTAGAAAATCTTGATGATTATCTGCGTTACGATATTGTGCCCCCTATTGAACTACAGCAGGCCTATAACGCTGTTTTGAAGCAACGCAGAATTGCTATTTTGGAACGTAAGCAGGATTTGATCAATGCTGCGGTAGCCATGGCCAAAGAACTGAAAACATGGTGGAATACAGATTTTTACTATAAAGAACCAGAAAAAAAGAAGGAAAGATACCCTGATCCGGGGCAAAGAGATATAAATGGAGATCCGACAGCTAATATTGTAATGGCTGAACCTGTTGGGGAGGGAACAAGGAGAGAAGCAGCTGCACAACAGTTACGCGCAAGAAACAGAGCTGAGTCTGCAAGTCGGGTAAGAATGCCCGCGCCCGTTGTAAAAAAAGATGAAGATGCAAGGGCTAGCGATGATAAAATGCTTAATGAGGTTGTAGTTGTTGGTTACGCAGCTCAAAGCAAAACTGTTACTATTGGCTCTGCAGCGACAGTCTCAAATAGATATAGTAGCGGTACACCAGGAAGTTCGGGTGATGCTCTCGCGGGTAGGGTTGCAGGTGTTCAAGTACAAAATGTTGATGCAATAAAGATGCCGCCACCGTTACAACAACAACCGGCAATTATAATAACCGAATTTAAGAGTGATAAAGATTATATGAAAAACCTGGTTGGAAAACCAGACAGCGCTTATCGGGCTTATTTAAAAATGCGTTCGAGCTACATCAGCACACCTATGTTTTATTTTGATGTGGCCAATTGGTTTTATCAGCAGAAAGATAGTGTTAGGGCGCTGACCATTTTAAGTAATATTGCCGATCTGGACTTGGAGAATGCCGATTTATATAAAACTTTAGCCTATAAATTAAAGCAGACCGGAAATTATAAAAATGAACTTTTTATTACGCAGAAGGTTTTGCAATGGAGGCCAATGGATGCGCAGAGTTACCGCGATTATGCTCTGGCCCTGGCAGATAATGGGCAATATCAAGCCGCACTTGATCATTTGTATAAAGTGCTTACTCAAAGTTATAACAGCCAGATTGCGGATAGAGATCAAGGGATTGAGGAGATTGTGCTATCCGAAATCAATAATCTGATTGCAAAACATGGCAATAACTTAAGTATAAAAGAAATTGATAAGCGGTTAATCCAGCCTTTGCCTGTAGATGTACGCGTAGTGTTAAATTGGAATAAAAATGATACTGATATCGATTTATGGCTAACCGACCCAACTGGTGAAAAAGGATTTTATGGAAATTCAAGAACAAAAATAGGCGGCAGGATTAGCAATGATTTCACTTCCGGTTATGGCCCTGAGCAATTTATGATCAAAAAAGCAATAAAGGGAAAATATAAAATCGAAGTTAACTATTACGGTGATAGACAGATTAGCATTAGCGGACCAACAACCGTAACGGCCGAGATTTATACCCGATATGCCACAGGCAAACAGCAGAGGAAAGTGATTGTATTGCCTATGGCAGCCAGGAGTAGTGGAGGCAACCTGGTAGGCGAATTTAATTTTTAGGGATTATATTGATTAATTGCATTCATGGGCGTCGACTTAAATCGACACCTATGAATTAATATTATAGTAATAAACCCGCTACCTCTTTCCAGGTATTAACACGTTCGTATTCAGTTATAAGCAAATTGTGGGGAGAAGTAAATAATAGTGGTCTGCCTGCAAAATTCACAAAGTTTTTAATACGGTCGTCGATAATAATATCAACATTTACAATTTTATTTCCGCAGAACATAATGTGCTGCCAATCTATGAAAGGAAAATGTTCGGCCATCCAATCGTACTTATCAACCAATGAATTTCGGAACTCCATCGCTGCCGAAACAATATAAACATCATACTTCTCCTGTAAAGCCTTAATTACCCGTTGGCTATCAGCAATAACCTCAAGATCGCGGAAAAAACCAGGTTCGTTTATATATTCGAACCATTTCTGGTTAACATCTTGCGGAACATGGTGATAGATTTCGTTTCCGGCATCAATTTTTAAGTCTAAAGGAACGTTAAAATCCCGGTTATATAGTTTAATAAATTTTCCAAGGGCATCGGCAATTACCTCGTCCATATCAATCGCAATTCTTTCCATTTGTACCTGCAAATATTTCGGTGTAAATATCCTGAAAACAAAGAAATTAAACTATGTTTTTAATTTACAGTATTTTAGTTATCTTTGCAGCCCCGCAGCATGAAGCTCCGGGAACTATGTTGAATACATAAATACAAAAAGAAATGGCAACTAAAATCAGATTGCAAAGATTCGGTAAAAAAGGAAAACCTTTTTTCCACGTTGTGGTAGCAGATTCTCGCTCTCCACGTGATGGTAAATTTATTGAGCGTTTAGGTTCTTACAACCCAAACACCAATCCTGCAACCATCGAAATTAACTTCGAAAAAACTTTAGCATGGGTAAACAGTGGTGCACAACCAACTGATACTGCTCGCGCTATCCTTTCTTACAAAGGTGTTTTGTACAAAAAACACTTAGAAGGTGGTGTTAAAAAAGGAGCTTTAACTCAAGAACAGGCAGATGAAAAATTTGCAGCTTGGTTAGATGCTAAAGCAGGTAAAATTTCTGGTAAATCAGAAGGTTTAGCAACTTCTAAAGCAGATGCTCGTAAAGCGGCATTAGCAGCAGAAGCTAAGAAAAAAGAAGATAAAGCAGCAGCTATCGCAGCTAAAAATGCACCAGTTGCAGAAGAAGTTGTTGAAGAAGAAGCTACAGAAGAAGCACCAGCTGTTGAAGCTGAAGCAACTGAAGAGGCTCCTGCAGCAGAAGCTACTAAAGAAGAAGGAGCAGAATAATTTTAATTATTTTGTCTCATAAAATAGCGTTCCGAATTTCGGAACGCTATTTTTTTACCCCCAACCCTCTTAAGGGGGCTAGGGAATATTAACTTTAAAAGCCCCTATAGGGGTTTGGGGTATGAAACACGAAGAAGCATTTTATATAGGTTACGTAACCAAAACGAGAGGTTTAAAAGGAGAAGTTCAGGTATTTTTCGAATTTGATGAATACGAACAACTCGAATTTGATGTGGTATTTGCCGATATGAATGGTAAACTTGTGCCATATTTTGTGGCTTCGGCAAAACTGCAGGCCAATAAAACAGGCTACTTTAATTTTGATGATGCTGATCATATCGATAAAGTGCAGCCACTACTAAAAAAGAAATTATACCTGCCCCTATCGCAAATGCCCGAACGCGAAGAAGGTGAATTTTTCTATACCGATTTTAAAGGCTATTTAGCAATAGATGAAACTTTGGGCGAATTAGGGGAAATTTTGGAAGTAAACGAATATCCGCAACAATTTGTGGCTACAGTGATGTATAAAGAAACCGAAATCCTGTTCCCGCTAAATGAAGACTTTATTGTAGAATACGACGAGGATGAGAAAACATTAACCCTCGATTTACCTGAAGGCTTGCTGGATATTTATCTGGAAAGCTAAGAAAACCAAAAATATTTTCTTGTTTTTGCTGCTGTTAAGCTTGTTTTTGTAAAATAAAGCAATCTTTTAGTAAAAAACACTTGACATTTATATCAAAAATACTTTACATTTAGTAAAAAACATTTGATATATGAAAAATTCGCTTTTGATCCCAAACAAATTCAAGGTAATTGGTTGGATCGTTTTTGTTTTATCTGCAGGCACCTACTCGGTAACCAGTTATTTCGATTTACCAGTTCCTAGAATTATGCTCACGTTAATACCCCGGGTATTGAGTTGGTCGGATGGGAATTTGTGGGATGAGATTATTTTAAGTTTTGTAATAATCGGACTTTTATTAATTTCATTTTCGAAAGAAAAGAACGAAGACGAATATATTTCGTTACTGCGGTTAAAAAGCTGGCAATGGTCGGTTTTAGTATCCTATGGTGTGTTATTTATTGCAACATGGACCATTTACGGAGGTATGTTTTTGGTTTTTATGATTTACAATATGTTAACTGTGCTATTGGTTTTCATTATAAAGTTTAATTTTAATTTCTACCGTTTAAGGAAAGAAGGGATTTCTGATGAAAAATAATATCCGAGTACAACGTGCCATTAAAAACATTACACAGGCAGAACTGGCAGACCTGATCCAGGTTTCGAGACAGACCATTAATACGATCGAATCAGGAAAGTATGTTCCATCAACAGTATTGGCCTTAAAAATGGCAAGGGTTTTTAATAAACCGGTCGAGGAAATATTCGATTTAGAAGAAGGAGACTAGTGATCCCCACCTAAAAAATCGCCTTCGGACTAGAGACTTCAGACTAAAGACTTACCTTTGCGTTATGCGTTTCGATATTATAACAGTTTTGCCCGCTTTATTGGAAAGTCCGTTTGCTCATTCTATTTTGCAACGTGCGCAAAAAAAAGGCATAGCCGAAATTGTTGTTCATAACCTGAGGGATTATGCAACCAACAAACAAAAAAGTGTAGACGATTACCAGTATGGCGGCGGGAGCGGTATGGTAATGAGTATTGAGCCTTTTGCTGCCTGTATCGAAAAGCTTCAGGCAGAAAGAGCATACGATGAAGTTATTTTCATGAGTCCTGATGGTGTTACTTTAAACCAGAGCACGGCCAATGAATTATCCATTAAAAAGAATATCATTATTTTGTGTGGCCACTACAAAGGCATAGATCAGCGTATACGCGATATTTTTGTTACCAGGGAGATATCGGTAGGTGATTATGTTTTAAGCGGTGGCGAGCTTCCTGCTGCGATTGTGGTAGATGCTGTTGTACGTTTAATCCCGGGTGTTTTAAATGATGAAACTTCAGCCTTATCTGATAGTTTTCAGGGAGAACTGCTTGATGCACCAGTTTATACCCGCCCTGCAGACTGGCGTGGACATAAAGTGCCCGATGTTTTATTAAGCGGTCATGAAGCTAAAGTGAACGAATGGAGGCACGAACAGGCATTAGCGCGAACCAAAACACGCCGCCCTGACCTTTTAGAATAAAATTTCCTTGTAAATTATAAAGGTAAATTCTATTTTAGGAGAAACGCTTCTAGTTCCCGATTAATATGCCCAAACAAATCGTTATTTGTGATGACCATTTACTTTTTTTAAACGGCATTTCCGAACTGCTTAAAAATACCGGGAACAACTATGGCATTTTTAAATTCAGCGATGTACATTCCTGCAGAAACCATTTAATGCAAAACATTGCTGATGTTTTCATCTGTGATTTAAATATTAACCATTTTGATGGTTTTGTATTGATCGAAGAACTCAGATCCCAACTAAAAAATACCAAAATAATTGTTCTCACCGCTTATTACGAAGATTTTCTGATTCAAAAGGCAAAGAAACTGGGTGTGAATGCTTTCCTAAAAAAGGAAACACCTGCCGAAGAGCTTATCAGTATTATCGAATCAAATAAAGACACAACGTTTTATACCAATAAGAATTATAAAAAAGGCGAGAGTGTGTATAGCGCCATTGATGGTTCAATTGTCAATAAATTCCGGATATCCAGACAGGAAAAAGAGATTATTAAATTAATCATTAAAGGATTAACCAGTAAAGAAATTGCTGAAGTCCTATTTATCAGCATAACAACCGTAACTACCCATCGGAAGAACATCCACCGGAAGTTGGAAATCAATAACAGCAGTTCGCTCATTAAGTTTGCTCATGAGAATAATCTACTTGATTAGCTTTCTGCTATTCCCGCTACTCTCTTGTGCACAAACCACAAACAAATCAATATCTGTAATATCCGGCTATGCTTTAGACCAAAATTCGTCGTGGACGAGCGGGATGCTCCAAAAACAAAAATTTCATCCATTTAAGCAGGATAGCAAGGTTAATATCGGCTATAACAAAGATGCGGCAATATGGTGCAGATTTATTATTAAAAATATAAATACTTCACAAAGCAATAAAACATGGTTGTGTTTTAACAATAACCATATCGATAGCCTTAGCCTTTACGATGGTAGATTAATTAAAACCATTGGCGATAGAACGGCTGGCAAGAGTCCGTTTATTGAAACCCTGGCATTTGAAATTAACCTGCAGCCAGGCGAAGCAAAATTACTTTGGGTACGGGTTAAAAAAGAGACTTCCTATTTAGATTTTTCTTATAGTTTGGAAGATCAGGTTTATTTAGAAAGCAAGTCATCTCAAAAAACAGCGCTGACATCTTTTTTTATCGGTATGGTATTTTTGCTGCTCATGATTAATGGGATATTGTTTTTTATGACTAAAAACAGGTTATACGGTTATTACATTGGCTATTCTGTATTAACTGTGTTTTACACGGCAATTACAACCAATTTCGCCAAACATGTTTTATTTCCCGAGTTTAGGTTTTTTAGCGAGGGCAGGGTTTATACTGGAGCACTTTGGTATATTGCCCTGAGTATTTTTCTCGGATATTTTTTAAAGCTAAAAGAAAATCAGCCGGTTAAACATAAGTTAATTATAGTGCTTGGTGGTATAAACTTTTCGCTGATTTTAATCTCGATTTCCTTATTGGTGTTTTATAAGGGGTTTGAATTTCGCTACTTTTTTGTGTTGGGCTATATCATATTCCTGGCTTCTATTGTTGTACTTTTCTGGGCAGCATTAACACACCTAAAAATTGAAAAAACCCAGGCTATTTATGCGCTTCTTGCCTTTGCGCCACAGTTTGTATGGGGCGCGTGCTTAATTTTAAAGACATTTGAAATTATTCCAAAATCACTGAGCGATAATTGGATGTTGTTTATCGGCCTTTATGAAGTATTTTTGTTCGGATATGTCTTATCAAGAAATTATATTGATATTTTTTTGAAGAACAACGAACTGATGCAACAGGTTATTTTCGAAAAAGAAAGTTCGCTGAGGGCCATTAGTGAGGTTCAGCTACGTGAGCGGAGAAACATCGCTAATATTATTCACGATAATGTAGGGAGCAAGATTGCCCATATTATTCATCTCTTTGACATGAAGAATGCCGGGCTTGCCAAGCAAACAATAAACGAACTGGCCGAAGATATCAGAGAAATATCTCATAAAATACTGCCGAAAGCACTTGATGAAGGCGCTTTGATATCTAGTTTACAAAGCCAGATCTCAAGCCTGAACGCAGGCTTAACAAATGCAAAAATTGAGCTTTTCTGTTATGATTTTCCTGATAAAATTGATGAAAAGTGGATTTATGATTTATATCTTATTACACTTGAGGTTATAAATAATGCCATTAAGCATGGTAATGCTGAGTTAATTACCTTGGAGCTTTATAAATATACCAAAAACTACCATTTTCAGTTTACCGATGATGGGCTCGGTTTCGATCTGCAGAAAACAAGTAAGGGCTTTGGGCTCGAAAACATTGAAAAGAGAGTAAATTACTACAAAGGTAATTTCGAAATCAGCAGTGCTAAAAATGAAGGCACTATTATTCAGATTAATATTCCATCCAATCGTTAAATTTTAACCGTTTTCTTGAGTTGTGTAACTGTTAATATACCCTTTAATGGGTATGTTTACCTGAGTATATTTCGCATACTTTAGCTTATTAAAGCAATATACCCTTTAATAAAAAATGAAACTCAGGGGCGCAGAAAAACAGTTTTGGTGGCATTTCGGACATATTACCGAAGCGAAAAATATCCCTACAGAACTGCCCGGTTTTACCAGTATCGATTCGTTGGTTGATGATGCGTATTTAACCATGCTTTTTGCAAAAGTTTCGGTTATGGGAAGTATTTATTTAAAAGAAACGAGAGTTACCGATGAGGGAGTTAAATTGATCAGCAATGTTAAGCAGCTTAAAGATTTAACCCTGATGAAGCATGAAGATATTACTAAAGCGTGTTTGCCTTATCTGAACAAACTTGCCGATCTGGAATACCTCGATATCTGGAGAACCAAAATCCGCTTAGAAGATATATGGGTTTTAAAAGATTTAAAAAACCTCAAAGAACTGCATATATCGCCTCACAACGAAGGGTTGGAAGAAAGTCGGGATAGCATTTTAGAAAAGATAATAAAAGCGGAAGAAACATTGCCTAATTGTATTATTCACATTTGATATCATCAATAGGTAAATATTTTACCTTAGGATATTGAACACTAAATTTTGCGATATATTCGCGAATAAGTGCTCTCCTGATCTTTTGGAATAGAAGCGTTTAACACAATCGAATGTGGAATTCATAAAGATTGTGGAAAAAATTAAAATAGGTTTTTTTATATGAAAAAAAATCCCTAATATTGCAATCCGATTTTCAAGGTAAAGAAAGTTGGTTTAATAGCTTAAAATCATGGATTTAGTAAAATTTGTTGAAGAGCAGGCCATCGCGAAAAAAGATTTTCCTGCGTTCAAGTCTGGCGATACAGTGAGCGTACACTATAAAATTCGCGAAGGTA
>Ga0182006_1000730_pt1 | contig 22661 bp, 19 predicted proteins | sample Sormic07211104_1_FD_123022 | JGI IMG/M metagenome (GOLD analysis project Ga0182006, IMG submission 123022) | Rhizosphere microbial communities from Sorghum bicolor, Mead, Nebraska, USA - 072115-104_1 MetaG | ecosystem: Host-associated > Plants > Roots > Rhizosphere | place: USA: Nebraska...
GACAGGTGCAATAGAAACGCCGCCAGGCGTTCGTCGGCGTTCATGTTGCCGAGCATCAACAGCATGCCGTGGTCGCGCACGATTTCCTGGCTCAGGAGTTTGTTCAGGTTGTGCTGCAACGACGGTAAGTCGTGGGCCAGTTTTTCCAGGAGGTTGAAGGGTAGCGGGCAGACTTCGCTGTCTTCCAGGGCAATGGCATTACAGGCGTAGCGATCGGTGCTGATGGCGTCCAGGCCAAGCATTTCGCCTTGCATCTGGAAACCGGTGACCTGTTCGCGACCGTCTACCGAAGGGCCGCTGGTCTTGAAGAAACCCAATCGCACCGCATACAACGAGCGCAGTGGGTCGCCGGTACGATACAGCGCTGCGCCTTTCTTGACCTTCACCCGCTGGGCGATCAGGGTGTCGAGGCGCTCGACTTCACCGCCCGTCAGGCCGATCGGCAGGCACAGTTCAACGACACTGCAATTGGTGCAGGCTGCTTTCAGAGCTTGAGCGGGGAAGAGCCGGGTCTCAGTAGCGGCCATTGGAAAATTCCTTTGTGTGCAGCCAGCATAGAAGACCCAACACACTGTGCCTTTTTTTTGTCGCTCAACGGTATGTCAGCTTCCGACTGACGCACCACGTTAATTGATTATAAAGTCAGATTTATGTCCTATAAATTGGCTGAGTTGTTGATTTTTGGAAGAATAGGGGGATCTGATAAAAGGAACAGATTCCTTCCACGGAGAAAACGACGCTTTCTATATCTGACGAACGGTATCGGGCTTTTGGGTTATTTAACCATCGGTACTTCCGTACAGAACAAAATTCGTTAGCTGATTTAGTGAGCGCCGTTGAAGGCTGTCTGCGATGGTTCAATCCGACTAAGGCAGCCAGCACAGCAGCTCCGATTGGCGCAGGTTTTTGAAAGCGAACAATTTAGTTGCCAGCATGAGTCGCCGAGGTAACTGTCATGACAATGCCGTGGCCGAACCGACCCACGGAATATGGCGGAGAGCCTGCACCCGATGCAGCCCAGGCCCAGGATTGGGATTGGCAGGCGGACAGTTTCATCGATCTTGAACATAAGCTCTAGTTGCTTGAGGGGCTGTTCAAGCGGAATCGGGAGAGAGCACTTGAGCCAGGATGCGAACGACATGACCCCCTAAAGGTGGTAGCGCGATTGCACCCATTGTTGGATTTGTTCCAACGCTTTGCTGGGGGCCAGGGTGCTGTCCGTTTCAATGAGGCGTGTCTTATTGGCAAGCACATCGTCCCGGATCACATGGCGAAACCAGTTGGAAAAATCGCCGGCCTTCATATGTTCGTCAAGGGCCAGATCTGTCAGTTGCATCGAGAGGGACAAAAACTCTGTCAGGTTCGCGGCACTTTTGCCTAAGGCAGGAAAGTGAAACGCATGCCATGCGCCTACATTTCCCGAGACGTACTTGCCGCTGTGACGATGGTGCTTCTGGTCTGGCTGGACCTGGTCGAGCAGCATCACTTGTTCGCCTTCTCGTATATTCCACAGATAGGCATGTTCAAGGCCTGGTGGGCGCTCTGGAAAGGCGGGCCTGCTTTGCTGTATGCGGTAGGCGAACTGTTCGACCAGCTCCCGTGCAGTGCTGCCGAACGTTACCAGCACGTCAGCCTCCTCAAGCAGCGCCGGGCATACCTGATCGAAGTTCAGGGCAACGATGATTGCCCCCACGTTTCCGAGAAAGCCGGGTGGCCAACTGGCACAGTGGGGAAGCATGTAGTGGGCTTCGTCCACGATCAGCCAATAGGGGCGGCCCGAAACGTTGCGAAGATGATGGATTGCGGGCAATAGCTCGCCAAACAGTTGCACACGCGCCGCCGGATCCAGGGCCAGGGCGCTGACCACAACGTTAAGCCGCGCCTGTAGAAGCAGTTGCACCGACTCCTCGGTCGTCGGGGGTACAGTCAGGCCACCCACCGTTACCGCGTCGTCAAGGGTCAGATAATCGCCTTCCGGATCAATGATGCAGAAATCCTGGCGAGCCTGGACCATTCGTTCTGTCAGCCAGGTAATGAAACTGGATTTGCCGGAGCCCGAATTGCCAACGACCAGCAACACCGACTCCGCAGGCAGCCAGGCTTTGTTCGCATCAACGGTCTGGCCCAACAGGATCCCGGTGCGCTCGATGGGCACCAACGCGGCGTCTTTTTCCAACAGCATCTCCACCAGCTCGCAGACCCCGCGGCCATGGTCCTGGCTGAGGCACACGTCTGCGCTGGACTTTATTGACGCAATGGCATTGTTCACGGCCGCGGCGCAGCCACAGATCGATAAAAAAGCGTGGTCGTTTTCCGCATCACCCACGCCCACCACGTTGAGCTCGCAGATCCCCAGTCTTCGCAGGGCAGCACTCAGGCCCGACGCCTTGTTCACACAAGGAGGCAAGATCATGATCGCATCCTTGTTGAACGTCATCTGCCACTCCAGGCCAAGCTCGCGGATGCTGCTGAGCACCGTGTTTTCAAACGGACGCCACGTGGCGATGACTGATCGGCCGATCGACAACGGCGAGACCCCCTTGTCACGTAGGCTAGCAACCAGTTCGGTCGAAGCCGGATCGGCGATGAGTTCCTCGGCGTCGGTGATAGGGTCGTACAACAGCGCGCCGTTTTCGACGATCACCAGGTCAAACAGATCAAGGTTTGGAAACTGGTGCTTGAGCGCTTGCAGTTCCCGGCCGGTCACCAGCAGTAACTTGCGGCCGCTCTCTTTGAGGCGCGTGAGCGCTGCACAGACCTGCGGCGGGACATTGCCGTTTTCGGCGATGGCCCCGTCAAAATCTACTGCCAAGGCTAAGAAGTGCATGCTGTTTCCAGGCTCGGTTCAATCGGATTTGGTCTATTCGTCGCGTGTCCAGCGGATGCTCACCCCATATTTATCACCGCTGTATCGATAATCGGCTTTGCCTTTGAAGGACCCCTCCAATGCGTGACCCAGGCAGTTGGCCAAGTGGATACCGGTCGTGGTCACGACCAGGTTCTGCTCTGATTCGGTCAGCTTCATGAGGCGCTCCAAGGCGTGCTCGGCTTTTTCCTTTTTTTCAGTGTTTTGAATCAGGTTGATGATTTCACTTCGGTGTTTTTGCAAGAAACCACCAGACAACGTGAGTGTTCCTGCCGGTGCGTCGTCATCAATGCGTCTACACGCAGGGCAGGCTGTTTCTTGTGCTTCATGAACCACGGTGTTTTCAGGACGATTCCAGGTCCAACCTCCGGCCTGGTACACAGCACCACAGTGCGGACACACCGCTGAGCCCTCGATGCGCTGCAAGCGATAGGGGTCATGGGCGGCGCTTTTGAACAACTTGTTTTTCTGGCTTTTCTGATACTTGTCCATGGCGTTTCCCTCGGGCATTGAGATGAAAAAATCCACGTTCAGTTGATTGAAAGTCGAATACCCATCCCTGGACTTCATGACTTCATTTGGGACTCTGTTTCGGCCTCCAACGTTGATTTGTATCAACCTATAGGCAGGTGCCGGCAGGCGTTCATCCAAAGGCACGCGGTGACGTTGTGAGTTTGTTGATAAAAATCAATATGGAGCGGGACACTTCATAGAAGCTGCGAGCACGCGTTGGTTATACCTATAGCCAGGAGAGCAGCCTGATGGCCCACAGTAAAATGACGTTTCGCGCGGCGGCACGCGAGAAAATCCTCAATGGCGCCTCGCAATTGGCGGATGCCGTGCGCGTCACATTAGGGCCGAAATCGAAGTCGGTACTGATCCAGAACAAGTGGGGCAACCCCACGGTTTGCAACGACGGCGTGACGATTGCCAAGCGTATTGACCTGCAGGACCCCGAGGAAAACCTCGGGGCGCAAATGCTGCGCCAGGCCGCGGAGCGTACGGGCGAAGCGGTAGGGGATGGGACCAGCACCTCCACGGTGCTGGCTCATGCAATCCTGGCCGATGGCATTCGCAACGTCGTCGCCGGCGCCAGTGCGATAGACCTCAAGCGCGGCCTGGATCGTGGGTTGTTGCTGGTCGTGGAATCGCTCGCAGCCCAGTCACGGCCGGTCAGCACGCTCAAGGAAAAAGACCAGGTTGCCACGTTGTCGGCGCACAACGATGCCGTCATCGGCCAACTGGTGGCAGACGCGCTGGAAAAGGTCGGCGTTGAAGGCGTCGTCAGTGTCGAGGAGTCCAAGACCACCGAAACAGTGGTCGAGGTCATGGAAGGGATGCGATTCGACCGGGGTTATGTCTCTCCCTATTTCGTCACCGACACCGAGAAAATGCAGGTCGAACTGGACGACGCCTATTTGCTGCTCTGTGACCATAAGATCGGCGCACTCAAAGACTTGCTTCCATTGCTTGAACTCGTAGCCAAGAGCGGGCAACCCCTGGTTCTGATTGCCGACGATATTGAAGGCGAGGCGTTGACCACGTTGGTGGTGAATCAGATAAGAGGCATCTTGCGAGCGGTGGCCATCAAGGCGCCAGGCTTTGGCGATCGACGCAAAGAGATGCTTCAGGACATGGCCGTTCTGACAGGGGCGACGTTGGTTTCAAACGAACTGGGCATCAGCCTGGAACACTTGGAACTGGGCCAGTTGGGGCGGGCGCACCGCGTTGTGGTGCAAAAAGACAGTACGGCTTTGATTGGTGGGGCAGGTACACGCGAGGCCATCGATGCACGTCTGCAGCAGATTCGCACACAAATGGACAGCACCACCAGCGCCTACGATCTTGAAAAACTTCAGGAGCGCTTGGCCAGGTTGTCCGGTGGTGTGGCGGTGATCCGCGTCGGGGCGCCTTCCGAGGCCGAAATGAAGGCGCGCAAGGATGCGCTGGATGATGCCATTTCGGCGACCCGGGCGGCGATCGCCGAAGGCATTGTCCCGGGCGGGGGACTGGCGCTGCTCAAGGCTGTCCCGATTATCGCGGCCGAAGAAGCGCGACATGAGGGCGATGCCAGGACCGGTCTGCAGATCCTTCGCCGGGCGCTGGAAGCCCCGGCTAGGCTCATTGCGGAAAATTCCGCGGTGGACGCTGGTGTCGTGGTTGCGCGCATGCTTGCCGAACCCAACAACATCGGCTTCGATGCGTCCGCCAACTGTTATGTCGACATGTACGAAGCCGGTATCATCGATCCGACCAAAGTCGTGCGCATCGCCCTGGAGAATGCTGTTTCAGTCGCCAGTATCCTGCTGCTGACCGAGGCGACCATGACTGATATCCCGGAAAAGGAATCACCCACCCAGCCACCATTTCCTGAGTGATGGCTGGGCAAGGAAAGCGTTCATGCCTGCAAGGACGTCTCGATCAGGACAGATGATCGAGCAATGGGTTTTCGCCGTGCAGGTCACTCAATGCCTGGTGCATCAGTTGCACCGCTTCTACTTTTTTCTGATACCGCTTGTCCCGATCGGCTTGACGCAGTGCCGCGCCCGCAAGGGAGAAGCTGCGCGTGGCAGCACGCAAAGATAGGAAAAACGCCAGGGGCTTGCAGTCTTCCTCCCAGGCACAGTGGTTGATGTAACTGGACAACAGGCGCGCGCCTAACCTTTCCAGCCCATGGTGTTGCAGGTCCATCAACACAAAAGCCACGTCGTAGAGCACATCGATGCAGGCAATCCGTTCACTGAACTCAATACCATCGAAGAGTGTCGGCTGACCGTCGAGAAGACAGATGTTGGCCAAGCGCATGTCACCATGGCAGCGTCGAACGCGATCCTCACGGCGGCGATCTTCGATGCAGTCGGTCAATGACACCAGCAGGAGCCGGGAAGCGTGAGCAATCGCGGCGACTGTCGCGGTGTCGAGAATAGACGGATAGCGAGACATTTCCCGATGGTTTTTTTCGATTTCTTCTTTCAAGTCCGGGAGGCCACCGAAAGAAGGGGTGATTTGTGCATACCCATGAAAGCGCGCGATCTCGATCCCCAACTGATCCATCAACGGTTCAGTCAGACGCCCTTCAACGGCCATGCGATCGAACAGCCGGTCCTGATCGAAACGACGCATCACGACGAGCCAGTCAACCACTCGTCCGCGACCGTTGAGCGCCAGTTGGCCATTGGCCTGGCGAGTAATTGAAAACAGGCTCAAGTACAGCGTCGGGGCCGTCCGTCGATTGAGCAATAACTCTGCCCGGCAGGCCTTTTGGCGGCTTTGCAGACTGAGGAAGTTCAACTCGGCAAATGCCACGGCTCTTTTGAGTTTATAGGCACGGTTGGCATGCAGGAAAATCACCGAGCCATGGGTGTCGATACGCTCCACCGGTTGGTTTGCAGTGTCGTAGCTCGACGGTTTGGAGAGAAAGGCAATCACCTCATCTTGCAGGATGTTCATGCTCGTCTCCACGTCGTCTGCGGCCTTTGGGCAGTGTGAAGAAAGGCAGATCCGCGCGATTGACATTAATCAAGTCCAGTGGATTGAACGCCCACACCTCTTTAGGGCCTCGCGCCGGTCTTTGATATTTATCAACGTCAGGCAAATGCCAGCGGCGCACCCTGAGTCTACGCTGGCGCTTGATCCGGCGAGGACGAAACGATGTCGATGAAGACGTTCGACCCCTGCTGTTGGTCGCTGTGGCAAGCGTCGGGCAGGGTCGTTCGCTGTGTTGAACCGTTCGCGACTCAAAGAGGCGATCATGCATCCGTCAATCATCGATAAACCCCTGGACCGCTTGCCCGTTGCACCCAACTGGGTCGATAGCGTCCAGGCGCGCGAGGCCTTTTCCTGGCAAGAAGAGGGCAGCGCCCTGTCCGGTTTGCCGGGCGGCGGATTGAATCTTGCGTATGAGGCCGTGGATCGGCATGCGCAGGGTGCGCATCGACGGCATACCGCTTTGCGGATTCTTGATCGCAATGGTGGCAGTCGCGACGTCAGCTACGCCCAACTGAGCACCCAGAGCAACCGATTTGCCAATGTATTGAAAACCCTGGGCGTGGTGCCAGGCGACCGCGTGTTCGTACTTTGCGGCCGGGGGTTGGAACTGTATCTGGGCGTGCTCGGCGGCCTGAAGCACGGCTGCGTGGTGTCGCCGTTATTCTGTGCGTTCGGCCCGGAACCCATCGAGACCCGCCTGCATCTGGGCGGAGCCAGTGTGTTGCTGACCAGTGGAACGCTCTACAAACGTAAGATCGCGGCCATTCGCGAACGCTTGGCGGCACTCAAGCATGTGCTGCTGTACGAAGAAGAGGATGGGGACACGTTGCCTATCGAGGGGACGCTGGATCTGAGTTCGTTGCTGGCGCAGGCAGAGGAGGCGTTTACTGTCGTCAATACGACAGCCGACAGCCCCGCGCTTTTACACTTTACCAGCGGTACCACCGGCACCCCCAAGGGCGTGTTGCATGCCCATGGCGCGGCGCTGACTCATCGCGTCACGGGAAAATACGCCCTGGACCTGCACCCCGATGATGTCTATTGGTGCAGCGCCGATCCGGGTTGGGTGACGGGTACTTCCTATGGGATCTTTGCGCCTTTGCTGTTGGGTGTCACCAGTGTGGTCGAGGGCCATGAGTTCGACGCCGAGCGTTGGTATCGGATCCTTGAAACGCAGCAGGTAACGGTCTGGTATACGGCCCCGACGGCTATTCGACTCTTGATGAAGGCAGGTGCAGCGTTGGTGCGCAGCCATCATTTTCCGAGCCTGCGATTTATTGCCAGTGTCGGCGAGCCGCTTAATCCCGAGGCCGTCTGGTGGGGCAAAGAAGTGCTTGGGTTGCCGATCCATGACAATTGGTGGCAGACCGAAACCGGCGGCATCATGATTGCCAACACGGTCGCCATGCCCATCAAGCCCGGGTCCATGGGCAAGCCATTGCCCGGGGTCGAGACAGCCATTGTCACAAGAACAGAACAAGGCGGGCTGGCGTTTCTGGGGGACAACGAGGTCGGTGATCTGGCCCTGAAACAGCCTTGGCCTGCCATGTTCCGCACCTACCTGGGACAGGAGGAGCGTTATCGTCAGTGCTTTGTCGGTGAGTGGTACCTGAGCGGCGATCTGGTGCGTCGCGATGCCGATGGTTATTACTGGTTCATTGGACGCAGCGACGATGTCATCAAGTCAGCCGGGCACCTGATCGGTCCGTTTGAAGTTGAAAGCTGCCTCATGGAACACCCGGCCGTGGCCGAGGCTGCGGTCATTGGCAAGCCCGACCCTCTGCTGGGGGAAACCGTGAAGGCCTTTGTTTCGCTCAGGAGTGGCTTCACTGCCAGCGCGGGCTTGCACGACGAATTGCTCGGTCATGGGCGCAAGCGCCTTGGGGCGGTCGTTGCGCCCAAGGAACTGGAATTTGTCGAAGCACTTCCACACACCCGTAGCGGAAAACTCATGCGTCGTCTGCTCAAGGCCCGTGAACTGGGTCTGCCTGAAGGCGATACATCCAGCATGGAGCGTGCGCCGTGAGTTTCCCACCACGGACCCAGGACATTGCGCTCGACGTGCTACGGGACATGGTGCGCATCCGCCGTCTCGAGGAACGGGCTGGCGAGCTGTACGGCGAGGGCAAGATTCGTGGCTTTCTGCACTTGTACATTGGCGAAGAGGCGGTGGCCGTCGGTGTCCTGCATGCACTGGCTGCCGACGATGCGGTGGTTGCGACGTATCGCGAACACGGCCACGCCCTGATCAAGGGAGTCTCCATCAATGCCATCATGGCCGAGATGTATGGGCGTCAGGAAGGGTGTTCGCGCGGGCGAGGCGGCTCAATGCACCTGTTTGATGCCGGTACACGATTCTTCGGCGGCAATGCCATCGTGGCCGGTGGCCTGCCCCTGACGGTCGGTCTGGCGCTCGCTGAACGCATGCAAGGCGGGTCGCGTGTCTCGGTGTGTTTTTTTGGTGAAGGCGCGATGGCGGAAGGGGCTTTTCATGAGTCCATCAACCTGGCCGCGTTGTGGCAGTTGCCCATGCTGTTTTGCTGCGAAAACAATCTCTATGCGATGGGGACCGCCCTGGACCGCTCGCAGTCGCAAACGGACCTGTGTGCCAAAGCATCGGCGTACAAAGTCGATGCCAGGGCCGTCGATGGCATGGACGTGATCGCCGTGCATGAAGCCGCTTGTGATGCGGTTGAACACATCCGAGCGGGGCGTGGGCCTTTTTTCCTGGAATGTCGCACCTATCGGTTTCGCGCCCACTCGATGTTCGACCCACAGTTGTATCGGGACAAGGACGAGGTGGAGCAATGGAAGGCACGTGGGCCTATCCATGCATACAGTACCCGGCTCAAGGCCGAAGGCCTTCTGGACGAACCCGGGTTTCTGGCGATCCTGAGCCAGGTGGACGCCGAAGTGGAGGCCGCTGTTACCTATGCCGAAAACGGTAGCCTGGAGCCGCTCGAGGACTTGTCTCGCGACGTCTACACCCCAAGGGCGGCGTCATGAGTACGCGCATGAGCTATCGCGAAGCGCTTCGCGAGGCAATGGGTGAGGCGCTGGAGCGTGACCCACGGGTATTTATGATGGGCGAAGACGTCGGCCGCTATGGTGGCAGCTATGCCGTCTCCCTGGGGTTGCTCGAGGCGTTTGGTCCCGAGCGTATCCGAGACACGCCATTGTCCGAACTGGGTTTCGTGGGGGCCGGTATTGGGGCGGCATTAGGGGGGATGCGACCGATCGTTGAAATCATGACCGTGAATTTCAGTCTGCTCGCCCTCGACCCGTTGATCAACACGGCGGCAGCCTTGAGGCACATGTCCGGCGGACAGTTCTCCGTGCCCATGGTTGTGCGGATGGCGACAGGCGCCGGACGCCAGCTTGCCGCGCAACACTCCCACAGCCTGGAGGGTTGGTACGCACATATCCCCGGTTTGAAGATCTTGGCGCCGGCGACCGTTGAAGATGCGCGCGGCATGCTCTGGCCAGCGCTGGAGGATCCAGATCCGGTGCTCATATTCGAACATGCCCAGCTCTATAACCTGGAGGGCGAGACGGGTGAGTGGGAGACGGTGGATATCAACCGCGCCAAGGTACGCCGAGCCGGCAAGGACCTGACCTTGATCACCTATGGCGGCACCCTCGGCAAGGCCCTGGCGGCTGCGCAGGAGTTGGCCGCCGAGGGAATCGATTGCGAAGTCATCGACCTGCGGGTTTTGCGCCCGTTGGATGACGAGACGCTGATGGCTTCGGTCTGCAAGACCCGTCGTGCCCTGGTGGTGGACGAAGGGTGGCGCAGCGGCAGCCTGTCCGCCGAGATCATTACGCGGATCATAGAACAAAGCTTTTTCGAGCTGGATGCTCCACCGGCCCGGGTATGCAGCGCCGAGACGCCGATACCTTATCCGCGGCACCTGGAAGAGGCGGCCTTGCCCCAGGTGTCGACGATCGTCGCGGCCGCTCGTCAACTGTGCCAAGGGCACCAGGATGAGCACAGTGATGCGGCGTATTCGAATTCCGAGCCAGGAAGGTAGACGATGATCGAATTCAAATTGCCCTCTCTGGGGGCCGATATGGATGAAGGCACGTTGCTGGAGTGGAAAGTCCATCCGGGCGATGCGGTCAAGCCGGGTCAGGTGATTGCTGTCGTCGATACCGCCAAGGCCGCCATCGACGTCGAATGCTGGCATGAAGGCACGGTGTCGCAACTGTTGATCGACGTCGGCGCCAAAATCCCTGTGGGCACTACCATCGCCTTGTTGGCGGAACCGGGCGAAAAACCGCACGCCCCAGGACGCACAACGACTGCCGCGCCTCTGCTGATCGAAAAGCCAGCCCCGCACGACAGGCGCCCGCGGATCTCGCCAGCGGCGCGCAAGCGTGCTGCCGAGTTGGGGGTCAGTACCGAGGATTTGAAAGGCCATGGTTCACAGGGGGCCATTACCCTGGAGGACATCGAGGCCGCCGCCCGCGTGACGCACACACCGGATCCCGTGCAGGCCATGCGGCACACCATCGCTGCGGCCATGAGCCGTTCAAAACGCGAGATTCCCCATTACTACCTCAGCGAAACCATCGCCCTGGGCAAGGCCATGGCCTGGTTGCAGGCACACAATGCGCAAAGCACGCTCCAGACGCGCCTGCTGCCCGGTGTCCTGCTGCTCAAAGCGGTGGCACTGGCTTTGCGCGACTATTCGCAGCTCAATGGGTTCTGGCTGGATAACGTCTTCAAACCGGCACTCGATACAGACCTTGGGGTGGCAATCGCCTTGCGCCAGGGGGGGCTGGTCGCGCCGGTCCTGCATCATGTGGCGGATACTTCCATGACTCACTTAATGAGTGAACTGGCCAGTCTGGTGGAGCGTGCCCGCAACGGATCCCTGCGCAGCTCCGAACTGGGAGGCGCCGGCATGACGGTCACGCAACTCGGCGACCAGGGCGTGGACAGCGTATTGGGGGTGATCTACCCGCCTCAGGTGGCCTTGGTCGGTTTCGGCCGTATCAGTGAGCGTCCGTGGGTGAACGATGGCCAGCTATGCGTCATGCCAACGGTCATCTGCAGTTTGTCGGCCGATCATCGAGTCAGCGATGGTCATTACGGTGCACGCTTTCTCAGCGAAGTCCGTCGTTTGTTGCAGGCGCCAGAGGCCCTTTGAGGAGAGAACATATGAACCGGCAGATGATCCGCGATGAAGTATTGAAGGCCTTGAAAGGAATCGCCCCGGAACTTGAAATCGTGCAGTTACGTCCTGACCGGTCATTGCGCGAGGAGGTGGATCTGGATTCCATGGATTGGCTTCGTTTCATCGAGGCCTTGGATCGGAGCCTGGGAATGGCAATTCCCGAAAGCGATTACCAAGACGTGGACACCCTGGACAAGCTCATCACTTATCTGGAGCAAACAGGACGATCCTCCACTCCTGAGCCTTCGACCCGCAAGGGCTGAATACGACATACCCCTTTTTGAGGAACGCACCGATGAACATCGACCAAGCGATATACGGCCGTCGCTCGACACGCGATTACACCACGCAAGCCATTGATGAGGCGCTGATCAGCCGTTTGATCGACGCCGCCGTCCAGGCGCCCAGCGCCGTCAACCAGCAACCGTGGACGTTCACGGTGTTGCGCGATCAAGCGTTGCTGGACCGTGTTTCCCGCGAAGCGAAAGCCTACATGCTCAAGGCGCAGTCTGCCGAACTGGAGGACGGGTACTTTCTGTCGCTGCTCAACGATGAAGATTTTCAGATTTTCTATCATGCGCCTGCGCTCATCCTGATATCGGGGAATGCGCCTGGACAATGGATGGTAGAATACTGTGCGCTGGCTGCCGAGAACCTGATGCTCACCGCATATGCAGAGGGCCTGGGCAGTTGCTGGATCGGTTTTGCCCAAGGTTTTCTCAATACCACGGAAGGAAAGAATGTCCTTGGCCTGCCGCTTGAGTGGACGCCCGTGGCGCCGATCATTGTTGGCTATCCGAGGTCCGTGCCGCCACCCGTCACGCACCAGGTGCCGCAGATCCGTTGGCTAGGATGATCCAGGCGAGGCATCGGTGATCCACTTGTTCACGCGCGAACCAACGCACCATTTTCCGCCAAGAACGTCGCGATCAGGCCGGTGCTGTCGAGCACCTGCAAGTGTTGCGTGACGCAGTCGGGCGGCAGGCGAAACGGTGCAACGGTGTCTGTAATCGCGATGTGTTCAAAGATCGGCGGGTCGAACAGTTGACTGCCATTGGTAAACAAACCATGGGTGGCAGCGGCGAGCAAACGTGCGGCGCCGGCCTTCTGACAAGCCAGGCCAGCACGTTTGAGCGTGTCCCCCGTGCTGATCAGGTCATCGAAAACAATGGCGGTCTTGCCGGCAACATCGCCAAGCAGCAGGCTGCCCGTGAGCGTGTTCTGGGTACGGTGCTTTTCCATCAAGGCGCTGCCGACCGTACGCCCCAGTTGCCACTCCAGGGCCTGGCGAAAGTGTTCGGCGCGCTTGGTCCCCCCTGAGTCCGGAGACACTACCACCACGGCGGCGTCGCCGACTTGTGTGGCGAAATGCTCGGCGAACAATTGCGCGCACTGAAGGTTCCATGCAGGCAGTCGAAAGGCGTTATCGAACGCGGCTGGATTGTGCACGTCCAGGGTCAGCAGGCGATCAACGCCACTGGCTTCGAAAAACGACGCCACGTAGCGAGTGATGGTCGGGTCTTGAGGCTGGCTGCGGCGGTCCTTGCGCCCGTAGCAGAGGTAAGGGCAAACCACCTGCACCTGGCGCGCGCCGGCATCCTTGAGGGCGCCGCAAAAAAACAGCAGGCGACACAGTTTATCGTTGGCGCTCTGCCGGCCATCGCCATACAAGGAATGGAAAACTACGACCTCGCGCCCGTTTACCGGATCCAACGGGCGGCATTTGTGTTCGCCGTCTTCATAGTCACGTTCCTCATGGCGGGCCAACGGACAGCCAAGCCGTTGAGCCACGCGAGCGGCATAGTGTTCGCAACCTTGCAGGGCAAAAAGAAGCGGGGGCAGGGTGAGCATGCAAGACTCCTCTGAGGCTGCCGGCAAGGCGCCTCATTTCAGTGGAACGTATCCCTGTGCATTTTTGCCATTGCGAGCCAGCCTGGCCCGCCGGTCTTGATCGAGCGCATCCTCAACGGGCCGCGCCATGGCGCACCACTTCAATGCAATACTCCTCTTCGAAGGGCGGCACGTGGCATTCGACGATGTCATCGGCGGCGACCTGCAAATGTATGCCAACGATGTCGGCCCGAATCGGTTGCTGGCAGATATGCCGGTCCACCAGTACGGCGGTATGGACGCGACGAGCCCCCAGTTGCGCCAGGTACGCGCAAGTGCGCAAGAGCGAATGACCTTCGAAGAGCACATCGTCGACCACCAGCAAGGTGGTATTGGCCAGGTCGAGACCGCCCAGGGCCGGGTTTTCGGTCAGTTGGGTGTAGGTATGCAGCACTTGCAGGTCGTCGGCGTAGCGCTTGACCCGCAGAGGGTAAAGGGGCAATTGCGGCTGGCCGGTCCGATGCGCAATGTACTCGCGCAACCGTTGAGCCAGCGGTTCGCCCCGGCGCTGGATACCAATCAGTGCTGCGTGGGTCGGGGGCAGGAGGGTCGCGGCCTTGCGCGCCATTACCTGCAGCACGTCATCCAGCTCGTTGCTGTCATACAGGCGCACTCGCTGACTGGCCAATAGGATCGTCATCGCCTTTCTCCTGTCCGTAAAACCGTGGGTTATGTACCCAAGGTAATCCGGTGGCCACTGACAAGATTGACATTGATCAATCGCGGTCCAAACAAAGGCCGGTGATTGACGAGGTCGAACCGCCAACCCGTCCCGACACGCATGCGTCGTTGAATGCCTGGTCGACGAAAGTAATTGATATATGTCAACGCCACGGTTGCCCTGACAGAGGATGGTGAATCTACAACAAAGGTGCCCGTTGCAGCGGCAGATACGACAGTGGCCCGCGGTGGCAGGCAGTGACAAACGTGCAAGCTCCATGGAGTCCGGTCATGAGCCAATATCAACGGTTATTGCTGATCATCAACCCGGCCCTGCGACACTCCCATGCCCTGGGACACGCTGCGGCCCTGGCCAAGGCCTGCGGTGCGAGCCTGCACGTCGCCGCCTTGATCCCTTCCTGGAAACTGTTGTCACTGCTCGAAGAAGGCGACCGGGAACAGGCGCGCGAAGGCTACCTGCAAGATCATCGCGATTGGCTCAAGAGCCAGGCGAATCACCTGCGCGGCAGAGGCATCGACGTGACGACGGAGGTGACCTGGGCTGATGACATGCAGCAAGACATTCTCGATCACGTCGCCGAGATGCAGCCAGACCTGCTGATCAAGCAGGTGCAGCACGAGTCAGCGTTCAAGCGGGCTTTTTTCACCCCCCTGGACTGGCGCTTGCTGCGCCATTGCCCGGTACCGGTGTACCTGATGGGTGAAAGTGACCATCTTTTGCCCCGCAAGGTCGTGGCGGCGGTCGACGCGTCCAGTACCCTGGCGCAGGACAACGAGCTCAATGAACGGATCATCCAGCAGGCATGCGGACTCGCCATCCAATGCGATGCCGAGTTGCACTTGCTATACGCCTGCGACATCTCGATGGTGTACATGGGCGATATGGGCGGCGGCGGTCTGGCGCTCTCGGACCTTGGCGAGCAGTTGCGCAAAGAACATGAAAAGTCCTTTTTCGATCTGGCTGACCGATATGGCGTGGCCGTTGACCGACGTCACTTCATTGAAGGACACCCTGTCGCGGTGCTGAATGCGTTCGCCGATGAGCAGCATATGGATGTGATTGTGATGGGCAGGGTCCAGTCCCATGGCCTGGAAAAGCTTTTGGGTAGCACGACCGAACATACCCTGTACCAGGTAACTTGCAGCATCCTGGCCATCTAGGGCGATCAGGATCGTCCATACGAAGCGACATCATTGCCTCAGGAGGTTCCTATGATTCAGAGCCCCTCATTGCAAACTACTTTGCCGAACCGCGCCGAGGCTGGCCGGCGACTGGTGGAGCCCTTGCTCAAATACGCCAACCGGCCTGACGCTGCCATCCTGGCCTTGCCCCGTGGCGGCGTCCCGGTGGCTTATGAAGTCGCGACGGCCCTGAACGTTCGCCTGGACCTGATGCTGGTGCGCAAGCTCGGCATCCCGTCGCACCCGGAGCTTGCCATGGGCGCCATTGCCAGCGGAGGCATACAAATCCTCAACGACGAGGCGCTGCGGGTGCACCCGATCGACCGCGCCAGTTTCGATGCCGTCGTCGCCCGGGAAACGCAGGAATTGTTGCGGCGCGAACAGGTGTATCGCGGGAATCGCCCGCCGTTGCAGCTCAAGGACCAAGTCGTGATCCTGGTTGACGACGGCTTGGCAACCGGTTCTTCAATGATGGCCGCGGTCCATGCGGTGCGCGTGCAGTCCCCGGCGCGCATTGTTGTCGCGGTGCCGGTTGGTCCGCTGGAAACGGTCGAGGCTTTGCGCAGCGAAGTGAATGAAGTGATTTGCCCGCTCATTTCCGAGTGGATGATGTCGATCGGTTATTGGTATTTGGATTTTGCCCAGACGTCGGACGCAGAAGTCATTGAACTCATGCGCCAGGCCTGGCAGCGGGAAGCGGCGAGCGGTTGCGCGACGGAGCATCCTGATGCTTGAACCTCAATCTCGATCCATCGACCTGCCAGGCGTCGAGTTATCGGCCGACTTGCGTTTGCCGGTGAACACCCGCGCCCTGGTGATCTTCGTCCATGGCAGTGGCAGTGGTCGTACCAGCCCACGCAATCAATACGTGGCCGATGTCCTGGCCCGTCGTGGCCTGGGGTCGCTGTTGTTCGACCTGCTCACCGGACCGGAGCAGCGCATGGACAATCTGACCGGGGAGTTGCGTTTCGATATTCCCTTGTTGGCCAAGCGCCTGATCCAGGTGATTGACTGGGCCCGCCGCGACCCTGAACTGCGCGCGCTGCGGATCGGTCTGTTTGGCGCCAGCACCGGTGCAGCTGCGGCGCTGGTGGCGGCTGCCGAGCGCGCGGATGCGGTCGCGGCAGTGGTCAGCCGGGGAGGGCGAACCGACCTGGCGGGGCCGGCGTTGGTCAGGGTGGAGGCGCCGACCTTGCAGATTGTCGGTGCACAAGACCCACTGGTGTTGGGTTTGAATGACCAGATTCGCCGGGTCCTTCGGTGTGAGCAGGCATTGGAAGTCGTGGCGGGTGCCACGCATCTTTTCGAAGAGCCCGGCACCTTGGAGGAAGTCGCCAGGCTTGCCGGCGACTGGTTTGAGAAATACCTGCTGGTTTCCAAGCCCTCAACAGACTGCCTACCTCCTCATACGCCAAACGGATAGGTTTCGTCCTCCGGTTCCAGTTGCTGGTTTTGCGGCAGGGGCAGCGCCGTGACCGGCCTGGTTTGCTCGAACCAGATCATGGCATCGAATTGTTCGGCCAGTACCGACTCGAAGTAGTGACTGAAACGCTCGCTCTCGGGACGGTAAATCACCCCGATGGCCCGTTCCAGCAAAGGGGTGGACAACACGCGTCGCAGTTCTTTTCGCTGCGGATCTCGCCAATCGGTCAGGGACGCCGCAACCCCGGCTTTGAGGAACTGATGTTCCCAGCTGTCCGGTCGGGAAGGGCGAATGTCCTTGATCCGCATCTCACCGTCCCAGTCATCGGCGGCAGCCACCTGGCCTCTGTCGGTAGCCATGCCGATCAAGACGGCGTCGCGCCCATAGGTGCTACGGCACAGTTGGCCGATGTTGAACTGCCCCTTCCAACCCATTTCCGTGGCGCCTGCATTGCCGATATGGGAGTTGTGCGCCCAAACCACCGCCTTGGCGTGCGGCCCCCGATGTTCGAGTAAGGCACGCAACGTCTCGAACATGTGTCGGTCCCGCAGATTCCAGGAGAGCGTCGATCCTCGATAAACCGCGCGGTAATACTGTTCCGCCGCCACCACCACCCTGGCGTTCTGCGTCGCGTTGAAGAACGCTTCGTCGTCGCGGATGAGCCCGGCCAATTGCTCGGCCAGCATGACGTTGAGCTGCTCGACCACCGCTTGTTCGCAGGGCATCACACCGTCGCGCTCGACAAAATGACCATACAACGCGGGATCATCCTGCCACGGAGTCAAGCAACCATAGCGTCGCCGGGCTTCATGGGCCAGGTGTGGGTCGACCCGTTCCAAATAGCCCAGGACTTCATGAATGGAATTGCGCAGGCTGTAGACGTCCAGGCCACGGAACTCGACTCGTCGTTCGGCAGCCAGCGGATGATTGTGTCCATGCAGCCAACGGGTGAAAGCCTTGACTTCGCTGTTGCGCCACATCCAGGTCGGGAACCTGCTGAAGATGTGGCGTTTCCACGCCGAATGCGCCAGCCCCCGGACGTACTGGTCGACATGACCGGCATCCGGCCAGTCGGCTTCAACCGCCACGATATTGAATCCGTGACGCTCGATCAGCCGTTGGGTAATCGCCGCCCTGGCTCGATAGAATTCGTGGGTTCCATGGCTCGCCTCGCCGATCAACACCACGCGCGCGTCGGCGTAGCGATCGAACAGTTCGGCAAAGCCCGGTGAGTCCAGGTCCGGCAGTGGTTCTGCGTATTGACGCAGCAAAGGGGCGATGTGGGCTCTATCAACGTGATATTGCCGGCCGTAGAGCTTTTCCATCAGTTTTTGCGAAGGTGAGTTCATGAACGTCATCCCTCAAAAGTTGAGCCGCTGGTGGCCGTATGACGTTTATGTCCATCCGACGCCGCACCGCCCGGAATCATTGCGCAGGTTCTCGACACGGTGCGTTAACGCTTCGAACCTGCTGCCTTCGCCTGTTTAATTACTCCTACACCGTGCTGCCGGGGGGGGGTTGAGGTTAATCAATAAAGGCTCGAATCCTCCAAGAAAGGATAAACCTCTATGCAAGCAACCCATGAGCAGCCGTACCACTGCTCATGGCGCGATCCTTCAGGCGCGTCTGATCTACATCAAGGTCAAGGAAGTGGGATCGGCGATGCTGGTGCCATTCACCCCACTGCGTCGGGATTGCACCATGCCCCACCTGGACGGAACGCTGCTATCACCATTGCCAACCGGGTCGCCTGCGTTGGCCGGGCAGGGACATGGCAGCAACGATAGGATTGCCGCGATTTTTGACGACATCGCCGACCTTCTGGAACTTGAAGACGCCAACCCTTTTCGGATTCGGGCTTACCGTCATGCGGCAAGAACGCTAAGGGCGTTGACCCTCGAGCTGGCGAAGATCATTGCCCACGGCGAGCCGCTGCCCAAGCTGGCGGGGATCGGTGTTGACCTGGCAAGCAAGATCAACGAAATCGTCGCCACAGGCGACTGCGCCCTGCATCAGCGGTTGCGTGCCACCTTGCCGCCGGGTTTGGCCGAGCTGCTCTCCATCGCCGGCATAGGGCCAAAGCGAGTCAGGCACCTGTATCACGACCTGGGGATCGAAACCGCGCAGCAGTTGTGCCTGGCAGCGCAACAGGGCCGTATTCGACATCTGCCTGGCTTTGGCGAAAAAATGGAAGCGCGATTATTGAGTGCTGCACAAAAGGGCATCGGCAAGGAGCTCCGTTTGCCGCTGGCACATGTCGAGCCCCTGGCACAGCGGCTGGCCCAATACATGAAACAAATCCCCGGGGTCGAGCAAGCGACTGTGGCCGGAAGCCTGCGGCGCATGCGCGACACCGTTGGCGATATCGATATCCTTGTCGCGGCGACCCCTGGTGTGGATGTCACCACGCAGTTCCTCAAGCATCCGGAAATCTCCACGGTGCTGGTTAAAGGGCCGACGCGGGCCAGTGTCCTGCTGGTTTCAGGCTTGCAAGTGGATCTGCGGATCGTTGAGCCAGCGGTCTACGGTGCGGCCCTGGTGTACTTCACCGGCAGCAAGGCGCACAACATCGCGATTCGTCAAAAGGCTCAGAAGAAGGGCCTAAAACTCAACGAGTACGGTGTGTTCAAGGCCGGTGAAAGGGTGGCCGGTCGCACCGAAACAGACGTATATCAGGCACTGGGCCTGCCCTTGATCGCGCCAGAATTGCGCGAGGATCGCGGTGAAGTCGATGCGGCGCTTGCCGATCGTTTGCCCAGGCTGATCCAGCTGAGCGATCTCCAGGGCGACTTGCATGCTCATACCCGTGATTCGGACGGTGGCAACAGTCTGGAAGAGATGGCATTTGCAGCGCAGCAGGCCGGGCTCCAGTACCTGGCGATCACCGACCATTCCCGGTTCCTGAGGGTGGCACATGGCCTGGACGGCGACCGCTTGTTGAAGCAAATCGATCAGATCGATGCACTCAACGCACGCCTGCAGGGGATCACCTTGCTCAAGGGCGTTGAAGTCGAGATTCTTGAAGACGGTTGCCTGGATCTACCAGACGATATCCTGGGGCGCCTGGATCTGGTGGTCGGCGCTGTCCACAGCCATTTCAACCTGACGCTGCGCCAACAAACGCGGCGCGTGCTCAGGGCGATGGATCATCGTCACTTTACGATCCTGGCACACCCGCTGTGTCGCCTGATCAATGAGCGCGCGCCCTTGAACATCGATTTGCCGGCCATCATCAAGGCAGCCTCCGCGCGTGGTTGCTGCCTGGAACTCAATTCACAGCCGCAGCGCATGGACCTTTTGGATCTGCAATGCCAATACGCCAGGGATCAAGGCGTGCTCATCAGCATCAATTCCGATGCTCATCGTGTCGCCGACTTTTCCAATTTGCGCTATGGCGTCGCTCAGGCCCGTCGGGCCTGGCTACAACGGCATGACGTACTCAACACCCTTTCGTTGTCGGCACTCAAATCATGGCTGCGAGACGCCGGGGGCAACCCATCAGAAAAAGAACAACGCCTATGTCAGTCGTAGACACCCTTGTTGCTCAAGTGATGGCCTCGCACGTGAGGCGCTATCGGGCCTGCGCACGATTGGAAGTACGAACCGATCCTGAAACGTTGCATGACCTGCGTATTGCAGTGCGGCGCCTCAGAAGCCTGGTTCGCCCGTTTCGGACCATGCCCAAGGTCGTTACATTGAACATAGCAAGCAGCCCCGGAGAAAACGGGGCTTGAGCGGGCCACTGATTCAGGCGATCAGCAAATGATCCTCCACCCTGTTGACCCCCGGCACAGACCAGGCGGCTCGTTCCGCGATCTGGCGTTCACGCCACAGATGCACTCTGCCTTCAAGCTTGACCACGCTGCCTTCAACCTTGATTTGAATCGCCTTGGCGTCGATTTCGGCATTGCGCTTAAGCGCTTCTTCGATGCGTCGCTGGATATCGGCCACGGCGACCCGGGGACGAAGCGTGAGCCGGTTGTCCACGCCGACCACCCCCGAAAGTTTGCGTACGGCCCGTTCTGCCGTTTCCTTCTGGTACTGCCAGTCCACCTGGCCTTCGAGGCTGATCCAGCCGTTCTCCACAATCACCTTGACGGCGCCTATTGGAAGATCGGAACTCCAATCAATGATGTGCAGCGCACGAGTGGCGATGGCGTCATCCGTTGTGCCGGCATCCTTGTGCAGTCTTACCTGCAGTTCTTCGGCCACTGCGCGCACACCCTTCACCGCCTTGACGGCACGTTCGGCGCTGATTTTCTGGGCGTATTCGCTGACGTGGCCAGTCAAGGTGACAACCCCTTTGTGTACGGCAACGCCAATGTCGGCAGCATCGATGTCGGGCTGGAATTCAAGCTCCTCCAGGATAGTGTTACGCAGGCTCAGATCACTCATGACGATGTCCTCTGAAGAAGGGGCAGGATTTGCCCGCTCCCCTTTTTTTACCCTTGGGCAGCGTCAGCACATTGAGTTAGGTCAAGTAGATCGCAGTGCTCGTTGGCCGTTGATCGACAGGTAAGGGCCATGCCCGAGGGGCAGCGACACAGAGGCGGTTCAAGCCCTGAGCGCGCTGCCAAGATCCACGCAGCGAGGCAGGCCAAGCGTTTATGAGGGACTTTTTATGCTCGATAAATGGCTGGATCCCGTTCTCTTGCTGCTCACCGCACTGGCGCTGGTGGCAGGGGCCGTTGCGCATGTCGCACAGCAACCAGAGTGGGCATCGATAGGCTGGGCGGCGGGCAGCCTGGTGATGGCTGGGGTCCTGCTGGTTGAAATCCTGAAGCGCCTGTCCCGGGGCGAGGGTGGTGTCGACCTGATCGCCCTGCTGTCGATCACCGCCGCTCTGATCTTTGGGCAGGCCCTAGTGGCAGCGCTAATTGCCTTGATGCTGGCGAGCGGCCGGATCCTGGAGTTTTTCACCCGCCAACGTGCCGAGCGGGAGCTCAGGGCGCTCATTGATCGGGCGCCACGTTTTGCATGGGTGCAGGAGGAGGGCGGCCTACGCAAAATCCCTGTTGAGCAGGTCCAGCCCGAGCAAACATTACTGGTGCGGCTGGGGGAAGTGATTCCGGTTGATGGTCGCTTGCTGAGCCCTGTGGCCATTCTCGACGAATCGGCGCTCAGCGGCGAATCGTTACCCGTGACGCGCCGGGAAGGCGAGCAACTGTCCAGCGGGGTTTCCAATGTCGGTGCCTCCATCCTACTCATCGCCACAAGCACGGCGGCGCAAAGCACCTACGCCGGGATCGTGCGCCTGGCCGAGGCGGCACGCCGTTCGCGGGCGCCTTTCGTACGCCTGGCTGACCGTTATGCGCTGTTCTTCATCCCCTTGACGTTGCTGATGGCAGCCGCGGCTTGGTACATGAGTGGCGATGCCTTGCGGGCACTGGCGGTACTGGTGGTGGCCACGCCGTGCCCTTTGATACTGGCGGTGCCGATTGCCATCATGTCCGGTATCTCGCGGGCGGCGCGGCGTGGGATTCTGGTCAAGGATGGCGTGACCCTGGAAGCGCTGGCCGGCATTAAACAGGTATTCCTCGACAAGACCGGCACCTTGACCAGCGGGCATGCCCGCTTGCAGTCGATCGAGACGAACGGCCCGATCGATCCGCAACGCCTGCTTGGCCTGGCCGCTTCACTCGCCCAGGCTTCGACACACCCCATCTCCCAGGCCATCGTCGACGCGGCGCATCAGCGCAAACTACTGCTCTACGTTCCGCAAGGGGTAGAGGAGAGTCCTGGTGCAGGGCTATCAGGGCAGGTCGACGGTGTACAGGTGCGTTTTGGCACATTGTCGTTTGCCAATCACGATGCGCCCGTGAGCGACTGGGCCACCACCATGCTGCGCCACATGGATTACCAGGCATGCAGCGCAAGCTTCGTCGCCGTGGATGGCAAGCTCGCTGGCCTGCTGGTCTTCCTGGACACCGTACGGCGCGAAACCCCGCAA
>Ga0182006_1000731_pt1 | contig 22632 bp, 21 predicted proteins | sample Sormic07211104_1_FD_123022 | JGI IMG/M metagenome (GOLD analysis project Ga0182006, IMG submission 123022) | Rhizosphere microbial communities from Sorghum bicolor, Mead, Nebraska, USA - 072115-104_1 MetaG | ecosystem: Host-associated > Plants > Roots > Rhizosphere | place: USA: Nebraska...
CCTCGCACGCGACGCGTTCACCCCCGGGTTGATGAGCGGTGTCTCCGGATCGATCCTGCAGTTGGCCCGGATGCACCCGGCATGCCGGATGCCGTCGCCGTTGCTGATGGAGTATCGCGTGGCCGTGGCGCCGCACGACACGGCTCACGAATACGACGTGGTGGCGACTTAGCGGTCCCTGCGGGACATATCCGAGGTCCGGCAGCATGCCATCAGTCATGCCAACCATCCCGTCAGGGCCGGCATCTCACCCGCTCACTCGTCAGTGCAGGGGATCACATGCATCGCTGGATATCCGCCACCTTCCTGGCCTTGGCGTCGCTGGCCGCAGCCGCCCGGGACGTTCCGAAAATGATGTTCCTCGGCTCGGGCCACCTCGCCAACCACAATCGCGACGTGGCCAATACGCATGTGGAAGACGTGCGGACGCCGGCACGCCAGGCCGAGATCGAACAGATGGTCGCGCGGCTCGCCGCCTGGAAGCCCACGCACATCGCGATCGAATACCCCTATGCCAAGCAGGCCGAACTCGATAAGCGCTACGCGGACTATCGGGCCGGCCGGTACACCTTGTCGGCAGACGAAACCGACCAGATCGGATTGCGACTGGCCAAGCAACTGGGATTACCGCGTGTCGATGCCGTCGACTGGAATGGGGATGCCCCAGGCAAGGACGCCGACTACGACTGGATGGCATGGGCGAAAGCGCACGGCAAGACCGATCTGCTGGAAAAAACCGTCGCGCCATGGAAGGCCGAAGCGGCAAAGGAGACCGAGTACCTGAAAGGCCACAGCGTGACCGACTGGTACCTCACTTGGAACGATCCCAAGCGCATGAACGAGGACGCGAAAGGCTACTTCGAGCTTCCGCTCTTCGGCGACGATACCAACAACCCGGGTGCGGCATGGGTCGGCCAATGGTATGCGCGCAACCTGCGCATCTTCACGCATATCCGCGCACTGGCGACGAAGCCGGGAGATCGCGTGCTCGTCGTCTATGGGGCGGGCCATGGGCCGCACTTGCGCAAAGACGCGGTGGAGTCCAACGTATTCGAGTTGGTCGAACCGCAGCCATGGCTGACCGGTAAAGCGACTGCCAGATAGACGGCAAGGGAACACACGGATGAGCGGTATCGTCGATCTCCACGTCTCCGAATACCGCCCGGGCGGCAGCATGGCGGGTCATCGTCACGACGAGGCGTGGTTTTGCCTCGTCGTGGAAGGTGGTTACGAGGAAAGCATCCTGGGCATGCGCAATGTCCATGAGCCGGGTGACCTGTTGTTCTGCCCCGCCCACGCCGCGCATGGGCAGCGATTCGGCAGTCAGGGTGCGCGCAAGGTCATTTTCCATCCCGACGACACCTTGACGGGCCTCCTGGGCGAGCATCGTGCGCGATTGGACGGGCGTCCGCTGATACGCCGCTCGCCTGCGTTATACGAGTTGGGACGGCGCATCGTGGAGGCGGTGGCGGTAGATGACGCACACGCGCCCATGTGCGCCGAGGCCCTGGCCCTCGATGTGCTCGCTGAAACCGGCCGCGGCATGGCGGAACTGAGCCTGATGGAACCGGGCTGGATGCGCCGCGTGAGGCAGTGCCTGCATGACGATCCGGCGCGTGAACTGTCCCTGGCTGACCTGGCCGCCGTGGCAGGCCGTCACCCCGTGCACCTGGCGCGCAGCTTCCGTCTTTTCCACCACTGCACGCCGGGCGATTACCTGCGCCGCCTGCGCGTGGAACGTGCGGGGCATCTCTTGCGCACCACGAAACGGCCTCTCCTGGATATCGCGCTCGAATGCGGCTTCGCGGGAGCGGCGCAGTTTTCCCGCTCGTTCCGCGCGGTGCACGCCATGACGCCCTCGGCCTGGCGCAGGTCACGCTAATCCGTGTAAAGCGCGAGTGGCCGACGGCTGATAGCTTGGCCACATGAAAAACCATGTTCTCGCCACCTTCCTTGCCCTGGCTTCCGCTTCCGCCCACGCCGAAGACCGGCATATCGATCCCGGCATATGGTTTGCGAGCCCCGCGGCGGAGGCCACCGATCGCAAGATATTGTTGGCGGATGCGGACGCACTGCCTGTCCTGGACAACCCCTCGCCGGGCGCGCTTCTCGACTACCTGCACCGCGCCGAGAGCCTGCTCGGCCGCAACCAGCGTCACGCCGCATGGCTACATCTGCGCACCGCGTTGGACATCGACGATCATGCCGCCGACGAAGCACGAAATGCCGTGGGCGATGCCGCCGACACCGTGGTGGAACGCACGCGGCAAACCCTGCGGAAAATCGGCGACGACGGCTTTGCAAAGGACGTCGCCGCCCTGCCCGCCCTGGACAAGTACCACTGGTTGCTCGAGCGCGCCACGCGGACACTCCCGCACGAACTCCCTGAAGACCAGCAAGCCATCGTCTCCGCGTTATCCGACCAGGACGGCAAGGCCTTCTGGAACATCTACCAGAAGACCCGCCGGAGCGCCGCCTATGGCAGCGTACACACCGCGCATGGCGACCTGGATGCCGGAAAGGACGCGGACAAGCTGGCGGCCGATGCCGATCGTGGCGTTCGCGAACAGGCGTGGAAACAGCGCCAGGCCGCCCTTGCCGCCCAGGCGGAAACCTACGCATCGATCCTGGTGGGCATCGTCCGCCTGAACGACCGCGTCGCCAAAATGCAGCACTTCGACGACGCACCGGAAGCCACGTACTTCGCGCGTCTTTTCACGCGCGCCGACGTGGACGCCACGTCGAAGGCGGTGGAGGCTCACGCGTCCGTGCTGCAGGATTACCAACGCTTACGCGCGGAGCATGTCGCACACGTCCTTGGCACCGAACAGGCGCACAGCTGGGACCTGTCCATGCCGACGCCGGGTTTCACGCCACCGGCGTTCGATGAAGAGCGGATGCGCCGTGTGATTCCCGACGCGCTGGCGCCCCTGGGCCGTGATTACGTCGCCCATTTTAGTGCCCTGCTCGACCCCGCGAACAAGCGTACCGACCTGGCCACGTCGCAAGGTACGCGCGAGAATGATGCCTTCTCCATGGCGGCCCCGGGCGCTCCCGGCACCTTGTTCCTCGGTGTCTGGAAGCCGACGGTCAAGGAAGCCAGCGTCGTGGCACACGAGGGTGGTCACGCCATCCATAGCCAGCTGATGAACGAGCGTGGGGTATCGCCTTTCTTCAACCATGGTCCGAGTTGGATGCATGAAGGCATCGCCATCCTCAACGAGATGCTGTTCTACGAATACCTCTATCGCCATACCGACGATCCTGCCGCGAAGGCCTACTACTTGCAGGCACAGCTGGACGAAATGACCTTCGAGATTTTTACCTCCGCCGAGGAAGCCCAGCTGGAGGAAGGCCTGTACGACGGCGTGGTGGCAGGCAAGATCCGGGGAGCCGCGGACATGGATGCCTTGACCCTGGACATCACGAAGCGGTTCGAGATCTGGCCATCCATCGACCCGCAGCTGGCCCATGCATGGATCGGCAAACGGCTGATGTTCGAGGACCCTCTATATCTCGCCAACTACCTGTATGCCGGCCTGTGGGCGACCAGGATGTTCGAGATGGCTCGAAAGGACCCTGCCGATTTCCAGAAGCGGTATGCCGCCTTGATGGCGGAAGGGTTCGACGCACCGCCCCGGCAGTTGCTGGCCAGATTCTTCGGGAAGGAGTTGTCGCCTCCGGAACTCGTGGAGACGGACATCGCGGTGATCCGGGAGAAGGTCGTGGCGCTGGGTCGCCTGTACCGCACGCTGGACGCGCCACGTAACGCACCTTGAGTACGCGGAGATCGTTCGCGTCCGCTCCCCTCTACCTGAGTGGAATGGTGAACGACCCACCCGGGTACTGCTGTGCCATGAACTCCACGAAGGCCCGCACTTTCGGGCTTTGCAAGCGTCGCGACGTATGCAGCACCCAAAGCTCGACGTCCTTGCCCGCGATCCCCCATGTCACGAGGTCGCCGCTTTCGAGCAGGTTTCCCACGATCGATTGCGGCAACAAGGCGACACCCGCGCCCGCGGCAACGGCATCGCGAACCATCAGTAGCGACGACAGGCGCAACACGGGTTGCGGCTCGATGGCGAGCTTGCCGTTGCGAACGGTCCATACATCGCCGTCGCGATAGGTGGACATGACCACGGCTGGCATGGGGAAAGGTCCATCACGGCGACCCTTGGGCATCGGGATGGATGGCGCCGCGGCGAGAACCAAGCGGTCCCGGGCGAAGCAACGCCCGACGAGGTCGCTGTCCTTCTGCGGATTGATGCGGATGGCCACGTCGAAATGTTCATCGACCAGATTGACGAAACGGTCCTCCGATACGGTCTCGATCTGTACTTCCGGGTAGCGCTCGACGAATTTCGCGGCGAGCCCTCCCAAGGCGAGTTGCGAGAACAGCTGCGGCGCCGCGATACGTAAACGACCGCGTGGCATCGCGAGGCCATCGCGTACGGCGGCGAACGCCTCGGCGATCTCGCGCATGGGTCCTTCCGTGCGCCCCACCAACAACTGGCCTGCGTCGGTCAGCTCCAGGCGTTGCGTGCCGCGCTCGATCAGACGCGCGCCCAGTTCCTCTTCCAGATCCCCAACCCGACGCGACAGCGTTGCCTTGGAGCGGCCCGTGGCACGGCTGGCCTTTCCAAAGCCCCCATGTGTCGCCACGAGATGGAAGTCATCGAGTGCGTTGAGATCCATGGTGTCTCGTTTTTGATACCAGGTGTCTCGATTCTATGGTCTGTGTATCGAATGTGGAACCCCCTATTGTTTGGTCCGTACCCACCAAACACCAAAGGAAACGCATCGATGAACACTATCCGCGCCCTGCAACTCGCCGCGTACGGCGGCCCGGAAACCCTCCGGACATCCTCCGTTGACGCCCCTGTTCCCGAAGCCGGCCAGGTCCTGGTCCGCGTCCACGCCGCCGGAGTCAACGGGCTGGATTGGAAAGTCCGCGAAGGCTACGTGCGGGATGTCTTTCCGTTGCAACTGCCAACCACCCTGGGCATCGAACTCGCCGGCGTGGTCGAGGCAGTCGGTCCCGGCGTGACGCGGCTGCGTCAAGGCGACCGCGTCATGGGTTCACTCGGACGACTCGGCGCTTATGCCGACCTGGTCGCCGTCGAGGAGGCCAACCTCAGTGCCGTGCCGCAATCATTGAGCTTCGTTGAAGCCGCCGCGTTGCCCGTGGCTTCTGTGGCGGCATGGCAGAGCCTGCATTTCGCCGGCCCGATACATGCCGGCCAGCGTGTCCTGATCCATGGCGCCGCGGGTGGGCTCGGCGGCTTCGCTGTCCAGTTCGCACATCAAGCGGGAGCGGAAGTGTTCGCCACCGCGCTGGACGATCACGCTGAGTACGTCCGCAGCCTTGGTGCGGACCACGTCATCGCTTACGACCGGGAGCAATTCGAAGACCGCGCGAGCGACATCGACCTCGTACTCGATTACGTCGGTGGGGAAGTGCTGAGCCGCTCGTGGTCCGTGCTCACCGATGACGGCGTCATCGTCAGCACCGCATCGCCGGCCATCGAGTCGAACACCCCCGAAGGACGCCGTGGCCTCTGGTTCGTGAACACGCCAGACGCCGCCCGCCTGCACGCGACCGCCGAGGACGTGGCGGAAGGTCGCCTGCAATCCAAGGTCGCCGCCGTCGTGCGCTTCGACGACCTTTCCGCAGCCATCGAACGCAACCGGACCCAGCCGCAGCTCGGCAAGGTCGTCGTCGATTTCTCCCTCTGAATCCGTAACCCCTCGCTCTTTCAACTCACTGGAGTAAACATCATGACCATTCTCATTACCGGAGCCACCGGCAATGTCGGCCGCCAAGTCGTCGAACAACTCGTGAAGCGCGGCGCCGACGTCCGCGCACTCGTACGCGATCCCTCGAAGGCCAACTTCCCGGCGAGCGTTACCGTCGCCCAAGGTGACTTGCTCGACGTCGACTCCCTGCGGGCAGCCTTCTCGGGCGTTTCCACGCTGTTCCTGCTCAATGCCGTGACCGCCGACGAATACACGCAAGCACTCATCGCGCTCAACATCGCCCGTGAGTCAGGCATCGAACGCATCGTCTACTTGTCGGTGATCCATAGCGACATCTACGTGAACGTTCCTCACTTCGCGGGGAAGCATGGCGTCGAGCGCATGATCGAAGACATGGGCCTCCACGCGACGATCCTGCGCCCGGCCTACTTCATCAACAACGACCTTTCGATCAAGGATGTGGTGACGGGGTATGGCATCTATCCCATGCCCATCGGCAGCAAGGGGCTGGCGATGGTCGATACGCGGGACGTCGGCGAAATCGCGGCCATCGAACTGCTTCGCCGCGAGCAAGCAGCCGAACCGCTACCGCTCAACCGGATCAACCTCGTCGGCCCCGACACGCTTACCGGAGCGGATGTCGCTGCGATCTGGGCGGACGTGCTTGGCCGCCCGATCGCCTACCCGGGTGAAGACATGGCTGGATTCGAGCAGAACCTGCGCCAATACATGCCCAGCTGGATGGCTTTCGACATGCGCCTGATGGGTGAGCGGTTCGTTACCGACGGAATGGTGCCGGAGGCTGGCGATGTCGAGCGGCTGGTGGCGTTGTTGGGGCGGCCGCTTCATTCGTATCGGGGGTTCGTGGAGGGGGTTGTCGCGGCAGAACGAACCGATTGATGTCCATCGCTCAACACGGTGGGGCCTGCCGCGTGACTAGTGACAGGCCCCGACCGAACCTACGATGGACGCGGCCTTCGACTCGACGACGGAAAGATTCAGATGACGGATGCAGTGACCCCATTGAACGACGCAGGCCGGGCGCCAGCGTTTCGCTGCGACAGCGGCGGGATGAGGTCCGTATGACCAATCACGTGGATTTCCTGCGGCGCGGACTGCTACGCGGCGTCGCGGCGGGTGCGGGCATCGCCGGCCTGCACCTGGCTCTGGGCGGCAAAGTGGCGTCCGCCAGTGGCATCGGATCACCCGCATTGGCCCTGACGCATTTGAAGAACGTCGACGCCGGTGTCTTGAACATCGCCTACTACGAAGCGGGGCCGGTAAATGGGCCCGCGGTGGTGCTTCTGCACGGGTTCCCGTACGACATCGAGGCCTACGCGGAAGTCGCCCCCATCCTGGTAGCCGCGGGTTGCCGGGTGATCGTTCCCTATCTGCGCGGCTTCGGCCCCACACGATTCCTGAGCGCAGACACGCTTCGTTCGGGCGAGTTCGCGGCATTCGGCGCAGACCTGCTGGCGCTGCTCGACGCATTGGCGTTGCCGCGCGCCGTGCTGGCGGGATACGACTGGGGCGGTAAGGCAGCGAGCACCGTCGCTGCCCTCTGGCCCGAACGCTGCGCGGGCCTGGTATCGGGCAACGGCTATGCATTCGCCGATCCGGCTGCGGCGTTGATCCCAGCGAAGCCCGAAAGCGAAATGCCGCTCTGGTGGCAGTTCTACTTCCAGACCGAGCGAGGACGCGCCGGCTACACAAAGTACCGCCGTGAGTTCAACCGGCTTTTCTGGAAACAATGGTCACCGACCTGGCGCTTCGACGACGCGACCTTCGCACGCACGGCCCCATCGTTCGACAACCCCGACCATGTCGAAGTCTCCATACATTCGTTCCGCCACCGATTCGGCGCAGTCCAGGGAGACCCCGCCTATGCCGAGATCGGTCGCAAGCTTGCATCGCTGCCCGCGATACCGGTGCGGACGGTGACACTGGATGGCGGCGACGATAGCGCCCATCGGCCGACCGACGGTTCGGCCCAGGCCGCGAAGTTCACGGGGCCACGCATACACCGCGTGATCCCAGGGGCGGGACACAACCTGCCGCAAGAGGCGCCGAGGGCATTCGCGGACGCGGTGCTGGAGCTCGTTCGCGCGGAGCGTGGCGCAGGCTAGGTGTAGCCGGGAAGCTCATAGTTGTTCCTATCCGTGCTTTCTCCCCCGGTCTAGTACTTCACCTGCTTGTGAAGGCGCTTCTCCAACTCTGTAGCTCGCTGCGCTGTCTCTCTGACCACACAGTCGGCAGATGTCACTTGGTCGGTCGTTCCAGGATCTTCGGGAAGAGCGCATCGTCGTTCCTTATCCACGATCCATGCCCTCTCCGCGTTTCTCAATGCAGGCTTTTCTTCAATACCCAGGCGCGCCATAAGCGTCCGGTAGATATCGTTCAGTCGCTTCTCCTGAAAAATGAATTCGTCGTGGGCACACCGGAGCATTGCAGCGGTGGTCGGGCCGCCTCCGCTAATGCAGTCCGTGTATGGTCGACGAATTCCCAGGGCTGCATCGACGGCCATGAAATCGTCCGCTGATATGTCCTGATACGGAGCGCCTGCAATCGCAGGGGTCACGATCAACCAAGCCACCGAACAGGTGGCCGTCCGTAAAGAGCATAGAATCGTCGATTCGGTCACTTAATGACGCTTGTCAAAGGGAGACGCCGGAGTTTAGCCAGTTCTTAGGGGCGAAAATTCGACGTGGGGAATGTTCTCACGCAATGGGAAAGAAGTGCGCCGTACTACCTAGTTTCGGTTCGGTCGGCAACGGCATTGAATGCACTCGCATCCCGCGCCTGGTCCCACGACATCCGCGCATGCGCCTGTGCCGTGCACTGCACGCCCATGTTCGTCAATGCCGCTATGGCCTCCAATGAAAGCGCCATGCGACGACAGTCCACCGCATCCGATTCATGCACGAGATCGGCGAGAAATTCGGAAAGACCACGCGCGTATTGCAGCCACTCGATGGCACCGTTCAGGAGGTCATGTGGTGTCGCGTCGGGATCGAGCGGATCGTTGGCACGACGAAGCGTGCCCTTGCCTTCGGATAAAGACATGGAGAATTCCTTGAATGTTGCCGCACCCTCGTCCAGGTGCGGCACGCCACACAGCGCAGCGTGCCGCGGATCAAACGGACTCGCGGGTTCAGCGGCTGCCCGAGACCGGGCGCCGGGGCGGCTTGATTGATGAAGTGGATGCGGCGTCAGCCTGTTTCAGTAGCCATGCAGGCGCTTGCCCTAGGAAGCGGCCAAGAAACATCTCAGATAAATGGCTGAAACCGTGGTTCTTCAACCGTGCCTGCGAGGTCGGCAGACGGCCCGGTGACCGTTGGGGATGTCGCCGGGGGGATTCGGCGGGCGAGCGGGTGCCGTATGATCATGGGTAGCCACTGATCGACTCCTTGACAGTTGGTAGTGGTCAGCAGGTCAGGGGTGTTGTAGCACCCTTGGCCTGCGCTTCTCACCGCATTGAGCGGCGGTTGCTCGCGAGGCAGACATTCTACGCGTGGACAACGTTGCGACCGTAGCAAAACAACAACGAGTTGTCTGTAGGCGTGCATGTCTAATCATGGGCGTCCGGTCGACTCCGGGTACTCACGAGGCGCGAATACGATTGAGCCCGGAGTCGTTGCGACAGGTTGACATCGCAGGAGGAGCTCGACCTCTTACCATTTTTGGCATCTAAAGCCTCCTAATTTACCATTCTTGGTAAATCATTAAGGAAATGCCCGACGGACGAATCATTCGCGTCCGCACCCTATGTGCATGCTATTGAGAATGAGGCGAACAATGGAGGAGGATAGCCAGCGGGTGTCGTTACTCGAGGCGCTCATCGAAGAATCGCATCTGCTTCACCAGGAGCTCGGCGAGGCACTGGACGGCCATCAACATGATGGCAGCGCTCGCGGCAAGCTGACGATCGTGTTTCTCAGTCTTTCACAACAGCACGCACTGGCATTCCGCTGTTTGATGGCAAGCAGGCTGACACATTCGGCAATTCCTCTCATGCGGCTCCAGTTCGAGGCGACCGTGAAGGGATTCTGGGTGAACTATGCGGCCAGTGAGGAATGGATAGGGCGTGCTGGCACCGTCGAGCTGAAGAACAGCCGGCCGGTTGAACCCCCAAATAAATCCATTGCCGACATGCTCAAGGCACTCCAGCGAACGGCCCATCCTCTTGTCGGCGTGCAGCTGAAGGAATTCGAGGAGAACAATCTCAGACCTCTCAATTCCTTTATTCACAGCGGCATCTCGGCACTCTCCACGCTGCACTGCGGTCTGCCAGAATCGTTCTGCTGCCAGCTCGTCCGCATGTCCAATGGTCTCGCGGGACTTGGAGCAACGCTAATGGCGGAGATGAGTGGAACCGTTGAAGCCAGCCACGCCGTCCTTGCCGCCCAGGCTGCGCACCTGAATTGCATGCCTGCAATCAGGGCTGCGGGTGCGGTGGAGTTCTGACCGAAGCCGCAATCGACCTCAGCCGAGGCCGCAGAGCATCGTAATCAGGCCCGCAAAGGACGTCCGTGTGGGCTACCTAACCGGCCATGAGTAAGCCCAGCTGATGAGCAAACCACTCCTTGAGCAGCGTCTGCAGCAGAGAGAACGGAAGGCCGTCTCTGGGTATCGCCGATTGCCCGAAGCTGTTGTGCCGCGAGGGCTACAAGGGTCGATGGAGCGGGTGAAGGGAATCGAACCCTCGTCAGTAGCTTGGGAAGCTACAGCTCTACCATTGAGCTACACCCGCGTCGGGCATGGATGGTAATACGACAGTGGCGATGGGGGAAAGGTGGCGGGTGGCTGAACGCGTCCGTGGGTTCTTACGCCGGTTCCAGGCCCCGGGCGCATAATCCGGTGAGGGAATCCCTACGAGGGTCAGGCCATGCGTCGCGCGTTTTCGCTTTCCATCGCCATCGGGCTCGCGCTCGGCGCGGGTGTCGCGGGTGCGCAATCGCGCACCGTATCCACGGCGGACATGCCCAAGCCGGGGGTCAGCTATATCTCCGGGCCGTCCGTACCTGTTCGCAAGGACACCGTGAGCACCGGAAGCCTGCCCCAGCCGCCCCGGTTCTATGTGGGCGGGCAAGTATCGGTGGGCGATGACGGGTATCGGGAACAGTCAGGCTACGGCGATGGCTCCGTGGCGGAAAGCGGCTATTACTACGGTGGCGGCTATCCCCCGGGCTACGGTTACGGCTACGACCGGGACAACCGGCGTGGGCATGGGCACGACGGCCACGACGACGGGCATGGCCATGACCACGACGGCCCGGGCGACGGTCACGGTGGTGGACACGATCACGACCATGGTCGGAACGGTTCGTTGAGCCTGGCAGCGCCGTCCGGTGGAAATGCCTCGGCCAGCGGAGCGGGTGTGAAGCTGGCGCCGCAGCGGCCTCCGGAGCGGGATAACCGTTGGCGGAATGGTTGGAATGGTGGTTATGGAAACCAGCAGCCTCAGCCGGGGACGGGGATGACGAACAGCAGGGCGCCGCAGCCGGGGACGGGTATGGGGTCGGGGAATCAGCCGGGGACGGGGGTTCCTTTGCGGGGTGGTGGTGAGGGGTGGCGGGGGCGGTGAGGGGGCTTTTCGCGGCCTAGGCCGCTTCCCACCCTGCTCGGCCACCCTGCTCGGCCGCCTTGCATGCCTTCCTCATCCTAGGCTGCTCTCATCTTGGTTTCCCAGGAAGGTGGGTTGGGTACAATTGGGGGATGCTGATCACTCTTAACGGCGACGCGCGCGAATGCGCGCCCGGCACTTCCGTGTCCGCCCTGCTCGACGCCGCCGGTTATGCCGGCAAGCGGGTGGCGGTGGAGGTCAACCTCGAGATCGTGCCGCGCAGCGCGCACCCGACGCACCTGCTTGCCGAAGGCGACCGGGTGGAGATCGTCCACGCCATTGGCGGCGGCTGACGCCGCGCCCTCCGACGGATAGCCCGCATGAACCACTTCTCTCCCGCCGCCGACGACCTGCTCACCGTTGCCGGCCGCACGTTCCATTCGCGGTTGCTCACCGGCACCGGCAAGTACAAGGATTTCGACGAGACCCGCCGGGCCACCGAGGCCGCCGGTGCGCAGATCGTCACCCTGGCGATCCGTCGCGTGAACATCGGCCAGGACGCCAGCCAGCCGAACCTGCTCGACGCGCTGCCGCCCGACCGTTTCACCTTGCTGCCGAACACGGCCGGCTGCTACACCGCCGACGACGCCGTGCGCACCTGCCGCCTCGCACGTGAACTGCTCGATGGGCACAACCTGGTGAAGCTGGAAGTGCTCGGCGACGAACGCACGCTCTATCCCGACGTGGTGCAGACCCTGGTCGCGGCCGAGAAGCTGGTGGCCGATGGGTTCGACGTCATGGTCTACACCTCCGACGATCCCATCCTCGCCCGCCGCCTGGAAGAGATCGGCTGCGCGGCGATCATGCCGCTGGCGGCACCGATCGGTTCGGGCCTGGGCATTCAGAATCGCTATAACCTGCTCGAGATCGTGGAGAACGCGAAGGTGCCGGTCATCGTCGATGCGGGCGTCGGTACAGCCTCCGACGCCGCCATCGCGATGGAACTCGGTTGCGACGGCGTGCTGATGAACACGGCCATCGCCGGCGCGAAAGATCCCGTGCTGATGGCGCACGCGATGAAACTCGCCGTCGAGGCGGGCCGCGCCGCCTTCCGCGCCGGACGCATTCCGCGCAAGCGTTTCGCTTCTGCGTCGAGCCCCGTCGACGGACTGGTCGGTTGAGCATGGCACACGACGACGACACGCCGGGCGACGCCCCGTTCCACCGCCGCATCCGCAGCTTCGTGCTGCGTGAGGGTCGCATGACCCCGGCGCAGCAGCGCGCGTTCGACGATCACTGGTCACGCTTCGGCCTCGACTACACAGGCCATGAGCGCGACCTCGATGCCACCTTCGGGCGGCACGCGCCGCGCGTGCTGGAAATCGGTTTCGGCAACGGCGAAGCGTTGGCTTGGGCGAGCGAGCACGATCTCGCGCGTGACTACATCGGCGTCGAAGTGCACGGCCCCGGCGTCGGCCGTCTGATGAACGCGCTGGCCGCGCGCGATGCATCCAACGTGCGCCTGTACAAACACGACGCCGTCGAAGTATTGGAAAACGAGATTCCCGCGGGCAGTTTGTCCGAGGTGCGCATCTGGTTTCCCGATCCATGGCACAAGAAGCGCCACAACAAGCGTCGCCTCGTGCAGCCCGCGTTCGTGGCCTTGCTCGCGTCGCGCATGGCACCCGGTGGCTTGCTGCACCTGGCCACCGATTGGGAAGCCTACGCGGAGCACATGCGCGAAACGATGGAAGCCGCCGAGGGTTGGCGCAATCGTGTCGGGCCAGGCGAAACCGCGGAGCGTCCGGCGTGGCGCATCGAGACGCACTTCGAGCGCCGGGGCACGCGACTCGGTCATGGCGTATGGGATTACCTATACGAATGGATAGGCCCGACGACGGACTCTTGACCGGCGTCGCGGCATAACATGGAACTTCGTGCCCACGGAGTTTCCCCATGTCCATTTCCAACCTTGCCGACCTGATCGCCGAAACCCTCGAAGAAGCCGGTATCCGTCGCATCTATGGCGTGGTGGGCGACAGCCTCAATGCCATCACCGATTCGCTGCGCGAGCGCAATCGCATCGACTGGGTGCATGTGCGCAACGAGGAAGCCGGCGCATTCGCCGCCGGCGGTGAATCGCAACTCACGGGGCAACTCGCCGTTTGCGCAGGAAGTTGCGGTCCCGGCAACCTGCACCTGATCAACGGCCTGTTCGACTGCCATCGCTCGCGCACGCCGGTGCTGGCCATCGCCGCGCATATCCCCAGCGCGGAAATCGGTAGCGGTTACTTCCAGGAAACGCATCCGACGGAACTCTTCCGCGAATGCAGCGTGTACTGCGAAATGGTGTCCGATCCGGCGCAGATGCCCTTCGTGCTCGACGCGGCGATCCGCGCGGCGGTCGGGCAACGCGGCGTGGCCGTGGTGGTGATCCCGGGCGACGTGGCCATGCGCGCGTCACCGGTGAAGAAGGTGACGCCAGCGGCGGGGCTGCTTCCACCCGCGCCGAAGGTGATTCCGGCCGAACGCGAACTCGACGCACTGGCGGCCCTGCTCAATGCAGGCAAGCGCGTCACCCTGCTTTGCGGGCGCGGCACGGCCGGTGCGCACGGCGAACTCATCGCACTCGCCGATGCACTGAAATCGCCCATCGTGCACGCGCTGGGCGGCAAGGAATACGTCGAGTACGACAACCCCTTCGACGTGGGCATGACCGGCCTGATCGGATTCAGTTCGGGCTATCACGCGATGGAGGATTGCGACACGCTGCTGATGCTCGGCACCGACTTCCCGTATCGCCAGTTCTATCCGGAGGACGCAAAGATCGCGCAGGTGGACATCCGTCCCGGCAACATCGGCCGTCGCTGCCGCGTGGATCTTGGCGTGGTCGGCGATGTCGGCGAGACCCTGCGCGCACTGCTTCCGCGCATCGAGCCGAAGCGGGTGCGCGGCCATCTCGACCGCTGCCTCGCCCACTACGCGCGTGCCCGCGAAGGTCTGGACGAACTCGCGAGGATCGAGCCCGGCCACGACCTGATCCACCCGCAGCAGGTGTCCCGCCTGGTCAGCGAACTGGCCGAGGACGATGCCGTGTTCACCTGCGACGTGGGCACGCCCACCGTATGGGCCGCGCGCTACCTGCGCATGAACGGCAAGCGCCGCCTGCTCGGCTCCTTCGTGCATGGCTCCATGGCCAACGCCATGCCCCAGGCCATCGGTGCGCAGGCGGCCTATCCGGGCCGCCAGGTCATCTCGCTCTCGGGCGACGGCGGCTTCTCGATGCTGATGGGCGACTTCATCACCCTGGCCCAGGAAAAGCTGCCGGTGAAGGTCATCGTGCTCAATAACGGCACGCTCGGCTTCGTCGAGCTGGAGATGAAGGCGGCGGGCCTGCTCGAAACCGGCGTGGAATTGCGCAACCCGGACTTCGCCGCCATGGCCAACGCGATGGGTATCCATGGCCGTCGCGTGACCTGCGCCAGCGACCTGCCCTCGGCCATCGCCGAAGTGCTCTCGCACGAAGGCCCCGCGCTGCTGGACGTGGTGAGCAACCGCCTGGAGCTGTCCATGCCGCCGAAGATCACCGCGGAGCAGGCGAAGGGCTTCAGCCTCTATGCGCTGAAGGCGGTGATGAGTGGCCGTGGCGACACGATCGTCGACCTGGCGCTGAGCAACCTCAGCCGATGAGCGGATAGGAACCACCGAGGGTCCGGTGCCGCCAGCTTCAGCCGGGAGCCACCCCCAGCGCGTATACTCCTGCGGCAATATCCACAGCCTGGCAAGACCATGCCACCGCACGCCTCAACCGACCGGATCCGGACAGCCGGCTAGTGGCACTGACCCTCACTCCCGAAATGATCCTCGTGCTGGGCCTGGTGGGCTTCACCATGCTCATGCTCGTTCTGGAGTGGATCCGGGCCGACATGGTCGCCCTGCTGGTGGTGGTCACGATCGGCCTCACCGGGCTGATCCCCGGCGACCAGGTGTTCAACGGCTTCGCCGGCAACGCGGTCATCGCCATCATCGCGATCATGATCATGGGCGCGGGCCTGGACCGCGCCGGCGTGCTCAACCTCACCGCCGCCTTCGTCATGCGCATGGCCCGTGGCGTGGAATCGCGCCTGGGCGTGGTGATCAACAGCGTCACCAGCCTGTTCAGCGCGGTCATTCCCAGCCAGGCGCTGGCCGCGCTGATGATCCCGGTCACCAGCCGCCTGTCCGCCCGCACGGGCGTGCCGATGTCGCGCCTGCTGCTGCCGATGGCGTTCTGCATCCTCACCGCCACCAACACCACGCTGATCGCCAACTCGCCGCTGATCGTCCTCAACGACCTGATCGCCAGCGCCAACAGCAACCTGCCGCCGGGCGCGCATACCATCCCGAAGTTCGGTCTTTTCAGCGTCACGCCCGTGGGCCTCGTGCTGGCCGTGACCGGCGTGCTGTTCTTCTACTTCTTCACCCGCAAGCTGCTTCCGGAACGCGAGGACGAGCGCCTCAAGGTCACCCCCGGCCGTACCGAGAGTTACTTCGCCGACACCTACGGCATCGCCGGCGAGACCGCCGAGCTGACCGTCACCGCCGAGAGCCCGCTGGTGGGCATGAGCATCGGCGAGGTGGAACAACTGCATGGCGCCCCGCTGATCCTCGCGATCAAGAACGGCAACGAGAGCCGCGTGGCGCCGCCCTCAGACCAGATGATCTGGGTGGGCACGGTGCTCGGCGTGCTGGCGCCGCGCGATGCGATCAACGCCTTCGCCAACAACCAGCTCTGCCGCGTGTCCATGCGCATGCGCCAGCTGGGCGACCAGTTCAACACCACCCGCGCCGGTATTTCCGAAGCCGTGGTACCGCCGAGTTCGCGCTTCATCAAGCAGACGGTGGGCGACCTGCGGCTGCGCAAGCGCTTCGGCATCTCGGTGCTGGCGGTGAACCGCGGCGACGAGGTCTACCGCGAGGACGTGCGTGCCGTGACCCTGCGCGCGGGCGACACCCTCGTGCTGCACAGCAAGTGGCGCGACCTGATGCTGGCCGAGGAAGACCGCGACATCGTCGTGGTTACCGACATCCCGAAGGAAGAGCAGCGCCCCGGCAAGATCTGGCAGGCGGTGGGCTTCTTCGTGCTGGCCAAGTGCCTGGCCCTGTTCACCCAACTCGATCTCTCGGTGGCGATGATGACCGGCGCGGTGGGCATGTTGCTCACCGGCGTGCTCAACATGGACGAGGCCTATAAGGCGATCAACTGGAAGACGATCTTCGTCACCGCCTGCCTCATCCCGCTGGGCTGGTCGATGGATTCCACGGGCACCGCCTCGTGGATCGCCCAGGAGGTGCTGGCCATCCTCGGCCACGCGCCGCAGTGGACGCTGCAACTCTCCATCGCCGTGCTGACCCTGATGTTCTCGCAGGTGATGTCGAACGTGGGCGCCACGGTGATGATGGTCCCCATCGCGATCAGCGTGGCGGTGAGTACGGGCGGCAATCCGTCGGCATACGCGCTGATCGTGGCGGTATCGTCGTCGAACACGTTCCTGCTGCCGTCCGGCCATCCCGCCTTGATGATGGTCGCCGGCCCCGGTGGCTACCGCTCGAAGGATTTCCTGCGCGTGGGCCTGCCGCTGACGATCCTGATCCTCACGCTGACGCTCGTTACGATCAATCTGATGTATCGCTGACGCCGGCCTCAGGCCAGCCGCACGGCGCCATCCACCACGGCGAGCGGTACCGAGCGTAGCCGGTCGCCCCGGCAAGGGCCGGCCGTACAGTCGCCACTCTCGGCCGTGAACGTGGCCCCGTGTGCCGCGCAGATGATCTGGCCGGCGCGAACGAGGAACTTGCCCGGGGCGTAATCCAGGCGTCGTCCGGCATGCGGGCACACATTGAAGTAGGCGCGGGCCTCGTCGCCGTGCCGGTAGACCAGCAGGGACTCCACCTCGCCGTCGACCAGGGTCTCGATTTCGACGGCGCTGCCGTCAGGAATGTCCGCCAGCAGGCAGAGAGGAGCGGTGTCGGCGGTAGTGGTCATGGCACTTGTCTATGAGGATCGATTGCCCCAAGGTAAAGAGGCTCGCACGCATGTCATTGTGCCATACGGATTTTTAACCAATGCGCTTCATCTTCCCACCCATCCGCCGTTCGCGTAATCCCCTTGTCCGCGCCCTGTCGCTGGTGCTGGGCCTCGCCGTGGTGGGGGTGCTGCTCGTCTTCGGCGTGGTCGTGCTCGGCGTGCTGATGGCCGGCGGCCTGGTGTTCCTCGCCGTGCGCCAGTGGAAGCTCGCCCACGGCCGCGTGGCCGGCGCGGCACGGCCCGCCGCCCAGAAAGACCCGAACGTGCTGGAAGGCGAATTCGTGGTGATCCGGCAGAACACGCCCATCCACCACTGATCGGGTCCGCAAGAAGCGGATGGTGACGGGGCCCCGCCCCGCCTACGCTGGTCTCCCATGAAGGAGGCCACCATGAACTCTCAGGCTTACGCCATGCGTCCCGCCGCCGACGATGCACTCGAACGCGTCCGCGCCGCCCTGGAACAGGCCGACGGCGCCACCGATCTCGCCAGCCTCGCCACCATCGCGGGGCTGAGTCCCACCCATTTGCAACGCGCCTTCCGGCGCCGCTACGGCGTCAGTCCCGCCGAATACGCCCGCGCCCGCCGGTTCCATCAGCTGCGCGAGGTGCTACGCGATGGCGCGGCGGTGACCGACGCCGTTTACGAAGCCGGCTTCGGCTCCGGTAGCCGGGTCTACGAAGAAAGCGACCGCCGCCTCGGCATGACTCCCGCCAGCTATCGGGCCGGGGGCGCCGGCGCCTCGATTCGCTACACCACCACGCAGACGCCGCTCGGCATGCTGCTGGTCGCCACCACCGCCAAGGGCATCTGCTCGGTGACGCTGGGCCAGGACGATCGCGAACTCGAGACTCGCCTGGCGGAGGAATTTCCGCTCGCCGAGCGGGAACGGGTCGACGAGGGTCGCGAGGAATGGCTAGACGCGGTCATCGCCCGCGTGGCCCACGACCTCGGCTGGAGCGATCGCGACGCGCCTACCCTGCCACCGCTGGACGTCGCCGCCACCGCCTTCCAGTGGCGCGTATGGGATGCGCTCACGCGCATTCCCCGTGGCGAGACCCTGAGTTATGGCGAACTGGCCGCCGCGCTGGGCGTACCCAAGGCGGCGCGCGCCATCGGCCGCGCCTGTGGCAGCAACAAGCTGGCCCTGCTCGTCCCCTGCCATCGCATCATCCGCGAGGACGGCAGCCTCGGCGGGTGGCGCTGGGGCATGGACATCAAGCAACAACTGCTGGCCACCGAGCGTGCCATGAAAGCCACTCAAGGCTGACCGTCGAACCTTTCGCTACCGTCCATCCGGTAGCGGCGATATCTTGCGGGATTGCGCCGCACGACGCGGTGCGCGCCCGCCCCTGGATTCCCCCGCATGTCAGACGCCGCCTGTAGTACCAGCCAAGCTCCCGCCACCGCCCTCAGCGATCCGCGCTGGATGGTGCCGCTGTCGCTGTTCGCGCTCTACGTGATCTGGGGCTCGACCTATCTCGCCATCCGCTATGCCCTGGTGAGCTACCCGCCGTTCCTGCTGGCCGCCATCCGTTTCGCCGTGGCGGGGGTGCTGCTCTTCGGCGTGCTGCGCCTGCGCGGGGCCGCGCTGCCCACCCCACGCCAGTGGAAGAACGCCGCCATCGTCGGCACCCTGCTGCTCGCCGGCGGCAATGGCCTGGTCTGCTTCGCCGAGCAAACCGTAAGCTCCGGCATCGCCGCGGTGGCGGTGGCGAGCATGCCGCTGTTCGCCGCCCTGTTCGGCGGCATCTATCGCGAATGGCCCACGCGCGGTGAAACCGCCGGCCTGCTGCTCGGCTTCGTCGGCGTGATCGTGCTGAACCTGGGCGCAGGCCTTTCCGGCTCGCCTCTCGGCGCCATCGCGCTGATCTGCGCGGCCATGGCGTGGGCGTTCGGTTCCGTGTGGTCGAAGCGCCAGGACATGCCGAAGGGGCCGATGAACACCGCCGCGCAGATGCTGTGCGCCAGCGTCTCGTTGACGATCATCGCGGTGCTGCATGGCGAACGCTTTCCGGCGCACCCGGAAACCGGTGCCACCGCGGCGCTGGCCTACCTCGTGGTCTTCGGTTCGATCATCGCCTTCAGTGCCTACCTTTATGTGCTGAAGACCGTCCGCCCCGCCCTCGCCACGAGCTACGCGTACGTGAATCCACCGGTCGCCGTGTTGTTCGGCGTGGCGCTGGCCGGGGAACACGTGGGTCCGTTCGATCTCGCAGGCATGGCGATCATCCTGGTCGGCGTGGGCATCATCACGATGATGCGCGTGCGCAAGGCCTGATCGCAGATACGCGTGCGGGAATGTGACGCAGGTCGCAAGACGGCCTGGCGTGGCGGTTTTTCAGAATCCTTCGATGTCCATGCGAGATACGACTCCCTAGGCTGCCCTCCTCGTTCGTGGGAGAGATTCGATGGCTGGAGCCGGATCGGCGCGCTTCGCCTGCTCGCGCAGGCTTCGATGGTGGATGGCACGCATGACGACGGTATTCGGCATCGGCATCGCCGCGCTGGCGGCGTGCCAACCCTTCCGGGAAGGCACGCCCGGCGACGCTACAACTCCCGTAACGCCGTCGTCACCGGCACCCGCGCCGCACGCAGTGCTGGGAACAGTCCACCGATGAACCCGATGGCCAGGGCCCACTTGATGCCCGTCCACAGGAGTTCGCCACTGACGTGGAAGCGGAAGACCACCTGGCTGAAGTTCGCACCCAGTGTGGACGCGGTGTAGCCGTTGAAGATGATCCACACGATACCCGCACCGACGATGCCGCCAAGCAGGGCCAGCAGCATCGTCTCCAGCATCACGGATACCACCACGGGCACGCCGCGGAAGCCGATGGCCCGAAGCGTGGCGATCTCGCGGGCGCGCGCCTGGATGGCGGCGAACATCGTGTTCAGTGCGCCAAACACCGCGCCGATCGCCATGATGATGCCCACGGTGATGCCGACCGCGCGCAGCACCTTGGTCAGCCCTTCGGACTGCTTGCCGAAGTATTCGCGGGTCGTCGAGACGTCCACTTTCAGGCGCGGGTCCGCCACCAGCGAGGCCTTGAACGCGTCGAACGCCTTGGGCGAGTCGAGTAACACCGTCACCGATTGCACGCTGCTGCCGCGACGGTAGGCCGAAGCGACGCTCTGCGTGTCACCCCACAGCTCCGACTCGAGGGCATCCTTCGATTCGAAGGCGCCGACGACGGTCCACGTCTGCCCGGCAAGCCGGATGGACTTGCCCACGTCGAGTCCTTCGAACTGCGCCTTGGCGCCCTTGCCGACGATCAGCTCGCGCAGCCCCGGCTGGAACTTGCGGCCCTCGACGATCTTCACCTGGTCACGCAAGCTCCAGACGTCCTCGCTCACGCCGCGGATGGGCACGTTCGAATCGCTGGTGGGATCGCCCTTGCGTGGCAGGTTCGCCACGACCACCAGTTCGCCGGAAGCGATCGGCCTGCCCTTCGCATCCTTCTTCACGCCCGGCGCCTGGATCACCACGTTCGCGCTGTCGCGATCGAGGATCGAATTGAGTTCCGCCTGTGAACCGCCACGAAGGACGATGGCGGTGTGTTCGTTGCCCGTGGAGCGCAGCGTTTCGGCGAAGCCTTCGCTCATGGCCAGCATCGCCACCAGCACGCCGACGACGCCGGCGATGCCCACGACGACGACCGATGACGAACCCAGCCGTTGGGTGACCGTCGCCAGGCCCACCTTGGTCACCTCCCAGGTCTGCCGGCCGCGGCGGGTCAGCGCCATCCACAGGGCGAGCACCACCGCCAGCGCCACCACGCCCGGCCAGGGCAAGGCGATCCATACGGCGAGAAAGGCCGCGATCACCAGCAAGGTGAGGACGCCGGTTCCGAACTTCTTTGCGGATTTCATCGTGTGTTCCCTCAGCGCCCGGCGAGCGCATCGACAATGTTGAGACGCATGGCGCGGATGGCCGGCAGCAGGCCGACGAGCGCGCCGATGGCCAGCATCAGGACGATCCCGAGTACCCAGGTCTGCGTGCCGATCGGCGGCAGGTTGAGCATGCCCCCGCTGCCCTTCGCCACGATCGGCACGAGCACCCCGGCCAGCGCGAGCCCCAAGACACCGCCGAGCACGAGCAGCAACACACCCTCGGCCAGCACCATGCAGAGCACGCTGCGACTGGAGAATCCGATCGTCTTCAGCACCGCGAGTTCGTTGGTCCGTTCGCGGACCGCCTGCGCCATGGTGTTGCCGGTGAGCAGGATCAGGGTGAAGAACACCGCGCCCATGATCGCCGAGACGATCAGGCCGATGTCGCCCAGCTGCTTGGCGAACGATGCGTTGAACGCCTGCTCCGTCTGCGTCTTGGTTTCATGGTCCGAGTTGGCCGACAGGGCATCGATGGCCTTGGCCACGCGATCCGCCTGGTCGGCCGAGGTCAGCTTCACCACGTACCAGCCCACGGTGGTACCGACGTTCTGGAAAGCGTTCGCGTCCTCGAAATACTTGTGATGGAAGAAGAACTGCTGGTCGGTGCCGTTGGCCGCGCCCTTGGCCGGCGTGTAGATGCCGACGATGTCGAATGGCCAGGTCTTGTCGCCATTGCGCTGCGGGAAGATCGTGGACTGCAGCGGGACCTTGTCACCGACCTTCCAGCCGAACCGCTTCGCCAGCGCCTCGCCCACGATCGCGCCGGTGCGTGTCGACTCGTACACCTTGCGCTGCTCCGGCGGGAGCACGATCTCCTGGTAGATATCGAGGTAATTGTCGCTCACCGCGAAACTGAGCACGAAGTTCTTCGGGTCCTGGTAGATACCGCCGAACCAGTTGGCATGCCCCACCGACTTCACCCCGGGGACGGCCTGCATGCGCGTGGCGAGGCTGGCCGGGAGCGACTGGATGATGGAATAGCGCGAGGTGGTGATGAGGCGGTCGACGCCGATCACGCTGCCACCCGAGGAAAAGGCCGCACGCGTCGCGTCGAGCATGCCGAACAGCAGGAACGCGGCGAGGATCGAGATCAGCGTGAAGAACGTGCGGGCCTTGCGCCGGAACAGCGCCGCCCAGATGAGGTGCAGGTATTTCATGCCGGCATCCTCCGCGTCAGGCCAAGGACTGTTCGACGAGGGTGCCCTTGTCGAGGTGCAGGGTGTGGTTGGCGTATTCGGCGGCCTTGGGATCGTGGGTCACCATCACGATGGTCTTGCCGTGCTCGCGGTTGAGCTCGCGCAGCAAGCCCAGGATCTCCTCGGCGGACTGACGGTCCAGGTCACCGGTCGGCTC
>Ga0182006_1000738_pt1 | contig 22492 bp, 12 predicted proteins | sample Sormic07211104_1_FD_123022 | JGI IMG/M metagenome (GOLD analysis project Ga0182006, IMG submission 123022) | Rhizosphere microbial communities from Sorghum bicolor, Mead, Nebraska, USA - 072115-104_1 MetaG | ecosystem: Host-associated > Plants > Roots > Rhizosphere | place: USA: Nebraska...
GCTGTATTCTTTTTGTATTCATCATCTGAAAACGGTAATCTTCTGATTTGGATATCTGTATCAATAAGACCACCGCTTGCGTTGTTAACTACAGGGAATATCTTGGGATAACCAGTACGTCTGAATTCTGACCAGGCTTCCTGGCCATCTGGAAAAATAGCAATCCATTTTTGAGTAATGATTTTCTCTAGTTTTATTTGCTTAGAAGCAGATTCATCCCATTTAACGGTTGTTTTACTTAATAATGGAGAACCTGCGGTCACATTATTAGCTGTTTTGTTTAATGGATCAGAGTAAGTCGCCTGCGTACCCGTATCATTTGAAATATAGGCTTCAACACCATTTGCACCATATTGTGCAAACGATAAACGGATGCCCTGCTCATAGAATGATTGTGCTGTACCTCCCATATTCCAACCTCTCAGGGCACCTTCTGCACGTAGAAATGAAACTTCAGCAGCACACATATATTGTACGGGACTGGATTCAGTTAAATTAACTGATGATAATTTTGTTTCATAACCCAAGCCTTTTGTTGGTGCCCCAGCTCTGACACCTTTATAATCACCAGCTATATCTGCTGGAGACTGAAAATATTTTGTTAAACGGTCATCATTATATCCCTTTAATATAGACTCTATTGAGGCATTCATACGGGAATTTTTGTAGGAAATATCAGCAATATATAATCCATTAGATGTTGTAATACCTTTTCCGCCGATAACTAAGGCATTGTCTGCCTGCGTAGTTAAGAAAGCTTCTTTACCATCAATTCTCAAGGCTGCAGCCTCTTCTGCCTTTGTTTTAGCGAGAGAAGGGTCTATATAAGCGATGCGAATAGCTAATCTTAATTTTAAAGAGTTTGCAAACTTGATCCACTGTTTATAATCGCCATTGTATACCAAATCGAATTTGCTCAAAGCCTTGTCATTTGGTACTTTCACAACATAATCACTTAATAATTTAATAGCATTATCTAAATCCTGAAAAAATGAGTTATATACGGTTTTCTGATCATCATATGGTGTGGTTAACGCATTTGTACCGAATTTGCTATAAGGGATAGGGCCATAGATATCGGTAACCCTGTGCATACCCTCTACTTTTAGAATATCTCCAACTGCACCAACTTGTGGAGCTGCAAACTGCTTCAGTTTTTTCCAGTTCCCCATAATCCCACTGTAGCCTACTTTAAAAGGCCAAAGGTTCCAGCCTACATTTAAATTGTAATTTGCATTAAATTGGCCATCGAAACCAACCGGGCAAAAATATCCGGAAAATGCGTCTGCATTTAAATTCTGTTGGATCTGATAAATATAATTCTGGTCAAGAAGATTATAAAAAACATTAACCTGCATAGTCGGTATAAATGTACCTGCACCTGTATTGTCTTTTAATAAATCAGCATCAGATAATGCATTTGGATTGGTATTGTACAGATCATAATCTTTTCTACAAGCGCTAAATAACGCTACAAGCATCATTGCAAAAATTGCACTACGCTTCGTGAGTTTATTTAAATATTTCATATCTCTTAATATTATAAAGTAACTTTTAAGCTAAAACCTATACTGCGGAGGCTGGGCGAAGAAAAGTTTTCAAAGCCCTGGAATCCATTTCCAGTTAAGGTGATCACTTCAGGATCAAATGGAGCTTTATTATAAATCATCCATAGGTTTCTTCCAATTACTGACAATTGAATGTTTTGAATTTTATTATTGAAGACCTTTGCTGGTATGCTGTAACCAAATGCTAATTCACGTAGCCGGATATTGGTTGCGCTGTAAACATACGTCGGTGACAATTGGCTTGAAATAGTTTGATAATAATCTTTTGTAATATCATTATTGTTATACTTCATGCCACCGTTGTCACGGCTTTGAGCTGTTCTTTGTGACATGCCATAATTATCCAGTTTCATTTCTGTATTAGACATTACGTTACCGCCAAAACGTCCATCCAACAAGAAGCTCAGGTTAAAGTTTTTATAATGCAGGTTATTCCCGAAACTCAGCAGATATTTAGGATTAACATTTCCAACGAATATTAAATTGGTTTTAGAGAATACAGGCAAGCCTTTACTGTCCAGGGCCAGACTTCCGTTCGCATTGCGCTCATAATCATACAAACCAATATCTCCGTAAGAGCCACCTTCACGTATATATGAACTGCCTCCCAATGGGAAATTTCCAACCTGGGCCGGTAATCCGGTAGATGGATCAATATAATTTAATACCGAGATAATTTTGTTACGGTTAAAAGAGAAATTAATAGTTGGTGTCCACTTTACATCGCCAAAATCACCATTGTAACTTAAAGAGGATTCCAATCCCTGGTTTCTAACTTGTCCACCGTTGAAATCGTAAAATGCAACTCCTGTTGAATTTGCCGGATTTAACCGGAAAAATTGATTAAATGTATTTGTTCTATAATAAGTAGCCATGAAGCTCAACTTATTCTGTATAAATTTCAAATCCATACCGACCTCAAAAGATTTTGTTTTTTCCGGTTTCAGGTCTGCGCCTAATGAAGAACCTTTACTCAAACTTATACCGCTGTTTGAGATTGGATAAGTTGCAGCAGCAGCAGCATAGGCATATTGATCGGGAATGGCATTACCCACCTGGGCATAAGACACCCTTAATTTTGCAAAAGAGATTGCTTCTGGTAATTTAACCATTTCACTAACTACAGCGCTCAAACCAACAGATGGATAAAAAAATGGTTTTGGCAAAGTTGAATTCCAATCCCTCCGGCCTGTTACATCTAAAAACAAATAATTGTGATACCCTAAAGTTCCAGTGAAAAATACAGCTTTATTCTGATTTCTGTAATCTGGGTTAGCTACATATCCGTATGGCACCGGATTAATGGAGAGTTGTGCCGGGTTGATATTATATAAACTGAAGAAATTAGGTATTTTGTAAGTATCTAATGGTCCGCCTATACTGGTTGTTCTAATTTTGTTGTTTAAAATACTCGTACCAGCTGTGGCATTTAGACTAAATTGATCAAAGGTCTTATTGAAATTTAACAACAAATCTGCATAAGTCTGGCTGTTAAGGTTGTTTCGTTCCGTATAAGCACCATTCAAACTGTTTTTTGCCAAGATAGGGATGGTAGTGGCGTAAATTTTATCTGTACCAAAATCTGTTGTTCTATCTATTTTCATTCTGCCTTGTAAATTCAGATAGCTTGTAAAATTATACTTGGCAGTAACTGATCCTAAAATCCTGTTTCTTTGTGTTGCAAAGACATCCCTGTTTGCCGTCCAGTATGGATTTTGTAAAGCAAGATCATTTACAAAATAAGTAGATGGCCAGTTTTGTATATTGATATTTCTTGTTGGGTCAAATGTTTCGTAAGCTTTATATTGATTAAAATCGGCTGAAGCGCCTGGAAACAGGTATACGGCGGTCAGAGGATTAAAGTATATACCTTGTCCCGGCATATTCTGCAAGTTCTGGGATGTATATTCCACATTGGCGTCCAGTTTTAATTTATCATCAAAAAAAGAAGTTGTATTCCTGTAGGCAAAATTGTACCTGTCTAGTTTGTTATTTGGTATTATCCCTTGTGCATTCGTTGCCGCGGCAGAGAAATAACTTTGGTTTTTTTCTGTACCACCAGAAATGGAAATGGAATTTGTAAATGTTTTGCCTGTATTAAAGAAATCTTTAGGATTGTAGCTTCCCGGAGTAGAGGCTTTTGTTCCCCAACCACTAAAATCGCCCGTGTTCATCGCCCCATAAGTATTTTGAACTTTTGGCAGAATGAATGGTTTATCAAATGTTGCACTGGAATTAAAGTTAATGGATGGTCGACCGATCTTACCTTTTTTTGTAGTAATTAAAATTACACCATTGGATGCTTGTCCACCATATAAAGCAGCAGCGGAAGCTCCGCTCAATACACTGATCTCTTCAATGTCGTCCGGATTGAGGTTTGCAATACCATCTCCTGAATCGGAGAGTTGGAAGCCATCAGATAGCGCAGACCCGGACAAGCTTGGGAGGGGCACACCATCAACTACATACAGGGCATTATTATTTCCTGCAATTGATTTGCTTCCACGAAGAACTGCTTTTGTTGATCCCCCTGGTGCTGATGAATGCGTTAAGGTTAAGCCTGCAACCTTACCTGTTAAACTATTCACAAAACTTGGATCTTTGACATCATTTACTGTATTGCTGCCCAGAGTCTGAACGTTATAAGTCAAGGATTTTGTCGCTTTTTTAATACCCAATGCTGTCACTACGACCTCATTCAATACATTATTATCGTTCTCTAAAGTAAGATTAATCGTTTTAGTAGCGCCAACTATTACTTCCTGGCTTTTGTATCCAAGATAACTGAATACCAGCACATCGCCTGGTTTTGCCGCCAGGGTAAACTGTCCGTTTGCATCGGTTTGCGTACCGGTTTTGGTGCCTTTGACAATTACCGTAACACCAATAAGGGTGGTCCCGGTATTGTCCTTTACTGTTCCGTGAACTGCATCCTGCTTAAATTCCTGAACAGGATTTGCTGCGATTCTGGCAGACCGGTGCATGAAGGTCTTCACTGATGCCTCCGTATCTGTACCTGCAAAGGTACTTGCGGTAGCACAGAGCAGCAAAAAAGTACATTGTAATGTTTTTTTCATACTCGTAAGTTTATATTTGTTGATTAGTGACCAGAGGAATTACTTAAAATCCTGCCGGTATAAAAGGATGAATCCCTTTTGGACAGAAATTGCCTACAACAAATTTTATTTTTTTTTATCTGTGCCGGTTTTATTTTTCAGAGATCTGATTTATAGATACTTGCTGTTTCAAACTAATCCTGGATAAATTCAAAATTTAATTCTTAATTTGCATCACTATAACCAGTTGATTTGAAACCCGATTTAACAGAGCTTTGGAAAAGATTTTGTTCAGATGACGATACAAAAGCATTTGAAAGCCTCTATTATGCCTTGTTTAACAAGCTGATCAAATTTTGTATCCATTATACTTCTCACCGGCAGGCAGCTGAAGAAATTGTTTCGGAAATCTTTGTAAAATGCTGGAACAACAGAAAAAAACTAATGGATATAGAATTTCCTGAAACCTATCTGTTTGTTGCTGTAAAAAACCAGTCGCTTAAATACAATAAAAAATACTCCAGCATACATTTGGTAGAAATAGAGGATTCTGGCAATATCCTCCTGGTCGACACCGCTGACCCGCAGGAGATCATAGAAAGGAAGGAGATGCACCATCGGCTGGACCAGGCTATTGAAACCCTGCCTATGCAGGCCAAAATGGTGTTCAGACTGATTAAGGAAAATGGATTGCGGTATAAAGAAGTGGCAGAGATCTTGGAAATATCACCAAGAACAGTACAAACGCAGCTTTTTAGAGCTATAGCCAAATTGAGGCTCGTTTTACAATCCTATAAACAGTCTCTCTTAAAAGACGATCCTGGAAATAAAATTTTAAGTATTGCGCTCGCTGTTTATCTAATTAATTATTTTTTTTGATGCTGTAGGCATTTTTTACCAGAAAAGGTATCTAACTAATTGTATACCCAACACCAATGACAGAAGAGCGATTCACGGAATTATTAGGGAAAAGATTGTCGGGAGAGATCAATGCTGAAGAATTAGCAGAATTCAGCCAGCTTATCTCTTCAAACGAAGCCTATAGAAAGGAATATGAATCCCTTGTGATGTATTGGCAGCAGGATGAAAAGCCCTATGACCGCATTGCCGATATTTTTGAGGAGATCAAAAGCAGGACAGATATTCCGGAAAGGGAGGCAGAGGCATCCATACAGGTAAGGAGAATGAAAAGCCGGTTTTCTCTGGTACGAAAAATAGCCGCTGTATTATTTATTCTTATTGTTTCTGCCGGAACTTATAAAGTTTTCTCCGGCAAATTTTCTGATAAGGCTGAAACAGAATGGAAACAGCTTGAAACGCCCAGCCGACAGCTTTCCAGCCTGCACCTTCCGGACGGCACAAAGATAACGCTTAACTCCGAATCAGTTTTAAAATATCCCGTTGCATTTAAAGGAAATAGCAGAGAAGTATATTTAACTGGTGAGGCCTATTTTGAGGTAACCAGCGACCATAAGCATCCATTTATCGTTCATACTGATAAAATGAATATCCGCGTGCTGGGCACGGCATTTAATGTGAAGTCCTATATGAATGACCGTACAGAAGAAGCAACCCTGCTCAGGGGAAGTATCCAGGTTACTTTTCCAGACAATCCAAATGAAAAGGTATTGTTAAAGCCAGCAGATAAAATTGTACTTAAAGATTCTAATTATCATTTAGAGAAGCAGAGTTATTATAACCAGCAGGATAGCAGTATTATGGAAATACTCTGGATGACAAACAAACTTGCTTTCAAAAATGAAACCTTTGAGACCATTGCAAATCAACTCTCCAGGAAGTACGGGGTTAAAATTGTTTTTACCAATAATAGTCTCCGGGACCTCAAATTTACAGGTGAGTTTGAAAAAGAAACCTTAAACCAGGCCCTGTTCTCCCTGCAGCTTGTTACACCTTTTCGTTATAGGGTAAAAGGCAACAATGTCTACCTTTATTAGGTTTACATCTAGGGAAATTCATTTGTATTGCTGAACTTTACCTATACCAAATTCACAATCTGTCCAATGAGGCTAACAACAGTATTGATCATCATTCTGCTGCTTTTTACAAATGCCCATGCCCAGACAAAAGTGAACCTGAATCTTCATACCAATAATTTTGAAAGGGTAATCAATGCGATCAAAAAGCAAACGACTTACCATTTTGTTTATAATCAGGGGCGTTTACCTAAAAAGGATATGAACATTCAAGTCAGAGACAAAGAAGTTTTACCCCTGCTGGAAGAGCTGCTGAAAAATACGGGATATACCTGTACCTTACTTCCCAATGCGCTGATTGTGATCAGTGTGGCGCATGAAGAAGTGGCGAAAAGTACCATTACAGGCCTCGTTCGTGATCAAAAAGGTAAACCTGTTCAGAATGCATCTATCAGGATCAATCCTACCGGCTATGGAACATCTTCAGATGACAAAGGTCGGTTCAGCATGAACCTGAATTTGAATGAAACCCTGACGATCTCCCATATTGGGTATCAGACCCAAAGTATATCGCTCGCTGAACATCAGACAGCGCTTGTGCAGGTTGTTTTAAAAACAGATTCTAATCAACTGCATGAAGTTGTTGTGACGGCATTAAATATTCCGAAAGAAGAAAAACGGATAGGTTATTCGGTAACGACTATAAAGGGTGAGGAGTTTACCCGGGCCAGAGAAAGCAATTTTGTGCTTTCGCTTGAAGGTAAAGTTGCTGGCCTGAATGTCAGCAGCGTAAATGGAGGGCCTGGATCTTCCTCCCGTTTATTATTGAGAGGCGCGGCAAGTATGAGCGCAGGATCTCCCTTGTATGTTTTAAATGGGATTCCTATCGACAACACGCAAAGAGGAAGTGCGACAGAATACGGGGGAGCAGATTATGGAGACGGGATTAGTAACCTAAACCCAGATGATATTCAATCTGTTACCGTTTTGAAAGGCTCTGCCGCTTCGGCACTCTATGGAGCCAGAGCAGCAAACGGGGTAATTCTGGTAACCACTAAAACAGGAAGTATAAACACAAGCCCGGAATTGGAGTACAATATGAACCTTTCTTTTGACCGGGCTATTAATAATACAGATTACCAATATGTGTATGGTCAGGGCGCACAGAATAGAAGACCTGCAGATATTGGAAGTGCCATCGCTTCAGGTCTATTGAGTTGGGGAGAGCAAATGGATGGAAAACCCGTTATTCAGTTTAACGGACTGCTCAATCCATATTCTCCTGTAAAAGATAATATAGCCCGGTTTTACCGGACCGCACCGGCCTGGGTAAATACGGTTTCTGCCTCTGGCGGAACAGCAAAAGCGACCTTTAGGATTTCTGCATCTAATCTTGATCAAAGTTCAGTTATTAAAAACAGCAACCTGAACAGAAAAACCTTTAACCTGAATGCGGCCTATACCATCAACCCCAGATTAAACATCAGTTTTAGCGGAAATTATATCTACGAAATGGGCAAGAACAGGTCTTACCTGAGTGATGGCCCCCTTAACCCAAATTATGGAATTCAGTTCCTCGCTACCAGTGCAAAGCAGTCAAATCTTGCACCAGGCTACAACCTGATGACAGGAGTGGAGACAGGCTGGAATAATGATGAGTATAAAACCAATCCATACTTCGTCATCAATAAACAGGTAGATGATACCAAAAGAAACCGTTTTATTTCTGCAACAACAGCGAAATACAATTTCTCAGATCATGTCTATGCTCAGGGAAGATTTGGATATGATGTGAGCAATGATCATTTGCTGAATGTACTCCCAACTGGCACCGCTTTTACGATTAACCAACAAGGAGCACTTAACGCTTTAAATGAGGTACAAACCTCCGAACTGAATGCGGATGTTTTGGTAGTTGCAAAAAAAGACCTCAACGAGTACTGGGGCCTGGATGTTTCAGCAGGGGCCAATTTCAGAAAACGCAGGGCAGAAACACTGGGTTACGTAGGGTCGCAGTTTGTAACGCCCTATTTATATATCCCTTCTAACCTGCAAAGCATAAATTCGACTTATACTGTCCTTGAACTGGCCACTGAATCGGCGTATTATACTATGGATCTTTCTTATCGAAAATATCTGAATTTCTCTGCTACAGGACGATATGATATCTATTCAACCCTGCCGTCCAGTAACAGAGGAATATTTGTTCCGGGCTTTTCCGGAAGTTTCGTGTTTTCAGAATTGCTGCACCTGCCAGGCATGAACTATGGAAAACTAAGAATGAGTTTTGCCAAAACAAGTGGCGAACCTGCACTGCCTTATGCAACCGAGACTTATTATTCTTCTAATACTTCTGTAAATGGAATACCATTGGGTAATTTTTCCAGGATACTGCCGAATTATAATCTTAAACCTTTTGTATTGAATGAATATGAAACAGGTATGAACCTGATCTTTTTTAACAGCCGCCTGGGTTTGGACCTGACCTATTTTCACCGGATCACCAATAATGAGATCACCAATGTTGAGCAGTCTGTGACTACAGGTTTCAATTCTTCCTATGTAAACCTTGGAAGAACCAGGAATACGGGGATCGAAATTATGTTGTATGGTGTGCCAGTAAAAGGCAATGCATTCAAGTGGGATGTTTCATTTAATATGAGCCATGTTGATAATAAATTAATCTCTATTGACGGTTCCAGTAATTATATTCTGACAGGGAAATACAGACCTTTAAATGCCAATACTGCACTGGTTGTCGGGCAGTCTATTACACAGATCATGGCATACGATTATAAAAGGGATCAGCATGGAAATATCCTTATTGACAACACAGGGATTCCCATGCGAGGGGAATTTAAGCCTATGGGCGGAACGTTGCCTAGTTATTACGGAGGGCTGAGTAATACTTTCTCTTATAAGAATTTCAGGCTTTCCGGGCTGATTGATTTTAAATTTGGCAACAAAGTGCTTTCTGCCAGTGAAAATTATTCCTATGTATATGGATTGAATAAAGCAACCCTGGCGGGTAGGGAAGCGGGGATTGTTGCCAGAGGTGTATTAGCCGATGGCTCTATCAATACGGTAAATGTACCCGCCTACACCTATTATCCGCAACTGGCCAGTAACATATCGGCTCTGTCTGTACTCAACGGAAGTTTTATCAAATTCAGGCAGCTTACTTTCGGATACACCTTTGTGCCGCGTTTTACCAAAGCATTTAAAGCGGTCTCTATAGATCTGGTTGGACGTAATTTATTGACATTTTTAAAGTATACACATAATATTGATCCTGAATCGCAATTTGCTTCAAGCCTAGCTTATGCGGGTATAGAGGGCGCTTCTTTACCCGCAGTCCGGACTTTTGGGATTAATATGAATTTTAAACTTAGATAGATGAGAAGGCTAAAATTATATTCACTGGTGCTGTTTGGATGTTTGTTCCTGGCTGCCTGTACAAAAAGCCAGCTGGATCAGATCAATACAGATCCTACCAAATCTTCAGGTAATAACTATGATCCTAATTACCTGCTATCTACTGCACAATTTAATTATGCCAATATCGGCTACTATCAGCTACTTTATGAAAGCACCATGATGCAGGTACTTGCTTCGACTTATAATTACTACAACAATGGAGATAAGTATATCAATGCCGCAAATTTCACCGATTATCAGGGTAAAATATTTGATCAGGGGTATACTCAATCCTCAACCATCCGTCAAATGCAACATCTTGCAGTTCAGAAAGATGAAGGTGGTTATACAAACCTGATCAACATAGGCGATATTATGGTGGTGTTGATTATGCAAAGAGTTACTGATATGTATGGTGATGTACCCTATAGTCAGGCGAATAAGTCTGAACAGGGAATAAAATACCCGGTTTACGACAGGCAACAGGATATTTATAAAGCTATGCTGTCAGACCTTGAAAATGCGATCAATAAACTGGATCCTGCAAAACCAAAGCCGACGGCTGATCTGATTTATAGGGGGGATATTAATAAATGGAAGAAATTTGGTTATTCTTTAATGCTTCGGTTGGCGATGCGTTTAACCAAAGTAGATCCGGAGATGGCACAGAAATGGGCAGAGAAGGCGAGTGCCGGGGGAACATTTGCCGATGTGACGGATAATGCTTTAGTTCAGACAGATGCTTCTAATTACAACAGCCAGAATGGCACTTCCATAGCGCTTCGTACGCTCTCAGACTATAGAGAAATACGTTGGAGCAAAACATTTATAGATCAGTTAAAGAAAGATAAGGATCCCAGATTGGATGTCATCAGTGAGGTGCCTCAACCTGGACTGGCCAATAGTGTGAATGAAAATTTGGCCGGAAATAAAGATAGGTCGGTGCAGATGGGGCTACCCAACGGGTACGATCTTCTTGGGGGAGCAACAGACATTCGTAACTCAACAGGTTATCCCGGTGCTTCTGGATCTGGATCTGATATTGCGCCACTGGGTAAATATTCCCGGCCGGTAACCTCGGTTTATTTGAAACTGGGTGGTCCGAACTTTATAATGACTTACGGAGAAACAGAATTCTTACTTGCCGAAGCGAAGCTTAGGGGCTGGAACATCAGTGGCAGTACAGCAGATCATTATGCAAATGGAATTAACGCTGCTTTCCAGTCTATGGCACAATTAGACGTTCAGGCTACGATGGAGACTTCAAAGATCAATGCCTACCTGTCCAGCCACCCTTTGGACCAAAGTTCAAAAGAAACAGCGCTGGAGGCGATCAATACCCAATATTGGCTCATTACGGGGTCTACCTTTAATTTTATAGAAAACTGGTTGAATTGGAAGAGGTCTGGTTATCCGATACTGATCCCTGTAAACTACCCCGGTAATGTTACAGGCGGGACAATTCCCCGGAGAATGATTTATCTCTCTACTGAGATCCTGAACAATACGGTGAATTACCAGGCTGCGGTAGCGAGGCTCCAGGGAGGAGATGTACTAACCGGCCGGGTATGGTGGGATCAATAATTTAGTTTGTGGTTTTTCTGAGACTGAATTTTATAGTGGTACCATGACCTGGTTCACTTTCAATCCAGATATTTCCGTTGTTATTTTCAATGAACTCTTTACAAAAGATAAGGCCTAGTCCTGTGCCTTTTTCATCAGTAGTTCCGTTTGCAGAATAACGTTTGCCGAGGTCAAAAAGCATAGGCAACACATCGGGCTCAATACCTGTCCCGGAGTCTTTAATACGGATCAGAACAGTATCTGCATCCGGATTTTCCACCTGGAAAATAATTTGCTGGCCAATGTAACTGAACTTAATCGCATTGCTGGTTAGATTTCTGATCACAAAGGCAATCTGCTCCGCATCCGCGATGACATGAGTTGGGTCAGGTACTTCATTTATAAAAGAAATTTTCTTGTGCTGGGCAGGATATTGATAAAATATCATTACCTGTTCGATCATTGGGAAGAGGTTGATTTCTTCTGCATTGGTTTCTTTATGCTGTACACTTTGTTTTCCAGAAGCCCAGTGCAGCAAATTTTCTAAAGTAGTAACGGATACATCTATACTCGAGTGTAATTGCTTAAAAAATGTTTTACGGTCATCAGCGGGCAAAATGTCCTCTTCCAGGAGTTGTAACATGTTTTTTGTGCTGATTAAAGGAGAGCGCATATCGTGACCAATAATGGAAAAGACTTGATCTTTAAATTGTATAGCATCAAGGAGCACTGCTTTTTGTTTTTCGACAAGCTGTTGAGACCGTTGTGCTTTTTTGACCATATTAAGGCAAATCATACATACAATTATGTATGGCATACAGATATTGAAAGCATAGATATAATCAGCAGCAGCGGGTAAGGGGAAAAATGGACTATGATATTTTTGGTATAGCTTAATGAAAACAAAAACGCCTATTACAGCCGCAATTCGGATGTACCTGTAATTTCCGCTCGAGTAATAAATAGCAATGCTTACAATGGTGATGATCAGATAATTTTGTTCTCCCAATTCAGCTCCGAAGCCAATGGATGTTTCTATGATCCAGAGCGTCATTGTTAGTGAAATAAAGTAGACAGACCACTTCATTTGCTGGTAATAAATGAGTAAAAAACCAGTCAAAAATATAACCGTGAGGATGAGCATGTTTACTAAATAAGGAAAAGAGTCCCGGCCTATATAAGAATGAATTAAACCTATAATGGCACAAATCAGACACATCTGATTGTGAGATTTCATTTTAGCCTCCTGTATAAAGCCAGCTTCAGGTGGTAAGCCTGTATCTAAGAGGTTATTTAAAATATTTTTCACTTAATTGAATAGGAAAACATGATTGACGAAATAGAAGGCAATAAGATTTCATGAAAGTAAATAAAATATTACATCCAGGAGGGCTAATTTACCATCTTCTTTTCAAAGTACCTAACCTATTTTGAAATATCTATCTGTAGTTGAGGTATATAGCTTTTAAATAGCTTTGGTTTCCAGAGGGATTGTAAACCAAAAGGTACTTCCTTTGCCCAATTCACTATCTACACCAATTTCTCCTTCATGCCTTTTGATAATTTCTGCGCTGATGTATAACCCTAAACCAAGACCTGACACCTGGAAACCAGAAGAATCTGCCCGATAATACCTGTCAAAAAGGTGCGGGAGTTTTCCCGGAGGAACACCGGGACCATTATCTTTAACGCCAATCCAGACCATTTCCTCTCTTTTTTGTACAATCAGGTAGATTTCTTTAGAATCCGGGGCGTATTTTACAGCATTATTGACAAAATTAACGACCACCTGATCAATACGCTGTTCATCTGCGAAGACATTTAAATGAAGATCTCCCTCGAAAATGAGCTCATGTTTTCCCGCCGCCCGAACATGGTTACAGCAATTTTTCAACAGATCAGCGATGTTGAAACTGGATTTGTTTAATTGGATTTGCCCTTCACTCATGCGACTCACATTCAGCAGGTCCTCTACCAGTTCACTAATTTTAACCATACTTTTACTCGATTGCTCTATCAGTTTTGGAATCATTGGTGTATCCGGCCTGTCCTTAAATCTTTCCAGCAATTGCAGCGATGCTTTTAAACTGGTAATTGGAGTTTTAAGTTCATGACTAGCAATAGAAATAAAATCATCTTTCTGTTGTTGCAGGCTTTTGAATTCTGTGATGTCGAGAATGGTGCCAAGAACACGTACCGGTTTTTGGGCAGCATTGTGGTAGACTTTTCCATATACTCTGATCCAGTGGACAGATCCATCTTTATGAATCAGCCTGGTATCGTATAATATCTTTCCATTCATGTAACCATTCTCCCTGGTTTGGCTCACATATTCCTGATCGTCGGGATGAATAGCAGCAAGAATTTCTTTTCTTGGTACAGGATGATCGAAGCCGAAAATCGCATCAAAACGATCTGATGTAACCATTTCATCGGTCAATAGATCATGGTCGAAGGTGCCAATCTCTGCTGCTTCGACTGCCAGACGTATCCTTTCTTCAACATCTGCAATGTTACGCCGGGCAATAACTTTGTCTGAAATTTCAATTGCCAGGACCATAATTGTGGTTACCTTTCCATCTGTATCTTTTACGGGTTCGTAAACAAAATCTACGTAGACAGTTTCAGGAATACCTTTTCGAATAAGGACCAGTTCGTGTTCCTTGGCATTGAACGGCGTACCACTTTCAATCACTTCAGTCATAATCGGGGCATAACTGTCAGCGGCCTCGGGAACAGCTTCCCAGATGGTCCGATTCTCCATATCCGATCGCCTTCTACCTATGAGTTCCAGATAAGCGTCATTCACTTCCTGTATCATCAGGTCTTTGGAACGGATAATACAGATGCCAACAGGTGCCTGGCTAATCAGGCTTCTGAAACGTGCTTCACTTTCAGCCAGTTGTTCCATATTCAAATGCAGGCTGTCTTGTGAAGCAATTAACTCTTCATTAGCGGCCGCTAGTTCTTCATTGATTGCACTGAGTTCTTCGTTTAGAGCTTGTTGGTCCTGTTCACTTCTTTCCAGGCGCTTTCTTCCTTCTACTACTTCTGTAACATCTGTCACCGTAGCCAGTATAGCTTCAACTTTACCTTCGGTGTCAAAAAGAGGATCGTAGGAGAATTCCACATACAAATGTTTTTTACCCTCGGAAGAAACAATATCTACCTCAATTTCCGACATAGAAATAGCTTTTCCGGTAATAAAAACGTCCTGGAGCAGTTTTGGAAAAGGCTGGCCAACAAGTTCAGGAAATGCACTGATGAGTTTCATGTTGATCACTTCCTCTGCAGGCCGGTTCCATATATCCAGAATATGTTGATTGGCAATTTCAATGATAAGGTCTTTTCCACGTAACACAGTCATACCAATTGGCGTGGTCATGACCATACTGTAAAGACGTTGCTGACTGGCAAGTAATTCTTTCGTGCGAAAATTAACGATGTCTTCCAATTGGTTGTTTAAAGAGGCCAGACTTTCCTGAGTTTGCAGGAGCTGCTCGTTGGTAGCTGAAAGTTCTTCGTTTGAAGCAGCGAGTTCCTCATTGGCAGTGGCCAGTTCTTCATTAAGCTCCTGTTCATCTCTTAACGCTTGATCTGTAATGTTTTTGCTAATGAGCCTTTCTCCTGTCAGTATTTCATCTATATCTGTGCAAGACCCAATATACCCTGTAAATTCTCCATTGGCATCATAATGCGGAGCTCCGGTATTTACCAGCCAGCGGTACATACCATCATGTCTTCTTAAACGGTATTCGATTTTAAATTCTTTCCTGGAATCAAAGGAAGAAGAATAAATATCCATGCAATGCTGCAAATCATCCGGATGCATGCCTTGGGTCCATCCATTCCCATATTCCTGTTCCATAGTGCGGCCCGTAAATCTGAGCCAGCCGCCGTTAAAAAAGTAACACAATTTGTCTGTACCAGAGATCCAGATCATTACCGGCACACTGTCGGCCATGATCTTAAATTGTTCTTCTACAGGAATTGTTGGTTGGTTTGCATCCATCTCGCAGTTATAAAGCAATACGCATTAAACAAAAATGAAAAACATGATATATATTTCTTCGTTTATTCAAGCCAATAAATGTGTATCGCAGAATAATTTCCATGCTCAATAAAATAAAATCAAATAAAGTTTTCCGATTTTTGGAAACGCATAATTACAAATTTTTTGTTTATTTTTTGTATAAATATATATAACAAAACAATCCGTTTATCTTGCAGGTAATGTAACCGATAACCAGCAGAGGCACATAAAAAAAAATAAAAATTTGCAAATATAGATATGGGTCGTATATTTGTACCCGAGAGCGTTAATTTAAGGGGGGAGTAATCTTTATGATTATTCTCCCTTTCTTTTTTTCAGGCAGTCTTCCTGAAATTTTCACATATCTAAAAACTATTTGACTCCTTTAATGTTAGGTGTATAATTTACCTATTTGTTATGAGCATAGGGGCTGGCATGGGGATGTTAGCCCCTTCTTCAGACTCTTCAGTTACTGTATCTGCCAATGGGAAACAAACCAAACTCACTAAAGAGGAAACTGCATTTATAGAGCAGGCAGTTGTTGGCGGAATGCTCATTAGTAAAGACTAAGAATGGTACACAATATCGTCTATCCGCTGCTCCATTTTCGGGTCTTCAGGAAATCTTGTGAGGTAGAATTCTTCGTAATATGCTTTAATGATCGCCGCCATGGGGGTTGCCAGCAATACCCCTAATAGTCCAAAGGCAGCGCCCATGGCCAGTAAAAGAAACAACAGAGATACAGGATGAATATTCATCGTTTTAGACCTTAGTTTTGGCATCAAAAAGTCTGATACCAGTTCATTCATCATTAAAAAGAAAACCAGGCACCAAAATGCTGTGCCAGGGCTTACCGATAATGCAACAAGAGTAGGGGGAATGGCCATAATATAAAACCCGATTTTAGGTATCAGCTCCGAAAAAAAGGCAAGCGCCGCCCAAACAAGAGCTCCTGGTACATTTAAGAAACTCAAAACAGCAAAAACCAACACGGCCTGAACCATTCCTCCAATAAGATTGGATTTCATCCAGCCTCCTAGCATAATAGAAGTGTGTTGAAGTGCCCTTTGAGCCCTTAGGCGTTTCCCTGGCTGAAAAATAGAAAGATACATTTCAATCACTGGCTTTGGATTGCTGACAAAGAAGATAATCATTGATATAAACACTATAAATACAAAAACACCTCCAATTACACTAAAAGAAAAGCTTCCAAGACCAATAATCGTTTTTCCCAAAGAAGGGACCGTCCCGGAAACAGCACTGCCATCCCCCTGAAGTTCTTTATTAAGCTCCGGATATTTTTTTAATAAATGATTGAATTCATTTGATATGCTGTTCAAATAATCTGGAAGATTTCCTACAAGTGTATCTATTTGTTCGCCAATATGCGGAACTACCAATACACCAAGTAATACGGTAACGATAAAAATGCTGCCCAAAATAATCAGACAGGCAAGCCATCTTTTCATCCCTTTTTTTTCAAGCTTTCCGACGGGCTGATTAATAATCAAGCCCAAAACAATAGCGAAAAGAAATAAAATAACAATGCTGATGACTTTATACAGAAACCATAGTAAAACTACCAGTCCAAAAGTGTATAAAATGATAGAAGTAATTAATCTGAAGATTTCTGGTCGACGTTCCTGATTCATATCATTAGAACAGCCTGTGTCTAGATTGGTTTTGAAAATGATTAAAGAGAAAGGAAATAATAGTAATAAGCTGAATACTTTTATCCATATTTCGCAGCAAAGATTAAGAATATGGTTATCTTCCATCTTAATTTTTGATGGAAAGCAAAAGCTATCCTTCCCGAATCATGGAAGATATAAATAAAATGAAAGAGAAGCTCGCACACTATGAGAAAGAGAATCATAAACTTATGCAACGTGTACTTGAGCTTGAAAGAAGTGAAAGCAGATTAAAAAAATCGGCCCGCTCTATGGAAGAGAAAAGCGCTACCCTTTCTGCCATTATCAAATCAAGTGATGATGCTATTGTTAGCAAAACATTAGACGGGATTGTTACAAGTTGGAACAATTCAGCTGAGCGTATTTTTGGATATAACGAGCAGGAAATGATTGGACAGCCAATCCTTAAAATAATTCCAGCCGACCGGCAGTACGAAGAAGTTGAAATCCTCTCCAAATTAAGGCAGGGCATAAGGGTAGACCATTTTGAGACCAAAAGGCTCACGAAAAATGGAATCCTATTGGATGTATCCCTTACCATTTCACCTGTAAGGGATACATCAGGTGCGATCATCGGGCTGTCAAAAATAGCAAGGGATATTACAGAAAGGAAGCTTGAGGAACATCGAAAACATAACTTTGTTGCTATGGTGAGCCATGAATTAAAGACGCCTCTTACTGCCATAACGGCCTATATACAGATCTTGCTTCAAGTATCGAAAAAGGACAGCAACCCGTTTTATGCCACAACACTCACCAGAGCAGAAACCCAGGCAAAAAAGATGATCGCCATGATCCAGGATTTTTTAAGTCTGGCCAGGCTTGAAGAGGGGAAAATTCAGATTAACAAACAGAAATTTGAACTGCATCCCCTGATAAATGACCTTGCTGAGGATGTCCAGTTCTTGACTAATAAACATGTTATTGATCTGATCAGTTGTGATAACATCTGGATCTATGGAGACCCGGAAAAACTCAGGCATGTCATTATGAACCTTTTAAACAATGCAGTTAAATATTCGCCAGAAGGGGGAGCAATAACCATTCACTGTGAAAAGCAGAACGATAACATTAAGATTTCTGTTAAAGATGAAGGAGTTGGCATTAGCCCTGCAGATCAGAAAAGATTATTCGAGCGATTTTATAGAGTGAATAACGATAAAGTAAAAACAGTCTCCGGATTCGGCATAGGCCTTTATCTGGCTTCAGAAATATTACGTTTTCACAACAGTAAAATTGAAGTTGAAAGTCAGGAAGGAATTGGTTCAACGTTTTGGTTCAGTCTGAATATAGATCAATAAATACAAATACGGCCTACCAAAAGGTGAGCCGTATTTGTAATAGATCAGGCCGGAACTTTATCTTTTTTCTCCCTTTGCCAGAAACGATGCTGCGCAATTGCTTTAACAAAAGCATCAGGTGTAGAGTCTAACAATAAACCTGATGTTGCATCTGCATTGCCACTTTTTAATTTAGCACCTACATAACTTTGGTTGATCAGGTCAGCACCTTTGCCTGTTGCTGCTATGGCTTTGCAATGTCTGTAAGCTTCATTAATAAAATGAACAGCATCAGGTTCAGCCAACAAAGCATGAATACTTTTTTCTCCACCTGGAACATACACTGCATCAAATACCACTGACGTGCCTGTTAAGAAACTCATGTCAATTTTGATCTCTTTACCCGCCGCATCTTTAAGCGTTCCATTTTTAGGTGCAACAACTTTAACCACGGCTCCACCAGCGAGAAGGGCCTTTTTCATATTTCCAAAATCAGAGGCATCTACGCCATCAGCAGCCAGGAAAGCAATCTGCCTGGTCTTGATACTGTCTTTTGGCGTATTGACCATACTGAGGGCAGGAGATTTTTCAATTTTTGATTTTACTTTGACAGGCCGGTAATCTGCCGGATTGGCGTCTGCTCCAAGGACATGGTTAACAGGTTCCTGAGGTTTCCCGGCTTTTAAACCCAAACTCTCCGCAACAGTGTTTGCAAGGGGGGCATTGATTTGTGTAAGCAGGTTGACCACTCTTTGCCTAACCTCAACGGTCTCTACTTTCCCCAATTCAAACTTTAAGGCATCCGCAATATGGTTTTGCTCTGGCTCAGACTGGCTGTCAAAGAACAAGGTAGCCTGACTAAAGAAATCCATAAAGCTTTTACTCCGTGCCCTGACTTTATGTGCATCAACACGCTCTTCGTAGGAAGAAAATCCACCCTCTGCTATCGTTGCCTGGGCAGGGCTTCCTCCAGCTATAGAATTTGGATGGTAACTGGTCTTTCCTACATTGATTTGCTGACGCATATGTCCGTCACGCTGATTATTATGGACCGTATTCACCGAACGGTTAATGGGGATTTCATGAAAATTAGGACTACCTAAACGGGACAATTGTGTATCCGTATAAGAGAATAAACGACCCTGGAGCAAAGGGTCATTGGTGAAATCTATACCAGGAACCAGGTGACCGGGATGGAAGGCAACCTGTTCTACTTCCGCGAAGAAATTATCCGGATTGCGGTCTAGTACCATTTTACCAATTCTCTGAACAGGTACCAATTCTTCCGGGATCAATTTGGTAGGATCCAGTAAATCGAAGCCGAACTTATGCTCATCTTCCTGTGCAACAATCTGAACGCCGAATTCCCATTCAGGGAACGCACCGCTTGCTATGGAGTCGTGTAAATCCCTGCGGTGAAAATCAGGATCTTTTCCAGAAATTTTTAATGCCTCATCCCAGGCAACAGCATGCATTCCAAGGAGCGGTTTCCAATGGAATTTGACAAAGCTGGATTTTCCTTCGGCATTAATAAATCTAAATGTATGTACACCAAAGCCTTCCATCATTCGAAGACTTCTCGGAATTGCCCGGTCTGACATGGCCCACATGATCATATGCATAGATTCAGGTGTTAATGAAATAAAATCCCAGAAAGAATCGTGGGCTGTAGCAGCCTGGGGTATTTCATTGTCGGGTTCGGGTTTAGCGGCATGGATCAGATCTGGAAACTTAATAGCATCCTGGATAAAGAATACCGGCATGTTATTCCCAACCAGATCATAATTGCCTTCCTGCGTATAAAACTTAACAGAAAATCCACGTACATCCCTTGCCAGATCAGTAGAGCCCCTGAATCCGGCAACTGTAGAAAAGCGTACAAACACAGGTGTCTTCACAGAAGGGTCCTGCAGAAAACCTGCTTTGGTATATTTGGCCATAGATTCATAGACCTGGAAATAACCATGCGCGCCAGAACCCCTGGCATGTACAATTCGCTCCGGAATTCTTTCGTGGTCAAAATGCGTTATTTTTTCCCTCAGGATAAAATCTTCCAGTAAAGATGGGCCCCTTTCTCCAGCCTTCAGTGAATTCGTGTCATCATTAATTTTAAGCCCCTGATCGGTGGTCATCAATGCGTCCTGATCGGAAACGGTATCTGGCGCGAGGTCCTGCTGTTTTAAATTGACTGCGTTTTCGGCATTCGGTTTTTTCTTTTCCATTTTTTTACTGATTTATAGGTAGATGTTTTTTTAAAAGTTGAAGTCCGATTTCATTTCCTTGTTGCACAGCGATGTCCAGTGCACTCATTCCCCGATTGTCTTTTATCTCCAGGTCTGCGCTATGTTGAAGAAGTAAGTTAATCAGTTCATTTCGGCCAAACATAGCTGCAAACATTAAAGCCGTACCTCCGTTTCCGTTTAACAGATTTAGATCAGCTTGATGAGCAATAAGCAATTCTGCAATATCCACATAGCCTTTAAAACAAACGCCCATAAGTGCGGTATTGCCACCTGCATCGGTGCCGTTAACATCTGCTCCTGATTGAAGCAGTAGCCGGGCAGCTTCTATTTGATGATTATAACAAGCGATAATCAAAGGTGTATAGCCTTTATCATCCCTGACCTCGAGCTTGGTGTTCAATTCAATTATTTCTTGCAGTAATGGCAAATCGCCTGTCCTTGAGGCATGAATTAAAGCCGATGTGATGTGATCCATGATCATAAGAACATCTCAAAATTGGAATTGTTCGGTTAAGAGGAACGGATTATCTTTTCAATCTGAAGCGGAGCTTAAAACATTTGCGCTCCATCGTTGTTCCTCCTACATTCTTTCTGTAAGCTTGTGAAAAATATAAAACATATCGCCATTCTTGGCGGCGGCCCAAGTGGCTTATTCATGTTCAAACGATTGATTGAATCCGGCAGAACGGATATCAATATTAAGATATTTGAGCGGAAAAATAAACTTGGAGCGGGTATGCCCTATAGCGCAGAGGGCGCTAATGATGAACACATCACCAATGTATCAAGTAATGAAATTCCTATGTTGGTTACCTCTCTGGCCGATTGGATCAATTCTGTACCTAAAGATACCCTGGATAAGTTTCATATCGACCCTGCACGTTTCAACGAATATAAAGTACTGCCAAGGCTGCTTTTTGGTCAGTATCTGACGGCCCAGTTTGACCTGTTGCAGAAACGGGCACGGGAGAATGGGGTGGAATACCAGATCTATTACAATACCGAGGCAACCGATATAGCCGATTATCCCGAACAGGAAATGGTCGTGATAGAAATCAATGGCGGGGAGAAACTTGAATTTGATCAGGTCATCATCTGTACAGGTCATCACTGGCCACAACGATATGAAGGAAAAGTTCCGGGCTATTTTGATTCTCCTTATCCACCCGCTAAGCTAGGCTTAAAGCTGGACCATCCTGTTGCGATCAAAGGATCATCCTTAACAGCTGTTGACGCCATAAGAACACTTGCACGTCATAACGGAACTTTTAACAAACATCCAGAAGGATACCTCTTTTATCGGTTACACGAGCACAGCCCTAATTTTAAACTGGTATTACATACCCGGAACGGAATGCTACCCGCAGTCAGGTTTCATTTAGAAGATTCTCATTTATCTAATGATGAGTTGTTGAGTAAAGAAGAAATTGCCAGGCACATTGCGGAAAATGAAGGCTTCTTGTCCTTAGATTATGTATTCGAACATGATTTTAAGCTACCCATAAAAGAAAAACAACCTGACTTTTATCAACAGATTAAAGAGATGAGCCTCGAGGAATTTGTATCAGCAATGATGGATCTCCGTGAAAGGCTGGATCCTTTTCAATTGCTGAAGGCAGAATATGCTGAGGCAGAGAAGTCGATCAGGCGGAAAGAATCTGTGTACTGGAAAGAGATGCTCGGCGTATTGAGTTTTGCTTTAAACTA
>Ga0182006_1000739_pt1 | contig 22445 bp, 17 predicted proteins | sample Sormic07211104_1_FD_123022 | JGI IMG/M metagenome (GOLD analysis project Ga0182006, IMG submission 123022) | Rhizosphere microbial communities from Sorghum bicolor, Mead, Nebraska, USA - 072115-104_1 MetaG | ecosystem: Host-associated > Plants > Roots > Rhizosphere | place: USA: Nebraska...
CTTTGCCAGCAAGCTGGAGATCGCCGATGGCAAGGCCACGGTGACCCGCGAGGTCGACGCCGGCCTGGAAACGCTGGAAGTGGACCTGCCGGCCGTGATCACCACCGACCTGCGCCTGAACGAACCGCGCTTCATCAAACTGCCGGACATCATGAAGGCCAAGGCCAAGCCGCTGGAAACCCTGCAGCTGGCCGACCTCGGCGTTGAAGCAGCCGACACCTTCAAGACCACCCAGTATGCCGCGCCGTCCAAGCGCAGCAAGGGCGTGATGGTGAAGGACGCGGCCGAACTGGTTGCCGCACTCAAGCAGAAGGGGTTGCTGTAATGACCAAGATCCTCGTTGTTGCCGAACACCATGACGGCAAGCTCAATGCCGCCACTGCCAAGACCGTGAGCGCGGCCGCCGCCATCAGCGGCGCCAGCATCGACGTGCTGGTGCTGGCTGCCGACCCGGCGGCCGTGGCCGCCCAGGCCGCAGAACTGGCCGGCGTGACCAAGGTCCTGACCGTTGCCAATGCGGCTAACGCCCAGGCCCTGGCCCAGGTGCTGGCGCCGCAGATCGCGCAGCTGGCCAAGGGCTATACCCACGTCTTCGGCCCCTCGACCACCTTCGGCAAGGACCTGATGCCGTGCGTGGCCGCCCTGCTGGGCGTGAACCAGGTTTCGGACCTGATGACGGTTGAAGGCAGCCACAGCTTCAAGCGCCCGATCTACGCGGGCAACGCCATCATCACCGTGGAGGTCCCGGCCGACCAGATCGTGGTCGCCACCGTGCGTGCTGCCTCCTGGCCGGAAGCGGCCAAGGGCGGCAGCGCCCCGGTCGAAGCCGCCAGCGTGGACGCCGCCCTGCCCTCGCACACCCGCTTCATCGGCCTGGCCGCCGGTGCAACTGACCGCCCGGACCTGCAGAGCGCCAAGCGCGTGGTCTCCGGTGGCCGTGGCGTGGGTTCGGAGGAGAACTTCAAGGTGATCTTCCAGCTGGCCGACAAGCTGGGTGCCGCCGTGGGGGCCTCGCGCGCCGCCGTGGACGCCGGCTATGTGCCCAGCGACCTGCAGGTGGGCCAGACCGGGAAGATCATCTCGCCGGAGCTGTACGTGGCGGTGGGCATCAGCGGTGCCATCCAGCACCTGACCGGGATCAAGGACGCGGGCACCATCGTGGCGATCAACAAAGATCCCGATTCGCCGATCTTTGAGATTGCCGATATCGGCCTGGTCGGGGATCTGTTCACCCTGCTGCCGGAGCTGGAAGCGGCGCTCTGATTCGCGCAGCCAAGACCGAATGATCAAGGGCCAGACGGGGAAACCCGCCTGGCCCTTTTTTTTGTCCTTACAGGCAGACCACCGCGTCGCCGGACGGTGTGATCGCCGTGTAGCCCTTTGAGGGCCAGAACGGAATCGAGTCACAGACCTTGATGTGTTCCGGTGTCGGCTCGACCGTAGTCAACGGATGGCCGGTCGTCATCCGCAGGATGCCCTGCTGTGAACCGGTGAGCGCGAAGGCCGTCATGTTGAGGTCCATGAAGGCGGTGGGAAGCGGCGCAGGGTGTGCCCAGCGCATGTTGCGGTTCACGATCGCGATCTTGGTCTGATCGTTGAACTCCGGATGCTCATTGAGCGAATGATAGATCTCGGCAGCCAACAGCTTGTCATAGCCGTTGACCAACATCTGGTCGCTGTGGATGCGGTGACCGATCGCGGCAGCGCCCAACAGCGACACTCCGACAGGTACCCCGATGGCCCATTGCTCCCAGCGGCCCCGGAAGAGGTAGAACAACCAGTAGACCCCCATGGACCAGACCACCACGATTCCGCCCAGTACACGTGGCACTGGCCACCACGCCTGGCCCACCGCGATAACACCGATGCCAGCCAGGGGAATCAATGCGGTCAGCGGCAGGCAGACCAGCGCTTGCCGCGGCCGTTTCACCACGACCCATACAACGAAAGCGGCCCAGCCCAGCACGGCAGCCGCCCACATCAGAGCCGACGCAACAGGTGCATCTTCCACGATGTAAGGCCGTGTCCAGAGGAAATCTGAAAGCTGGGTCAATTCGGCAAACCGGGAAGCGATCATGTCAAGGGCCAGCAGCTGGCTGCGACTGTCCTTGTGCAGACCAAAGGACGCGATCACGATCTTGTACAGCACCATGTACACCGCCAGCCCGACCACGGTCATGAGTACCGGGGCGAGAAACTCCCGATAGCGCTGCCACTCCCGCAGGGCGGCACCACGTTCGCGCACCAGCAACTGGATGGCGCCGAACAGCAGCATCAGGGCAATGTAGTTCAGCAACAACTGATACATCGACAATGCGAGGACCAGCAGGATCGTACTCAACCACCAGCGATCTGGACGACGTGCGGCCAGGAACGTGGCGCCAATACCCATGGCCGTCGCCAGCTGCGCGGTGAAGGACGCCTCGGAGAACGACAGGATTTCGGCCGAATACGGGTGCAGTGTCACCATCAGACTGGTCAGCACCAGACCCGTGCGTGATACCAGGCCAATACGGTCGAATGCAGTGAACACCAGCGGAACGGTTGCAGCGAAGCACGCAAGCCCGACGCCCTGCAGCAGGGTACCGAACGTGAGGGCATTGAAGCCGATCGCCTCACCCGCCTTGAAGACCGTGTACTGGCCAAAGCGGCCTTGGCCAAAGAGCTGCGACATGGTGGGGAAACCACGCACGTAGAAGTACGAGTCGATGGACAGCCCGTGCTGGACCACGAACGGAAGTCGCGCAAACAGCGTGACCAAGGTAACGATGATGCAGACCTGCAAGAGTCGGACTGCGGGATCCGACGTTCTGAAGGTCGTCAAAGAATGGAAGGTATTCATCTATGTCCTGAACCAAATCTCTATCTAAAAAGCCAACAACTGCTCAGAGGCACACCAGCACGTCGCCCGAGGACCGGGCAACCGCGAACCCGGTGTCCGGCCAGGCGGGCAGCGCTTCACACTGCCTAGTATCGGCAGAATCCGGCAAAACTACATGCAGCGTTCGGCCATTGGACAGCTGCAGCAGCCCCTTGATGGCGCGCTTGTCCGCGAAGGCCGTCAGGTTGAGGTCCATCCATGCACTCGCCAGCGGCAGTGGGTGCGACCAGCTCAGGCGGCGGTTGACCACGACTACCGGCGTCTGGTCATTGTAGGTGTCCAGCCGGATCAGCTCATCGTAGACCCGCTGGGCAAGCAGGCGATCGAAGGCGTTCAATTGAAGCTGGTCGCTGTGAACCCGGTGCCCGACGGCGGTGAACCCCACCAGCAGCATCGCAGCCGCCGCCAGCACCAGCAATCTCCCGAGGCGACCATTGACGAACCAGGCAAACCAATAGACGCCCATCGCCCACACCGCTACGATGCCACCCAATACCCGCGGGGCGGGCCACCAGACCGCAGCCACGCTCACCACGCCAAGCGCGGCGACCGGGACCAATGCCACGACTACCAGCGGCAGCACGACACCCGCGCTGGGGCGTGCCAGCAGCCGGACCAGCAGGAAGGCCCAGCCAGCGATGGCCATGCCCCAGAGCAGCGCCTTGGCCGCGGTGCCGTATGTCACCAGCAGGCTTCGATCCCACAGAAAACCGCCCAGCGCCGCAATGTCGTGAAGGCGTGCACCAACGTTCCCGATGGGCAGCAGACCGGCCCTGCTCACCTCGGTGGCACCCGTCAGGGCCACGAGAGCCTTGTGCAGGATCAGGTACGCCAGCACCGAGCCAACCAGCACCAGGCAGGAACGCAGGAGCGGGCGGTACTCCTCCCGGACCGCACCCCGAAAGCGGCCAACCCGCAGGTATATCTGCAGAAACCCGAACAAGATCATCAACGCCGCGTAGTTGATCAACACCTGGTACATGGACAAGGCAACGATCAGCATCACGCTGGCGAGCCACCACCAACGCGCGCGCCGCGCCACGATGAAGATGGACGCAATGCCCATGGCCGTCGCCAGCAGCGCTGTGAACGAGGCTTCCGAGAATGTGAGGATCTCCGCCGCATACGGATGCAGGGTCACCACCAGCCCGGCCAGGCAGATTGGAATCAGGCGATTCTGCTCGGGGCTTGCGAAGCCCGCAAACAACAACGGAGCGGTAAACGCGAAGACTGCCAGACCCACGCCTTGCAGGAGCGTTGCGAACGCCAACGGGTCGATGGCGAGCGCTCCGAACAGTTTGAACACTAGGAACTGGCCAAAGCGTCCCTGGCCTGCCAGCTGTTCAAACGTCGGCCAGCCGTCAAGATAGGCGTATGAATCGGTCGACATGCCGGGCGCAAGCACGAACGGCATGCGCGCCAGCAGGGTCAGCACCGTTACAACCGTGCACGCCACGAACAACCGACGAATGCCGGGGGTGGGAAGGAGTCGCGCCAGCAGCCCAGCCACGCGCGCAGCAATGTTCATGATCCAGACCTCTTCATACGATTCATCCAGCGGGGTTCAATAGGCACCGCCATTTCGGGGTGAGAGCACCCACACCAGGTGACGGTCGACTATCAGCCACTGCGGCACCTCCCGGCGCTGGTCGATGTCGCTTTGAATACGGGCACATAGCGCCTCGTCGCACGCTTTGGTGTAGAGCGACATATCCTTGTACAGGTAGTTCCTGAGCGCCCGATTGCTATGCAGCCAGCCCAACGTCGGGTTGGCGTGGACATCGCCAAAAATGATCACATCGTCGAATCTTCCAGCAGAGACCGCCTGCGCCCGGGCGATTTCCAGTCCCGTCCGCTCCATCGCCGGATAGACCTGGCGCGTACCCGAATACGCAGACTGCCAGCTCAGCAGGCCAGTGTAGGCAAGCGGCAAGGTGAGCAGCAGGCCCAGTACGATGGTTTTGCGCTCGTAGATCAGCAGGATGACCGGAATGCAGACCAGCAGCCAGAGCCAGACAGAGGAACGCAACGGCAACGACACGCCGGAAATGATCGAAAGCGACGCATCGATCCCCAGCAACAGGCAGCCAAACAGCAGCATTGCAAGGCACTGCCTGACCTGCAGCTTGTACCCGATGCACAGGGCAAACGCCACCGCTCCGGCGGTCAACGCTGGCCACAGTCCACGGGCTGCTGCAAACCAGCCCAGGTAGCGATCGATATTCCCCTCCAGGGTCCCGCCATGCAGGAGCGGAGTGGCTTGCCGCCATGTGGCAGGCTCAATGGAGAACGTGCCATGGAAGTGGTAGTTCAATGAGAAGACCAACAGCACCGCCAGCGCAAAGCTGGCGACATACACCATCGCCCCGAGGATTACGCTGCGCGGCCCGCCAGAGCAGCGCACGCCGTACATCAGAAGGAACAATGGCCCGAACGACGGATAGAACAGAAAACCTGCAATCACCGCGACGGCCATGACCAGGCAGCGCTGTGCATCGGACTGCACCCGCAGCAATGCCGCGCACCCCGCGAGCGTGACCAGGACCCCGGTCAACTGGGTGACGGGCCACTGCATGGTTTCGGCGGTCATGGGCGACAGGAAAATCAACAACGCACCCACTACGCCCGCCGACGGGGACACGACCCGTGCGATCAGCACGCACATCGTCGAGAAGGCAACCAGGTACAGCCCGAATGCGCCTTTGATGCTGAGATGGTGGCTGAACTTCGCCCACACAAAGTTGCCCCAGCGGCCTTCGGAGCCTGCCTTGCTCAGGGGTGTCTCGAACCCCTGATCGAAGCCGGAAAGGAGCCAGTCGAATTCATCATGGGCGACGAAGGGCGCCGTGAGCTGCCCCAAGCTGTACATGCCCAGCAGGATGAGGATGGCATACAGGAGATAACTACGGTCCAGACGATCAAGCGCATACCCGCAATAACGCGCAAGTTGATTCAATTCACACCTCGTGTGTCCGTGAGCGCCGACTTGACTTGGCCAGGGCCGGCCTCCCTCAGAGGCGCTGGGTGCGTCGCCCCCCCGCCGTGCACTGCCCCGGGTTCACACCTATACTACCTGACTGAGCGAAGCATCCTCCAGAATGGGCAGGCCATGGCGAACAACATAGGTACCGATGACTCGGTTGGCCTGATCGACCTTTCAATCGTTGTACCGGCCTACCGCAGCGAGAAGACCCTGGCCGCGCTGGTCGCGGCGATCGATGCCGCGATCGGCGGTCGCTACACGCTGGAGTTGATCCTCGTGAACGACCGGAGCCCCGATGGCTCCTGGAAGGTTGCCAGCGAGCTCGCGCGCACCCATACCTGGGTACGCGCGTTGAATCTCCGCAAGAATGTCGGCCAGCATATGGCGATCTTCGCGGGCCTGCGGGAATGCCGCGGCCGGGTCATCGTCACCATGGACGACGACCTGCAGCATGCGCCGTCGGATATTCCCACGCTGGTGGAAGCCCTGGATGACGAGCACGATGTCTGCTACGGGACCTTCCTCGGGCGCAAGCACGCGGCCTGGAAAGTCCTTGGAAGCCGCTTCAACGACCGAGTTGCGACCTGGCTGCTGCAGAAGCCCAAGGGCCTGTACCTGTCTCCGTTCAAAGCGATGCGCCGCGGCGTGCGCAACGAAGTGGTCGCGTTCCGCGGGCCGGCGATCTATCTGGACGGCCTCATCCTCTCCGCCACGTCGCGGATCACCACGCGCACGGTGGGTCACCACGCCCGCGAGGATGGCAGTTCCGGCTACAGCCTGAAGAAGTCCATTTCGCTGTGGCTGAAGATGGCGACCAGCTTCTCGGTGGCACCGCTGCGCATGGCCTCGCTCACCGGAATGGCCATTTCGGCCGCGGGCTTCGTATTCGCGGCCGTCATCGTGGCGCATAAACTGCTGGACCCCAGCGTTGCCGTGGGCTGGTCTTCACTGATCGTGGCCATCCTGATCATGGGCGGTGTGCAACTGCTGGCACTGGGTGCCATCGGTGAGTATGTGGGTCGCATCCTGCTGAACTTCACCACGCCCACCCAGTACTCGATTGCCGAGCGCGTCGAGGAGACCCCGGACCCCCTGCCGTGAGGCCGGATGAGGCCAAGCTGCTGTTCTGGAAGCTGGTCAGGTTCGGCGCGGTGGGCGGAACCAGCACGCTGCTGTTTGCCGCGCTGACCTGGCTGATGGTCGAGAAAAGCGGCATGCACCCGGTGCTTGCAACGGTGGCGGCCTATTTGCTGCTGCTGGCGCCAAACTTTCTGGCCCACAAGTACTTCACTTTCGCCTCGAACGGGGAAGTGGCGCGTGAGTCTGGCAAGTTCCTCGTGGTGCATGGCCTCAATATCGGTTTGTCAGCCGGCGGCATGGCGGTAATCTCGCACGCGCAGCTTGATTACCGCTGGGGCATTCTGTCCTCGGCCATCGCGGTGCCGGTCATCGTCTTCATCGTGATGAACTTCTGGGTATTCCGGGTTTCGCAGAAGCAATGAGCAGCGCTGGCCGCGGCGCTTAGGCCACGGCCGGATCCAACGCATCCCTGCCCGAGCAGGCCTGCTGCCACCGCCAGGCATCGGCGCAGATATCCAGAAGCGACTTTTCGGCGCGCCACCCCAGCACGTGGTTGGCCCGGGACGGGTCGGCCCAGCACTCACCAATGTCACCCACCCGCCGCCCCTGGCGCTGGTAGGGAATTGCATGGCCGACCACGGACGAGAAGGTTTCGATCAGTTCCAGCACCGAGTAGCCGCGCCCGGTGCCCAGATTGAGGGTCAACTCGCGCGCCTCATTGCGGACCAGCGCGTCCAGCGCGGCGACATGGGCCTTTGCCAGGTCGACCACGTGGATGTAATCGCGCACCCCGGTTCCGTCCGGCGTGGCGTAGTCGTCGCCAAAGACGCGGATGTAGTCGCGCTGGCCTGCAGCGGTCTGGGTGATGTAAGGCGCCAGGTTGTTGGGCACGCCCCGCGGCAGCTCGCCGATCAGCCCGCTGGGATGTGCACCCACCGGATTGAAGTAACGCAGGATGGCTGCACTGAGCGAGGCACCCGGCGCCGCTACGCAATCACGGATCAGCCACTCACCGATCAGTTTCGTGCGGCCGTAGGGATTGCCGGGGTTCACGGGCGCGCTTTCCGGCACCGGGCAGGCTTCAGGCTGCCCATACACCGTCGCCGACGAGCTGAACACAATGCGCGCGCACCCCACTTCCTGCATTGCCTCCAGCAGGGTTGCCGTCCCCCCCACGTTGACGTCGTAGTACCGGGCCGGCAGCTCGGCACTTTCAGATACCGACTTCAGCGCGGCAAAATGAATCACCGCATCGGGCTGGAATCGCTTGAGCGTGGCCAGGAGTGCGGCGTGGTCGCGGATATCCAGTTCGTCCAGCGCCAACGGCTGCCCGGTGATGCGCTCGATGCGCTCGACGATCCAGCGCTCGCTGTTGCAGAAGTTCTCGACCACCTGCACGTCATGCCCGGCAGCGACCAGTTCCACGACGGTGTGCGAGCCGACAAAGCCGGCGCCGCCAGTTACAAGAACCTTCATTTTGCAGCCTCTCTTGGCATCATGCGTAGCCGACCACCTGGTCGGTAGAAGTACTTTTCTTCGGCACCAGGTAACCGTCAAGTGCCTGCAGTGCCGCGGTGAAACCAGACCATTGGCGGTTGCGTGCAAGCGACTCGAGCTGGCGCTGAACGAGCTGATCGCGCAGCGCCGGCGCCGCCCGCAACTGCTCCAGCCGCTGTACGAAGGCATCGATGTCCTCCGGCTCACTGATCAGGTCAGCGGCAGCCAGGAAGTCCACGATGCCGCCGACGGCCGGGGCGCAGATCGGCAGCCGTGCGGCCGCGACGTCGAACAGGATGGTCGGGGTGCCTTCCCAGGCCGTGGTATGCAGATACGCGAAGTGGCGCTCACTGGCTACCGATTCCAGACGCTGGAATTCGCCATGCAGGGTCACATTGGGCAGCGACCGGAGCGCACCCAGGTCCTGCGCCGCGGCGCCGGACATTACTTGCGCGCCATAGACATCGAAGTGAACGCGCGGCATCCGCGCGGCGATGGCGGCCAGCAGATCGGGACGCTTCTGGCGATCGAGGCGACCGGCCCACAGCACGCGATCCGCCCCCACCCCACTCAGCGCGGCAGCCGAACGCCCCGGTAGCTGCCCGTCGTAGGGGAAGGGAACGACGGTGAACAGAGCGGCCGGAACGCCCAGCTCCCGGCTCCAGATCTGCGGGTAACGCGAGTTATCGCAGATCACCGCCGACAGGTAGGGGTAGCAATAACGCAGATAATCGCGCGCGTACCCCACCGGGTTCATCCGCTCATCGTAGTCGTCGCAGAAGATCGATGCGTACAGGCGTGAGTGCTGGGTAAGCGCCAGGCCATGGCGGAGAACCGTTTCCCAGCCCACGCGCGAATTGACCAGATGCACCAGCGGCGACCGCAACTGGATGAGCAGCCGTGCCATCACCGCAACCTGTTGGTTGAAATCCAACGATGCAACCGCGTGGGCAAAGTCCACATGTGTTGCCTGCCTCGGGAGCCGCGAGGCCCAGGGCGATGACGAATGCTCCGTGGTCAGCACCAGGATCCGCGCGGACGGGTCATGTTCGGCGATGGCGTTTGCGTGATAGATGATGCCGCGATCCGCACCGCCCTGCTTCAGCCACGGAATGACCAGGACGTGGCTGTAGGGCTCCCCGCCGATGGCGTTTGCGAGTTCCGCGTACGCCTCGCCCGGCGCAACATGCATCGGGACCGAGTAGAACGCATATCGGTTGAAGTCGGTACCCGGAGGCAGCAGTTCCGGCTCCATCGCGGCCAACCGGGTCATCTCTTCCTGCAGCCAGAGCGGCATCGCCGGTGCGCCGCTCGGCAGCACGGATCCGGCATCGGCGCGAGGGGCATGGGCGCCGAACAGCAGGGAGAAGAAGCGCCGTGCCAGCTGCGCCAGGCGGCGCGTGTAGCGGTTGCGTACCCATCGATTGTGCGTCAGGCGATCAAGCACGGCTGCTTCCCCCGGTGCGGGCGCGACCCAGCGCAAACAACGACGTCCGCGGAATGACCGTCTTCAGTGCGTGGCTGGCCTCGTTGAGCGAGCCGTGCCACTTGCGCCGGTAGAAGTAGGCCGAGCCCCATGCCAGGCGATGGACCACGCCACGGGCGATGGTCTCGCTGTTCCAGTACCAGTCTTCGTAACCAAACCCGGTTTTACGCGGGTAGCAGGCCACGTAGGGAATGGTTTCATACAGCTCGCGGGTGGAGAATGCCGCACTGATCCACGGGTTGACCGTCAGCAAGGCACGCTCGTCGTAGTAGTCGCCGGCCTGATCGACCTGCCAGTTGTAGGCGCTGTACATGCCGAAGCTCAGGACCATCTCCGGATGCAGCACGAAGCGCCCATCCATGCGCGCTGCTTCCTTGAGGTGCATCAGGAAATAGCCCGTGGAGATCAGGTCATCGCCGTCCAGCGTGCAGATGTAGTCCGCACGGCTGGCAGCCACGCCGGCGTTGCGCGCCAGGGCCAGGTCACCCACCTGGGTTTCGACGATGGTTTCACTCCCATCCAGGTCGGGGTGACCCATGACGAACTGCCGGGTCTGCGGGTCGGCGCGGTCGAGAACAAGTACCAGCTGCACCTCGACGCCTTCGCGACGGGCTGTATCCCGCGACAATGCGTAAGACCTCAGCGCGGTGTGCGCGAGAATACCCTCACCGTGGAAGGTCACGATCGCACTCAACGCCGGCGCGCTCATCCTCCGCTCCTGCGGACCGACGGGATTACCACACGCCGCTTGCTCTTCGCATTCATTTTGCGCCACCGATTCCCATGATTACTGCCGAAGTCGAGGGTCATTCCTGCGACCAGCCGTTGATGATACTTGCGAGTGCAGAATCCGGGTGGATTCTGCGATGCCCAGCTGGCCAGATTCCTGAACAAGCTGCGCACCTGCCTTCCGGCCAGCCCCGACCAACTCAATCGTCGCCAGAACCTGGCCGGCCGCCGTAATACTTGCCGAGCAGCCTGCGCAGGTAACCCTCACCCAGCGGTACGCCACAGGACAGTGCGGCGCGCTGGCAGTCACGGGTGTCGATCGGGAATGCCACCTCCCGCTCAAGTACCGAATAATTGCCCTGCTGGCCCAGTACGTGCTCCATGCTGCGGACAATCTCCAGCATCTGGGTGGAGTGGGTATCGGCCAGCGACATCATTGCGGGATAGTCGCCAGGGTGGCGCAACACGTGGGTACCGAGGATCGCGACATCTTCAATGTCGATCAGGTTGCGCTCCGCCCGCGCCCACACGTCAAATGACTCACCCGACCTGATGCGTGCGTGAAGGAAGTTGGTCAGGGTATGCGGGTTTCCACCTGTACCGACCACCTGCGGAAGCCGGAACACCTGTCCCCGCGGATCGGCCAGGATGCGCGCTTCCATCCGCGCCTTGTGCTGCAGATAGGGCGTCTGCTGCTCCGCCGCGTTCCCGACCGCACAACTGCCGAAATATACGATCCGCTCGATGGCCGGATTGGAGATTACTTCGCCGAGCAGTTTCTCCTCGCGTGCGAATGCCGCTGGATCCGACTCGGCTGAATTGGAAACACCGGCAGCGACGATCGCCGTAGTTGCGTCGTGCTGCCAGCAGGTGGCGAAGGCCGTGGCGACCAATCCTCGTCCGATGATCACGTTGTGCTTCCTTGTTGACTGATGCGATGCAAGGCCTGGGCTTCAACAGGCAGGTAATGCGCAATTGTTTGCAGGGCGTGAATGAAATCTTCCCAGCTCCGTCCATTCGACAGCGCGTCGTATTGCTTCCGCCGGCGCAGGCGGCGCAGCTGCGGATCTTCGCGGAGGCGCTCCAGTCGATTCTGGAAGGCACCGACATCCCCGGGGTCATCGACGAGCCAGGAGTGCTCGATCAGATCAACGACGCCGCCGACTGCGGGCGCGACGATGGGGACGCCCGCTGCAGCAGCATCCAACAGGATGGTGGGCAGGCCTTCCCAGGCACTGGTGAACAGGTATGCCGCGTGGTCCGGCCGCAGGATGCTCTCGAAATGGCTGAAGGCCCCGTGCAGCGTGACATTCGGCAGCGACGTCAGCAGCGCCAGTGCAGGATCGGTCGACCCCAGGTCGGAAACCCCGTGTACATCGAATGGAACCGTTGGCATGGCCCGCGCGGTGGCCGCCAGCACATCCAGCCGCTTCTGGCGATCAAAACGGCCCGCCCACAGTACCCGCGGAACGCCCGGAATCTCATAGGGGTCGGTCTTTTCCCTGACAGGTCCGGCATGCGGGAACCGAAGTACCGAGAAGAGATCGAGCGGGACCCCCAGCTCGTGGGCCCAGCGAACGGGATAGACCGTGTTGTCGCAGAACACGCGCGTCAAATGCGGATGGCACTCGCGCAGGTAACTGCGGGCATATCCCACCGGCACCATGTCGGTGGAGTAGTCGTCGCAGTACAAGGAGGCGAACAGCTTCGACTCCTGCCGCAGGGCAAGGCCGAAGGTCTTGAACGATTGCCATGCGACCCTGGAGTTGATGGTGTGAATCACCTCCGGCTGCATCTGGACCAGCAAGCGCGTGAGCAGCTGCACCCTTCCTTCGAGCACCATGCTGCCGACAATCCGTCCAAACGATACAACCTTTATCCCTTCAGGCACTCGGTCGAGCCACGCCGACTCCACATCCTCCGTGAGCAGCAGCAGGATGTTCTCGACCGGCATGCTCTCGGACCACGCCTTGAGGTGGTGAAGCGCGCCGCGATCCGCTCCGCCCCGTACCAGCCACGGCAGCACCATGACATGGGAAAAGTAACGTGCGCCGACAGCGGCCTGCAGCTCACGATAGAGCTCACCTGGCTTGGTCAGAAAGGGCACACCGTAGTAGCCGTATGGGTGGGGTTCGCCGTGCTCTCCGACCAAGGCAGGTTCGATGCTGGCGAGTGCGACCATTTCCTCGCGCAGCCACGCGGGGACCTCCTGGCGTCCATGGGCCGTAAGCGTCGCAACACGTTGCAGCCGGCGCCCCACCCAGCCCAGAATACGACCAAGCTCTGCGCGGGGATTCCTGAAGAGCTGGCGAACGCTGACCCGACGCGCAAGACCCATCACCCTGCCGATCATGAGCGCCTCCACGTACCGAACAGGTCCGTTGGCGGAATGACCGCTTGGAGCGCGCTGGAGTTCTGGTTCATCGATCCGCTCTGCTTGACCCGATAGAAGTACGCTGTTCCGGGCACGACGAGGTGCTCGTACCCAGCGGCAGTGGTCTGGCAACCCCAGTGCCAATCTTCGAAGCCAAAGCCGGTCTGTCGAGGGAAGCAGGCTACGTAGGGCAATGTCTCGAACACGTCCTTACGTGCAAAAACCGCGCTGATCCATGGATTGACGGTCATCAGCATATCGGTGGTGAACGGCATCGAGCGCTGATCGACCTGGTGGCTGAAATGCTCGGTCGCACCAAAACTCACGACAATCTCGGCGTGCAGGACCAGGCGCCCCGGCGTAGTACGCGCGAACTCCACATGGCGCTGGAAATAGTCGCGGCTGATGAGGTCATCGCCATCGAGCGTGCATACGAAGATGCCCGATGCATGACCCACACCCAGGTTGCGCCCAAGCCCACAGTCACCCACCGATATATCGAGAATCAGCTCGGTGCCATCGAGGTCTGGATGATTGCGCACAATGTGGCTGGTCGCCGCATCGGCGTAGTCCAGCAGCAGGATCATCTGCACGCTGACGCCGCTTGCCTGCGCCCGATTGCGTGAGAGCAGGTAGCTCCGCAACGTGGCGTGCGCGAGGATGCCTTCATTGTGGAAGGTCACGATAGCCGTCAGGTCAATGGCCATCCCGTTCACTTCCGACCCAGCACGAAGGAAAGCGCGCGCAGCACGTTTCTCACCAGGCCCTTCAGCGGCAGGCGATTGAGTGCTGTCGCCAGCCTCGACATCTCATGCGCAATCGAATCGATCGGGACCGAACCCTGCCCCTGTCGATCCATGATCGCGCCGGTAGCCGCACTGAGATGCTGAGCTGCATCGATCAGATGTTCGTACGAAGCGAGCAGCTGCCGGTGGGCGCCGATCAATTGCCGATTGGCGTCCCCCAGGCGTTGATGATCGTGGGTCAGCTGTTCGTACTCGGCACGCGCACCGTCCAGCTGCTGCGCGAGAGCAGACCTTTCGGCAACCGCCTGCAGATGCGCCAGACGGAATGCGGCGCGCATCCCATGGGCGTCGACAGCAAGTGCCTGCGCGGTCGAATCGAGGTGTTGAATCACCCTTTCGCGACTGGAGAGCTCGGTATCGAGCTGTTGGATCGCCTGTTCACGACTGGCGAGCTCGGCGTTGAGCTGGTGGTACTGGCCGTCCAGCCAGTCCTTGGCGTTCTGCAGGTTGTCCTCCCATGCCTGTCGACGCTGCTGGTCGGTACGCGCCTCCTGCAGCTGCTGCCGCCATGACCTGTTTGCCCATTGCCAGGCCAGGCCCGGGCGCAGTGGCGTTTCACTGGTCAGGCGCAATGCCGAGGCAAGGCAACCCGCTTCATCCATGACCAGGGCGAATTCGGGCATGCCGAAGGTTTCCGGCCGGCCGGGATCGCCTACGACGGCTGTCCAGTCCGGCTGCGAGGCGAGTCGCCGGGCCTCATCCAGGCCTCGCGCCCAGGCCTGACGGGCGGCAGCGACATCGCCACGACCGAAATGGATCCAACCCAAACGCACGGCAGCGGCCGTCGTTTTCGTGCCAAGCAGGGGGCTGAAGTCGAGCACGTCGAAGGCAAGCACCCGTTCGTACAACACGGCGGCGCCTGGCAGGTCCCCGCTGGACTGGATCAGGGTCGCAGAAGCAAAGGCCAGCGAGACCTGCCATCGCAGCATGGTCGGATTGCGCGCGGGCCCGTCAATGTAGCGCTGGGCGGCGGCCAGCAACTCCCCTCGGGCGCCGCCCGCAAGGGCCGCCGGGTCGTACAGCAGCACGCACAGCGCAGCGCCGTAGTCCGCGCTGTCCACCGGCGCGTCCCGCATCACCTGTCGTGCGATCATTCTGCGCGAAGCGGACGATTCCAGCCGCAGTCCGACCGAAACGATCAGACGAACCAGGCTGGCATCCAGGTAATCGCGCTGGAACGCAATCGCATTCGGTGCATCCAGCGTCGGATCCTGCGTGATGCCCGCGCCGTCGATCTTCACCGCCATCAGGACCAATGCGTCGGCCGAGGCAACACTGTCGGGGTCGATGGCCAGGTGGCCCGCCGGGTCAGGCGCAACTTCCACGAACTGTTCCGGTCCTGCGGGTCGATCAAAGCTCTGCCACCAAGCACGATCGATCACCATGCCCCGCTGCTCCAGCGTTGCCAGCAACCCGCGCAGCTCCGGATTGCGTCCCGATGGCAACGGTACCTCCACCACAAAGCGCCCGCTGCGCACCAGCACATCGTGGGCATGCTGCAACGTTTCCGCCCAATCGGAGGCGTCTTTCGACAAACGCGCAATGACCACGTCCACGGGTGGGCAGGTAGTGTGCCAGCGCGCCTTGTCCAGCCATTCCACGCCCGGCTGGATGGCGCCTGCAGACGCGCGGTCACCGATCACCCCCAGCCAGCGGCACCGCGACTGCTGCACCAGGACCCGCCATCGATCATCGCGAGCCGCGTCGGTGGCTAATACCGCGTCGCCTGGCCGTACGAGCGCCGCTGCCAGGCCGTAATAGCTGGCACGAGGCAGCGAATCAGCGTCGGCCGTGCTGACACCGGCGCGGGACAGCATATGTACTCGAACGTCCTGCGGTGCTCCCGGCAAGGTAAAGACAGCGGGATGCTGCTGCCAGCCCTTCCCGGCAGCCAGCCCAACCGCGATATTGAATCGCGCGTCGGGCCCAGCCGACCCGACCAGCACCAGCGTATTTACTTCGTGACCCAGGTCCACAAGCGCGGCGCGGGCATCCGCCGACGCCACCCAGGCGACGACCACGTCCCCCGCGACCGTCGAGCCCGCCAGCGTCCCGGCATGGTCAACCTCACATCCCGCTGCCCGCAGGAAGGCCGCCAGCGGGAACAGCTCGGCACCCACCAGGTGAACGCGGCATGGACCCACCGCGCGAAGGCAGTACTCGGCAAGGTCGGCAGCCACCAACGGGGTGAGCAAAGCAACCGGGGTGTCGGGCGGGGCCGTGGGGCTCATCGCTGCAGTCACGGCGTGCCGTCGGGGGAAGAAGCGGTCACGGCCGTCACTGCCTCGTTCAAGCGCTGCACCTCGGCGGTAAGGGCATGGTACTGCCCATCCAGCCACAGACGGGCCGCTTCAAGCTCGGCCGTGTAGCGCTCCAGTTCACTGATGCGCTGCATGTGCTCGTGGAACTTGCCGTCCAGCCACGCCTTGGCCTCCATCAACTGGCGCACGTCCCGCGCCCCGACATTGATCTGCTCGGCCCCGTCTACAGGGCCGGAGAGCACCGCACGGTCGTCGTTGTCGGAGACAAGCGCGATATCAGCGCCCATCAGGCTGGACATCGCCGTTGCATGCGACTGCCGCTGACGGTGCAGCGCGCCCGGCCGCGGTGGCTTGCCGCCCGCCAGCTCGACAGCGGCAAGATGCAACAGGCCCGCGGCGTCGGCGTCCGCAGAATCGACCGACAGTGCTTCGTGGGCGCTCGCACGTACGCTGTCCCAATGGCTCCGGGCGACATCAGCGTCACCGGCCGCAGCCAGAACCGAAGCCGCGAATGCCTGCGCGCGCGCGCGCAACAACGGGTCGGGAGCGTTGAACTCGGCGCTGACCTGCGCCAGCGCCGCGCTGCTTCGCCCTTCGGCCAGGAGCGCACGCGCACGCGACAGCGCATCCAGCATGCCCTGCTGCGGCGCACCGGCCTTCCGCGCCAGCACCAGCAGCCATTCTCCGTCGCAGCCGGGGCCAACAGCCGGATCGATTTCCAGCATCGAACGGGCCGTCAAATGCCGCTTCTGCCCGCCGCCCGCATCCTGCAGCCACGCCTTTTCGATGACGAAGCCATTGCGCTGGAACTGCGCCAGCAGGCGCGGCCAGTCGTAGACGTGGAAGTGGAACGGATTCGGATCCTCACCGGTTTCGTCAGACCAGTCGTTGGGCACACTCGCGTATACCCGACCCTGCGGGGACAGCACGCGATGCAGTTCGGCCAGCAGCCGATCCGGCTCGGGGAGGTGCTCCAGCGTCTCTACCGACACGGCGAAATCGGCCGATCCGTCCGCCATTCCGGACAGGTTCTGCGCGTCGCCGACGATGAAGTTCATGGGTGTCGGTGAAACCGAGGCGAAATTGATGTTCGCGTAATCGACCGCATAGTCGCTGGCATCCAGACCGGTGAAGAATGCGGCGGCGCTGTTGTGGGCCAGCTGGTAGGAACCATAGCCAAGGCCGCAGGCCACGTCGATGACACGGTCGCCGGCCCGGATGAACTGCGCCGCCTGGGCGTAACGGGTCATGTGCGCATCGGAGCGACGTCCCGGCTCGCGGGTCATGTCGGTATGCAGGTCGCGTTCTTCTTCCAGCGCCTTGAGCGGATACACCGCCAGGGCCTGCTCGGGGACGCGCTCAAAGGAGGTCATCAGGAGACCCGTGACGCGGTCCAGCTCACCGTAAGGGGCCACCCGCTCGTTGAGCGGATGCTTGCGCCACTCTGCCTTGATGACCGCGGCCTCCCAGAAAGCGCGACTGCCCGCGACGGCAGCGGCGCCCACCACCACCAGGCAGACCGGACCGGCCAGGCCTGCCAGCGCAGCGCTGAGGCGATCATCCGCCTGCGCGGCATCCACCTGCTCCACGACGAGGATGGCCGCCGCGGCAGGGCGCCCGTCAGCGCTGTCCTGGACCGCCACGCCGGCCTGGCGCAGGGCGCGCAGCAGGCCGGGCGTAGCGTCGCCGAGCACGGCTACGGGGCCGACAGGCAACCATGCAAGCAGGCGCGCCACGGCCACGCGGATCGCAGCCGGGGTGAGCGCGGAATGTGCATCGCTGAAGTTCATATCCATAGCAGGGCCTTCCTGATTCATTCGGCGTCGGCGACCACGGCACGCATGCGCAGGTCACTGACGCCACCAAAGGTGTATTCCTTCTGCCGCATGCCCACCTGGAAGAAGGCTGCTTCGTCGCGCCAGTGCAGCATGCGCTGGGCACCGCCGAAGCGTTCAAGCTCCTCGGACACCGAGACCTGGACTTCATAGAAGTTCACGCCGAGCGCACAGTCGAACTCGAAGCGAACCACGAACGGCTCGTCGGCGCGGAAGGTGGTTCCCCAGATGCCCGGGTGGTCCTTTCCTTCTTCAGACCACTCCGTCACGTCCTGATTGAGCGTCCCCCAGGAATAGAGCTTGACCCCTTCTTTGTTGCGCAGGCGTACGTTGATGTTGAGCTTGTCCATGTCACGGATTGGACGTGCGGTGACCTCGATCACCACCCGCTCGCGTGGAAGGAAATACGCGCATTCGTCACCCTGCCCGTCGAATACCCGTACCCGCTCGACGACACAGTCGTAGTCCCCGAAGGACAGCTTGTCGCTGCGCACACCAAGCACGGGTGAACCTTCATGCACGGGCACTTCCGCGGCATCCTCGACCACCGCCTGCGCTTCAACGATCTTCTGCGCATGCTGCAGGTGCTGCGCACTGATGGAAGCGTAGTAATCGCGTTCGTCATCATGCAGCTGCTTGCGGTACTCCAGCACGACTTCCGACGAAGGCCCGGCCGCGCGCACGGTACCGTCGCGCAGCAGGATGGCATGGTCGGTCAACGTGCGGATCGACTCCTGGTCGTGCGAAACCAGCAGCAGCGTGCAGCCATTGGCCCGCAGCGCTTCCATCTGCTGGAAGCAGCGCTTCTGGAACAGGGCATCGCCCACCGCCAGCGCCTCGTCGACGATGAGGATGTCCGGCTCGACCTGCGTCTGCACCGCAAAGGCCAGGCGCAGCATCATGCCGCTGGAATAGGTCCGCACCGGCTGGTCGATGAAATCGCCGATATCGGCGAACGCTGCAATGGCATCGAAACGCTGCATCACCTCGCGCTCGGTCAGGCCCAGGATCATGCCGTTCAACACGACGTTTTCCCGGCCGGTGAAGTCCGGATTGAAGCCACTGCCCAGTTCCAGCAGCGCCGCGATGCGCCCGTTCACCTGCGCCTTGCCAAGGGTGGGCGCCAGCGTGCCGGCGATGATCTGCAGCAGGGTGGATTTGCCCGAGCCGTTGCGGCCGATGATGCCAACGGCGTCGCCCCGCTTTACTTTCAGGCTGACGTCGCGCAGCGCCCAAAATTCACGCCCGCGCTGCCGCGACGACCACTCACCGCTTCCGGGCAGCATGCGCCCCAGCCGAGGCAACAGCATCTGCAGCAACCGGTCTGACGGCTTGTCGAAGATATTGAAGACCTTGCTGACATTCTCGATATCGATAACCAAATCTTCAGACGACATCGGCGAAAGCCCTCCGGGTCCGCTGGAACCACCAATAACCAAAGAAGAAGATGCCCACCGACCAGGCCACCGCCCAGCTGTACAGGCCCCAGTCCGGCAGCGTGCCGCTGACGATCAGCGCGCGCATCTGCTCGACGTACACGGCCAACGGACTGAGGCGCATCCACTTCCCTATGTACTCAGGGAAGATGATCGACGGGTAAAGAACCGGGGTGAGGTACTGAAGTACGCGCGCAAGCAGGCCGGCAATCTGATCCACGTCGCGGAAAAAGACGCCCAGGGACGCAAACAGGTACGTGACACCCATGGTCAAGGCCAGCATCGGCAGGACGAGGATCGGCAACAGCACGACCTGCCAATGCAGCCCGAAACTACTGAAAACAAGGAATGCCACCAACGCGATGGTTGCCACGCCCGCGTTGTAGAGCGAAGACAGAACCACCACCGGCGGCAGTACTTCCAGCGGAAACACCACTTTCTTGACCAGGTTAGGATTGCTGAGCACGGCGCTCGGCGCCCGCGTCAGCGATTCCGCGAAGAAGTTGTAGACGATCAGCCCGATGAACAGGAGGACCGCGTAGTCCACCTTTGTGTGTGTCTCGATACCTTTCCACTTGGCACTGAAAATAGTGGAAAAGATGACCGTATAGATGGCCAGCATGATGAGCGGCACGAGCACGCCCCACAGCGCACCGAGCAGAGAATCCTTGTACTTCTTCTTGATGTCCCGGCCGGTAAGGCTCAGCATCAATTCGATGCGTCGACCCATCATACGGCGGCAGCCTCCAGCGCGCGCTCAAGATCCAACTGCAGATCCCCCAGCTCTTCAACGCCCACACTCAAGCGAACGAGTGCATCGCTGATGCCCAACTGGTTGCGGCGCTCCACCGGAATGGACGCATGTGTCATCACCGCTGGATGGTTGACCAGGCTTTCCACCCCGCCAAGGGATTCGGCCAGGGTAAACAGCTCGGTCGCCTCGCAGAAGCGCTTGGCGGCCTTATACCCGCCCCTGAGCACAACCGAGACGATGCCGCCGTAGCCCTTCATCTGGCGCGTGGCCAACTCGTGCTGCGGGTGGGTTGGCAGTCCCGGGTAGATGACCGTCTCGACTGCAGGGTGGGTCTGCAGCCAGCGCGCCAGCGCCAGTGCATTGGCACAATGGGCCTTCATGCGCAGCGGCAGGGTCTTCAGACCACGCAGCGCGAGGAAGCTGTCAAATGGCCCCTGCACCGCGCCGATGGAGTTCTGCAGGAAGGCCATCTGCTCGGCCAGCGGGGCGTTGTCGCCGACCACCACCATGCCACCGACCATGTCCGAGTGGCCATTGAGGTACTTGGTGGCCGAGTGCAGCACGATATCCGCGCCCATCATCAGCGGGCGCTGCAGCATCGGCGAGGCGAACGTGTTGTCCACCACCACGATCAGGCCACGGCGCTTGGCGATGGCCGCGACCGCGGCGATGTCGACGATCTTCAGCATCGGGTTGGTCGGGGTTTCGATCCAGACCATCTTCGTCTGCGGCGTGATCGCCGCTTCGAAGGCGGCCAGGTCGGTCAGGTCGACGAAGCCGAACTGCAGCCCGGCGGTGCGCTTGCGCACACGTTCGAACAGCCGGAACGTGCCGCCGTAGATGTCGTCCATCGCCACCACGTGGCTGCCGGCATCCAGCAGCTCCATGACCGTGGAGGTGGCAGCCATGCCCGAGGCGAAGGCGTAGCCGCGGGTGCCACCTTCCAGCGAGGCCACGCAACGCTCGTAGGCGAAGCGGGTCGGGTTGTGGGTGCGCGAGTACTCGAAGCCCTGGTGTTCGCCGGGGCTGGACTGGGCGTAGGTGGAGGTGGCGTAGATCGGCGGCATCACCGCGCCGGTGCTCGGGTCGGGCGACTGCCCGCCATGGATGGCGAGCGTGGCGAGAGCGAGCTGGCGCTTGGAGTGCCCGGAGGCTGCAGGATCGGACATGGGATTCCCAGCGATTGTAGAGCCCCGAACGGGGCCCACACTAAATGGAGCGGAAGTCTATCAGCGCCGGCTTAATCAGCCGTTGACTCTAATAAACGCAGGTTCAGTGCCGAACGTCGGCCATCGCGCCCTTATTGGACGCGACGACGCAGGTAGTTCAGCAGGTCGATCCGGGTAATCAGCCCCAGGAAGCTGCCACCATCCATGATGATGGCCACCTGGCCGCGATCGAACACCGGCAGTAGGGCTTCGATCGGCGATTTCACGTCCAGCCGGTCCAGCTTGCTGACCATGGCGGTGGAGACCCTGTCGCGGAACCGCGACTCGTCCCCGTACACATGCAGCAGCACGTCGCTTTCGTCGACGATGCCGACCAGCTGGTCGCCATCCATCACCGGCAGCTGCGATACGTCATACAGCTTCATGCGCTGGTAGGCGGTGGTCAGCAGGTCGTTCGGGCCGATCACCACGGTGTCGCGCTGGCCGTACGGGCGCAGGATCAGGTCGCGCAGGTCGCCGGTCTGCGGGCGCTCCAGGAAGCCGTTGTCCAGCATCCAGTAGTCGTTGTACATCTTGGAGAGGTACTTGTTACCGGTGTCGCAGACCAGCACCAGCACCTTCTTCGGGGTGGTCTGCTCCTTGCAGTACTTCAGCGCCGCCGCCAGCAGGGTGCCGGTGGAGGAGCCACCGAGCACGCCTTCCTTGCCCAGCAGCTCGCGCGCGGTGTGGAAGCTTTCGGCGTCGGTGATGGCATAGGCCTTGGTGACCCGGCTGAAATCGGCGATCGAGGGCAGGAAGTCCTCGCCGATGCCTTCCACCAGCCAGCTGCCCGACTTGTCGTTGAGCACGCCATCATTGATGTATTCGGCCAGGATCGAGCCAACCGGGTCGGCCAGCACCAGCTCGGTCTTCGGCGACAGGGTGGAGAAGGCGCGGGACAGGCCGGTCATGGTGCCGGAGCTGCCGCAGCCGAACACGATGGCATCCAGGTCGCCGTCCATCTGTTCCAGGATTTCCGGGCCGGTGCCGAATTCGTGCGCGGCCGGGTTGTCCGGGTTGCCGAACTGGTTGATGAAGTACGCGCCGGGGGTTTCCTCGGCCACGCGCTTGGCCATGTCCTGGTAGTACTCGGGGTGGCCCTTGGCCACGTCCGA
>Ga0182006_1000752_pt1 | contig 22138 bp, 16 predicted proteins | sample Sormic07211104_1_FD_123022 | JGI IMG/M metagenome (GOLD analysis project Ga0182006, IMG submission 123022) | Rhizosphere microbial communities from Sorghum bicolor, Mead, Nebraska, USA - 072115-104_1 MetaG | ecosystem: Host-associated > Plants > Roots > Rhizosphere | place: USA: Nebraska...
GTTTACCACTATTTTTCGCTTTTTTTTTTGCTCATTTGTTACTCGAGCGACTGAAAGCACAGACTTTCTGTACGCAACGCCAGATAGAAATATAAGCTTTAGCATCACACCGATGGCCAAAGTTATCCATTAACAGATTGGTCATGTTGTTCATTCCAAACGACTCAAGAACTAATTTCATTTGTATGTGTTAATTCATAAATAAAGGGCTATGAAAAAGGTGACACAAAAAACGTCAAAACAAGAACTTGAAGATATTAAAAAAGGCGATATTATTCAAGACAGCACAGGAAAAGGTGGAGAGGTTGAAGATGTCGACAAACTATCTTACAATAACGGAGAGCATTATTATTATAAGATAAAACATGACGGAACTATCCTCATTGTAAAATAGAACCACACAATAACGAGTAAGTAAATACTTGCATTATTAAGCCCAAAGGTGAGTTTTTGGCCTTTAAAAGATTTGACCAAGTCACAGAATACTGAAACCAAGCAATTGATAACGAAAGATTCGACACCCTTTTGATCTTAGCCTCGGAGAAACTTTCAAATACCATTTTAGACTTTTAGATCCTATATCAGACAGGCGGTAAACCATCGTGAATATGTACCTAGGGACAAACCTCAAAACCAGCGGTAGAATAGGCACCCAGGTGGGTAGTCATTATTCTCAATAGTTAAATGAAACTTTGCCATCAGCAACCTGTTCTGTTGTTTTCCAGGGAAACATCCTGCACTTTTTTTAATTTGGAACAATGCAATGGGACAACAACACAATTGAAACTAAATTTCGTTTCAGGTTCATTCATATAGGTTGGTTTCATTTCACTGTTACACCATCAACTATGTGAGCACGCTGACTAATCAGCAATACTTTACTTGTTCTGTAAATTCCCCAAAACTATCCATAACCGTTCATCGGCCATAGCAACCAGCAGTAAATGGTGAATTCACCACCGTAGAAAAACCTGTAGAGCCAAACGGCATTTCACCGCAAACTAATTTAAAATGAAAGCAATCTACAGGACATCAGATCCCGGGAAGGAAGAAATTATTGTTCATTTTTCACAGTGGCTTAAAATTTTCATGTGATGATATTTTTTGAATAAACTTTGTTTTTACATAACTTATCCTAAATTTAAGAAGTGAACACTTACAAACACGCCATAGAGAACCTTTTGCCTGATAATGACGAACAGCGGGTTGCAGCATTGAGGAGATATCAGATTTTTAACGATGAACGTGAACCGGTATTTGATAGCATTTGCGAACTGGCCTGTAATATGTTTAATGTCCCGATTGCTCACATTTCGTTCCTTAATGAGGACAGTGAACTGGTTAAATCCAGCGTGGGGCTGGGCGAACAGTTGATTGTAGTTGACCGATCGATGAGCCTTTGCGCCATCACCGTATTAAATGGCGCTTCGACGGTTATTCCCAATGCCCTGCTGGATGAAAGGCTTGCAGGGCACCCGTATGTTTACGGAGAATTTGGGCTGAGGGCTTATGCCGGGGCACCTATCTTAACTAATGATGGCTACATCGTTGGAACGATGTGCCTGGTGAGCCGCGAGGTACGCGATTTTTCGAGGCATGAGGTAGGTTTGTTGGAAGGATTAGCGAACATTGTGGCAGAGCAGCTGGAACTTAGATTGGAAAATCTGGAATACAATGCGCAGCAAAAGTCTATCCAAAACAGGCTCATGGCCAGTGAAGCCCGCCTGCGTTGTATTTTAGATACCATGGCCGACGGTGTATGCATTGTTGATGCAAAAGGAAAGGCCAGCTACATCAACCACATGGCAGAGCAGATTTTCGGGGTAAATTTATTGCAAATGCAAAGCCGGTCGTATAACGACGCACTTTGGATCAATCTTCGTCTTGACGGATCGGTACTCCCGCCAGAGGAGCACCCCATGTATATTATGCTTAAAACAGGCGCACCGGTTTACGACAGGGAAATTGGCATTTCCAAACCAGAAAAGGACACTTTTTACATCTCGGTCAACGCCGTACCTTTATTCAGCGAGGAGCATGAACTTACGGGCGGAATCTGCACCTTCATCGACGTGACTGCCCAGCGGAAGCTCATGAAAGAAAAAGATGATTTCATCAGCATTGCCAGCCACGAACTAAAAACCCCTATTACCAGTCTTGGCGCATCGCTGCAGTTAATGCAGAAAATGAAAGACAATCTTGCCTCGCCAATGCTGCCCAGGCTTATTGAGCAGGCCAATAGCAGTATGGAGCGGCTCAATGGTCTGGTCGGAAACCTGCTCGATGCGAACAGTATTAATATTGGAGCGCTAAGACTGAACAATAAGGTTTTCAATATTTATGAAATGACGGAGGAATGCTGCCAGCAGTTGCGGTTGGCTGGCGAATACCGGCTGATGATAACAGGTGATCGCAGCCTGCAGATGTATGCTGACCAGGAAAGGATAAGCCAGGTAGTGGTTAACCTGATCAATAATGCCGTTAAATATGCACCGGAATCCAAGCTGATCGAAATTAATATTTCTACACAGGACGAAATGGCAAAAATTTCTGTAGCGGACCAGGGAAAGGGGATCGACGCCGAAAAGATCCCACACCTTTTTGACCGGTATTACCGCGCAGATTACAAAAGCCTTCATTATTCCGGCCTGGGGCTGGGCCTATACATCAGTGCAGACATTATACGAAGACATGGAGGCGAGATTGGTGTAGACTCGGTACAGGGTCAGGGCGCCTGCTTTTGGTTCACTGCTCCTTTATTTAATCAATAAACAGATTCGTTACCCTTTAAGCAGCGTTGTGATCTTTCCGGTAAGCTCGTAGATATCGAAGGGTTTTGCAATAAAATGCTTTGCGCCGGGCCAGTCTGAGCCTTCAGAAAAACTGGTATGCGCGCTCATGATCAAAACCGGAATGTGTGCAGTTGCCGGGTCGGCAGCTAATGCAGCCCTCACCTCGAGTCCATTGCCATCAGGTAACATGATATCGATCAAGTAAAGATCTGGCAACTGGCCTGCCTGATCTGCATTAAATCTGCTTACATCGGTGAAGCCTGTTACCTGGTAACCTGCTACTTCAAGCACCATCTGCACAGTTTCGCGAATACCTTTATCATCTTCCAGGACGTATATCCTTTTTGCCATACTGTTAATCCTTATTTTACCTCAGTCAGGTTGTTTTTAAAAAAAATAATTTCTTGCTGATAAAATTATGATTATAATTTAAATGACCAAACTAAATTTTTCGTTACGGGAACAAGATTAGCTTCAGTTAATGAATATCAGTAAAGGTTATGGGCGGAATTTTCAAGCGCAGTATAGGTGCGATCCAGCAGGCGACCAATGCCCTGACAATCAGGTAAACTGCTTCAATTATTATGGGTTTTGTGGTACTGGGCCTGCCTACTGTTAGCGTGTGCCTGAGCGTTTCGAACGTGATTGTGGCTGTCAAATAGGATCCTGTCAGCCATTTTGTTAAAAAATAATTGGTACCTCAGGCTGTGCAAGTACCTGTACGACGCTTCCGAAAAGATATATAATTCTAGCATTGTTTTTACGCATCAGTTAAATATAACAATTTTGGCAAACCGCACCCAGCTGGATAAATTAGTAATTGAGATTTGTACCATCTCTCCCAATATAACCACAATTTCATTTCTTAAATGTCTGATTGCATATTTTAAGCACTTTTATCAGCGTTGATTGAGATGGACATCACACCTTATCAATATATTGGAAGATCCCTCTCAGTAACCATTTTACCCGATCTGCCATCACAACATCGCTCCTACTTACAGGAGAAAATTGTGTACAGCCATCTTCTTCCAAAATAAACCTAACCTGACTAGCCATCTTGACCTAGACACAGAAAAAATTAGAAATATATTCCGGATCCGCTGTGGTTTGTAGTCTGTTAATTATTATTTACTGTAAGTTACACTTAGCCAATTTCTTCGAGCTTCCTCCAAAGTGGGACAATTTAGCGGCCTGACTTTATTACAGCAGATTATTTTATATTTTTCTTCTATATTCGTTTTATAAACTATGCCATCCCTAAGCCACGTACCGGATCTTGAACTGATCTTACTGATAAACCAGGAAGAAGAGCAGGCCTTTACGGAAATTTACAACCGCTACTGGGAAAAGATGATATCTTATGCGGTGAGGTTAACCAAATCGGAGGAGGAAGCTGCAGATATAGTGCAGGAAATCTTTGTATCGCTCTGGAACAGAAGAACTACGCTAAGGGTTAAAAGTACTTTAGGGGCTTATCTTATCCGCAGTACCCGCAATTTATGCTTAAGATATATTGAAAGAAATATCCATATTAGTGATTTTTTAGACAAAATAACCGAACAAGCGGTTGATAATAGTCTGAACATCGAAGAAAGTATCTCGTTAAAAGAATTACAGGAAAACATCGATATTGGGATCGCCAAATTACCAAAAAAAATGCGCGAAGTTTATCTTTTAAGTCGCGATGAACAGTTATCGTACCGCGAAATAGCCGAAAAACTAAATATTGCTGAAGGGACGGTTAAAAAACAGGTAAGCAATGCACTCAAAATAATAGCTAATTCTTTAAACGGTAAACTTTCGGCTACTATGATGGCCATATTTCTACACATTTTGAAGTGATAATTTTTTTTTTAAAAAATAAATCTACCACCAAAATGGCTTTTTCGGAATATACCTTTGTAAGGCAAGCTTAATGCGCTTCAAAAACTTATGAAGACCGAACAGGCAAAACAACTAATACAGCATTATTTGGATGGAACAGCTTCGGCAAAAGAAGTATACCTTGTTGATTCTTTTGTAGAGCAGCGATTATTGGAAAACGCCTGGACGCTCGATGAAGCTCAAAAAGCGGCTTTTGGCGAAAAGTTGAAAGCACGCATTGATGCACAAAGGCTAAAAGGAAAAGATAACGGGCAAAATCTGGTGGTAAAACCTAAAACCATCACCCGACAGCTGCGCATCATTGCCGCTTCGGCAGCAGTGTTGGCCTTATGCTTAATTGGTGGCCTGTTTGCAATAAAAAGCAGGACTGAAGACCGGTCTGATCGCTATGCCAATGATGTAGCCCCTGGTGGTAACCGTGCCATTTTAACACTTGCCGATAACCGCAAGATAGATTTATCGAACAGTAGAACAGGACAACTGACCATTATAGACGGGCTCAACGTTAAAAAGGCTGCAGACGGCTTGCTTGTTTTTTCCGTTGTTGATCATGGAGGAGCAAAAGAAGAAGGAAGAAACAATACCATAACAACCCCGTCAGGCGGACAGTATCAGATAAACCTGCCAGACGGCACCCGGGTTTGGTTAAATGCAGAAACTAAATTCGCTTTTCCGAGCCATTTTAAGGGGAAAAACAGGTGGGTAGAACTGGATGGAGAAGCCTATTTTGAAGTAAGCAAAGATAAAAACCACCCTTTTATTGTTAAAAGCAAAAAACAGGAAGTAGAAGTTTTAGGCACGCATTTCAACATTAATAGCTACGCAAACAGTTTAGGTACCAAAACGACACTTTTAGAAGGCGCTATAAAAGTAAAAGGAACAGCGGGCGAAAAAATACTTTCCCCGGGCGAGCAATCGGTCCTGTACGGCAATAACATTGACGTAAATGCGGTTGATCCGAGATTTGCCGTCGATTGGAAAAACGGCGAGTTCAGGTTTAAAAACGAGCCTTTATCTGGTGTCATGCAGAAATTATCGCGGTGGTATGGTGTTCAGTTTGTAGTGAATCTCCGTTCTGAGCAAATGCCTTCTTTTTCGGGTTCGGTATCGCGTTTCGATAACATTTCTGAAGTACTTAAAATGCTCGAAGAAACAGGAAATATTAAATTTTACATCAACGGTAAGCTAATAACCGTAAAGTAATATTGCCAACAGCCTTAACCATGCTGTTTAAAATAAATCAATATCAACTAAAACCAAAAAAAATGAAGAAACCACTACCGGAACAGCGTTAGATAGCACACCAGGTTTAGAAGAAAAAACCATGGAAGTGTTGGAAGCACAACCATGGCCATGATCTGAGTTAACCCTTTAAAAACGAATTTCAAGGCCCATTTACGCATTAACCCAAACAAACGAAAGTATGAATATTTATCCTTTTTATCAAGGAAAGCATTTGTCGTGCATTCCTAAAAAAATCATGTTAACCATGAAACTCACCATCATCATCATGACGACCTTACTCATGCATGTTAGTGCGAGTAGTTTCTCGCAAAAACTGACCTATACGGCTAAAAATATAACCATAGACCAGGTTTTTAAGGAAATAGAAAAGCAAACCAACTACAGGGTATTGTATGCCACCAACACGCTTAACGATGCGGCTAAGGTGAGCGTAAGCTTTAACAACACATCAATTAAAGAGGTTATTGAGTATCTGTTAAAAGATAAACAGCTAACCTACGACATTGAGCTAAACACTGTATTAATTAAGAGAAAAGAGCGCTCATTTATCGATAAAATAGCTTCAGTTTTTACATCATCGCGCTTTAACGGCCGGATTGTAGACGAAAGCAATGCACCGCTTGTGGGTGCAACCATTACCGTTAAGGGGAGTAAAAAGTATGCGGTAAGCGGATCAACCGGTGCATTCGTACTTGATCTGGAAGAAAATGATGTCTTGATCATTTCTTACATCGGCTACGAAACCAAAGAGCTGAAAGTAACACGCGGCTTATTACAGAGTGGCGTGGCCAGTTTGATTGATATTAAATTAAGTCTGGCTGCTTCTTCATTAGATCAGGTACAGATAATTGGCTATGGCAGCACCACCAAGCGCAATAATACAGGTGCTGTAAGCTCAATTACTGCCGAAGAAATTGGTAAACAAACGGTAGAAAATCCTTTATTGGCTTTGCAGGGCCGTATTGCCGGTGTGCAGATTACGCAAGATAACGGTTTACCAGGTGCTGGTGCCCGAATGAACATTCGTGGTGCTTATACCGGCGTTTCAGGTGCAGGGTATATCCCATTGTACATTATTGATGGTGTACCTTTTACTTTATTTAATGGGGCACAACCTGCCACCGATAATCTGAATGCAAACGGAGTAAGCGCTGCAAACGGTGGTGTAAGTCCTTTTAGTGTAATTGCACCCGAAGATATTGAGCGGATCGATATCCTGAAAGATGCCGATGCAACCGCTATTTACGGCTCACGCGGATCGAATGGTGTGGTATTGATTACCACTAAAAAAGGAAGTAAGGGTAAAACGGCTTTTAATTTTAACGTGAATTCGGGCGTAAGCAATGTGGCCAACTATATTCCGATGATGAATACGCAGGAATATCTGGCTACCCGCAGGGCTGCCTTTGCACGTTCAGGCGTTACGCCTACAGCAGCAAATGCGTTGGATTTAACAGTTTGGGATCAGAATGCCTATACCGACTGGCAAAAATATTTTATTGGTCAGACTGGTCATACCACTAATGCTACCGGATCAGTTTCAGGTGGAAATGCACAGAATTCTTTCTTGTTTTCTTCAACTTACCGCAAGCAAAGCACCGTTTTTGATGGCGATTTTGGTGCAACTACTTTTTCGAGCAGGTTAAACGCTGGTCATAAAAGCAGCGATGGCCGTTTTAATATAGATGGTTCGGTAAATTACACCTACATGAAAAACCTTTTGCCATCTACCGATTTAAGTACCATTTATAACCTGGCACCCAACTATCCCCTGTACAATGCCAATGGTAGTGTAAACTGGACGAACACAAGCCCGCTTTCGTACAACCCGAAAACAACCAATGCACAAACTACCAATTTGTTCACCAACGTAAACCTATCTTATCGAATTATGGACGGGCTGGTAGTTAAAACCAATTTGGGTTATACTTCAACCCGTTTAAAACAGCAGCAAATTAATCCGGCCAGTTCGCAAAACCCGGCAACGGCTCAGGTAAGCTCGTTAAGATACACTGATAACGACAACAACAATTACATTATCGAGCCACAAGCGGTATACACCACCAAAATTGGCGAAGGTAATCTGGAAGCTTTAATTGGTACCACTTTTCAGCAAACTAAAGCAACCGGAATCTTTTTAACAGGTACGGGTTATAACAACGAAAACCTGATCAACTCATTGGCCAGTGCTTCGTCGGTGGTTACCTCTTATAGTGCAGATGCGATATACAGTTACACTGCAGTATTTGGACGTTTAAACTACAACTGGCAAGGTAAATACATTGTAGATGGTACCTACAGAAGAGATGGTTCATCACGTTTTGGAGATAACAACAAATTTGGGAATTTCGGTGCAGTAGGAGCTTCATGGATTTTTACTCAGGAAGATTTCATGAAAAACCTTAGCTTTTTGAGCTTTGGTAAATTGAGGGCCAGTTATGGTATTACGGGTAATGATCAAATCCCAAATTACGGTTATCTTGCGCTTTATTCGTCAGCCGGTTCAAGTAACAACTACGATGGGACCAGTACTTATATCCCTTCTAATATTCAAAATCCCGATCTAAAATGGGAGACTAATAAGAAACTGGATGTTGCAGTAGAATTGGGTTTCTTAAACGACAGGATTTTATTAAAAGCAGATTATTACCGCAACCGTGTTTCCAACCTGTTAAACTTCATTACCATTCCATCTCAAACAGGTTCAACCGGTTATACTGCCAATCTGAACGCAACAGTACAAACCAAAGGTTTTGAATTTGAATTGAACACCATAAACGTAAGCGCCGGCGATTTTAAATGGAGTACCAATCTGAATTTAACCATCAGCCGCAATAAATTATTGGCTTTCGATAATCTTGAAAATACTTTTTATGCTAGTTCTTACATTATCGGACAGCCAACAGATATCAGGAAATTTTACAAATACACTGGGGTTAATACGGCAACGGGCTTAGCAACCTACCAGGATTTAAACGGCGATGGGAGCATTAGCTTTTCCGGCGACAGGTATGTGGGCTACTATGGTCACCCTTACTATGCAGGCATAAACAATAGCCTGAGCTATAAAGGTTTTGCACTCGATTTTATGTTCCAGTACAATCACCGTTATGGCGTATTAAATTCGACTTTGAGCTCTAGCCCAGCGGGCATTAATTATACCAACATGAGTACCGCCTTGCTAGATCGCTGGGGAGCTGTCGGCGACACGGCACTTTTTCCTGCGGCATCTACCGTTAACGATCCATCTTATGGAAACTTACCTTCTTCGGATGTGAACTGGGGCGATGCTTCTTACTTAAAACTGAAAACGGTGAGCTTAAACTATACTTTTCCCAAAGCTATAGCCAGTAAGTTAAAGCTTTCTAATCTGGGTGTCTACGTACAGGGACAAAACATTTACACCTGGGCCAAGCAGAAATTCACTTACGATCCTGAAACCACCTTACCGGGTACAGGACCAGGCCTGGGCACAGGTCAGTACATTGCTTTCCCGCAGGTGCGTACCATTGTATTCGGTTTAAATTGTTCATTTTAATCAAGGAAATCATGAAAATTAAATATATGTTTCTCAAAAAAATAATGACATTGGGCTTGGTTTTAATAGCAATGTCGTCATGCAAAAAATTTGTTGAAGCCGATTTGGCGAATAATCTTATCGCCAAAGAAGATGCGTTTAACTCTGATAATTCGGCTATCAGTGCTACCTTATCACTTTACTCTTATTATTCAACAGTAGATCACCTAAGATACAGTACCTGGTTTGGCGGTTTATTGGCCGATGAGCTTCAGAATACCACCTCGAATGCTGATTTAATCCAGTTCTCGCAGAATGTGGTGGCACCAACCAATACCAATACAACCAATTACCTCTGGACTTATCCTTATCAAACCATCCGCTCTTGCAATCTGATTTTGGATGGAATTAGTCATTCTACCGGAATGACCACGCCGATGAAAAACCAATTAAGCGGTGAAGCTAAATTTTTCAGGGCTTTAATGTACTTTAACCTGGTAAACTTTTATGGAGGTGTACCCATTACTTCAGAAATAAATGAACTGGATAATGCTTTTAAACCAAGGGCTACAATTACGGAAGTTTACGCACAGATTTTTAGCGATTTAAAAGATGCGCAAAACCTGTTGCCCACTACTTATGTAGGTAGTGCCGCATTAAAGGTTAGGGTAAATAAATGGGCAGCAACTGCGTTATTGGCTAAGGCCTACTTATATAATAAAGATTATGTAAATGCCGAAGCAGAAGCTACTAAAGTAATTGGTTCAGGCGCTTACAGCATGGCTACATTGTCTAATACTTTCGTAAATACCAGTAGTGAAACCATTTTGCAGTTATCTACTTTATTTGGTGCATCGGCCTTTAGCACCTACCGCACAACCAGTTCGGCAGCTAACGTAGCGCCACCGGCTTATGTATTATATAACAATTTCACTAAAGATTTTGAACTGAACGATAACCGTAAAACTTCATGGATTGATTCGACCACTTTTAACGCCATTAAATACTACCGGATTAATAAGTACAAGGTACAAACTGCTACAGCAGCTACTTTGGGTAACGAATACACGGTGGTGTCGCGCTTAGGTGAACAATATTTGATCAGGGCTGAGGCAAGGGCGCAGCAATCGAATATTGGTGGATCACAAGGTGACATCAACGTAATTCGCTTTCGGGCAGGTTTGGGCAATACCACTGCTGCAACCCAAAGTGCACTGTTAACAGCTATTGCCAAAGAACGCAAACTCGAACTTTTTGGAGAATATGGTAACCGCTGGTTTGATTTAAAACGCACTGGGACTGCCGACGCAGTTTTAAGTACGCTAAAACCGACCTGGAAAACAACTGCGCAATTGTTGCCGATTGGTGCAGATCAGATTTTGCTAAATAACAAACTAACCCAAAATCCTGGTTATAACTAAAGATTTAATATTAGTCTGCCCGAAACTAAATGCTGGCAGACTAATGATTCGAAAAAATAAAATATAAAGCCATATGAAATTATTAAAAACAGCCAGCTCGATACTTTTTTTGGTAGTTGCCTTCCAGGCAGCACAGGCACAAAACACTAAAACAGCCGATACCCTGATTCAATACCTGAATAAACTGGTAGCTTCGAAAGATTCGGCCGATAAGAGTTTATTGAGAGCCAAATTAGCTGACTTATCTGGTGCTAAAACCGAAAAAGATGTGCTAACGGCAGCGAATTATTATTATCGCATAGGTGATGCTAAAAAATCGGAAGCGATTTATGGTGATATCGCAACGCGTTTCCCTTTGGGTACACAGGCCAGAAATGCCGCTTCTAAAGATTTTTATTTGCTTAAAACCGCTGCAGAAGCTGAAGCCGCTTACAAAGCATGGATCAAAAAGTTTCCACCAACGATGTATGAGAATACAAAGGTAGACGACCGTTTGGCTTACGATTACATCAGGGCATTGATTGCCGGAAAATTTGCAGCAGAAAAAAACGTAACCAAAACCAATGAATATGCCAATATGCTTGAAGTTGATTTCTGGAAAGGCAACGCGTACTTAGGCATAACCAATGCTTTTTACAAAAACGGCGATTTGGCCAACGCCGAAATTTTTGCCAAAAAAGGAATGGATAATGCCTTTTCTTATATCGACGGTAAAAAAGGGAATGAGAACTGGGCCAAGTTTTCGGCTTCAGGCTACCCAGGTGCAACAAGTACCTATGCCAATATTTTATTCGATAGAAAAAAGTATGCAGAGGCATTAAGATATTCAGAACTTGCTTATAAAAAATCTACGAGCTTAAGTCCCGGATTAAACTATCGTTATGCGCAAATTTTAATGGGCTTGAACAGAAACCAGGAAGCTTACGATAAGCTGGAAGAAGTGGTTAAGGCGGGTAAAGCCTCACCGGAAATGGCTGTCGATTTTAAAAAACTTTATGTAAAAGTAAAAGGCAGCGAAAATGGTTTCGATGCTTATGCCGCTGCCATTAGAAAAGCTTATCTGGAAAACTTGGACAAACAACTAACCAAAGATATGGTGAATGACCAAGCTCCGGCTTTTACTTTAACCGACTTAAACGGCAAACAGGTTTCACTGGCCGATTATAAAGGTAAAATTGTAATCCTCGATTTTTGGGCAACATGGTGCGGTCCGTGCAAGGCCTCTTTCCCGGCAATGCAAATGGCAGTAAACAAATATAAAGACGATGAAAACGTGAAATTCCTTTTTATCCACACCTGGGAGAAAGTAGCCGATCCGGTTAAAGATGCTTCTGATTACATTAAAGGCATGAAATACTCATTTGAAGTTTTAATGGATGTTAAAGATGCCGAAACCAAGGTAAATAAAGTGGTAAGCAGCTACAAAGTAAATGGTATTCCGGCCAAATTTGTAATTGATGCCGCTGGCAACATCAGGTTTAAATTAACTGGATTTGATGGCAGCAATGAAGCCGCTGTAGATGAGTTGAGTATGATGATTGAGAAGGCAAAAGCCAAATCATAAATTTTAAGAAGTCAGTCAACCACAATTTTACAGCTAAGATGTTGAAATAATTATGTTGAGCATAAGCCAATATGTATGGATATTATTTAAGATTAAAAAAGACTTAGATGTCTTAGTAATGACCTTTTGTAAAGGCTAAGAGGCGCAGTCCGCAAACTGCGCCTCTTTAACAGACCAAAAATTCTTTTTGTATACCAGACCTACTTCGTGTCTAACAATTATAGTGTAAGTGTTAAACCTTTGATTTTGATGATTTTCGGAAGCTCGCTAAAGTACCTGAATAGCGCTCCAACATTATTAAATTCAGTTTATTCCAAAAAAGAGACTGTCTTAAATAGACAGTCTCTTTTTTATATTTAAAACAGATCCTAATACCTCGCCAGGAAGTTATGATGAAATGCGTATTAGAATTTATGGGATGTGCGAGAAAGCATATCCTGGATTCAAGATAAGAGCTCAGTGCCTCACTTGAAATCATCTCCATTTTGCGATAAGATATCAACAAAAAATAGGTTGACACGCGCAAAAGCTTTGCATTTCATATCACCATGAAACAATACATGCCCAAATGCTATTGACGGAAATTTCTGAATAGCGATAGAAAACTGCATCCACTACACACAGTAATGCCCTTGCCTAAATGGATCAATAATCAGTAAGTTATCAACAATACAGGCAAGATAACTACCGATATTATTTTAGTTTTCGCGCTGCAACTTTTAAATATAACTAATTGATTTTAAGAATTTTATACTCCATGTATCGGTAAGTAAATTATCGTAATGAACAAAAACCAGTATATAGCAGAATCTAGACCATTGTAAATATGCTGAACGGAGGCATTTTTGTCGAAATGCTCACAACTTGCTCATGCTGTTTAAAACGTACATCCATTATTGTTCCTTGTCTAAGATTTCCTTAGCCAAGGAATAATTATCGGTTCGATGGTGAGGTTTATAAATATTTATCAATCTTCTTTAGTTACCTTAACATCAGTAAAGTGGCCTAATGTTCCGGGACCTATCCATAACCCAATACTCCCCCGAATATCTTTACCCTGCTTTAAGTCATTTACAATCAAAGTTGGCTGAGCAGCACCGTTTACATACAGCCTGGCAGTTTCATCCTTTACTATAATTTTTATTTTGATCCATTCCGCAGGCAATATATCTACATACGCCTCATACTGTCCTGGTGTTTCCTTTCTTAATTTTTCCCAGGGATATCCCGGAATAGAAATATACTGGCTGGAATGGTTTCTGCGCAATTGATCATTTGCCCGGCCATTGGTAGGCCGTAAATAAAAAACCTCCATTTTTGATGCATCTAATGCCGCCCTGAACGCAATACCTACAAAACCACGGGCTGTTTCTCCAGCATTTGCAAGTGGTTGCCCACAAATTGTAGCTTCAATTACGCCGTTATGAAATTCAATATCCTTCAAAATTGCAAGTGTATTGTCTCCATTAGCCTCACCTTTTATTTGCAGAGCTAAGGCATTTTTACCTTTATAGATAGATTTTTCGACAGTTACCTGAAACGGAATTACATCAGATGGATTTATTGATTTGTGCTGTGCTTTAGATTTCAAACTAAACACCAAGCTTAACACCAAAATAAATAACAGCTTTTTAGTCATATGGGAAATAATTTTCTGTATTGTAATCCATCTAAAATAAGAAAAAATAATGTTCCCAAACCAATAAGCACCGATATATCCGCTGCAATGACCAGTTAATGATATCGCTGTAGCTAAAGGAACCAGACTCACACAGTTATATTTTTTTGAATGCGTTGCCATAATTTTCATTTTATTGTTCAAATCCATGTCAAACCTAGCAGATTAGCAGCATAGGCACCTCATTTTGAGCTTAATTGAACTAAATTGAGCTAATTAAGACCGTTATTGAGCTAAAATGGACCGTTAGTTGAGCCAGGCAGTGCAAGTGCTTGGCCGCTTGTGGCGCCCTGCTTAAGGGCAGCATAACCATTGGCGGTGGTGCAATTCTGCGAAAGCAAGCTCCGGCTTTACCTTTTAGGTAAAGAAAAGGTAACCCCGGGGTAACCCTGGGGTAAGCTTGGGGTTAACTTGGTAGCAACAAAGGGTAAAGAACAGGTAAAGCAGAGGTAATCCCTGGCCATACTATTTTTGTTTGATGCTTTCGATACGTATCTTAAAGGGCCAGGTTACCACATGGAGATGTTAAAGGTATACCCATCAGGGAAATTATCCATATTATCGCCTGTCTGGTTGCGGCAAGAACAGAAAATAAATGGGTGCAAATGATTACTGTATCCGCGTTTATTATTTTTCAGATCTACTGGATCTTAAACTATTACATGAACGGTTAACGTGGATTTTCATCCTACCTAACGGGTACAAACTGCAATATGAAGAAGTCTCAACATCATTGCATCTTAATTACAAAGAAAGGGAACCGTTTTCATAAATGTTTTTTGCAACTTAAAATATCAATTAATCTCATACTTTTATATTTTAAACATTTTCGCTCCACGTTAAAAAACAATGATAAAATATCTCACTTATAGCTTTGCCATTTCTGTTATATCATGGATAGTTGGCATGGTTGTGAATGCAGGATTGATCAAGACACCATTTTATAAACAGTACCTCACAAAGCTTAATTTCATTACTGATGAAAACCTGAATAGATATATCGGGATAGGAACATTCAAATGGATCATTATTCATTCACTGTTCAAATATTTCAATCCCAAACTGTCCCTTAAAAAAAAGATAATGCCATCAGAATTACCCGATCTGCGCAATGAAATGACAATTGCCGAAATCAGCCACCTCATCGGATTTGTTTTTGTGATGGGTTTTGTTTTGGTAAAAGTCGGGCAGGGATACTTTTTATTTGCCCTGGTTATGCTGATCGTGAACATACTGATGAACCTTTACCCCGCATTACTACAACAGCAGAATAAAAGAAGAATCGATAAGTACCGTAAAATACTGGCAGTAAGAGGGCAATCTAAATAGAAAGTACCCCGACATCTTGCAATATAGATGTTGCCTGTATACCTCCTGACCAAGAAAATGATCGCACAGCAAAAACCGGCTAATTTATTATTTTAACATTCCTTTCATACGGCATATGCTTTCAAAATATCGTAAGCAAAACGTAGAATTGTTCCAAATACAACAATCAGAAAAAATACACGGACAAATTTATTTCCTTTAAGCAAGGCTAATTTTGTACCGAAGAAAGCACCGGTTAGGTTAAACAGCGCCATCGGTATGGCGTATTGAAACAGAATATGCCCAGTAGAACTGAAATAAATAATGGCAGCTAAATTAGTCGCCATGTTCACGATTTTGGCATGTGCACTGGCTCCAATAAAATCGAAGCCCAATACCGCAATAAAAACCAAAATTAGAAAAGAACCAGTGCCGGGGCCGATTAAGCCATCATAAAAACCGATCAGTATCCCAAATAAACCGGCCATTAAAACCTGTTCCTTAAGCGAATGATCTTTCTCCTGATGGATACCAAACTGTTTATTAAAATAGGTATAAAGTGCAACTAAGATCAGCACCACGAGGATTACAGGCTTAATTACCGAATTATCTATCCTGCTGACCAAAAATGCGCCCAGCAACGCTGCTAAAAATGCCGTTAGCACACAAGCCGCAAGTACCTTATAGTTAAAACGAACCTGTTTCGAATATTTGAAAGCGGCCAGTGTTGTACCCGCCATTGATGGGATTTTGGTAGTGCCTAAAAGTGTAGCCACAGGATAATGGGGCAAAATAAGTAAAATGGCGGGAGTTTGTAATAAACCGCCGCCACCTACAATAGCATCTATAAATCCGGCAGCAAAAGCCACCAGACATAGTAAAATAAGTTCGTTAACCACTAATTAAATTTTTAAATCAATTCTTGCGAATTCATTACCGCTGGCTTCAGCCAGCAGTATTTACATCCGTTCCGGCGAAGTAATCCCTAAAATCAACATTCCGGCATGAATGATATCAGCCGTTTTTTTACTCAGGTTTAAACGGAACTGTTTTACCTCACCTTCTTCTGTTTTTACAATTGGTGGTACCTCATGGTAAAACTTGTTGAACAGCTTAGCCAGTTCGTATAAATAGTTAGCCAAACTCGCCGGACTGTAAGCTTTAGCCGCAATAGCAATTTCTGCAGGGTATTTTGCCAGTTGCAGAATCATTTCCAATTCTACATCTGATATTCCTGAAAATTGTTCACTGCCAACTGCAAACTGATAATTAGACTTACTTAAAAGCGATTTAATACGCGCATGGGTATATTGGATAAATGGACCTGTATTCCCTTGGAAATCGATACTTTCAGCAGGATTAAACAACAAACGTTTCTTAGGCTCTACTTTTAGAAGGAAATATTTTAAAGCCCCTAAACCTATATTTTTATACAGTTCTTCTTTATCTGCTTCACTAAAATCGTTGGTTTTTCCCAATTCTTCTGTTTTTTCGCGAGCCGTAGTTACCATGCTTTCAATCAACTCATCAGCATCAACAACCGTTCCCTCGCGGCTTTTCATCTTACCGTTTGGCAAATCGACCATTCCGTACGATAAATGGTATAAACCTTTTGCCCAGCTTTTGCCCAGTTTCTCTAAAATAAGAAACAACACCTTGAAATGGTAATCTTGCTCATTACCTACCACATAAATCGACTCATCCATATTGAAATCATCGTGTTTCATTTCGGCAGTACCTAAATCCTGTGTAATGTAAACCGAAGTTCCATCAGCGCGCAAAACTAATTTCTGGTCTAAACCATCAGCAGTCAAATCGATCCATACCGAACCATCTTCTTTTTTAAAGAAAACGCCTTTGGCCAAACCTTCATCAACCGTACCTTTTCCTAACAGGTAGGTATTGCTTTCGTAATAGAATTTATCAAAATCTACCCCAAGGTTTTTATAGGTTACATTAAAACCAGCGTAAACCCACTCGTTCATGGTTTTCCAAAGCGAAACTACTTCCTCATCTCCTTGCTCCCATTTCAAAAGCATTTGTTGCGCTTCTTTAATTAATGGTGCATTTTTTTTGGCTTCTTCTTCTGTTTGTCCTTCCGCTTTTAAAGCATCGATCTCTTTTTTGTATTCTTTATCAAAAATTACGTAGTATTTTCCAACCAAGTGATCGCCTTTTAAGCCAGTACTTTCGGGTGTTTCGCCATTACCCCACTTTTGCCAGGCCAACATCGATTTACAGATGTGGATGCCACGATCGTTAACCAGGTTTACCTTCACTACATCGTAACCGTATGCTTTAAGCAGTTCAGAAACCGAGTAACCCAAGAGGTTATTACGCACGTGCCCCAGGTGAAGCGGTTTATTGGTATTTGGCGACGAATATTCGACCATTACCTTTTTTCCGTTAGGTGCATACACACCAAAATCAGGCGATAAAATTTCCTCGTTAAATTGTTTTAAGAAATAACTTTCTGCAATGCTTAAGTTCAAAAAGCCCTTAACCACGTTAAACTTAGTAATATCGGTTACGTTGGCAACCAAATATTCGCCAATCTCAGTGGCGGTTTGTTCAGGCGATTTCTTTGAAATTTTAGTAATCGGAAAAACAACAATTGTTGCCTGTCCTTCAAATTCTTTACGTGTTTCTTGTATGTTGATTACACTTTCGGCTACTTCTTCTTTATAAAGTTCAAAAATAGCTTTCTGTGTTTCGGCAATAATAAAATTCATGCGCCAAAAATATGTAAAAAAGGTGGAAGGTGAAAGGTTTAAGGCGGAAGGTTTTCGAGCTTTCAAAGGGTTTGGAAAGCCGCTGTAGTGCGCATCGGTTCCGATAGTCCTTCTTTTCGCTATAGTCCCGATTGAAGGAATCGGGCGCTGTCGCTTCAATAAGGTTTAAGGAGGTTGGTTCTGTGCAATAAATAAACCTATCTCCGTATTGGTCTATCTCAAATCTATCATCTCCATTCTCATATCTGAATTTTTCTAATAGATTTGCAATAACTAACTTTTTTATGAGCGAGCAGAACCCAAATTTTAAAGTGAGCGTAAACACCGAAATCGGCAGATTGCGTAAATTATTAATACATAGTCCTGATAGTGGATTAGGCAAAGTAGTACCCTCTAAGGCACAAGATTGGCTTTTCGAAGATATTGTACATTTAGATACCATCCGTAAAGGCGAATACGATTATTATATTAAATTGTTGATGTATTTTCTTGATCCTGAAAAGATTAAAGGAAAACTGGCCGAAATAGATTCGGAAGCATCCAACCGTAATTTTTATAAACCCAACCACCCCGATTTTCACAATTCTAAATCGGTAATCGAGATCCAGAACCTGTTAAGCGAAATGCTGGAGAACAAATCCATCCGTAAAAAACTGGTTGCCGCTGTTTGTGCCATTGAAGGCTGTACTTATAAGGTTCAGTTGGAATTAACCAATACCGATCCGAAACAATTGGCCGAGATTTTTATCTCCGGAACATTGGCCAACGATACGATGATTTTTGCGCCCATTCCCAATTTGATTTTCACCAGGGATGTGGGCACAACGATTAACAACCATATCCTGTTAAACAAACCGGCAAAAAAAGCCCGAGTGCGCGAAACACTTTTAATGCGTTATATTTTCTTCAATCATCCTTTGTTTGAGGACTACCGCAATAATATCCTCGAAATTCCGGATGTTACGATGCACTTTTTACGCCCAGGCGATGAACCTGCTTTCAGCACCACTTTAGAAGGTGGCGACGTGATGATGGTAAGCCCAAACCACGTATTGATCGGTTGTAGCGAAAGAACCTCTGAACATGGAGCCAACGAAGCGATTAAATTATTGTTCGACCAAGATGTGGTAGAAAAAGTTACCGTGGTAAAAATACCAAGCAAACGTGATTACATGCACCTGGATACTGTTTTTACACAGGTTAAACGCAATACCTGGGTAATTTTGAATTCGATTGCCCATTCGCCGAAATATAATCCTTACGAGCCGATCAACTTTTTAAAAGAACCGGAAAAATTGGAGGCTACCACTGCCATTCAGTTTACAAAAGCCAACCCACAGGAGCCGAAACATTTCGAACATGTAGAAGCTTTATTAAATGACATTAGCCAGAATGATTTAAAAAGCACTGAACCAACCAAAATCATTTATAGCGGAAACAATCAGTTCCCATACGATTCGCGTGAGCAATGGACTGATTCCTGTAACCTTTTAGCCATTAAAGAAGGTGTCGTTTTAGGCTACGATAGAAATGATAAAACCGTTGAAGCCTTTAAAGCTGCCGGCTTTAATGTGGTGGATGTGAAAGATTTGATCCAGGATTTAGAAAGTGGCAAAGTAAATGCCGAAACCATAACCGATACTTTGATTTTAATGCCTTCGGCAGAATTATCGCGTGCCCGTGGTGGTTTCCATTGTATGAGTTTACCAATATTAAGAGACAATATTTGAGGTTTAAGGCGTAAGGTATAGGGTTTAAGGTTAAATTTGCCTATAGTATAAGTGCCTGATATTTAATGAATACTTTTGGGGCAGTATGCAACCTTAAACCTTACGCCTTTTACCTTTCACCATTATGCAGACGACCAGCCATATCCTCATGATCCGCCCCGTTGATTTTAAATTCAATGCGCAAACGGCCGGAAATAATAAGTTTCAAATTGCATCTACTGAAACCAATGTACAAACAGAAGCTTTAAAAGAGTTTGATGCCTTTGTTGATTTATTAAGAAAAAATAATGTAGATGTAACAGTTGTAGATGATACTTTACAACCTGAAACACCTGATTCTATTTTCCCGAACAATTGGGTCTCTTTTCACGAAGATGGTTCAGTATATCTTTACCCGATGTTTTCTGAGAACCGCAGGCTAGAACGCAGAAAAGAAATTCTGGATGGCTTGAAAGAAAATTTCGAGGTTAACCACATCAGCGATTTAAGCTTTTACGAACAACAACATGCGTTTTTAGAAGGTACCGGAAGTATGGTATTAGACCGTACAAACAAAATTGCTTACGCCTGCTTAAGTGTGCGCACTGATGAAGAAGTGCTGAACAACTTTTGTATGCTTACCGGATATGAACCAGTGGCTTTTCAAGCGGTAGATGGATCAAATTTTCCGATTTACCACACCAATGTGATGATGTGCATTGGCGAGCGTTTTGCTGTAATCTGCCTGGATTCGATTCGCGATCCGGAAGAAAAATTGAACGTCAACATCAGTTTAAAAGGCAGTGGAAAAGAAATCATCGAAATCAGCCTGGAGCAGATGAATAAATTTGCGGGCAACATGTTACAGGTTACCAATGCAGATGATGAAAGTTTATTGGTGATGTCAGAGCAAGCCTTTTTATCCTTAACTACTGAACAGATTGCTGCATTAGAACAATACAGCAGAATCATTTATGCACCGCTTTACACGATCGAAAAAAACGGTGGTGGCAGCGCAAGGTGCATGCTGGCTGAGATACATTTGCCGAGTAAATATTAGTATGCCCTCAGCAATAGCGGCTTTTCTATTTCAACGCCGTGGTTCGTGTCGCCACGAGCCATTGTATTTTTGTCACGAAAACCCGCAGCGCACGGAAAACCCCATCTTGCAAATGTACACTCGCTATTCAACCTTCAATATCAGCACCACCCTAATTTAATAAACCTGATGGGAACGAACACGAGTGCAACGAGTAAAGTGGAGAGCAGGACTAACCCAAACCGATAAAAACAGGAACCTGCTTTCCCAATGATCAGCAATTATCTCATATCTTTTTCTATCAAACAAAACTTTTAAATTACAAGAATAAAAAATTCTCCAATATTGTCCACTTCACAATGCCTGCTCATTCCAATTAGTTTTATTACTTTCGCCAAAAATCCAGTATCAAGATGTCTTTAGTACAAGAATTACAGAACCGTTCGGGCAATAAATGCGAATTATGCACCGCTGAAACCAATTTATCGGTATACGAAGTGCCGCCAACGAGCAATGCCAATAGCGATAACAGCATTTTAGTTTGTAAAACCTGCTTAGATCAGATTGAAAAAACGGAACAGCTTGCAGCAGACCATTGGAAAATATTAACAGAAACCATGTGGTCGGAATTTGCCCCGGTACAGGTTGTTGCCTGGAGAATGTTGAGCAGATTACGGAATGAAGGCTGGGCAGCAGATAGTCTGGATATTTTATACCTTGAAGATGAAACTTTGGAGTGGGCTAAAAAAACCGGCGACCACGAGCAAGACGGAACTGTAGAATTTCACCAGGACAGCAATGGCACCCGTTTATTTGAAGGCGACACCGTGGTTTTGGTTAAAACGCTGGATGTTAAAGGCTCAACTTTGAGCGCGAAATTGGGTACTAAAGTTAAAAATATCCGCTTAGTTCATGATAACACCGAACAGATTGAAGGTAAGGTGGAAGGACAAACCATTGTAATTTTAACGAAATACCTTCGGAAAGGATAACATGTTATTTGATGATTTACTCATGCCTCATTAGGCCATTCGCTATCAAACCCCAAATAGCAGCACGGTCCTTGCCAACTAAACCTGATCGGAACGAACATGAGTGCAACGAGTAAAGTGGAGAGCAGGGCCAACCCTAACCTATAAAAACAGAAACCTGCTTTCCAAATTATTAGTTAAACAGTAATCTTCTTTCTTTTATTAAATAATTTACTGAAAGCCTTAGCGAGACGCTAAGACCAGAGCGTGCTTCA
>Ga0182006_1000753_pt1 | contig 22122 bp, 14 predicted proteins | sample Sormic07211104_1_FD_123022 | JGI IMG/M metagenome (GOLD analysis project Ga0182006, IMG submission 123022) | Rhizosphere microbial communities from Sorghum bicolor, Mead, Nebraska, USA - 072115-104_1 MetaG | ecosystem: Host-associated > Plants > Roots > Rhizosphere | place: USA: Nebraska...
CTTCACCCTGGAACAGGCTCTGGAATACATCCAGGAAGACGAGCTGTGCGAAGTCACGCCTAAGTCGATCCGTCTTCGCAAGAAGATCCTCGACGAAAGCGAGCGTACCCGCGCTGCCAAGAAAGCCAAGGCGTAATTCAGCCCTGGAATAGAAAACGCCCCCGGTCGCGAGACCGGGGGCGTTTTTGTTTGTCTCGGGTTTATGCAGTGTTTGCGCTGGCCCCTTCGCGAGCAGGCTCGCTCCCACAGGGGATCTCGGGTGCACACAAAATCTCTGTTCACTGAACTCTACTGTGGGAGCGAGCCTGCTCGCGAAAGCGGTCGATCAGCCGCCGAAAATTTCACGCGCGATCAGAATTTCTCGATCGACCGGAAATTCTGCACCCGCTCGACTTCTTTCGGCTTATAAGCGCAATACCCGGGGCGCGGCCCGATCTTCGGGTGGTTGCGGCAGGTGTCCGGGCGCTTGTCATAAATGGTGCACAGGCGGCTTTTACGATCCAGGTAATAGCAGTCGTTGTTGCTCATGCGCTGGAGGGTGAAGATCCCCGACTTCTGATTGAAACGCTCGACCAGACCTTCCTTTTGCAGACGCTTGGCGATGTTCTTCGGCGGATCGCCCAGTTCGAACTCGTCGACCACGCCGATGCGCACCAGGTCCTTGATCTTCACTTCGACCGGCAGCGTGCAACAGCTGGACATGCACGAGCCGCACATCGGTGCCGAGTATTTCGCCCACGTATCGAGACGATCAATCTCGGCGGCGGCGATCAGGTTGGGCTTCATCATCGGGAGTTACCAGGCGTGTATGCATCAGGGCGCGCGATCATACCGGGAGCGGTGGAATTTTGAACAACCTTTCGCCGGATATTTTCACAGCCGCCGCATTTTGCCCGACAGGACGGCACGGCCCCTGCATTCATTGGCTCATCCGCCAAGGTTATGTCGCACTGGCGCACAGTCCGCGCAAATACTGCCGAACCAGAGCCGTTACCGCCGGTCAGACCGTCTAGGCTCAGAAAATTCCCGCTCGCTCGAGGTCCTGTTGATGACTCAAGAACCACTAGTTCGCGAAGCAGAGGTGGCCGCATTCCGCGACGCCGTCCTGACCAAACTCACCTACGCCGTGGGCAAAGACCCCGATCACGCCTTCGACCATGACTGGTTCGAAGCCATCGCCCTGGCTGCGCGTGATCACATGGTCGAACACTGGATGGACCACACCCGACAGATCTATCGCAAAGGCCAGAAGCGGGTGTATTACCTCTCGCTGGAATTTCTCATCGGCCGTTTGCTCTACGACAGCCTGAGCAACCTCGGCCTGCTCGACGTGGCCCGTGAAGCGTTGACCGAACTGGGCGTGGATCTGGAGCGCATCCGTCTGCTGGAGCCCGACGCGGCGCTCGGCAACGGCGGCCTCGGTCGTCTCGCGGCGTGCTTCATGGAAAGCATGTCGACGCTCGGCATCGCCGGCCATGGCTATGGCATTCGTTATGAGCACGGCTTGTTCCGTCAGGCGATTGTCGATGGCTGGCAGCAGGAGCAGACCGAGCACTGGCTGGATTTCGGTAACCCGTGGGAGTTCGAACGGCCGGAAGTGGTGTACCCGATCGGATTCGGCGGCAGCGTCGAAACCGTCACCGATGCCTCGGGCAAGACTCGTCAGGTCTGGTCGCCGGCGGAAACCGTGCGGGCGATTGCCTACGACACGCCGGTGGTCGGCTGGCGCGGGGCGAGCGTCAATACATTGCGCCTGTGGCGTGCCCGCGCCATGGAAGACCTGCATCTGGAGCGCTTCAACGCCGGTGACCACCTGGGCGCCGTGGCGGAAGTGGCTCGCGCCGAAAGTATCTCCCGCGTCCTTTATCCGGCCGACAGCACCGAAGCCGGGCAAGAACTGCGCCTGCGTCAGGAATACTTCTTCGTCGCCGCTTCGCTGCAGGATCTGCTGCGCCGTCACCGCAACATGCACACCTCGGTGCTGACCCTCGGTGATCACGCGGCGATCCAGCTCAACGACACTCACCCGTCAATCGCCGTGGCCGAACTGATGCGCCAACTCGTAGACGTTTACGACGTGGCGTGGGATGCAGCATGGCAAGTCACCGTCGACACGCTGTCGTACACCAACCACACGCTGCTGCCGGAAGCGCTGGAAACCTGGCCGGTCGGGCTGATGGAACGCATGCTGCCCCGGCACATGCAGATCATTTACCTGATCAACGCGCAGCACATCGATTCGTTGCGGGCCAAGGGCATCCACGACTTCGACGTGCTACGTGCGGTGTCGCTGATCGAAGAAGACAACGGCCGCCGGGTGCGTATGGGCAACCTCGCGTTCCTCGGTTCGCACAGCGTCAACGGCGTGTCCGGTCTGCATACGCAACTGATGCGCAAAACCGTATTCGCCGAACTGCACAAGCTCTACCCGGAACGAATCAACAACAAAACCAACGGCATCACCTTCCGCCGCTGGTTGTATCAGGCCAACCCGGAACTGACCTCAATGCTGGTCGATGCCCTTGGCCCGGAAGTGCTCGACCATCCCGAAGAACGCCTGCTCGAGCTCGAGCCGTTCGCTGAGAAAACTGCGTTCCGCAAAGCCTTCGCCGAGCAGCGTTTGCACAGCAAGAAGGCGCTGGCCTATCTGATTCACGAGCGCCTGGGGATTGCGGTCAACCCGGCGGCGATGTTCGACGTGCAGGTCAAGCGCATCCACGAATACAAACGCCAGTTGCTCAACCTGCTGCACACCGTGGCGTTGTACCAAGCGATTCGTGCCGAGCCGGAAGTCGATTGGGTGCCACGGGTGAAGATCTTCGCCGGTAAAGCGGCGGCGAGTTATCACCAGGCCAAGCTGATCATCAAGCTGACCAACGACATCGCTCGGGTGGTGAACAACGACCCGACCGTGCGTGGCCTGCTGAAAGTGGTGTTCCTACCCAACTACAACGTCAGCCTGGCCGAGAGCATCATCCCGGCGGCGGACCTGTCCGAGCAGATTTCCACCGCCGGTTTCGAGGCGTCGGGCACCAGTAACATGAAGTTCGGCCTCAACGGCGCGCTGACCATCGGTACCCTCGACGGTGCCAACGTGGAAATGTGCGAGCGCATCGGTGCCGAGCACATGTTCATCTTCGGTCTCAGTGCGCAACAGGTTGAAGCGCGCAAGCAGAACCACGAGTTCAGCGCCGTGCCCGACATCGCCGCCTCCCATCGTTTGAACGATGTGCTGCAAGCGATTCGCAGCGGTGTGTTCTCGCCGGACGACACCTCGCGTTACACCGGGTTGATCGACTCGCTGATCGACTATGACCGCTTCCTGGTCTGCGCCGACTTCGACTCCTACTGGGAAGCGCAGAAGCGTGTTGATGCGCACTGGCATGATTCGCAGAACTGGTGGCGTTCGGCGGTGCTCAACACCTCGCGGATGGGCTGGTTCTCTTCCGACCGGACGATTCGCGAGTACGCCACGGATATCTGGAAAGCGCTGGAGTAACTTTCCGCGACAAATCTGCGCAAGGCCCAACGTTTGTTGGGCCGGATCGATATACTGAGCGCCGGTTAAAAGGCATCAGTCACCGCCGTACCCTGTGGGAGCGAGCCTGCTCGCGAAGCGATCGTCGACTTAAACAGAAATGTTGGCTGACAATCCGCCTTCGCGAGCAGGCTCGCTCCCACACGGTTTGTGCCTAGACTGAAGCCATCGCCGGACTCGCCCCGCCCCGGGGCTGCTTAGGGATATCGACCATGCAATGGATGTTCATGTTGATCGGGCTGGTGCTCGGTGGACTGCTCGACGAGTCGTTCAGTGGTGCGCTGTTGGGTGCGCTGCTGGGGCTGGTCATCGGCCAGATGCTGCGCATCGCGCGTCTGGGCGCGCAGGCGGCGGAGCAACAGCGTCAACTCGAGCAAGTGCGCGAAGCCTTGCAAGGCGTGGCTCAGCGGCTGTTTGTGCTGGAGGGTTCGCCCTCGCATGCGCCCGCGCCGCCACCTGAAGCCGAGCCAGTCGCAGCACCCGTCGACGTGGCTGAGCAGGCTGCCCCGAGCCCTGAGCTGATCTGGGAACTGCCGCCCGAACTGGAACCCATCTCCGCCGTCGCCCGCGAAACCAGCCAGCCGCTGCCCGCCGATTTCTGGCGCGCCGAACCGGCTCCCGTTGCCCCAGCACAAAAATCTGCCGAACCCCGTGGCCCGAACCTGATCGAACGCGGCATCAGCGCTGCGCGCAATTGGCTGTTTGGCGGCAACACTGTTCTGCGCGTCGGTGTAGTGCTGTTGTTTTTCGGCCTGGCGTTTTTGCTGCGTTACGCCACCGAAGGCATGGTGGTGCCGATCGAGTTGCGTTACGCCGGGGTTGCGGCAGCGGCGTTGGCCCTGCTGGCGCTGGGCTGGTGGCTGCGCCGACGCAACAGCAACTATGCATTGATGCTGCAAGGCACCGGGATCGCGGTGTTGTACCTGACGGTGTTTGCGGCGATGCGTCTGCATCCTTTGCTTGATCCGTCCGCCGCACTCGGCCTGTTGGTGGCCGTCACGGTGTTTTCGGCGATTCTGGCGATTACCCAGGATGCCTTGGGGCTGGCGGCAGCGGCGGCACTCGGTGGTTTCGCCGCGCCGATTCTCACCTCTACAGGCGAAGGCAATCACGTCGCACTGTTCAGCTATTTCGCTCTGCTCAACGCGGGCATTCTTGCTATCGCCTGGTTCAAGGCCTGGCGCCTGCTCAACCTGATCGGTTTCGTCGGCACCTTCGGTATCGGTTTCGCCTGGGGTGTGCGTTCGTATACGCCGGAACTGCTGTGGAGTACCGAGCCGTTCCTGATTGTGTTTTTCCTCATGTACCTCGGCATCGGCCTGCTGTTCGCCCGGCGCAAATTGCGCGACCTGCCCGATGCCCCGGCTGAGGCTGATCGCGAGGCGCTGCTGCAATGGTCGGCACGCAAGGGCGATTACGTCGACGGCAGCATGTTGTTCGGCCCGCCGATCATTGGCTTCGGTTTGCAGTTCGCCTTGGTTCAGCATCTGGAATTTGCGGCGGCCTTCAGCGCGCTGGCGCTGGGCATGATCTACATAACGCTGGCCAAAGCGCTGATGGGTGGACGCGCGATGTTGCTGGGCGAAACCTGCCTGGCGCTAGGGGTGATTTTTGCGAGCCTGGCGATTCCGCTGGGCCTCGATGCGCGCTGGACTTCTGCAGCGTGGGCGGTGGAAGGCGCGGGGATTTTCTGGCTTGGTTTACGTCAGCATCGGCCGTTCGCCCGCGCTTTTGCCTTGTTGTTGCAACTGGGTTCGGCGCTGGCGTTTCTCAGCCAGTTGCAGCTCGGCGAGAGCAGCCTGCTCGACGGCGCACCGCTGGGCGCGCTGATGCTCGGCGCCGCGCTGCTGTTCAGTTTCCTTCAACTGCGCAAGGCTACGCCTGAGCAGACATCGCCGTGGGAACGCCAAGGGCTTCCAGTACTGGCATGTCTGGGCCTGACGTTCCTGTATCTGCTGGCACCGTTGTTCCTGTTCATCCAGGGCACGGCGATCAGTTGGGCGTTGGCCGGGTTGGCGACATTGTTTGTTGGCTTGCGAATTCAATCGCGCACATTCCTGTTTACCGCGTTCGCCGTGCAGTTGCTGGGCGGCGCGTTGTTCCTGCTGCGCCTGCAAAGTGCCGGCGAAGAATCGGCGGCGGTGTTCAGCGCCGGTTGGAGCGGTTTGCTCAGTGCGTCGCTGATCGGGCTGGCCTTGATCGGCGGCATGCTGCTCGCGGCTCGCGATGAGATGGTGCGCGCTGATGTGCGCTTGCTTCGTGGCTTATCGGTGATCTTGCTGGCCGGGCTGGTGCTGATCAATCTGGCGGTGCTGTTCGTGCTGCCGTGGCAAACCGCGAGTGCGGTCTGGGCGGCCAGCGGCTTGCTGATCATCTGGCTGAGCCTGTACCTGCAACAGCGTCTGAGTTTCGTTTTCGGCCTGCTGTTGCAGGTGATCGGCGGCGCAGCGTTTGTGCTCGCCGGCCCCGAATGGCTCGGGCCGTTGTCTAGCGAAGGATTGAAACCCTTGGCCCATGGCGGCTTCTGGACACCGCTGGTGCTGGGGCTGGCCGCGCTGATCGGTGCGTGGCGCTTGCAATTGGGCAACCATGCCACTGCTTTTGATGCCTGGAGTTTGCAGCGCTTGTCGCAAGTGCTGCTGGTCTGGGGCGCCGCTTGGTGGACGCTGGCGTGGGTCAGCGAAATCCTGCGTTTCGCCTCGCCGAACCTGCAAGGCACGTTGTTGCTGCTGGTCGCTGCGATCAGTGTGGCGCTGTGGACGCTGTTGTCACTGCGTCTGAAGTGGCCGGCGCTGGGGTTGCTCTGCACCTTGCTGATTCCGGCGGCGGCGCTGGTTTTGCTCGGCGCTTGGCATTCGCGCTACCACCCGGCCGCCGACTTCGGCTGGCTGGCGTGGCCGGCGCTGTTTGCGGTGCATTTCTTCAGCTTGCGCCGCTTGGCGTCGATGTTGCCGGCGCGCGCGTTAAGCGCCGCCCATGTGCTCGGTTGTTGGCTGCTGATTGGCGTGCTGGCGCTGGAGTTGCGTTACGGCCTGCTGTTGTTGTCCGAGCAATACAACGCCTGGCGCTGGCTGGGCTGGGCGATTCTGCCGAGCCTGTATTTGCTGTTGATGGCGGCACCGCGCAACTGGCCGTGGCCGGTCGCCGCTTTTGCTCGCGAGTACCGCTTGTACGCAGCGGCACCGCTGGCGGTGCTGATGCTGGCGTGGTTCTGGCTGGCCAATGGCGTCAGCGATGGCAATGCCGACCCCTTGCCTTACGTGCCGCTGCTTAATCCGTTGGAGTTGGGTCTGCTGTTTGCGCTGTTCGGCGTTTACGTCTGGTCGCGCAGCGCGGTTGCTCAGTTGTCGATCCGTCAGGATCATGCCGACCACGCCACGCAACTGATCGCCGGGGTTTCGCTGTTCGCGTTCTGCACCGCGCTGGTCACTCGCGCTGCGCATCACTGGGCCGGCATTCCGTTCGAGCTTGATCAACTGCTCGCTTCGATGCTGGTGCAGGCCGGTCTGTCGATCGTCTGGACGTTGATGGCGCTGGGACTGATGGTCGGCGGCCATCTGCGCCACCGCCGCGAAGTCTGGCTGATCGGCGCGGCGCTGATTGCGCTGGTGGTGGCCAAACTGATTTTTGTCGAACTGAGCAACCGTGGCGGCCTCGCCCGGATCGTCTCGTTTATCGGCGTCGGAGTGTTGCTGCTGGTGGTCGGCTACTTTGCGCCGCTGCCACCCAAACGTGTCGAGGCTGAACCGGCGGCGGACAAACCTGCGCCGGAAACCGAAGGAGTTGCATCTTGAGTCGCATGCTGAATCTGGGGTGGTTGGTGCTGGGCGTGGTGATGGTGGCCGGCGCGCAGGAAAGACCGGCGGACTTTGCCACGCAGGTGCCGTTGACGGTGAGCGGCAACGGCCCGTGGTATCGCCTCGACCTGCCGCTAAGCGCGCAATTGCAGGCACGCCAGACCGATCTCAGCGACCTGCGCGTATTCAACGCTGCCGGCGAAGCGCAGGCTTACGCCTTGGCTCGCGAGTCGGCGCAGACCCGCGACGACGGCAAGCTGCACGAGGTCAAGTGGTTCCCGCTGTACAACGCCGCTGACGCCAGCGAACGTGCGCCGAACGTGCGCGTGCAGTCGACCACCAATGGCACGCTGGTCGAAGTGCAGCCGTCCTCGCAACTGGAAGCGGGCGAAGAAGTGCTGCGCGGCTGGTTGCTTGATGCCAGTGCGATCAAGGCACCGTTGCAGCAGTTGATCCTCGACTGGACCAGCGAGCGTGACGGTTTCCAGCGTTTCAGCATCGAGGCCAGTGACGATCTGCAGCACTGGCAATCGTGGGGCGAGGGCCAGGTGGCACGCCTGACCTTTTCCGATGAGCGCATCGAACAGCACGAAGTGAGCCTGCTGGGGCAGACCGCGCGTTACGTGCGCCTGCTGTGGGAGTCGCCGGGTTCGGCGCCGATCCTGACCTCGGCGCAACTGAAAAGCAGCGACCCGCGCAACCTGCCGCTGCCCTTGGTCTGGTCACCAAGCGTGGCCGGCAACAGCAGCAAATCCGGGGAATACATCTGGCAGCTGCCGATGGGGCTGAATGTCGAGCGGGTGCAGGTTGAGTTGAAGCAGCCGAACAGCCTCGCGCCGGTGACGTTGGCCGGTCGACGTGAAAGCAACTTGCCGTGGCAGACGCTGAGCAGCGGTTTGCTCTATCGCCTGACCCAGAACAATCAGGACGTGGTGCAGAATGAAATCCCGCTGTCCGGGCAGACCGTGCAGCAACTCAAGCTGACCGTGGATGAGCGCGGCGGCGGCCTGGGTGAGCAGGCGCCGAGTCTGAAGTACGCGGTGCGCGCCACGCAGGTGATTTTCCTTGCCCGGGGCGAAGGGCCGTACAGCCTAGCGCTTGGTAATCCGACAGTGAAAACGGCGAACTTGCCGCTGGCAACGTTGATTCCGGATTTCAAGCCAGAGAAGCTGGCGAGCCTCGGCAAGGCGACGGTGCAGGGCGAAGCGCTGGCTACGCAGACCTCCACGGCGACGACGGCGGCGGTGTCCGGAACCGACTGGAAGAAGTTTGGCTTGTGGGCGGTGTTATTGCTCAGCGTGGCGTTTCTCGGAGCGATGGCGTTCAGCCTGTTGCGCAAACCGCCTGCCAATAGCTGAGCATGGCGGCGCTTTGCGCCATTCGCGAGCGGGCTCGCTCCCACAATGGAATGCATTGCCCTGTGGGAGCGAGCCTGCTCGCGAAAGCGCCCGGGCAGACACGGAAAATCCTCAACCGGTCATGCTGAACCGAACTACGCTCAACCCGACACCTGAACTCTGCACCGACAATCACGTCTCATACAGGCAAATACACCCAGGCGCACGTTAGCCGGCGTCTTCGCTCGCTAGGTTTTCAGACTCCCTGTAAACTGCGCGGGTTTTCCGCCCCCCATTCCACCGGAGCCGTCCATGTCCCGCGTTACCTTGAGTCGCTATTTGATTGAGCAGACCCGCAGCAACAACACTCCTGCCGATCTGCGCTTTTTGATCGAAGTGGTGGCGCGTGCCTGCAAGGAGATCAGCCACGCCGTATCCAAAGGCGCCCTGGGTGGTGTTCTGGGCAGCATGGGCACCGAGAACGTGCAAGGCGAAGTGCAGAAGAAGCTCGACGTACTGTCGAACGAAATCCTCCTCGAAGCCAACGAATGGGGCGGTCACCTGGCCGGCATGGCGTCCGAAGAAATGGACAATGCCTACCAGATCCCCGGTAAATACCCGAAAGGCGCGTACCTGCTGGTCTTCGACCCACTGGACGGCTCGTCGAACATCGACATCAACGCCCCGGTCGGCACGATCTTCTCGGTACTGCGTTGCCCGAACGAATACCTGAGCCAGAACGAGCCGCTGAACGAAAAAGCGTTCCTGCAGCCAGGCACCCAACAGGTTGCCGCCGGTTACGCGATTTACGGCCCGCAAACCATGCTGGTGCTGACCCTGGGCGACGGCGTCAAAGGCTTCACCCTCGACCGTGAAATGGGCAGCTTCGTCCTGACCCACGAAGACATCACCATTCCTGAAACCACTCAGGAATTCGCCATCAACATGTCCAACCAGCGTCACTGGGAAGCCCCGGTACAGCGCTATGTCGGCGAGCTGCTGGCCGGTGAAGAAGGTCCACTGAAAAAGAACTACAACATGCGTTGGGTCGCGGCAATGGTCGCCGACGTACACCGGATCCTGACCCGTGGCGGTCTGTTCATGTACCCGCGCGACAGCCGTGAGCCGTCGAAACCGGGCAAGCTGCGCCTGATGTATGAAGCCAACCCGATGTCGTTCCTCGTCGAACAGGCCGGCGGCGCGTCCACCGATGGTCACCAGCGCATTCTCGACATTCAGCCGGAAGGCCTGCACCAGCGCGTTGCAGTGTTCCTCGGTTCGAAAGAAGAAGTCGCCCGCGCCACGGCCTACCACAAGGAATAAACCATGCACGCGCCCTGGGAGCCGTTGCTCGACTGGTGGTTCGGACACGCCGAATCAGCCAACGCAGTAGCGGCCGAAAAGGGCAAGTTGTGGTTCGGTAAGCGAAACAGCCAAGACCTCGAAGCGCAGACGCGTTTCGGGGTCTTTGTCGATCAGGCCGTGGCTGGCGAATTGACCGAGTGGACGCAATGTCCCGAAGGTTGGCTGGCGGTGGTGCTGTTGCTTGATCAACTGCCGCGCATGATCTATCGCGATACTCCCAAAGCCTTTTCCGGTGATCTGCTTGCGCAGAAGCTCGTCGCGCAAGGCGTTGCGGCGGATTTTGATCGGCAATTGAAGCCGATTCAGCGCGTATTCATTTATCTGGTGTTCGAACACTGCGAAAACCTCGCAGTGCAGAACGAAGCCGTTTCCAGATTTATTGAATTGGTGGCTGAACAGCCAGAGTCGGAGCGGGCGGTGTTTGCCGATAACCTGGACTATGCCGAGCGGCATCGGAAGGTGATTGCGCAGTTTGGAAGATTTCCGCACCGCAATGCGGTGTTGGGGCGGGAGTCTACGTCTGAGGAACTGGAGTTTCTGGGGAAGCCTGGTTCGCGGTTCTGACCGCAAAAAAGATCGCAGCCTTCGGCAGCTCCTACATGAGTAAAGCGTTCATTCTGTAGGAGCTGCCGAAGGCTGCGATCTTTTGATCTTTATATACGGAAGCTACCAACCAGCTGCTTGAGACGCGCCGCCTGCTGCTCCAGGTCCGAACACGCGCGCAAAGTCGCCTGCAAGTTCTCCACGCCTTCCTGATTCAGCGTGTTGATCTCGTTGATATCAACATTGATCGACTCGACCACGGCGGTCTGTTCTTCGGTCGCGGTGGCCACCGACTGGTTCATGCCGTCGATTTCGCCGATGCGCTGGGTCACGCTGCCCAGGCGCTCGCCGGCCTGGTTGGCGATGCTGACGCTGCTTTCGCTCTCGCGCTGGCTCTCGGTCATGATGGTTACTGCCTGACGTGCGCCGACCTGCAACTCTTCGATCATCTTCTGCACTTGCTGCGCCGAATCCTGGGTGCGGTGCGCGAGGTTGCGCACCTCGTCGGCGACCACGGCGAAACCACGACCGGCCTCACCGGCGCGCGCAGCTTCGATAGCCGCGTTGAGTGCGAGCAGGTTGGTCTGCTGGGAGATGCTGGTGATCACTTCGAGAATCTGACCGATGTTCACCGTGTTGCTGTTAAGGGTTTCGATGTTGCCGCAGGAATCGCTGATCTTTGCCGACAGCTGTTGCATGGCGTGGATGGTTTTATCCACCACCTGCTGGCCGTCGACCGCGAGGCTGCGCGCATCGCTGGAATGCTGCGAGGCGAGGGCGGCGTTCTGCGCGATTTCCTGAGCGGCGGCGCCGAGCTGATTGATTGCGGCGGCCACGCTGTTGGTGCGGCTGGCTTGCTGGTCTGAGTTGTACATCGACGAGTTCGAGGCAGCGACCACACGCAGGGCGACTTCGTTGACCTGGCCGGTGGCCGAGGACACTTCGCGGATCGACGTATGAATGCGTTCGACGAAGCGGTTGAACGAAGTGCCCAGCGCGCCGAATTCATCATTGCCGTGAATCACCAGACGCTTGGTCAGGTCGCCTTCGCCTTCGGCGATGTCATGCATCGCGCGGCCCATGGTCAGCAGCGGTTGCATCAGCACGCGAATCAGCATGCCGAGCAGGCCGATGATGATCAACACGGCGATGACCATGGCGATCAGTGCCGAGGTGCGAAATTCGCTGAGCATCGAGAAGGCGGTGTCTTTGTCGAGCACCAGCGCCACGTACCAGTCAGCCGACGGCACGCCGTTGACGCGAGTGAAGGAAATCAACTGGGTCTTGCCGTCGAACTCGACCTCTTTCAGGCCCGGACTGACTTGAGGTGCGCCGTTCGGATAGGCCTCGGCGAGGGACTTGAGCACCAGCTTGCTGTCCGGGTGAATCAGGATCTTGCCTTCGGCGCTGACGATGAATGCATGACCGTGGCCGCCGAAGTTCAGCGAGTTTATGATCGCGCTGACGCTGGTCAGGTCAATGTCGGCACCGGCGACGCCGAGCATCTGGCCCTGACGCTGCACCGGGGTGGCGACGGTGATCACCAGTTTGCCCGACGAAGCGGCGATGTACGGTTCGGTGACGATGGTCTGTTGTGCGCTGTTGGCCGCTTTATACCAGCCACGCGCTCGTGGGTCGTAGTCCGGCGCGCGGTTGCCGGCCGGCACCGAGAACATCACACCGTCAGCACCACCGAAATAGCTGAGCTGGAAATTGCCGGTGTAGGCGGGCAGGTCAATGATGCGCTTGAGGCTGGCGGGCGCGTTGCCATCGACAGCGACCTGCTGCGACAGCGATTGCAGCAGTTGAATGCGGCTTTCCAGCCAGGTCTGGATGTTGCTGGTGGTCAGGCTGCCCAGTTCCTGCATGGTCGCTTCGGTGCTGCTGCTCAAGGCCTGACGCTGGCGATAGTCGTTGAAGAAGATGAAACAGGCGAACGCAACGGCCACCACAAGGGCAGCAGCCAGCAGAATCTTGTGGCTGAATTTCATGTTTCTGGTCATCGAATGAACTACCGCGAAGGGGCTGGTCAGGAAAGGGCGGCAATTTGCCATATTCGGCAGCGTTGCGCTGCTCTTATTTCGACCGCGCCGCGCCAAAGATTAGGCGCTTGCAGGGAAAGTCGACGAAATGCCCGACGGCTTCACAAAGTTTTTGATTTACCGACAAAAGCCGGACGGGCGGGCTGATAAATAGGCGCTCGGTCACGGAACCAGATGACACTTTTCTCTTCTAAGCTTCTGGTTGGCACCATGCCATCCCCCCTCGTTCCAGGAGTTTCACCATGTCGCTGCGATCTATCGCCCTGCTGTCGTTTTGCGTGCTGTTGGCCGCATGCAGCAAGGTCAACCAGGAAAACTACTCCAAGCTCTCGGCCGGCATGGCCAAGTCCGAAGTGGAAACCCTCCTCGGCAAGCCCACCGATTGCTCGGGCGCGCTCGGTATGTCCAGCTGCACCTGGGGCGACAAGAACAGCTTTATCAGCGTGCAGTACGCCGGTGACAAAGTGCTGATGTTTTCCGGCCAAGGCCTGAAGTAAACCGGGGCTTCGCGCCCACGGAGAAAAAAATGAAGCGGTTATTGCTGATCCTTTTCGCTGGCCTGGTACTGGCTGGCTGCGCCACTTCCGGCGTCGACCCGTTGGCGCCCAAGACCGTCGACAGCGTCAATCTCAAGCGTTATCAGGGCACCTGGTATGAACTGGCACGCTTGCCGATGTTCTTTCAGCGCCACTGCGCGCAATCCGAAGCCCACTACACCCTCAAGCCTGACGGTAACGTCGGCGTGCTCAACCGTTGCCTGACCCCGGAGTGGCAGTGGGAAGAGGCCAAAGGCACGGCTTATCCACAGGTGCCGGGCAAGACCGACAAGCTCTGGGTCGAATTCGATAACTGGTTCTCGCGCCTGGTGCCGGGTGTGGCGAAGGGCGAGTACTGGGTGCTGTACGTCAGCGACGATTACAAGACCGCCATCGTCGGCGATCCGAGTCGCAAGTACATGTGGCTGTTGTCACGCACGCCAACCGTTAACGGTGTGGTGCGCGAAGAATTGCTGAGCAAGGCGCGTCAGCAGGGTTACGACACCACACGCCTGATCTGGCGCGCGTCGGACCGGCAGATGGCCAAGACGTCCAATTAAGCCTCGATACAAATCAAATGTGGGAGCGAGCCTGCTCGCGAAGAGGGTGTATCAGTCGACATGAATATTGACTGATACACCGCGTTCGCGAGCAGGCTCGCTCCCACAGTTTGGTTTTGGATCAACCCAAGAGATCGCGCAGGACCTGGGTGAAGGCTCGGGCGCTTTGCTCTTCGCCGGCATGCCGGCCATCGCGCACCACCCACTGACCATTGACCAGCACATCGCGCACCTGGCGATCGCCGCCAGCAAACAACCAGCGATTGAGAATCCCGTCCCCCGAAGCCGTCGCCAGATACGGATCGTTGCCATCAAGCACAATCCAGTCCGCGCGCTTGCCTACTTCCAGCGCGCCGATCGGCTGCCCCAGCGCTTGCGCGCCACCGTCCAGCGCGGCGTCATATAGCGTGCGCCCGACCATCGGCTGTTGCGCGCCATATAAACGGTTACGCCGCTGATCACGCAGACGCTGGCCATATTCCAGCCAGCGCAATTCTTCCACCACGCTCAGCGACACATGGCTGTCGGAGCCAATGCCCATGCGCCCGCCCTGGGCAAGAAAGTCCACCGCCGGGAAAATCCCGTCACCCAGATTCGCTTCAGTGGTCAGACACAGCCCGGCGATCGCGCGACTGTTGGCCATCAGCGTGACTTCTTCCGGGTTGGCGTGGGTGGCGTGGACCAGACACCAGCGCTGATCGACTTCAGTATTTTCATACAGCCATTGCAACGGCCGACGACCGCTCCAGCTCAGGCAATCGTCAACTTCCTTCTGCTGCTCGGCGATGTGGATGTGCACCGGGCATTGTTTGTCACTGGCCGCCAACACTTCGCTGATCTGCTGCGGCGTCACCGCACGCAACGAGTGGAAACACAGGCCCAGCGATTGCGCCTTTTGCTGCGCCAGTAACGGCTGCAAACGCGCTTGCAGATTCAGATAGTTTTCAGTGCTGTTGATAAAGCGACGCTGGCCATCATTTGGCGTTTGCCCGCCGAAACCGGAATGGCTGTAGAGCACCGGCAGCAGGGTCAGACCGATTCCGCTTTCGCTGGCGGCCTGACTGATACGCAAAGCCAGTTCCGCCGGATCGGCGTACGGTTGGCCGTTGCTGTCGTGGTGCACGTAGTGAAATTCGGCAACCGAGGTGTAACCGGCCTTGAGCATTTCGATGTACAGCTGGCGAGCGATGATGCCGAGCTGATCGGGGCTGATTTTTCCGACGAGGCGATACATCAGATCGCGCCAGGTCCAGAAACTGTCGTTGGGGTTGCCGGCCACTTCGGCCAATCCAGCCATGGCGCGCTGGAAGGCGTGAGAGTGCAGATTGGGCATCCCCGGCAGCAACGGCCCGCGCAGCCGCCCGGCGCCGTCGGCGCTGGAATCGGCCTGGATTCGGGTCAACAGGCCATCGGCGCTGACCTCGAGACGTACATTGTTGGCCCATCCCTCAGGCAGCAGTGCGCGTTCGGCAAAGAAGGCGGACATCGTTCGGCACCCCATCGTGTGTTATTTGTATATACATATACAGACGTTTGCCTGCCCGGTAAACTCCGGCAAGCTAGTCACTTTCATCCAGTGAACAGGGATCAACCGTGCCGACTCCGCCTCCAGTTTCTCCGTTGGCCGCGAACATGGGCGACAGTCCGGCGCCTTTGTACGCCCGCGTCAAACAGATGATTACCCAGCAGATCGACAGCGGTAACTGGCCGCCGCACTACCGCGTGCCGTCCGAAAGCGAACTGGTCAGCCAGCTCGGCTTCAGCCGCATGACCATCAACCGCGCCCTGCGCGAGATGACCGCCGACGGCTTGCTGGTGCGCATGCAAGGCGTGGGCACGTTTGTCGCCGAACCGAAGAGCCAGTCTGCGCTGTTCGAAGTGCACAACATCGCCGATGAAATCGCCTCGCGCGGCCATCGCCACACCTGCCAGGTCATCACCCTCGAAGAAGAGGCCGCCGGCTCCGAGCGCGCGCTGGCGCTGGACATGCGCGAAGGCCAGAAAGTATTCCATTCTCTGATCGTGCATTACGAAAACGACATTCCGGTGCAAATCGAAGACCGTTTCGTCAACGCACTCGTCGCGCCGGAATACCTCAAGCAGGATTTCACCCTGCAAACACCCTATGCCTATCTCAACCAGGTCGCGCCGCTGACCGAGGGTGAGCACGTGGTCGAAGCGATTCTTGCCGAGCCGTCGGAATGCAAGTTGCTGCAGATCGAGAAAGGCGAGCCGTGCCTGCTGATTCGTCGCCGTACGTGGTCTGGGCGTCAACCGGTGACCGCTGCACGTTTGATCCACCCGGGTTCGCGTCATCGTCTGGAAGGACGCTTTCATAAATGAATTATCAAGTGAAGGTTTTACGCGCTGAAGGCTACCCGCGCATGCCGTGGAAAAACGGCGGCGGCAGCACCGAGGAAATCACTCGTGATGCCGGCACTGGCCTGGACGGTTTCGGCTGGCGCCTGTCGATTGCCGACATCGCTGAATCGGGCGGTTTCTCGACATTCGTCGGTTACCAGCGAGTCATCACCGTGTTGCAGGGCGACGGCATGTCTCTGTGTGTCGACGGTGACGATACCCGCCCACTGTTACCGCTCGACCCGTTTGCCTTCAGCGGCGAAAGTCAGGTGTCCTGCACCTTGCTTGGCGGTGCGATTCGCGATTTCAATCTGATCTATGCGCCGCAACGTTACAGCGCGCGCTTGCAATGGCTGGAGGGTGAGCAGCGGTTTTTCAGCTCGGCATCGACGGTGCTGGTGTTCAGTGGCAGTGACTTGCTGCAAGTGCGGGTGGGTGACAGCACGTCTCAGTTGGGGCGGCATGATTGTCTGCAACTGGACGGTAATTCTGGGCTTGTTGAAGTCTGCGTTGATGCTGGCTGTTGTGTGATTGAACTGACTGCACGCTGATTCGAAAAATCAAAAGATCGCAGCCTTCGGCAGCGCCTACAGTGGGATTGAAGTACACCCTGTAGGAGCTGCCGAAGGCTGCGATCTTTTGCTTTTGGGTGTTTCCGAACCCCGCACCAACTTGTTACCGAACGCCCCAGCATGGCGCAAAACCACGCTGACCTGGCCAGGCCGTATCTCCTCAGAATCCCCTCCCGGAAAATTTCATTCAGGCCAAGACCCCCGGTTCAAGCGCTCTCCAGTCTCGCCCGAGATTTTTCCTGAACACTCCTCCAACAAGTTGGCCGCTTGATTGCATATGCTTGTATGTACAAGTAAAGACGTATGCGTATGAGTCGTCCGAGACTCTCCGCAGCGTCCACTGATTCGCTTGTCGCGCAGCACAGCGCGCAGGCTGCTGCCCACTGCCAGGGTTGGTTTGAATTGATCGCTGAGGAGTCTTTTTCGTGACTGACAATACCCAGAACAGCAACAAGTTTCGTGACGTGCAGATTCGCGCCGCACGCGGTAACACGCTGACCGCCAAGAGCTGGCTGACCGAAGCACCGCTGCGCATGTTGATGAACAACCTCGACCCGGAAGTCGCCGAGAACCCGAAAGAGCTGGTGGTCTACGGTGGCATCGGTCGCGCCGCGCGCAATTGGGAATGCTACGACAAGATCGTCGAGAGCCTGACCAACCTGAACGACGACGAAACCCTGCTGGTGCAATCGGGTAAACCGGTCGGCGTGTTCAAGACCCACGCCAACGCACCGCGCGTTCTGATCGCCAATTCCAACCTGGTGCCGCACTGGGCGAGCTGGGAACACTTCAACGAACTCGACGCCAAAGGCCTGGCCATGTACGGCCAGATGACCGCTGGCAGCTGGATCTACATTGGCAGCCAGGGCATCGTTCAGGGCACCTACGAAACCTTCGTTGAAGCCGGGCGCCAGCATTACAACGCTGACCTCAAGGGCCGCTGGGTGCTCACCGCAGGCCTCGGTGGCATGGGCGGCGCGCAACCGCTGGCCGCCACTCTGGCCGGCGCCTGCTCGCTGAACATCGAGTGCCAACAGGTCAGCATCGATTTCCGCCTGAAAAGCCGTTACGTCGATGAGCAAGCCAAAGACCTCGACGACGCTCTGGCGCGCATCGACAAATACACCAAAGAAGGCAAGGCAATCTCCATCGCGCTGCTCGGCAACGCGGCAGAAATTCTCCCGGAGCTGGTCAAACGCGGCGTGCGTCCGGACTTGGTCACCGATCAGACCAGCGCCCACGACCCGCTCAACGGTTACCTGCCGGCCGGCTGGAGCTGGGACGAATACCGCGCCCGCGCCAAGACCGAACCGGCCGCTGTGATCAAAGCCGCCAAGCAGTCGATGGCGGTGCACGTCAAAGCCATGCTGGAATTCCAGAAACAAGGCATTCCGACCTTCGACTACGGCAACAACATCCGTCAGATGGCCCAGGAAGAAGGCGTCGAAAACGCCTTTGATTTCCCAGGCTTCGTGCCGGCTTACATTCGTCCGCTGTTCTGCCGTGGCATCGGCCCGTTCCGTTGGGCGGCGCTGTCGGGTGATCCGCAGGACATCTACAAAACCGACGCCAAGGTCAAAGAGCTGATCCCCGACGACGCGCACCTGCACAACTGGCTGGACATGGCCCGCGAGCGCATCAGCTTCCAGGGCCTGCCGGCGCGAATCTGCTGGGTCGGTCTGGGCCAGCGCGCCAAGCTCGGTCTGGCCTTCAACGAAATGGTCCGTAGCGGTGAGTTGTCGGCCCCGGTAGTAATCGGTCGCGACCACCTCGACTCCGGCTCGGTTGCCAGTCCCAACCGCGAAACCGAGTCCATGCAGGACGGTTCCGACGCCGTCTCCGACTGGCCATTGCTCAATGCTTTGCTGAATACCGCGAGCGGCGCGACCTGGGTGTCCTTGCACCACGGCGGCGGCGTCGGCATGGGCTTCTCGCAGCATTCGGGGATGGTGATCGTCTGCGATGGTACCGATGAGGCCGCCGAGCGCATTGCTCGTGTGCTGCATAACGACCCGGCCACCGGCGTCATGCGCCATGCCGATGCGGGTTACCAGATCGCCATCGACTGCGCGAAAGAGCAGGGGCTGAATCTGCCGATGATTACTGGCGGGTAACACGCTCTGGTTTTATGTGGGAGCGAGCCTGCTCGCGAAGGCGCCGTGTCAGTCGCTACTGCTGTGACTGATACACCTGATTCGCGAGCAGGCTCGCTCCCACAGAGGAATTTCAGTGAACCCGAATAGCAATCCACAGAGGTTGAATCATGGCGGTTAACAACGAACGTGCAGGCACTACCCCGTTGATCGAAAGGCGTTCGATCGACTACATCCCGGAAGCGGAAAGACACGGTCGTCTGTTCAGCCAGTTCACCCTGTGGATGGGCGCCAACCTGCAGATCACCGCGATCGTCACCGGGGCCCTGGCCGTGGTGCTCGGCGGTGATGTGTTCTGGTCGTTGATCGGTCTGCTGATCGGCCAACTGCTCGGCGGTGGCGTGATGGCGCTGCATGCCGCGCAAGGGCCGAAACTGGGCTTGCCGCAGATGATCTCCAGCCGTGTGCAATTCGGCGTTTATGGCGCGGCGATTCCGATCGTGCTGGTGTGCCTGATGTACCTGGGTTTCACCGCCACCGGTACGGTGCTGTCCGGGCAAGCGCTGGGGCAGTTGTTCGGTGTCAGCGACAGTGTTGGCATCCTGATTTTCGCCAGTGTCATCGTGCTGGTCACAGTGCTCGGCTATCGGGTGATCCATTGGATCGGCCGCGTCGCCAGCGTGATCGGCGTGATCGCTTTTGTGTTCCTGTTCTGGCGCCTGATGAGTCAGACCGACGTTGGTGCGCTCCTGCAGATTCGTCATTTCAGCTGGAGCAGCTTTCTGCTGGCGGTGTCGTTGGCGGCGTCCTGGCAGATCGCTTTCGGCCCGTATGTGGCGGACTATTCACGCTACCTGCCGAGCGCCACTTCGTCGGTGAAAACCTTCTTCGCCGCCGGTGCAGGCTCGGTGATCGGCGCGCAGGTGGCGATGATCCTCGGCGTGTTTGCCGCCGCTTCGGCCAACGGTCAATTCGCTGGCCATGAAGTCGCCTACATCGTCGGCCTCGGCGGTACCGGCGCCACCGCCGCGCTGCTGTATTTCAGCATCGCGTTCGGCAAAGTGACCATCTCGACGCTGAACTCCTACGGCAGCTTCATGTGCATTGCCACCATCATCAGTGGCTTCAAAGGGCACCTGACGGTTTCCCGTATGCAGCGGCTGGTGTTCGTGCTGTTCATCGTCGGCGCGGCAACCTTGATCGCCTTGCTCGGGCAGCACTCGTTCCTCGGTGCGTTCAAGTCGTTCATCCTGTTTTTGCTCGCCTTCTTCACCCCGTGGAGCGCGATCAATCTGGTCGACTACTACTGCATCACCCGCGAGCGCTACGACGTGCCGGCGCTGGCCGATCCGAACGGCCGCTACGGCCGGTGGAACCTGCTCGGTATCAGCGTCTACGTGTTCGGCGTGCTGGTGCAGTTGCCGTTCATCTCGACCAAGTTCTATACCGGCCCGCTGGTGGCGGCCCTCGGTGATGTGGATATTTCCTGGATCATCGGCCTGGTGCTGCCGGCCGCCGTCTATTACTTCTGCGCAAAGAAATGGCACAGCGCAGTGCCCGATCGCCTGATTCTGCCGGTCGAGCAGAACAGCACCCCACAAGCAAAAAACAGCGGGACCGGTCGCGCTGCGGCGCAGGCCTGATCTGGACGTGGACCAGGCTGGATGCCTCTTGAACTGCCGTAAGCCCATTCATGATTAGGAGCGTCACGACAATGAAATCGAACAAGACCCTGCTGACCACATTGCTGTCCATGGGCCTGTTGGCCAGTGCCGGTGCGACCCAAGCCGCCGGCTGGTGCGAATCGGGCAAACCAGTGAAATTCGCCGGCCTGAACTGGGAAAGCGGCATGCTCCTGACCGACGTGCTGCAAGTGGTGCTGGAGAAAGGTTACGGCTGCAAGACCGACAGCCTGCCGGGCAATTCCATCACCATGGAAAACGCCCTGAGCAGCAACGATATTCAAGTGTTCGCCGAAGAGTGGGTCGGCCGCAGCGAGGTCTGGAACAAGGCCGAGAAGGCCGGCAAGGTCGTCGGTGTCGGCGCGCCGGTGGTGGGTGCGGTCGAGGGCTGGTACGTGCCGCGTTATGTGATCGAAGGCGACGCCAAGCGCAAGCTTGAGGCGAAAGCCCCGGACCTGAAGAACATCGCTGACCTGGGCAAATACTCCGCTGTGTTCAAGGACGCCGAAGAGCCGTCCAAGGGCCGCTTCTACAACTGCCCGGCCGGCTGGACCTGCGAGCTCGACAACAGCGAAATGCTCAAGCGCTACGGCCTCGAAAACAGCTACACCAACTTCCGCCCGGGCACCGGCCCTGCGCTGGATGCGGCGGTGTTGTCGAGTTACAAGCGTGGCGAACCGATCCTCTTCTACTACTGGTCGCCGACCCCGCTGATGGGGCAGATCGATGCGGTCAGGCTTGAAGACCAGGCGCAGGGCAACAAGACCATCAGCATCAAGGTCGGCCTGTCAAAAACCTTCCACGACGAAGCCCCGGAACTGGTCGCCGTGCTGGAAAAGGTCAACCTGCCGATCGACCTGCTCAATCAGAACCTCGGGCGCATGGCCAAGGAGCGGATCGAGTCGGCAAAACTGGCGAAAATCTTCCTCAAGGAACATCCTGAAGTCTGGCACGCATGGGTGAGCGACGACGCAGCCAAGAAAATCGACGCGGCCTTGTAGGTCAGGTTTGCCCGGCTGCCAGCACGGCAGCCGGACGCTTGATCGCAACCCCTTGATTGAGAGTCCCTTATGTTTCCCGAAAGCTTTACCTTTTCCATCGCCGACTGGGTCAACGGTTGGGTCGATTCGCTGGTGACCAACTACGGCGACGTGTTCCGGCATATCTCCGACACGCTGCTGTGGGCCATCGTCAGTCTCGAAGGTTTGCTGCGTGCGGCGCCGTGGTGGTTGATGCTGGCAATCGTCGGTGTCATCGCCTGGCACGCCACGCGCAAAGTCGTCACCACCGCCGTGATTGTCGGCTTGCTGTTTCTGGTGGGTGCGGTTGGCCTCTGGGACAAGCTCATGCAGACCCTGGCGCTGATGATGGTCGCGACGATCATTTCGGTGCTGATCGGCATCCCGCTGGGGATCCTCTCGGCGCGCAGCAACCGCCTGCGGTCGGTGCTGATGCCGCTGCTCGACATCATGCAGACCATGCCGAGTTTCGTTTATCTGATTCCGGTGCTGATGCTGTTCGGTCTGGGCAAGGTACCGGCGATTTTCGCCACGGTGATCTACGCCGCGCCACCGCTGATTCGCCTGACCGATCTGGGCATTCGCCAGGTTGACGGTGAAGTGATGGAAGCGATCAACGCCTTCGGCGCCAACCGCTGGCAGCAACTGTTCGGCGTGCAACTGCCGCTGGCGCTGCC
>Ga0182006_1000754_pt1 | contig 22121 bp, 15 predicted proteins | sample Sormic07211104_1_FD_123022 | JGI IMG/M metagenome (GOLD analysis project Ga0182006, IMG submission 123022) | Rhizosphere microbial communities from Sorghum bicolor, Mead, Nebraska, USA - 072115-104_1 MetaG | ecosystem: Host-associated > Plants > Roots > Rhizosphere | place: USA: Nebraska...
CGCGGTGGCGCTGCACCAGCGTCACGCAGGCCACGGCGATCACCATGCCCCAGACGTAGGCGCCGCCGTCGCCGGCGAAGATCTTGCCGCGCGGGTAGTTCCACACCAGGAAGCCGAAGGTGGCGCCGACCAGGCAGATCACCATGGCCGCCAGCTGCCGGTCGCCGACCTGCAGCGCCACGTGGGAAATTGCCAGGCACACCAGCACGGCGACCGTGCCCGCCAAGCCGTTGTAGCCGTCGATGATATTGAAGGCATGCGGCAGGCCGCCGATGGCCAGGGCCGCGAACAGCACGGTGGCAAAGGGAATCATCGCCAGCCAGCCGTCGACCGTTTCGGAGCCGGTGCGCGCCACGCCCAGCCCAAGCACCCAGCACACGAGCAGCGCAGAGCCGATGGTGAGCCCCAGTCGGTAGCGCACCTTGACGTTCTGGGTGACGTCTTCGACGATGCCGCCCAGCACTGCCGGCGCGATGCACAGCAGCGTGAGCATCGAGGTCTTGACGGGCCACGACACGTTGAACGGATCGGTGCCGGTGACGCCGGCCGCCAGCCATGCCACGCCCATGCCCAGCAGGATGCCCGCACCGCCCAGGCGCGGCACATGGCCTTTGTGAAAGCGCTGAGGCATGTCGGCGCCATAGAGGCGGGCATGCCTGCGCGCGCGGCGCATGAACAGCTGGACCGCGAAAGCGGCGACGAAGAAACTGATGACGATCAGAGCAATCATGTGTGGGAGTTGGGGAACCCTAGAATTCCCGAGCGAAATTAGACCATGCCCACGCCTCCTTCCCCCCGCCCCCCGATCACCATTTCAATCGTGAGCCACGGCCAGCTCCCGCTGGTGCTGCCGCTGCTGGAGCAGTTGGACCGCCACTGCCGAGCCGTCATTGCCAAGGTCGTGCTCACATTGAACATTCCCGAGCCCGATGTGCTCGCCGGCCGCAACTGGGGCTTCGAGGTGGAGCGGATCGGGAACGCGAGCCCCAAGGGGTTCGGCGCCAATCACAACCAGGCCTTCGAGCGCTGCGGCACGCCGTGGTTCCTGGTGCTGAACCCGGACATCCGCTTCGACAGCGACGTGCTGACGCCGCTGCTGGCGCAAGCCGCGGCTGACACCGGGTTGCTGACGCCGCGCATCCTGGAGCCGGGAAAGAACACACCGGAGCCGCACCGGGCGTTGCTCACCCCCTTCGAGATCGTCGGGCGCAAGAAGCCCGGTTACGTGCGGCCCAGCGTGCCGGCGTGGATCCCCGGGCTGTTCATGCTGTTTCGCAGCGAGGCGTACCGGGAAGTCGGAGGCTTCGACGAGCGCTTCTTCATGTACGGGGAAGACTTCGACATCTGCGCGCGCACCCGGCTCGCTGGCTGGAAGCTGCAGGTGGGCGAGGACCTGGTGGCGCGACACGACGCACAACGCGAAAGCCACCGGAGCAAGAAATACCTGTACTGGCACGTGACCAGCCTGCTGAAGGTGTGGCTGTCGGGGGCGTTCTGGCGGTACTGGCGGCTTCGCGGTTGAGTCAGCCGCGTTCGAGCAAGTCCTGCACGATGGCGTGCCCACCGCGGCCAAAGCGCGCATAGCGCCCGCGCGCCGCCTCGATCAGGATCGGCAAAAGGCGCAGCGGCCGCGCTGACGGAAGTTCGGCCCGGAACCTCTGGTGCGCAACCTTGTCGCGCTGTGCCTCCAGGTAACGGGCTGGCACCCTGGTGCCGAGCTGCTGCAGGCGCCGCAGCAGCGCCTCGGCCCGGCGCAGACGCGCCACGTGCTTGTCGCCACGCTCGACAAATGCCTTGGCGATCTTCTCGGACAAGGTGAGCCGCCGCGCGCCGATCTGGTTGCTGGCGTGCTGGCGGTAGTCGATAGTCGGTTCGGGCAGCACGTCCATGCGGCCGATGGCCGCGGCCACGGCGGCCAGCCACTCGTCGTGCACCCATTCGGGCGCGAACGGCAACGCCGTGTCGAGCAGGGTCTTGCGGAACATCGTGGTGGCGCCGGTCACGAGATTGCGCCGCAGCAGCACGCCGAAGGCCTCGCCATGCGCGATGGCCGACAGTTCCGCGGGCTGCACTTCCAGCGCGTGGAAGAGTGTGGAGCCCAGGGGTTCGAGTTGGGCATCGACCAGGCGCGCATCGGTGTGGAGCAGCAGCAGGTCGGGACGCGCCTCGAACTGCGCCACCATGCGCGCGAGCCGGCCAGGATGCCAGGCATCGTCCTGGTCGCACAAGGCAATGAGGTCATGGCTGCAGGCGCGCACGGCCTGCTCGAAATTGCGCGTGACGCCCAGCGGCGGCGTGTTGCTGAACACGCGCAATTCGATCCGATCGGCCACGCCGCACTGCGCAAGGGTGTCGCGCACGACGGCCAGGGTGTCGTCGGTCGAACCGTCATCGGACAGCACGATCTCCCGCGGCAACGGCGCCTGCGTGCAGATGCTGCGGATCTGCTCGGGGAGATAGCGCGCGCCGTTGCGGGTGCAGAGCGCGACGGAGACGTCGAGAGCCATCAGACCGGGGGCAGGCGGGGCGGCCAGGCGTAGCTGAAGTCCTCGCGGGCCAGCATGAGGTTGGGGCTGTAGGCGGGGTCATTCTGGATGAGATCGCCCCAGCGCTGGTGCATGTAGGCGGACTCTTCCTGGAACTGGGCCTGCCTCTTCGGGGACATGTTCTTCGAACGGGTCGCGGACTCGTAATGGAACAGTTCCGCATACGGCGTCCAGACATTGCGCAGGCCCGCTTCGCGCAGGCGCAGGCAGAAGTCGATGTCGTTGAAGGACTCCTTCAGATGCACTTCGTCGAGGCCGCCCACGGCGAGGTAGTGCCGTTTCTGAATCACGAGGCAGGCCGCCGTGACAGCGGAGAACGATTGAATCAGTGCAGCGCGGCCGCCATAACCTTCACGCCCGACCGGCATGCCCCGATGCGCATGCGCCGCAATGCCGCCGATGCCGAGGATCACGCCTGCGTGCTGCAGTGTCCTGTTCGGATACCAGAGCCGGGCCCCCACCGCTCCCACACCCGGCTGAACGGCCAGGCAAACCATCTCGCTCAGCCAGTCGGGCGTGATGACCTCGATGTCGTTGTTCACCAGCGCGAGGATCTCGCCGTTCGCTGCGGGGATCGCACCGTTGTTGAGCGCCGAATAGTTGAAGTCGCGGTCGTCGCGCAGCACGCGGATATTCGGCTTTTCCGAAGCGATGCGCTTGAACCAGGCCAGCGTGTCCGGATCGTCGGAGCCGTTGTCGACGATGATGATCTCGTAGTTCGAATAACTGGTCTTCGCGAGGATCGACTCCACGCACTGGCGCGTCAGTTTCAGGGCGTTGCGCGTGGGGATGATTACCGAAACCAAGGGTAAGACATCGGGCAAGGCGTAATGCACCCGATAGCCGAAGTCGAGGTGTTCGGCCGTGGCGCGCACACCGGTGCGCACGAAGTGCTCGTTCAGCGCGCGCTCGCCCGCGATGGCCGCATAGGGCTTGGCGCTCATCGAACGGGCTGTGCTCTCGCTGTGCACGCGCCAGTGGTACAGCACGCGCGGAATGTGCCGGATCTGTCCGGGTTCGACGCGCTCCATGCAGCGCAGCACGAGGTCCCAGTCCTGCGAGCCTTCCATGCCGACGCGGAAACCGCCGACCGAGCGCATGAGCTCGGTCGAGAGCACGCCGAGGTGGCTGAACATGTTCTGCGAGCGGAAGAGATCGACGTTCCAGTCGCACTTGAAGTACGGGCCGAACCGGTGGCCGCCCTCGTCGACCTTGTCCTCGTCGGAATAGATCAGCTTCACATCGGGATGGGCCACGATGCAATCTGCCACCCAGAAGAGCGCATGCGCGGGCAGCAGGTCGTCGTGGTCCATCAGCGCGACCCAAGGGGCCGAGACCAGTTCCAGAGCACTGTTGGAAGCGGCCGAAATGTGGCCGTTCTCGGGGCGGAAGAAGACCTTGATTCGGGGGTCGCTCTCGCTGTACGTCTTGAGGATCTGGCGCACCTCCGCCGAGGGAGAGGCGTCGTCGGCGATGCAGAGCTCCCAATTCGGGTAGATCTGCGCCCGCACCGATTCGATGGCCTCGCGCAGCCAGCCGGGGTTCGGGTTGTAGGTGGGCATGACGATTGAGATCAGGGGCCGGTCGTTCATGGCAGCCACGCGCTGGGCAATGCGGTCGCGCAGCTCGGGCGTCAGCGTGTCGTAGCGGCGCACCCAGGTCGAATAGTTGTTGTAGCCGCCGAAGCGCCGGCCCAGCTCCCAGCGGATGCCGGGCCAGCCCGATTTCCTGAACATTCGCCACGCCCGCTGCACGCGCCCCATCAGCCCGGGGCCTTGCCAGAGTCCGGCCAGGCCGAGAATGAATCGATAGACAGATTTCATAGGATGCGCGCCCGAGGAGCGGATGGAAACGGAGCTTGCAGGGTGATGGGTGAAAAATGGGGCGGTGCCCGACACATGGACCGCCGGCCGCAGGGCAGAGGATTATCTTCGTAACGCCCGGATAGGCAGCGCGGTATCGGTTGCGGCACCCTCGCACCGATGCCTGAAAGGGCTGCCCGTAAAATTGATCCGGTTTTAAAGCAAAAGGAAAAAAGATGAGGCTACTCTCAGTGGTGCTGTCGGGAGGCGCCGGTTCCAGGCTCTGGCCTGCGTCGCGCCAGGCTTTCCCCAAGCCATTCATGAAAATCGGGGACTCCACGTTGCTCCAGCAAGCCATCGAACGAGGTCAGGCTTGCGGCACTGGCGATCTGATGGTCGTGACCAACAAGGATCACTTGTTCCTGACCCGGGACGTGCTCCAGCAGATGAGCGATCCACCGGCGACGACTTTTCTGCTCGAGCCCAAGGGGCGCAACACCGGCCCGGCCATCGCGCTGGCTGCGCTGCAGTGCGCGCGCCAGTTCAGCGGTGATACGGTCATGCTGGTTCTTTCGGCAGACCATCTCGTGCCCGATGTTCATGCTTTCGTGGCCAGTGCGACCGAGGCTTTCCGCCTGGCCGAGGAAGGCAATCTCGTGGTGTTCGGCGTGAGCCCGACGAGCCCCGACACGGGTTTCGGCTACATCGAAGTCGAGCATGTCTCGCGCGAGAGCCAGGGAGTCAAGCGGTTTGTCGAGAAGCCCGACCTCGAGACAGCACAAAAGTACCTGGCCACGGGTCGCTACTACTGGAACAGCGGCATGTTCGCCTTCACGGCAGACACAATCATCGCGGCCCTCGAAAAGCATGCCCCCGACGTGATTCGGGCAGCAAGGTATGCATTGGAAACTTCCAAGACCGCAGGCGAATCCGTGAATTTCGATCTTCATGCATTCGGCCTCCAACCGGATATCAGCATCGACTATGCAGTGCTGGAACGCGCCTCCAATGTTCATGTGGTTCCCGCCAAGTTCAGCTGGAGCGACGTGGGCTCCTGGCCCGCCGTTGCCAACGCCTTGACCCCCGACGCCAGCGGCAACACGCTGCCCGACGACGTGGTGGCACTCGACACGACCGGTACGCATGTGCAGGTCGAAAGCTATGGACCGAAGGTCGTTGCTACTGTGGGCGTCCACGACCTCGTGATCGTCGATACGCCAGACGCGCTGCTCGTCCTCCACAAGGACAGTGCACAGAAGGTGAAAAAAGTCGTCGATGTACTGAAGGCCCGCAAGCACGAGACCGTGCATCTGCCGCCAGTGGTCCACCGCCCGTGGGGCACGTACGCCTCGCTCAAGGAAGAAGAAGGCTACAAGGTCAAGCGAATCACGGTCCGGCCTGGTGAAGCACTGTCGCTCCAATATCATCACCAGCGCGCCGAGCATTGGGTGGTGGTACAAGGCCAGGGCATCGTGCAGATCGGAGACGTCGAGCATCAGACCCTCCCCGGCCAATACCGCTACATTCCCCTGAAAGAGAAACACCGCCTCACCAACACCGGCGACGAAGAGCTCGTGCTCATCGAAGTGCAATGTGGTGGCTACCTGGGCGAAGACGACATCGTCCGCCTTGCGGACACTTACGGACGTACATGAGCCAAGTCCATTCCAATCTACACCGAAGCGCCTTATCTGACTGGTGGCAAGGCACCCGCCGCACCGACATCTGGTGGACCCTCGCCTGGTTCGACATTGTTCTGCGCTATCGCCGTTCGATGCTCGGCCCGATGTGGCTCACCTTGAGCATGGGCGTGATGATCGGCGGCATGGGCCCGCTGTATAGCTCGCTGTTCGGCACCGAGCTTTCCAGGTTCTTTCCGCACCTGGCGCTCGGCATCATCTTCTGGGGGTTCTTCTCCAGCATCGTTACGGACGCCTGCAATGCCTTCGTCGGGTCGTCCAACTATCTCAAGCAAGGCTACTTTCCGATCAGCCTGTTCGTCTGGCGAAGCTTGGCTCGCAACTTGATCCAGTTTGCCCATCAGATCGTGCTTTACATCCCGGTGGCGATCTGGGCCGGCATTTCGCTGTCCTGGTCTGTGCTTCTTGTCCTGCCAGCCTTTGCCATCCTGATCGTCAATGCGCACGCCCTCGGCCTCCTGCTAGGACTGATTTGCACGCGCTATCGCGACGTCACGCAGATCGTCACCAGCGTGATGCAGATGCTGATGTTTCTGACGCCCGTCTTCTGGCTGCCCGAGAGCCTTCCCGGACGCGCCAAGTACGTATTGTGGAACCCGTTCGCGCAAATGCTGGACCTTCTGCGCACCCCTCTGATGGGCGGCGTTGCACACATCCACAGCTGGATCGGCATCCTGGTCTGGACGGCGATGTGTCTGACGCTGGCCATTCTTCTGTTCTCGAAGTACCGCCGCCGCGTCGTCTACTGGCTCTGATCCATGGCATTCATTTCACTCAAAAACGTCGCAGTCAACTTCCCAATCTACGGCGCTGGCGCCAACTCCCTCAAGAAGACGCTTGCAGCCTCCGTGACTGGCGGACGCTTCGGCAAGGAAACCGGTGTGACCGTGGTTCAAGCGCTCAGTGGCGTCAACCTCGAACTCAAGAGCGGTGACCGGCTAGGTCTGGTGGGTCACAACGGCGCGGGCAAGTCGACCTTGCTGCGCACGCTGGCCGGCGTCTACGAACCGTCGTCGGGCGAGTTTGAGCGCCAAGGCTCGATTGCCAGCCTGATCGACCCGTCGCTTGGCATCGAGATGGACGCAACGGGCATTGAGAACATCATGCTGCGCGGACTCGTCATGGGGATGAGCAAGAAAGAGATCGACAACCTGACGCTCGACATCTGCGAGTTCAGCGGCTTGGGCGAATACGTAAACATGCCTGTGCGCACTTACTCTACCGGCATGATGATGCGCTTGGCATTCTCGATTTCCACAAGCGTCGAGGCCGACATTCTCCTTATGGACGAATGGCTATCGGTTGGAGACGCGGAGTTCACGGAAAAGGCCGAGAAACGGATGCGGGATGTGGTCTCGAAGTCCGGCATCTTGGTGCTTGCTTCGCATTCGCCCGAACTCATTGCCAAGGAATGCAACCGCGTGATCCACATGGAGCACGGACGAATCGTCGAGAAATAACCGCTCGATTCAAGTCGTCGTTGCCCGCAAGGCCCTGATCTCGTCAAGGCGGCATGCGATGCGATGCCCCGCGGCCTCCAGTGACAAATTGGCTTGCGCACTCAGTTTGCCGCGTTCCCCAATCTGCCGAGCCCACTCCTGATCCTCGAACAAACGTCGCATGTACAGCGCCGCGTGCTCAACGGAGGGCTCGGCCCATTCAAGATCGGCGTCGTAGGGGGGAATCGGACTCCCCAGCTTCACGCGCTCATAGGGCACCAACAAGCTGTTGTCCTCGCTCATGAAATCCATGTTGCCTGAAAAGGCCGTGGCGATCACGGGTTTCCCCATCAGCATTGCTTCGGCCATTGTCAAACCGAGCCCTTCGCTGCGATGCAAAGAAACGTAAACATCGCAAGCGTCCATGAGAGAAAGCACCTCGTCAGGACTGAAAATGTCGTCAATGATGGTGACGTTGGCGCCGCGGGCAGCATCTCGCAACTCCTTCATTTGCTCGGGATGGCGATCGCCAAATGAGCTTTTCAGGACCAGTCGCACAGGCTCGTCGGGAGTAAAGGCCTGTTTGAACGCACGTATTAGCCCCTTCGGGTTCTTACGCTCCATCACACTCATCATGTGATACGTAAAAAGGAAGGTGAAGTCCGTACCGCTCAACCCGAAGTGGCGTTTGCCGCGCTTCTTGTAAGGCGCCAGCTTGACCCCCGGAAACAGAGTACGAACCGGTACATGTAGTCGTTCGCGCAGCCCACGTGCTACGAACTCGGTCGCAGTCCAAACTTCATCTACTTGCTCGGCGTGAGCCAACCAGGATTCAGGAATGGAGTCGAACTCCCAGTACCAATAGCCGACGCGGTAGGTGCGCGGACTTCGGGGGCACAAGTGAGCGCGCTCATAAGCCGTCTTGAAGAAAGGCTCGGGCTGTGTGTGTATGACCGTAACGTCGTGGTATTCCATACCACCGAACTCAGCATGGCGGGGCTCATCCTTGACGTCCGTGCACAGGTCGCGCAGTGAAGTGGACACACCGGCGGAGTTCACAGCCTGGACCATCGATTCGGCCGAAACGCGCAAACCCGACGCGTAGCAAAAGTGCCCAATCATGTTGATGCCTGGCTGCGCAATTTCGCGGGCTACGCTAGACACATCGAGGCACGCACACCATTTGCGGGCGGTCTCTGGCAAGCCCGCCGCGGGCGATGCCAACCACGTCAGAAATACGCCGGCACTCTCTTCATGCAGCAGCGCATTTGGGTGAGCTGCACGCCATTCGTCCCGCGCCCAATAAGCACTTCGAATTTGCAGTGCGGGCGCCTCCCACGCAGGCCAATTCACCGGGTCGATCCAGCCACCCGAGGCGCCGTATTCCGACGCGAACCAGGCACAAAATGCCTCTCGACCGAAGATGGTCAGCCCATCGGGATGCGAACGTTGCCATGCCGGGCTGAAATCGTAGGCCAGCATCAGCTCGCGCGCCGGGTTGCGCTCTGCCTGCAGAAAAAGCCACCAGAGCTCCTCGAGACGCAATCCCGACTCCTCCGCCCCATGCCGAATGAACCATCGAAACAGCTTCCGTTGACCAACCGGAGTCAGGCCATGCGGCATCGCGGCAGACAGTGCGATGTTTGCAAGGAATGCTTGGCGAGCAGGGTCGGCCAAGCCGACGTCCAACGCGTCGAGCAGCAATGACAAGGCCGACTCGTTCAGGCCCGCCTCCGAGGCGCCCTCGCCTTGCAGCCACTCCGCGAACTCCCCATGCCGACCACTTTCAAGAGCCTGCGGGAAACGCCCGCGCAGATCACTGCGCTTACGCCACAAATCGATGAGGAAGCGCGCGGCCGACTGGCGATCGGCTATGTCTGCGGTGGCCACAGGTGGCCACAGGACCTTGTCTCGTGGCAAGCCGGCCACCTCGCAGACCATTTCATCGTCAAACAGATCAAATGGAACCGACATAGCCACCGGTATTCCGCGCCTGCGCAACTCGCCCTGCTCGCGTTCGGCACCGATCATCAGCTCGAACTCGGTGGTGCGCGCTGCGACCTCTGAGCGCTGACGCAAGAAAGCCAACCGTCTACGCGTCCACCACGGCGTTGCAAGCCACCACGCACCTTTGGCGAGGCGCCTCGCGTAACGCTTCAGCGGGTGTTCAGCCATGGCGCCCGAGAAAGTCCTGATACGCATTCTGGAGGCCGGTAACGAGGGGCGTTCGGGCCTCCCATCCGAGGGCCGAAAGCCGCCCTACATCCAGCAGCTTGCGCGGCGTTCCATCGGGCTTGGTCGCGTCGAGCTTGAGCTCGCCTTCATAGCCGACGGCCTGCTTCACGAGCTCCGCCACCTCGCGAATGGTCACGTCCTCGCCCACGCCAATGTTGATCAAAGGCGTGACGTCGGGATGCGTGAGCTCTGCGAACCGCTCATCGGGAAGACCGAGAAGGAACAGGATTGCCTCGCCCAAGTCGGAGGAATACATGAACTCCCGGCGAGGAGTGCCGGATCCCCAAACGACCACCTCGGGATCGCCCTTTACCTTGGCCTCGTGAAACCGGCGAATTAGCGCAGGCAGCACATGAGAGTGCTGCGGATGGTAGTTGTCTCCCGGGCCGTACATGTTCGTCGGCATAGCGGCAAGATAACGCGTGCCGTACTGTCGATTGAAAGCCCAGCAAGACTCCACGCCGGCGATCTTAGCGAGCGCGTACGGGCGATTGGTAGCTTCCAACGGACCGGTCAGCAAGTACTCTTCCCTGATCGGCTGCGGGCAATCTCGCGGATAGATGCATGAGGACCCCAGGAAGAGCATTCGATCCACACCCGCCTCGTGAGCGGAATCGAAGACGTTCAACTGGATGCGCAGGTTGTTGTGAAGGAAGTCGACGGGAAAATTGGAGTTCGCAAGGATCCCGCCAACCTTGGCAGCGCTCATGACCACGTAGTCAGGGCGATGCTGCAGGAAAAATGCACGCGTCGCGTCTCGATCTTCAAGATCAAGCTCTGTGCGGGTTCGCGTTAGCACCTCGTAAGCCCCCGGTTGCTTCTCGAGCGCCGCGAGCGTGGCCGAACCTACCAGACCGCGATGACCGGCAATAAAAATCTTCTTCATTTGCAACGTGGCTCCCTTGTTTAGTTGCGCAGCGAATGCGACGAAAAACTGTGCGGTATCACTCTCAGCGCCCAATGATATGACGAACGAATCTGACCATGGGATGCCATATGAACCTCGTCGTCCTGAAGATCGCGTGGCTCTGGGCAAGGCGACGCAAGCTGGCCGCTGACGGGGCGCCAGGATCGTTCGCCTGGTTTGCCGCGGCAGTCTTCCCGGGACCTGCCTGCAGAGGAGTGCCCACGAACGCATGCTGGTACTTGCCTGCGTAAAGCGTCTCGCTGGGCGTCAAGATGAAGCTCACGAGTTCCGCTTCCGCGCTCTCCCACAGGGCACGGCCCGCCAATGCGCCCTCTCGCGCCTCGGCGCCGAGCTTGTTCACATGGGAAAAATCGAGCGGCTGCGGATTCTGGTGGTCGTACAGCAATCCATTGACACCCGGAACAATGTACTCGTTCATCGTTCCCTGATTGGGCGCCACCACACACTGGCCGCGAGACATTGCTTCGAGAAAAGACTGACCGATTCCTTCCTCCAGCCGTGGAGCGAAGAAAACATTGGCGCGCGCCATCAACTCGTTCAGGTCTGCTTTGTTCTCGAACCATGCGGAAGTGGTGATTCGATGCCGAGCAATATCCTCCGCGGATGGCAGTTCGGCAGGCGGGCTGCCTGGATCGGTCGCCAGATGAATATGAAAACTATCGAATCTCGTGTTTTCTATAAGCTTGCGAATCACGCGCCAAGGCAACTGCAATTCGCGGCGCAGCCAAAAGAATCCGTGAAGGCCTTGCTGCGACGGTGCAGGCATCGCTTCAATTGGCTGATAGAAACGTGCGAAGTGGCTGACGATGCCAAAGCCCGTTGTCATGCAATGCACCGCGTTCGAGAAATTCAGAACCTTGGATCCTTGGAATGGCTCCCAGAATGCCGACAGATTGAAGACCGGCCCCTGCCATACTCCAAATTGATCAAGCATCGGTATATAGACAACGTTCGGATGCGAACGCCGAAAATACTGCTCCTCCGGCCGGCAGTACGACTGAAACATGATGACGACATCGTAGGGTTGCACGTCCGCCCATGCGACCGGCATCCCCCCCTGCCATGCATCGTCCCAAAAGAAATCGACACTGTGCCCGTGACGCTCCAGAATCTCAGGCAAAAACGCAGTTGACTTGGTTGTCCGGTGAAACGAATGGTCCAGATAGGCAATTCTTGCCACGACTCACCTCTTTCGCAGTGACCAAAACAGGCGTTGGGCAACCAAGTACACACGCGGAAATGGCGACAGTATTTTCTTTGCCAACTCTTTGACAAGCCATCTGCCGGATGGGACCTTTGCATCGACAACTGGAGGCTTCGTCGATTCGCCATCGGCGGGGTGCTGAAGCTTCTCGATCGATGCCCAGCCAAGCGCTGAGAGGAAATCGGGATTTGCTGCGTGCCGAGCATGCACATCGCGCAAAAATTCCGTTCGCCGGAGAGGCGCGGCCTCCAGACGCGCGGCGCCGGCAAACAGGAAAAAGCAGTGATACAGCCCCGTGATGTCAGAAGGCGACAGAAATGAAAAGCGCTCGCCGACCACTCGCATGCACTCGATGCTGTGCTGACGCACGTCACCAGATGTGCCGCCGAGCGAATAATTGACCGTCAATTCGCGCGTGTAAACGAAGGTCACCTCCGCCTCCAGGCACGTCATGATCCATTTGAAGTCCGCGACAATCTTGTAGGACTCGTCATAGGGACCGGAGTTCTCATACGCGGCCCGCGTGGCATAGATGCCGTTATGGCAATCATTCGCGCACATGAAGTAGCTACCGGGATGAACAAACGCTGGATACCACTCTTGGACCACCGTGTCCGCCTGCACGACGTTCGCGGCGGTCAGCAGAATGGCGGCCCCTTCGCAATCGCCCATCCGATGAACAGCGATCTCGGCAGCATCTGGCGTTAGCCAATCGTCCGAATTGAGGATGCAGATCAGTTGGCCCCTCGCCAGAGGTATCGCCTTGTTGACGGCCTGATACAGGCCCTTGTCCGGCTCGGAAGCGTAGTAGTCGATTCTGTCGGCATACTGGCGGATCAAGTCCAGGGTGCCGTCGGTGGAGGCACCGTCAAGCACCACGTGCTCCACATTGGGATAAGTCTGGCGTTGCACACTCTCGATAGTGCGCGCCAACGTGGCAGCGTTGTTGCGCACCACGGTGATGTACGTCACAAGCGGCAACGATGCCGTACCCGTCTTGTAGTGGCCGCGCGTACGCAATCCGCCCTCTTCCGATCGAGCCCCTTGAGCAGGAATTGCATCGGCCCAACGGGGCCAGCCTTCGCTGCCGGCCACCTTCAAAGGCGCAGTATCATGCCGCGCGAAATGTGGGCCATGGCTGCCGTTCTGATAGTCGAGAAAGTTGGCTTCGACAATGCCGTCTGGGCGGGCGTACCTCGTGGCCGTCGCGCCGGGAGCCAGCGGCCGCTGTCGACGGTTCGTCGGGCGCTCTGCATGACGTGCATAGGCCGTGGAAAGTGTCGTGATGACAATTTCTGCGCAGCGCTCCCAGCTGAAGAGCCGAGCTCTCTGCATGCCTGCGCGCGCTAGTTCCGTCCGGAACTCCTGGGACACGAAAATCTTCTGCACTGCATCGGCCACGCCTTGTATGTCGTCTGCGTCCAACAGCAACCCTGCTTGACCGACGACCTCTGGCAGCGACGAGTTATCGGCGCAGATCACCGGCGTGCCACACGCCATTGCTTCCAAAGGGGGAAGGCCAAAACCTTCGTAGCGGGACAAATAGACAAAACACAACGCCTCGCTATAGAGCGCAGACAAATCAGCGTCTTCGACAAAACCGGTCAGAATGATTCGATGGCGCCAACGGTCAGCCGTCGCCAGCGCGTGCTGCAATTGCTCCAACTTCCAGCCGGACATACCGGCGAGCACGAGGTGGATCGGACTCGATGTGTTCTGCTCCATGTGCAGAACGAACGCATTGACAACCTGGTCAAGATTCTTGCGTATCTCCAGAGTCGCCAAGCTAAGGATGAATGGAACTTGAGGCGGAACTCCATACTTCGCACGCACTCCAGCCTTCGCCCTCGAGTCTGAGCAAGGCCTGAAGGACGCCCCTGCAGCCAGGGGAATGACCGTGATCTGCCGCGGATTGAGGTCTGGCCTGCAAGTCAACAGGTCCTTTTTCGTGAACTCCGAAATGGCAAAGATGACGGTGTGTTCGTCCAAGCTGTCAACAATACTCCGCACCTCCGCCGCTGCCTCGAGCGAGAAGAAATCGGGGCGATTTATGGCGATCAAATCGTAAACAATATGAGCCTGCAGCAGGCGCGAGTCCAGCAACCAGTCCCTAGGTGCCACGCCGAATGGGGACAACAGAATGTCAGCGTCCTGTGAGGGCGCTTCGCCTGCCACATGTCGCGGGGCAGGCACGCGCTCGTCCAGCACACGCGCCGCTGCACTCCCCTCACTTCCTGGCCTGTAGAAAAGCCGCGTATTGAACTTGGGCGATCGTGCGATCAACGGAAATAACTCATCGCAGACCCGAAATACTCCAGTTTCGACTCGTTGCGTCAATACATACATATCCAGCGCCAAGCGCGGATGCAGCTCATTCATTGTCAGATCACAAGTTTGTTTGAAAAAAGCGGTACTGCGAAGCGCCTACATCAGCGTCGCAAGAAATCCCATGCATTTACTCAGGATCGACTCCTCTGCCAGCCGCCACGCTCGCTCACTGGAATCCGGACGCTCGGTTTCGGAGTGCTCTGATTTCCGCCAGCCGTTGTGCGACCTTGGGGGCAGCAGCCTCCACACAGAGAGTTTCTTCCGCACTGGCCTTAGCTCTTGCGCCAACTTCGCGAGCCCATTCGGGTTCGTCGACGAGCCGGCGCATCAGCGCCGCAGCGTGCTCCGCCGAAGGCTCGGCCCATACCAGATCGGCATCGTAAGGGGGCAACTGGCGCCCCACCTTCACGAGTTCGAAGGGCACCAGTAAGCTGTTTGATTCGTTCATGAAATCAGTATTGCCGGAATAGTTGGTAGCGATGACTGGCTTCCCCATCAGCATCGCCTCAGCCATCGTGAGGCCCAAGCCCTCACTGCGATGAAGCGACACGTAAGCATCGCAAACATCCGTAAGCGACAAGATCTCGTCGGCGTCGTACACCTCGTCGATGATCTGTACATTGGCGCCAACTGCCGCCTCGCGCAATAGATCCATTTGGGCGGGATGATGGTGACCGAACATCGTCTTCACCACCAGGGAAACCGGCTCATCCACCCGAAACGCCAGCTTGAAGGCACGAATAAGGCCAAGGGGATTTTTGCGCTCCATCACGCTGTTCATGTGGAAGTTGAACAGGAAGGTGAAGGTGTCTTCCCGGATCCCAAAATATGAGCGGTCACGAGGGGTGTAGTTGCCGAGTCGTACGCCAGGGAACAAAGTCCTGACAGGTATCGACAGCCGTTCGCGCAGCCCCTTTGCGATGAACTCGGTAGCGGTCCAAACCTCATCGACGTTTGCCGAACGGTCAATCCAGCTTTCAGGCACGGAGTCAAACTCCCAGTACCAATAGGCGATCCGGTACGTTCGAGGAGAACGCTCCTGCAGATCACTGCGCGCGTACGCATTTTCGAAGAACGGTTCAGGCTGGGTATGAATGATGGTGATGTCGAAATCCTCTAACCCCTGAAAACGAAAATGGTTCGGCTCGTCCTTGATATCCGTCCTCAAATCTCGCAGCGAAGTTTGAATACCAAGGTCATTCATACCCGCAACCAGTGCTTCGGCCGACACCCGAACGCCCGAGGGACAGCAGAAATGGCCAATCAAATTGACTCCTTCGGAGACCAATTCTTCAGAGACCTTCTGCACATCCAGCGCGGCACACCATGCCCGGGCTTCTTCGTCCAGCGAGGCCTCTTCCGATTGCAGCCAAGTGATCAACGCCGCCGCAGCGGCGGCGCTCTGCAAAGCACCTGGATGGCGCTTCCGCCAGTCATCGCTCGCATGATAAAACTCACGTAGTTGGCGCGCTGCAGAAATGCTCACAGGCCAATTGACCGGAGCCAACCAGTGGTCGGGGGCCACTTGATAATTTGCAGCGAACCATTTGGAGAATGCCACGCGCCCGAATACGGTCAATCCGCCCGGATGAACTCTTTGCCATTCCGGGGTGAACAGGAACGCCCGCACCAACTCCAAGGCGGGGTTCTCTGCGGCTTGCATCAGCAGCCAGAGAATTTCCTCAGCCCGCAGACCGAGTTCGCGCCGTCCTTCGTCCATGAGCCATCGGTACAACGCCGCCTGACCGCGCGGCGTCAAACCGTGTGGAATGTTCACCCTGACGTCCGCGCGAAACAAGAACATTTGCCGGGCGGATGCCGAAATATCCTCGCTCAGGAGGTTCCGCAACGCCTGTTTTGCAACTTCGGAAAGGCCCAGTTGGCTGCCGTACTCATCAATGAGCCAGTGTGCAAAGCCACTACCCGAAGGATCGGAGAGCGCGAGGGGGAACTGCGTGCGCACATCGCCGCGCTTGCGCAATGTATCGATGCAGAATCTCGCCGCCGACCATTTATCGACAACGGCGTGGGGGGCCTGCGTCGGCCATAGCACCTGATCGGATGAGAGCCCACTCGCATCCACCAAGGCTTGGTCGTTAGCCAGATCGAGCGTCACGGGGAGATTGGATTCACTGACGCAATTGCCATGCGGCATCATGGCGCGCCGATCGCGAAGAAATCTCAGGCGTGCCGGCAAGCGCCACGGCGTAACGGCCCACCACCCGGCCTTTGCCGCGCGACGCGAGTAGCGCCAGAACGACCCGGGAATTGCGGAGGCAATCTTGCGCAATGGGGCAGTGATGCGCCAGGAGCTCGATGCCAAAACTTCGCGGTATTGAGTGGCCAAGCCTTCGGCTCGTAGATTCGCCTGCGAGACCAGCACATCGCGCGCATCGATCTCCCGCCGCAACCCATCGACTTGCGCTCGCATTTGCCGACCCCAAGCTCTTGCGTCAATGGCACTCGCCTCTGTCAGTTCGATACGTTGTCGCGACTCGATCAGCGCCTTTTCGGCGTAAGAGCGACGTATACGCTCCTCGATCAGTTCGTTCTCAGTCAATCCGGCGCGCCGCCGCCATTCGGCCAACTCACCTTCCGTGTGCGCCGTACGCCGTTGCCATTCGGCCAACTCACCTTCCGCGTGCGCCGTACGCCGTTGCCATTCAGCCAATTCACCTTCCGCGTGCGTCGTACGCCGTTGCAGATCGATCAATTGCGCCGGAACGAAATCATCGAAGATGTTCGGCGGATACTTGAACGCGTCCGACAACTCGCGGTGTTCATCCGCAACATAGAAGCGATTCAGGCCGTCTGAATAGACGTGCTCGTAGCCGGCCTTCAAGAGCGCGCCCTCCCACTCGCCATGACTCTCGGTTCGCGAATTGGGAAGTGTTGCTTCCACAACGACGATCCACGGTCGATTCGCGACCCAGTCGTTGCCGGCCAGAACTGCCGTCTCGAACCCTTCCACATCGACCTTGAGAAAATGGACCGTTTGACCATGGGCCACATGCTCTTTCCATAGCTTGGCGAGCGTGGTTAGTTCTACCTGGGCGCGATTCAATGCGTGACCGGCTGCGACATGCCTCGCCGCTATTTGATCGTCCGCAGTGGACAAGCCCGTTGCTCCAACGAAATTCATCGTGAGCATCCCAACGCTATCGCCCACGGCAGTGCAGAGATTGATATCGAGAGGGCGGCGCTCCAACAAGTGCGCATAGTAAAACGGATGCGGCTCGATATTGATGCCCCTCCACCCCCGCTCACTGAACGCGCGCGTAACGGAATCCAGATCTGCCGACTGCGCTCCCACATCTATGTAGAACCCATGCTCGATGTGGCCAAGCGCACGCCACAACATGACGTCTTCGAAATTCTGGGCGTAGGAGACAAATGGCATGGTCAAGTCGGAACTGCGGGCGTCGGAAGGATTGAACCATCGCCGCTCCCAAAAAAGCTCTCGTGCTGCAAAGACGCAGATGGGGCGCGATCAGCCCACAAAACAGAACGAAGGTCGCTGATCCATTTTATAGGGCGGGAGAGTCTCCTCCTCGGCGACATTCAGACACACATTCGTTTTCGGGCAAAATTGACGGTTTACGCAAGGCGAGGATCCGGAGCAGTCCCCCGCTACGTCGTCGATCAGATCTAGAAGGAGTTTCAATGAAAAAGCGTGCAGTAGTAACGGGCATCACAGGCCAGGACGGTGCCTACCTTGCGGAGCTGCTGCTCAGCAAAGGCTATGTCGTCTACGGAACCTACCGCCGGACCAGTTCAGTCAATTTCTGGCGCATCGAAGAACTCGGCATCCAAGACAATCCGGATCTACATCTGATCGAGTACGACCTGACCGATCTTGGCAGCTCCCTGACGCTCATCAAAGAAGCACAGCCCGATGAGGTCTACAACCTAGCTGCCCAGAGTTTTGTCGGCGTGAGCTTCAACCAGCCTGAAGCGACGGCCCAGATCACCGCCATGGGCGCCCTGCATCTGCTCGAAGCGATTCGCCTCACCAACACGAAGATCCGCTTCTACCAAGCATCCACCTCAGAGATGTTCGGCAAGGTGCAAGCCATTCCCCAGATCGAGAGCACGCCGTTCTATCCGCGCAGCCCCTACGGCGTCGCAAAGCTGTTTGCGCACTGGATGACGATCAACTACCAGGAAAGTTACGGCATCTTCGGCTGCAGCGGCATCCTCTTCAATCATGAAAGCCCGCTGCGCGGCCGCGAATTCGTGACGCGCAAGATCACCGATAGCGTCGCGAAGATCAAGCTCGGCAAGCTCGACGTACTGGAACTCGGGAACCTCGATGCCAAGCGCGACTGGGGCTATGCGAAGGAGTATGTTGAGGGCATGTGGCGCATGCTGCAGGCCGACGAACCCGACAGCTATGTGCTTGCCACCAATCGTACGGAAACGGTGCGAGATTTCGTCTTGATGGCATTCAAGGCTGCAGGCATTGGCATTGAGTTCAAGGGCGCAGGCGAAACAGAGTCCGCGATCGACACGGCCAATGGCAAAACGGTGATGCGCATCAACCCGAAGTTCTATCGCCCCGCCGAAGTCGAACTGTTGATCGGCAATCCCGCCAAGGCCAAGGCCAAGCTTGGCTGGGAACCCACCACCACGCTGGAAGGGCTCTGCCAGATGATGGTGGAGGCCGACATTCGACGCAACAAGCAGGGCTTTTCATTTTGAGGATTCTGCTCACCGGCGCCAAAGGGTTTACCGGCCGATTGTTCGCCGAGCGCGCTGTTTCAGCGGGCCACACAATCCACGAACTTCAGGCCGACCTCACCGACTATGAGGCGCTTCGCAAGGAAATACGGGAGGTCGCGCCGGAAGCTGTCGTGCACCTGGCCGCAATCAGTTTTGCGGGGCACGCCAACGATGCGGCGTTTTACGCCGTCAATGTAGTTGGGACTACAAACCTTTTGGACGCGCTGGTGGCGCTTCCAGTTCGACCGAAGCGCGTTCTCTTGGCCAGTAGCGCCAACATCTACGGAAACACGACCAACTCACCCATCGACGAGTTACAGCCGCCGGCACCTGTCAACCACTACGGCATGAGCAAGCTTGCGATGGAATACATGGCAAGAACATACAGCGACCGGTTGAATTTGGTGATCACGCGTCCGTTCAACTACACAGGGCCGGGACAAGACGTCAATTTCCTCATCCCCAAGCTAGCGATGCACTTCGCCCATCGCGCGCCCTCGATTGCGCTTGGCAACCTTGATGTGGAACGCGAGTTCAATGATGTACAGACGGTTTGCGATGCGTACTTACTGCTGCTCGCGCATGGCACAGCTGGCGAGGCCTACAACATCTGTTCGGGCAGGCCCTACGCGTTACGCCTAGTCATCGATGTACTTTCACGGATGACCTCGCACAGTCCCCGCATCGAAGTCAGCCCCGCTTTCGTCAGAGCAAACGAAGTGCACCGACTGTGCGGCGATCCGGCCAAACTCCATGCCTTGCTGGCGGAGCACGACGTCGCGCTAGGAGCGCCGACGCTTGAAGAAACGCTGGCGCGGATGCTTCTCGCAGCCAAGCAAGACAGTAATCACCAGATCAAGTAAAGATCTGGGCGTGGACAAAGTCCGAGCCTGCCTTGTCCTTTTCCGACAACTGAGGCTCACCCCCTGTAGCGGGCCATGCAATCCCCAGATCCGCGTCGTTCCACTTGATTGCTCGCTCATATGCGGGCGCGTAGTAGTCGGTTGTCTTGTAGACAAACTCCGCGATGTCGCTCAGTACGAGAAAACCATGAGCGAAGCCTGCGGGCACCCACAACTGTTTGTGATTCGACTCGCTTAACTCGACACCAACCCATTTTCCGAATGTCGGCGATGTCTTGCGTATGTCCACAGCCACATCGAACACTGCGCCGCGCACGACGCGGACCAGTTTCCCCTGCGGTTGTTGCACCTGATAGTGCAATCCTCGCAACACTCCTTTCACCGAGCGCGAGTGATTGTCCTGAACGAAATCGACGTGCTTGCCAAGCGTCGCATCGAACGCATTCTGGTTGAAGCTCTCGAAGAAAAACCCCCGAGCGTCCCCGAACACCTTGGGCTCGATTACCAGCACATCAGGAATCGCCGTAGGTGTCGCCTTCACGAGCGAATCTCCTCACTCAGAAGGTGCTTCAGATACTTTCCGTAGCCGCTCTTCTCCAGCGGCGCGGCCAGCCTCTCGAGCTGCTCCGTCGAAATGAACCGGTTGCGCCACGCAATCTCCTCCGGACAAGCAATCTTCAGCCCCTGGCGATGCTCCAGAGTCGCAATGAATTGCCCAGCTTCCAGCAGGCTGTCGTGCGTACCGGTATCAAGCCACGCATAACCGCGCTGCATGATCTGAACGTTCAACTGATCGAGATCGAGGTAAGCCTGGTTGACGGCCGTGATCTCCAGTTCGCCGCGCGCACTGGGCTCCACGGCCTTGGCAATGTCTACGACCTTGTTGTCATAGAAGTAGAGCCCCGTCACCGCATAGCTGCTCTTGGGCTTTAGCGGCTTTTCCTCGATGCTGCTGGCCTTGCCTTTGCCATCGAAGGCCACCACGCCATAACGCTCGGGGTCTTGCACGTGATACGCGAATACGGTGGCACCCGACGTCTTCGCGTCGGCGTCGGCCAGCAGATGCACAAGGTCGTGCCCATAAAAGATGTTGTCGCCGAGCACCAGCGCGCTGGACGAATTGCCCAGGAACTTATCCCCGATGATGAACGCCTGCGCCAATCCGTCAGGACTGGCCTGCACCGCATACTGCAGATTGATCCCCCACTGGCTCCCATCCCCCAGCAACTGCTGGAACCGCGGCGTGTCCTGCGGCGTGCTGATGATCAGGATGTCGCGCATACCGCCGAGCATCAACGTGCTCAGGGGGTAGTAGATCATCGGCTTGTCGTACACCGGCAGGAGCTGCTTGCTCATGGCCAATGTGGCCGGATGCAGGCGAGTGCCCGAACCACCGGCCAGGATGATGCCTTTGCGTTGCGTCGTCTTGGTCATGTACTTTTTCTCGTGAAGATTCAAAGGATTTCGCGCAGCATGCGCGCGACGCCTTCCTGCCAGGGCGGCAGGCGCAGGCCGAAAGTGGTCTGCAGCTTGGAGGTGTCGAGCCGGGAGTTGTGCGGGCGCTTCGCCGGAGTCGGGAAGGCGCTGGTGGGCACCGCCTCGACAGCCTGCGGGCCGGCCTTGAGTTCGACGCCGGCTTGCTGCGCCAGTTCGAGCACGAAACGCGCGTAGCCGTGCCACGTCGTCTCGCCACCGGCAATTGCGTGATAGAGACCCGCCTTCGCCGGATCCTGCTGCGTGGCTCGAATGGCGTGTGCCGTCACGTCGGCCAGCAGCTCGGCCCCGGTCGGCGCGCCGAACTGGTCGTCGATGACGGTCAGCTTCTCGCGTTCCTTCGCCAGCCGCAGCATGGTCTTGGCGAAGTTGCCGCCGCGCGCTGCGTACACCCAGCTCGTGCGAAAGATCAGATGTTTTGGGCAGTTCTGCGCCACCAGCTGCTCGCCTTCGAGCTTGGTCTGTCCGTACACGCTGAGCGGGCCGGTCGCGTCGCCTTCTTTCCAGGGCCTGGTGCCGCTGCCGTCGAAGACGTAGTCGGTCGAGTAGTGCACCATCAACGCGCCAAGTTGCCGGGCTGCCTCGGCCACGACACCCGGCGAGGTGGCGTTGAGCTTGCGTGCGAAATCGGGCTCGCTCTCTGCCTTGTCGACCGCCGTGTGGGCCGCGGCATTGACGATCACGTCGGGGCGAACCTTCAGCACCGTCTCGGCCAGTTGCTCGGGGCGGCTGAAGTCAGCGTTGAAATCGGTGCTGTCGAAATCGAGCGCGACCAGCTCACCCAGCGGCGCAAGGCTGCGCTGCAGTTCCCAGCCGACCTGCCCGCCCTTGCCAAGCAGCAGCAACTTCATGCCGCGGCC
>Ga0182006_1000755_pt1 | contig 22108 bp, 20 predicted proteins | sample Sormic07211104_1_FD_123022 | JGI IMG/M metagenome (GOLD analysis project Ga0182006, IMG submission 123022) | Rhizosphere microbial communities from Sorghum bicolor, Mead, Nebraska, USA - 072115-104_1 MetaG | ecosystem: Host-associated > Plants > Roots > Rhizosphere | place: USA: Nebraska...
AAAAACAAAAGATATGGCAACTACAAAATGGACATTAGATCCAACCCACAGCGAATTACAATTTAAAGTAAAACACTTAATGATTACTACTGTAACCGGTAGTTTAAAATCTTTCTCAGCAGAGTTATCATCCGAAGGTGATGAATTTGAAAATGCAGAAATTTCTTTCAAAGGTGACATCGGTTCAATTGATACCGGAAATACTGACCGCGATAACCATTTAAAAAGCGGCGATTTTTTTGATGCTGAAAAATTTGCACACATCGAATTTAAATCTAATTCAGTAGAAAAAGATGGCAGCGATTATATCGTTAAAGGTGATTTAACCATTAAAGGCGAAACCAAACCTGTAAAATTAACTGCAGAATTTGGCGGTATTGCTACCGATCCATGGGGAAATACCAAAGCAGGATTTACTTTAAGTGGAAAAATTAACCGTTCTGAATTCGGTTTAACCTGGAACGCTGCATTAGAAACTGGTGGTGTAATGGTAAGTGAAGAAGTTCGCATTTTAGGCGAATTACAGTTTGTAAAAAGTGTATAAGTGATAAGCGTTTGGCGATAAGCGTGGATTATCCGCCAAAAAGCAAAACGCATAACAGAAAGGTTCCAATCATGGAAACAAAACAAATAGAAAAAGTACTAAAAGCGCCAGCGCCACATATGGTTGGCGATGGCTTTAGGGTACACAATTTTTTTCCAAGTGGATATAAAATCAACATGAGTCCGTTTTTCTTAATGGATTATGGCTCAAAGATTGAATTTTCTGCCAGAAAAGAACCAAGAGGCGTTGGTGTACATCCGCATCGAGGCTTCGAAACGGTAACTATTGCCTATCATGGTGCGGTTGCCCATCACGATAGCGCTGGAAACAGCGGGGTGATTTATCCCGGCGACGTACAATGGATGACCGCTGCAAGTGGTGTACTACATAAAGAATACCATGAAGCGAACTACAGCTTAGCTGGAGGTCCTTTTCAAATGGTTCAGCTTTGGGTTAACCTGCCAGCCAAAGATAAAATGGGTAAACCTGGCTATCAGGCAATTAAACAGGCTGATATGGCTCATATTGATCTTCCCGAAAATGGCGGAAAAATCGAGATCATTGCTGGTAACTATAATGGCATAAAAGGCAATGCAAGTACCTTTACTCCAATAGAGCTTTATAATGCCAGGCTAAATAAAGGTGGTGAAGCTACTTTTAACTTTCCTGAGCATTTTAATACCGGATTTATGGTGATTGAAGGTTCGATTAAAACCAACGGATCGGAAACTGCAGGAGCAGATAATTTTATCCACTTCAAAAACAAAGGTGAAGAGATTAAGGTCGAAGCGCTAGAAAACAGCGTGATTTTGGTTCTAAGTGGTGAGCCTATAGATGAACCAATTGCCCAATATGGTCCGTTCTTAATGAACACCCAGGCAGAAATCCATCAGGCCATTGAAGATTATAACCAGGGCAGATTCGGGTATTTAGAAGAGTAAACATAAAATCATTACGCTGATCCGATAGCTATCGGATTTGTTTCAGCCACCATCATACTGAATCGATAAATAAGCCGGCATTTTTTGTAAAATTTGTCGGCTTTTTTGTGGCTTTATCTTACAGAACAATCCAGTTGAAATACTCCTTTCTAAACAAAAAAAAGGAGATAGATACTGAAATAAGTTACCAATAACAGATTTAAAAGTCGGTTGTCATTTCGACTGATGCGTAGTCCCGAACATTCGGGAGAGAAATCCTTGAACCATGTTAAAAGATTTCTCCGCTGCTGTCGAAATGACGGTATTTTAGCAACAATTATCTCAATCACTCTCCCCTTAATCATTCATACAATCTTCATATTTGTTAGTGACATTTGATTAATAAATCAGAACAGAAAAAATGTCCGGAAAACAAATATTTCAAACTGAGACCAAAAGACGCTGGCATACATTTACATGGGTAAGCCGTACGTTTTTTTTAGTCTTCATTATCGCAATCATCTGCGTAGTATACACGCTGTCTTCGGTACAGGCACCCAATTTGCCTTTTATCAACACGAATACACCGTTAACACAAAAACAATTAGAGAAACTAAAAAAATCGCAGCAGTATAAGGATTTCACCATCGAAAAATCTAAGCTGCAAAAGATCAAAAAAGATCGTGAAAACCGCATTTTAAGCCATCGTGGAAACAGTAAGCGCATCAATATGGCCTTTTATGTAAGCTGGGCAGCAAGTAAAGAATCGTCAATATCAGATTTAAAACGCAACATCAGCCATTTGGATATGGTGGCTACAGAATCGTTCTTTTTAAATGGTGATTCTATTGTAGATAAAGTAGATACTGCGGCTTTAAAAGTAATACATGCCGGCAAAAAATCGGCTATTGCAGTGGTTTCAAATTATAACAAAGATCATTGGGATGGTGCTGCGGTAAGAAGATTGTTAAACGATCAATCTGCTCAGCAAAAATTGATCTACGATCTTATAGCAATCACCAAAAAATATGGTTATAATGGAATTAACATAGATTTTGAAGAGCTCAACCTCCAAAATAGCGATAGTTTTAACGCTTTTATGGAAAATTTATACAAGCAGTTTCATACCGAAAAACTGATCGTTTCTCAGGATATTTCACCCGAAAACGACGATTATAAGCCAGAAATTCTTCAAAAATACAATGATTACCTCGTATTAATGGCTTATGATCAGCATACTGAACAAAGTAATGCAGGCGATATTTCCCATCAGGAATGGGTAGAAGAAAAACTTGATGATATTTGCAGTAAAGTTGATGCCGGCAAAGTAATCCTTGCCTTGGCTTGCTACGGTTACGATTGGCCAAAAAATAGCATCGGGCAGCCGGTTACGTACGAGCAGGCAATGACAATGGCGGTTAATTATAAGAGCAAAATAAACTACGATACTGCTTCTGCCAATTTAAACTACACTTACAACGATGGCAGTGGAATTAAACATGAAGTTTATTTTACTGATGCGGCAACCTATTTTAATCTAATCCGCAAGGCTGATGATTGGGATATTGCTGGTATAGCCCTATGGCGTTTAGGTTCGGAAGACAAACGTTTATGGTCTTTTATTTCTAACGACCTTAGTTTGGATACGCTAAAGAAAAAGCCCTTCGATTTACGTAAAATAGCTTCGTTAAATATGGGTGGAATCTCATACTTGGGCGATGGTGAAATTCTGGACCTGATTTCTACCCCTACACCAGGAAGTGTAAAGTTCACTTTAAACAAAGATAACTTTTCTATTGCCGATCAAAAGTATATCAGACTTCCAGAGCAATATGTAATTAAAAGGTTTGGAGAGGCCGATAAGAAAATCGCCTTAACCTTCGATGATGGGCCAGACCCTGTTTATACACCACAGGTATTAAATATTTTGAAACGGGAAAAAGTACCTGGCTGCTTCTTCGTGGTTGGCATTATGGCTGAGCAGCATATGGAATTGCTAAGACAGGAATATAATGATGGTTATGAAATTGGAAACCATACTTTCTTCCATCCTGATATGTCGGCCATTGGGCCACGACGGGTAAAATTCGAGCTAAATGCAACCCGTCGGTTAATAGAGGCGGTTACTGGTCATAGCACAATCCTGTTCCGTGCACCATTTAATGCTGATGCCGAACCCCAAAATATTTCCGAAATTCTACCTGTTGCACAAAGCCGTAAAGAAAATTACATCAATATTGGAGAATATATAGATCCTGAAGATTGGGAACCTGGCAAAACTGCCGATCAGATTTTTAACGAAGTGGTAAAACAACAGGACAACGGTAATATTCTTTTATTACATGATGCAGGCGGAAACCGTGAAGCTACCGTTGAAGCCTTACCTCGGATTATAAAATTCTTCAAAGCCAAAGGTTATACTTTTACAACCGTTGGCGATTTAATGGGCAAAAAAAGATCAGAATTAATGCCTGCGGTAAAATCTTTGGCAAATAGTGGTTTTTCTGGTTCTGGTGATTACTTTTTCATCAATTTCTTTTACTATGGAAACATGATTTTAAACATCGTATTTTCTGTAGCGATTGTACTTGCTATTTTAAGGACAATATTTATTGCCTATTTAGCCATCAGACAGCGAAAAAGGGCGAAACAGAATGTCAGCAAATTGGCAGTAAATCCTTCAGAAAAAGTGAGTATTATCATTCCGGCTTACAATGAAGAAGTTACTGCTGTACAAACCATTAATAGCCTTTTAAAAACCACCTACCCCGATTTTGAACTGATCTTTGTGGATGATGGTTCGAAAGATAAAACCTTTGAAATCATTAACGAACACTTTGGCAACCATGCTCAGGTAAAGGTTTTCCGCAAAGCAAATGGAGGCAAGGCTTCGGCCTTAAATTATGGTATATCAAAAGCTACCTCGGATTTTGTGGTCTGTATAGATGCCGATACACAGCTAAAAGATGATGCCGTTACCGAACTGATGCGTTACTTTTATAGTGACCAAATTGCGGCAGTAGCTGGCACGGTAAAAGTTGGGAATGCCAACAATATCATTACCAAATGGCAGTCTATTGAATATATCACCGCACAGAATATGGATAGGCGTGCTTTCGATTTATTAAATACAATTACTGTTGTGCCAGGAGCAATAGGTGCTTTCAGAAAAAGTGTAATTTTAGAAATCGGCGGGTTTACCATTGATACACTTGCCGAAGACTGCGATTTAACCATGCGTATTTTGAAAGCAGGTTACCGCGTAAAAAACTGCGATACTGCAGTTGCTTATACCGAAGCACCAGAAACGGTAAACATGTTGCTTAAACAACGTTTCCGCTGGAGTTTTGGCGTAATGCAAAGTTTCTGGAAAAACAGAAAAACACTGCTAAACAAGAAATACGGTTATTTTGGGATGGTAGGAATGCCGAATATTTTGATCTATCAGATCATTTTGCCACTATTTTCACCACTTGCCGATCTTTTTATGTTCATCTCTTTAATTAGCGGTCTCTTCTCGTTAAGTGCTATAAATAATTTAACCCTAACCGGATTCTCCGGAATTTTAAGCCTGCATAACGGTTTTGGCCAGGTACTTTTTTATTATATTATCTTTATTGTTGTAGATATGATTTTTGCTGCAATCGCCTTCCGTATGGAAAAAGAAAAATACACGAATTTACTTTACATATTCCCACAGCGGTTTTTCTGGCGACAATTGATGTATATTGTTCTATTCCGTTCGTTCAGAAAAGCCATAAAAGGTGAACTGGAAACCTGGGGAACGTTAAAGCGGACGGGAAACGTTAAAGAGCAGTTGGCTTAATGCTTGTCTTAGTAATTATATTATAAACAATGGATGTCACCCTGAGCCTGTCGAAAGGCTGGCTAAAATGCAATGTAAAGCATTTCGACAAGCTCGATGTGACAGTTCTTAATCAAAATTAAATTATTACACAGCCCGCAAAAAAAAACATAAACAATTCATAACAAGCTATTTAAAAAAAGATTATTATTGTTTATGGAAAAATCTAACCAAACTATATTTTCCTTTAAACAGGTTTTATTGATCGCGCTTATTGCGGGAACATTAGATGGACTGGCGGCAATTATATTTTTAGGAAAGATGAATTTCACAGGTGTATTTCAGTATATCGCCAGTGCTGTTCTGGGGGCAGAAGCTTTTGCAGGAGGTATTAAAACAGCCTTTATTGGTCTGGCGTTCCACTACTTTATTGCTTTTTGCTTTACCCTTATTTTTGCCATAGCATCAACAAAAACCCCCGCTTTACGAAAGAATATTATCGTATCGGGAATAATTTATGGGATTGTCGTTTGGACGATCATGACCTTCCTGATTGTTCCATTAACCAAAATACCGGCTGCACCATTTCATTACGAACGGGCGATTTTAAATGCGGTAATTCTGATTTTCTGTATTGGCTTGCCAATTTCTTACTTAACCGCCAGAAATTCTAGTATAGGTTAAGGTTTTTCTATCAGGCAAACGGCATAAGAAACAACACCTTCTTCTCTGCCGATAAATCCCATTTGCTCATTGGTAGTGGCTTTTATCGAAATATCTTCGGTAGAAATTCCAATGGTTTCAGCAATATTTTGCTGCATGGCAGGAATATGAGGATTAATTTTTGGTGCTTCTAAACAAAGCATTGCATCTATATTGCCAATTTGCCATCCTTTTTCGGCCAGCAATTTAACCGTTTCTTTTAATAAGATCAGGCTACTAATGCCTTTCCACCTATCATCTGTATTCTTAAAATGGAAACCAATATCGCGAAGGTTAGCTGCACCTAAAAGTGCATCACAGATGGCATGAAGCAAAACATCAGCATCCGAATGCCCAAAAGCACCTTTATGATGATCTAATGTAACTCCACCAACAACAAAAGGATGCTGATCTTTTAACTGATGTACATCGAATCCGAAACCTACTCTAATTTTCATCTATATTTTGCTTTAGTCTTTTTTATCTTTTGCTTTTATTCTCGCCAAAGTTAAACAATAGACCAAAACGTAAGGTATTTGCAAGCGGACTAGTTTGTGCATTTGCAATTAAATAAGAAAAATCGATATTAAAAACGTTGTACTTTAACCCAACTCCTAAGGTAAAATAGCGGCTATCGCCTTTCATGGGGCTTTGGTAGTTGTAACCGGCTCTAACAGCAAACTGTTGGTTATACCAATATTCCAATCCTGTAGAAATTCCAACTTCTTTAAGTTCTTCGCTAAAACCACCAGGTGCATCACTAAACGAACCAAAAATCCCTGCAGGAACGGATCGGTTTGGATCTTTTCCACTTACGATGTTATTGTTCGAATCGTATATCGGTTGTGTAGGCACCAACAGTTTATTAAAATCGAGTGCAAATGTTAAAGTGCTAAAATCGTCCATCGTGAAGGTAGACGCCCCCCCTAGTTTAAAATTGGTAGGTAAAAAGAAGTTCTCCCCACCATCAGAATAGCTCATTTTTGTTCCGATGTTGGAAATATTAGCACCAGCAGAAAGAACAGCCTGTTTACCAAATACCGTTGTAGTCGTTTTATACAATCCGGAAACATCAACTGCTAGCGCATTTCCGCTATGCACTTGCCCTGAGGATGCAAACTGACCGGAAACTAAATTTGAATAAATATATCTTAATGAAGCTCCCAATGAAAACTCTTTACCAAAATTACGGGCGAAAGAAACATCGAACGCCAGTTCATTCGGATTGGAAATTCCCAGGTCTTGTTGGTTGATGTCGGTAAGCTGAATAGAGCCTAAAGAAAAATACCTTAATGAGGCACCAATGGTATTACGATCATCCAATTTATAAAAGCCGCTTAAATAGGCAAGATTAATATCAGGCACTAAACTTTTTAACCATGGGCTATAAGAAACAGAAAATCCGTAAGGTTTATCTAAAAATGCAAGTTTAGAGGCATTAATACTGGCTGAATTTACATCACCAGCAACGGCCACGCCAGCATCACCCATTGCACCAGCACGGGCATCGGGCGTAATGAGCAGAAATGGAACTGCTGTTACTATATTGTTTGCCTCGCTACCATTTGTTTGGGTATTGCCTATGGTTACCTGAGCATTTGTTTTACCAAACACTAAGGCCATTGAGAGTGCAGAAAAAGCAAGTTTACTGATGTACTTGAAATTCATCCTTTAAAGGTACGTAATTTTAGATTTTGGTATTTAGCAATAACTGGAGAATATATTCTGTAACGTAAAACCAAAACTTATATTTCACCAAATTACGAATTCTATGATTATTTACTAATTAAACCTACGATTTTTACATACGGGTGTGACTGCAAAAAACGTAAACACATAACTAATAACCATTTAGCATCATAATTGAGCTGTTTTCTTTTTTTATAAAAAATTATGTTCGATTTGTCAAACTTCATAATCTTTAAATCAAATATGGTTAAATTATTGTAATCTCTATAAACTAAAACAATACTCTTTTATATAGATGTGTATTTAAGTAGTCACTAAAAAAAATATTGAGATGCCCTGAGCCATAGCAAAAGTAATTTCGCCTATTGGGCTAATGGCTTACTAACACTACTTCTCAATCAGCGCCCCTTTCTTTTTTATCTTGCTTATTTATAATTATTTAACCTAAATTTAACTGAAAAATTAAGTAGACACAATACGATATAAAATAATACGTTATCACTCAAAAATATAATCGATATTTTATTACCACATTATTTATATATTCATTTAAAATTGTTTAATTTTATCGGTTGAATCCCTATGGGGACGATATTCTCAACGAACTATATGAAAAAACTATTACTATATTCTTTTACTTGTTTGTCATTAGCCGCCCTACTTACGAGCTGTAGCTCAAAAGGAGGGAACAGTTCTAGCAAAACAGGTATTCCTTATGCCGATAGGAAAAGCAAAAACAACCAATCTGGTGCTTTTGCTGTAGCTACTCAATACAAGAGAGCTCCGGGCCCCGGTTTAATTCCAATTGAAGGTGGAGTTTTAGTTGTGGGTGGTAGCGCCATCGAGGTTGCAGGTGTTGAACCAAATATTTACAATTATAAAAGACAGGTTACTGTTCCATCTTTTTACATGGATGAAACTGAAGTATCGAATACCGATTGGTTAGAATACTTACACTGGATCAGATACAACTATCCTGAAGATCGTGAGTTTTATTACAATGAGCTTCCTGATACTTTAGTGTGGCGCCGCGCATTATCTTACAACGAACCTTATGTGGATAACTATTTAAGACACCCTGCTTATCGTGACTACCCTGTTGTAGGTGTTTCATGGGAGCAGGCATCACGTTATTGCGAATGGAGAACTTCGAGAGCTAACGAATTTATTCTACGCGAAAAAGGAATTTTAACTGATTATAAAACTTTAGCCGGTAATGGAAAAAGCAATGCGGCTACTACAGCAGCGGCGACCCCAAAACCAGACAAACCTTTTAATACTGATGCCTATTTAAATGGCCAGTATGATGATAAGGGGAAAAATGCGCCAATCGATTACAATACAAAATCAGGTGCAGCTACATCAAGCGCTGGAGGAACAGCAGCCCCGGCAGCTGGAGGCAAAAACAATCAGCCACGAAGAACTGCAACACTAGAGGATGGTGTAATTATGCAGCCTTATCGTTTACCAACAGAAGCTGAATGGGAATATGCTGCTTTAGGTTTAATTGGCAATACGGAATACGAAAACATTAATCAAAATAAAATCTACCCATGGAATGGCTTAGGTGTAAGCTCTGCCAAAAAGAAAACCAGAGGTATGATTCAGGCCAACTTTAAACGGGCACCTGGCGATTATATGGGTGTTGGCGGTTCATTGAATGATAAAGGAGATTTAACTGTTCCGGTTATTCAATATACACCAAACGATTTTGGGCTATACAACATGGCCGGTAACGTTAACGAGTGGGTTAATGATGTTTACAGAACAGGTACATTTACCGATGCAGATGCATTTAACCCATATCGTGGTAACTACTTTACCAATAAAAAACTGGAAGATTCACAAAGCGGGAAAATTGCATTAGATAAATATGGTAATCCGATTAAGGAAAATGCTTACGCTGGAAGAAAACAAACCTGGGCAGAAAAACAGGCACAGGCAAAGCGTTCTGATTCGATTTCAAAATCGACTGATCCACAATCTCCAGTAGCATCAACCAGTTATCAGGCCGATCAGAGAGGTTACCGTGATAGACAAAACACCTTATTAAACGAAGAAGGTGTTACACTGGTTAACGATAAATCCAGAGTTTATAAAGGTGGTTCTTGGAATGATATGGCTTACTGGTTAAACCCTGCAACACGCCGCTTTATGCAACAAGATGAATCATCAGCAGAAGTTGGTTTCCGTTGTGCCATGACAATGCTTGGCGCTCCAGAAATTAGTACCGCAGGAAAAAGAAATTTTAAAAACCCTCCTCAAAAACCTTACAGGGTAAGTAGAGGTAAATAAAAAGAAAAGTCCCGACATTAAATCGGGACTTTTTTTGTGGCTTTATATTTTGTTAGATAATTTAAGTTTGAAGGATTTAAAGAAAAATCGTCATCCCAACTGGAGCGTAGTCCCAAACTTTCGGGAGAGATCTATCTAATTTAGACAGATTTTAGTTTCGCAAAGCCTTCGGGTTCTCTACTGCACTCCTCTTCTTTTTATTTAGACGGATCACTAAGTAATGCCTTCGCGATAAAAGCATATAGCTACCTAAATTGAATCAAAATCTGATTCTTCTCTACTTTATCGCCCTGCTTAATCAAAACTTTCTTGATCACACCATCGGTTGATGATTTCAAGATATTTTCCATCTTCATAGCCTCCAGCACCAATAGGTTATCACCTTTCTTTACCTCCGCGTTTTCTTCAGCCAAAACTTTTAGCACCAAACCAGGCATCGGTGCTTTAATTTCTGAAACTTTATTAGCGGCTAAATTATCCAGGCCCAGCTGTTTTAACAAAACATCAAACTGATCTTCGATGCTAACCTGATAAATATTACCGTTAACTTTTATTTTACAGGTTTTATCTGCTTTGTTCAGCTCAACCAACTCTGTATTAAAAGATTTATTTTGGTATAAAACATGTGCACTATTATTCCCAATCGAACTCAGATCGAACTGAATAGGTGCTCCGTTTACCCAAAAAGATGACTCCTTATTTTCAACCTCGAATAAAAACTGATCGTTTACTTTTACTTTATACATTTGTTATTGGGTTAAAGCATACTGAACCAAATTTGCGCCCATTTTAAGCGCCTTAGTCCTCGTTTCTTGTGTATCTTCAGGATAAGTACCAAAATCTTCCCACCCATTTCCCAGATCGCATTCAAAGGTATAATAGCACACTACTCGGCCTTTATATATCAATGCAAATCCCTGAGGTCTTTTATTATCGTGCTCATGGATTTTTGGCAAACCTCCGGGGAACTTAAATTTCTGATTATAAATTGTATGATTTGCCGGCAATTCGACAAAGCTCAGTTCTGGAAATACCTTTTTCATCTGCGGGCGGATAAATTTATCTAATCCATAATTATCGTCTATATGAAGAAAACCTCCACCTGTAAGGTACTGCCTTAAGTTTTTTACTTCCTGATCGTTAAAAACCACGTTTCCGTGGCCAGTCATATAAACAAATGGATAATTGAATATTTCTTTCGAGCCTACTTCTACGATACTTTCTTCTGCGTAAAAATTGGTCTTCAAATTGGCATTACAGTAGGCAATTAAATTGGGTAAGGCCGTTCTATCTGCATACCAATCGCCACCACCGCTATACTTTAATTTAGCCATGCGGTAGGTTGGTGGAATAAAAGCAAAAAACATAAAGCTAAAAGCTAAAATGCCAAAGCTGAAAAACCAAAGCTGAAACCTAGAAAACTGAAAACTGAAAACTGAAAACTTCAAATGATTATCGGTTAAGGTAATTGATTTCAAAACAAACAGATAAAGCAGCCGTTTCCGTGCGCAATCTGTTATCACCTAAAGTTAATGCTTTAAAGCCTTTGTTCAAAGCTAAATTAACTTCATCAGGTGTGAAATCTCCTTCAGGACCAATAAGGATCAAGTATTTTTGATGTGGATTTACCAGTTTGGATATGTATTGTTTCTCTCCGTTATCAATACAATGTGCTATTAGTTGCTCACCATCAAATGGCTCTTTTAAAAAAGTTTCAAAAGAAATAGCATCGTTCAATTTGGGATGATAAGCTTTAATGGATTGTTTTACCGCAGAAGTAATTACTTTGTTGAGCCGATCTTCTTTAACTACCCTGCGCTCCGATCGATCGGTAATAATTGGTGTAATTTCATCAATACCCAACTCTGTTGCTTTTTCTAAAAACCATTCGATGCGGTCGATATTTTTAGTTGGTGCAACAGCGATATGCAGGTAATGATTTCTTTTATGAAACTCCGTTTCTACTTTTAAAATGGATAAAGAAACTTTTTTCGGATTATCAGAAGTGATTTCAGCAGTGTAAAAACCACCTTTCCCATCAACCAGGTTAACGATTGAGCCTATAGTAAGGCGAAGTACCCTAACGCAATGTTTGCTCTCTTCTTCGTTAAGCGTATAAGTATCCTGGGTTATATCTGGTGTATAAAAAATATGCATAGTTGAAATTAATGATTATCAACCATATCTGCTTTATTGATCACCAATTCTAACTTGATTGTTTCGATATTCTGTTCGGTCTTTTTAAGAATGGTAAACAGGTAACCGTATGATTCGTTGCTTTCGCCTACCTCAGGGATACGTTCAAAAACATGAGAAACCAATCCTCCAATGGTATCGAAATCTTCATCCTCTGGCAAATCGTGAGGCAGATGTTCATTTACATCATATACAGTAGCGAATGCATTTACGATAAACTCATTGTCAGAAACTTTTTCTACCAGTGGCTTTTCTTCATCGTATTCATCCTGGATTTCTCCAACAAGCTCTTCAACAATATCTTCTAAGGTAACCATACCCGCTGTACCGCCAAACTCGTCTAATACAATAGCAATCTGTATGCGGTTACTTTGCAACTCGCTCATCAGATCGTTAATTTTTTTGGTTTCTGTAACGAAATATGGTTTTCTGATGATATCGTTTAATGTCCAGTGCTGATTACCCGCTGCAACCAATGGTAAAATATCTTTTGCATGGATAATCCCTACAATTTTATCCATAATATCATCGTAAACAGGCAAACGGGAATACCCTTCCTTAATAATCGTATCAATCACTTCTTCTTTTGGAGAAGTTAATTCAATGCCCGAAATCTTTGTTCTCGGCACCATGATATTCTTCACCACACGCTCATTAAAATCAAATACGTTTTTAATCAGCTCATGTTCATTATTATCTAGTGCACCGCTTTCTTTACCCTGATCTAATAAATACTGAAGTTCTTCTGTACTGTGAAGTGATTCGTGCCCTCCGGAGGTATCAATTCCAAATGGCTTTAAAATAATAGCGGCCAGGCTGTTTAATGTCCAGATGAATGGCTTAAATACGACATAAAATAGCTGTAATGGAACAGAAACGAATAAGGTTGTTGCTACCGGCCGTTGGATGGCAAATGATTTCGGAGCCAACTCGCCAAATACAATATGCATAATGGTGATCACTGAAAAAGCGACTACCGTTGAAGCCGAATGGATAAAAGCATCGCTAAAACCCCATTGCAAGCTATCGAAAAGGTTTTTGAAAATAGTATGCATAACGCCTTCACCTACCCAACCTAAGCCAAGCGATGCAAGCGTTATACCTAGCTGTGTGGCGGCCAGATATCCATCAAGATTATGGATAATCCCTTTGGCCATTTTGCCAACACGACTGCCTGTTTTTGCTTTAATTTCAATCTGTGATGCCCGGACTTTTACAATTGCAAACTCTGCTGCAACAAAAAATCCGTTTAGTAACACCAAAAATAATGCAAAGAATAATCGCCAGCCTACAGAAGTGGTATCGGGTTCTTGTAAAGCAACCAAAACTACGTTTGTGGGCAGGATTGCACTTAGCTCAAAATTTAAAAACAAACATACCGTGGGTAAATCCATTAAGCCAATTCTCTAAATGTTGTGTTATAAAGTTCTATGCTTTCTTTAATTACTTTATGCGCATAACGAACACCAAGTAAATGTTCGATCGTTACATTTTTATCTTCTAATGCTTTATAATCCTGAAAGAAACGAACAATCTCTTTCATTTGATGTGGAGGCAATTCATCTAAATCGTTGATGTAGTTTACCGACATATCGTGAGCAGCAACCGCGATAATTTTATCATCCTGCTCTCCGTTATCTACCATGTGCATTACACCTACAACTTTCGCTTCGATCAATGTCATTGGATAAACATCTACCGAGCAAAGCACCAGAATATCTAATGGATCTTTATCATCGCAATAAGTTTGCGGAATAAAGCCATAATTTGCCGGGTACATTACTGATGAAAAAAGAACCCTATCTAACTTGATCAGACCTGATTCTTTATCTATTTCGTATTTTGCTTTTGATCCTTTTGGAATTTCAATAATTGCGTTTACAATTTCTGGAACATTGTGTCCAGGAGATACGCTATGCCACGCGTGATGATCGTCTTTTGCCATTTTTAATTTAAATCTGTTTTATCCTCTTCAGGGCCACTCACTACTTTACTTTTTACAAAGGTAATTAATAATGGTATAGTTGTAATAAGGATAAAGCCAATAATAATATATAATAAATAATCGTTTATTTCTTTTTCAAATCTTCTGCCCAAAAAATAACCAAGCAAAGTTAAGGAACAGATCCAAAGTACCCCACCTACAACATTGTATAACGCAAATTTTTTAAAGTCCAGTTTCACAACACCCGCAAAAATCGGTGCAAAAGTTCTAACAATTGGTACAAATCTGCCCATAATCAATGCAAAGGCACCTTGTTTATGATAATAATCTTCTGCCGCTTTTAAATATCGCTTTTTAAAAAAGAAACTGTCTTTTCTGGTATACAATACTGGCCCAGTTTTACGTCCGAACCAATAACCTGTAAAATTACCCGAAATTGCTGCAATACATAAACCGGCTAAAAGCACCGCAATGTTCACATCGAGCTTTCCGGTTGCAACAAACATTCCGGCTAAAAACAACAAATAATCACCAGGAAGAAAAAAACCAAAAAACAGGCCTGTTTCTGCATAGATAACGAATACGACTAGATAGAAACCACCCTCCCTCAATAATTTCTCGGGATCAAGTAGCTGATGCAGGTTATTCCAAAAATCGTGCATATTCAATTATTCGTAAAACTACAAATAATTATCAAACAACAGCATACCTATATCAGGTTTAAAATAATTGCTGGATAAATACCTAGCACTAATGTTATTGCTACAGAAACCAATAGTACTACCTTATACTGCGCTGGGGCTGAAAGCTCCGTTTCTGCGCCATCTTTAAACCACATTGCTACAATTACCCTAAAATAATAATAGAAACCAACCAGTGCATTCAAAATCGCAAATGCAACAAGTAAGGTTTTATATTCGGTCATTACATTCAGGAACATTAAATATTTCCCAATAAAACCAGCTGTTAAAGGAATACCCGCTAATGAAAGCATTGCTACAGTTAAACATAATGCTACCATTGGATTACGTTTAGCTAAACCATTAAAACTTTCAAAGCTATCGCTACCTGTTTTTTGTTTTACCAAAATTAATACCGCAAAAGCGATAATTGATGCGAAAGTATAAGCTGCTGCATAAACCAAAACGTTGTTTCCAGAGTTTTTGGTTAACACAATAAGCGAAAACAACAGGTAACCCGCATGCGAAATACTCGAGTATGCCAGCATGCGTTTGAAGTTCTTCTGGAACAACGCAGTAACGTTTCCGATAAATAAGGTTAAACAAACAATCACCATAAGTGGTGCAACCCAAAAATCGTGAAGTGGCGCAAGTGCACCGGCAAACAACCTTAAGAAAGCTGCAAAACCTGCAGTTTTAACCACCGTACTCATAAAAGTGGTGATTAAAGACGGCGCGCCTTCGTATACATCTGGCGTCCAGAAGTGAAAAGGGGCCGCACCAACCTTAAAGCTTAATCCGATCATCATCAGAATAACGCCTGGATAGAATATTGGAGAGATTGCCTGACTATTTACCAGATAAGCTTGTATTTTATCCAAATCGAATGACCCCGTAGCACCATAAATTAACGTGATACCAAATAATAGAAAGCCTGTTGAGAAAGCCCCCATTAGAAAATACTTTAACGAAGCTTCATTAGAGGCAAAATCCTTTTTACGGATACCGGCCAAAATGTATAAACTCACCGACATGATTTCTAAGCCTACAAATAACATGGCCATATTTTTATATGATACCATCATGATCATTCCGGCAAGTGCAAAAAGAATCAGGGTATAATATTCGGCTATGTTATCGCTTTTAGCGTGGAAATAATTCTGTGTTAATAAAAAAATTAAAAGTGTACCGATAATACAGATCCCGGAAAATGCCAGGGCGAAGTTATCTGTCTGCATCATTCCGAAATGAACGGCATTGCCGTTCCATGCGCAGAAAGTAAATCCTAGTGCAGTAAGTAAGCCAACAACGGTAAGTGGTAGTAATGCTTTATTTGCCTTAAACAAACCTGCATAAAGCACTATAAAAGCTGTTATACTAATGGTTATAATAATATTCATTGCTTAATTTACTGTGTTTAATTTTTGATTTACCTGCTCTAATAAATGTTGTACAGATGCCTCTGTTAAGTGTAAGATTGGTTTCGGATAAACACCCAAAACAATAATCAGTGCACATATGGTATAAAGAACCAATTTTTCAGTTCCTTTAATATCGGTGAAAGTGATGGTTAAACTGTTTGTTTCGCCCAGCATTATATTCTGGTACATACGTAACATGTAAACTGCACCAAAGATAATGGTTAACCCTGCTATGGCTGCAGCCCAAATGCCGTAATTGTAAACACCCATCAGCAATAAAAATTCGCCAATAAATCCGTTTGTTCCCGGTAGTGCTACAGTGCCTAAAACAATGATCAGAAAAGTAAGCGCCAACTGTGGTGCTACTTTAGCAATACCGCCCAACTCTTCAATTTTGTTGGTTTTTACACGGGAGAAGATAATATCCAAAACGAAGAATAAACCTACAACATTAACACCGTGACTCAACATCTGCACCATTGCACCTTGCATCCCCTGCTGGTTGAAAGCAAAGATACCTGCAGAAATTAATCCAACGTGGGCAATGGATGAATAAGCGACCAAACGTTTTGCATCTTTTTGTGTAAAAGCAATTATCGAAGCATAAACGATACCGATGATAGACAAAACAATCGCCACTTGTCCCCAATCATGAACGCCTGCCGGAACGATTGGCAACAACCACCTAATTACGCCATAAATACCCATCTTTAACATAATGCCCGATAACAGCATCGTTCCCTGTGTAGGTGCCGCGGTATAAGTATCAGGCTGCCAGGTGTGGAAAGGAAAAATTGGCATCTTAATGGCAAAAGCAATAAAGAAAGCCCAGAAAATCCATCCCTGTTGTGCACTATCTAAGTTTAGAGCATAAAAGGCTTGAATATCAAAATTGTGTGCTGGGTTTTGAAGATATAAGTAAATAATACCCATCAACATAAATAATGAACCTGCAATGGTGTACACAAAGAATTTCATGTTGATACGGATGCGGTCTTTTCCTCCCCAGATGGCGCAGATAAAGTAGATTGGAATTAGTGCTGCTTCCCATCCGATATAGAACAAAAATGCATCTAATGCAGTAAATACCAATAACAGGCCACACTGCATAAACAAAATCAACGCATAAAATGCAGCTGGATTTTTATACTCATGGTTATAGCTCGATAAAATTATAATTGGCACCAATAAATTGGTTAGCAATATCACAAGCATGCTAATGCCATCAATACCTGCGTGGAAATTGATGCCTAAATCTGCGATCCATGGCAAATTAACCTCAAACTGGGTACTTGCACTTGGAATGAAATTACCGGCGATAACCAAAGCCAAAACCAAAGAAACAACCGAAAATACGGTCGAAACTATTTTAGCCGACTTACCAGCAAATGCAGTAATAATTGCACCTACAAGCGGAAGAAATATAAGTAGTAAAAGTTGTTCCATTATTTAATTTTGAACCCTTTTTATATGTAATAAAATGTATATGCAAGTAATGCGATGATACCAAATACCATCATAAATATATAGAAACCCACGTTTCCACTTTGTAGCAAACGAATACCTTTACTGGCTTCATTTGTACTCCATCCCAGTCCGTTCACAATTCCATCGATAAATTTGTTATCGATAATCCTATAAAAGAATTTCGAAAGTGCATCTAATGGTTTAGTGATCAGGAAATCATAAATTTCATCGAGGTAGAATTTATTATAGGATAACTTTGCCAGAGCAGAACGCGGTGCTTCATCAGCAACGGGAACGCGTGCCCCTTTTACATATCTGTTGTAAGCATATAATAATGCTATTACAGCTGCCGCTACCGAAACACCCATTAACGAATATTCAGTTGAGTGACTTAATTCCAACTCATGCTGTGCAACACCTGCTCCCGATAACCAATGCGCCAACCATTCGTTTCCACCAAAAACATGAGGAAGATTAATTACTCCACCAATTGCTGCAAGAACAGCTAAAATGATTAAAGGGAAAGTCATTGCAGTTGGCGATTCGTGTACATGACTTTCCTCGTGATGTGTTCCACGGTATTTTCCTGAGAAAGTCAAGAACATCATTCGGAACATATAGAATGCTGTTAAGAATGCGGTTAAAACCCCAACTCCCCAAAGTATTGGGCTAGCCTGGAAAGCATGTGCTAAAATTTCATCCTTTGAGAAGAAACCAGAGAACGGTGGCAAACCTGCTATGGCTATGGTACCGATCAGCATAGTTAAGAAAGTAACCGGAAGTTTCTTTCTCAATCCACCCATATGGCGCATATCCTGCTCATGGTGCATAGCATGAATAACCGAGCCTGCACCCAAGAATAATAGTGCTTTGAAGAATGCGTGGGTTAAAACATGAAAGAACGAACCTGTATAAGCGCCAACGCCGAGACCTAAAAACATATACCCCAGTTGAGATACGGTTGAATAAGCCAATACTTTTTTAATATCAGTCTGTGTTAAAGCAATAATTGCTGCAACTAAAGCTGTAGCCGCTCCAACAATGGTAATGATATGCTGTGTAAGCGGAGCAAGATCGAACAATACGCTCGAACGCGCAATCATATAAATACCCGCTGTAACCATGGTAGCTGCGTGGATCAAAGCTGAAACTGGTGTTGGTCCGGCCATTGCATCAGGTAACCAGGTAAATAAAGGCAATTGGGCCGATTTACCGCAGGCACCAATAAACAGCAAGATGGTAATTAAAACCAGTGTATCATTACCTGGCAACATATTAGCCGCCTGAGGGAAAACTTTAGCAAATTCGACACTACCAAAAGTGGTGAAGATTAAGAATACGCCTAACAAAAAGCCTAAATCGCCTATTCGATTCATTACGAAAGCTTTTTTAGCTGCTGAGGCATAAGCACTGTTTGTATACCAAAAACCGATTAACAGGTAAGAGCATAAACCTACGCCTTCCCAACCGATAAACATGACGATGTAGTTTGAACCCAATACCAACAAAAGCATAAAGAATACAAACAGGTTCAGATAAGAGAAAAACTTACCGAATCCTGCATCATCGTGCATATAGCTGGTAGAATATAAATGGATCAGGAAACCAATTCCAGTGATGATTAAAAGCATGATCGAACTTAAAGGATCAACCAGAAAAGATAATGGAATGTGTAATGCACCTGCGCTGATCCAATCGAATAAAAATACTTCGTGAGATTTTTGTGTGTCGCCTTGTAAACTAAAGAAAATAACTACGCTGATGATAAAGGAGGCTAAGATTACCCCGCTTCCGATGATACCAACAAGTCCTTTAGATAAAGAGTTTCTGCCTAGTCCATTAATTACAAACCCTAAAAAAGGAAGTAATGGAACCAACCAAATCAATTGTTCTATTGTCATTCTTATTATATATTTACCACTTAAGGCGATTTAAAACATTAATATCTACTGATTTCGTATTTCTGTAAACCATTACAATAATTGCAAGGCCTACTGCAACCTCTGCAGCTGCCAAAGCCATAATGAAGAATACGAAAACCTGCCCTGATGGGTCATTGTTATGAACCGAAAATGCTGTTAAAAGTAAGTTAACTGCATTAAGCATCAGCTCAACCGACATAAAAATTACAATAGCATTTCTGCGGGTAAGTACACCTATTACGCCGATAGAAAAAATAATAGCACTTAAATAGATGTAGTGGTTTAGCGGAACGCCTGCTGCTTGTGTGAATAAATTTTCCATTATGCTTCTACCTCATCTCTTTTAGATAATAAAACGGCTCCAACCATTGCTGCCAATAGTAACAGAGATGACAATTCAAATGGCAATAAGAATGGGCCAAAAAGCTCCTTGCCTAGATTTTCTACCAATCCTAATCCTGGATTTTTCAAAATCAATGGACTGGTAATACTTGCTGATTTTAAAGAACCAATTAAGGTTACAACCAAACAACCGCCCGCAATTACACCTACGATTTTGATCAGCGGCGATTTACTCGGTTCAGTTTCTTTGTTCAGGTTAAGCAGCATCAGTACAAAAAGGAACAATACCATGATGGCCCCCATGTAAACGATAAAGTTTACCACCGCTAAAAACTGTGCGTTTAATAACACATAGTGTACTGTGAAGGTAAAAAAGGTAAGAATTAAGTACAATACACTGTGGATCGGATTTTTTGCAAAAATCACCATCAGCGAAAAGATGATACTTAATGTGGCTACGAAATAGAATACTTGTGTACTCATTAATTGTTTATTTATTTATGTTACATGATTTGTGTCTCCACAAACCACTAATTATCTTTCGTTTCGTGAAGACACGAACCGAGGCTTAAGATTATTTACCATGGTTCGCGCCTTCACGAACCATCATTTTATTTTTTCATGTCCAATGGTGCCTCTACCAATTTATCTTTTCCGTAAATGAAATCTTTACGTAGATAATCAGCAGGTACAATCGGTCCATCTAAGTAAATTGCCTCTTTTGGACAAGCTTCTTCACATAAGCCACAAAAAATACAACGCAACATATTGATTTCGTAAGTTGCTGCATATTTTTCTTCGCGGTATAAATCTTTCTCCTCAGGTTTGCGTTCAGCTGCAATCATGGTAATGGCTTCAGCCGGGCAAGATAAAGCGCACAAACCGCAGGCGGTACAACGTTCTTTACCGTTCTCATCGCGTTTTAGTGAATGCATCCCCCTAAAGTTGGTAGAGAATTCGCGCTCTACTTCAGGATATCTTATAGTAGCCTCTTTTTTAAATAAGTGACTGATGGTAATGCCCATACCTTTAGCAATTGCCGGTAGGTACATCCGTTCCATAAAGCTCAATGGCTTTTGTTCCAGTACTTTTTTCTTATTACTTAATGATTCCATAATTAAAACTTCTCAATAATCGCAATCACAACACCTGTTATTATAATATTGGCAATAGCCAAAGGTATTAAACCTTTCCAACCTAAATTCATCAATTGATCGTAGCGGAAACGAGGGATTGTCCAACGTACCCACATGAAGAAAAAGATGAAAGCACATATTTTACCAAAGAAAACTGCTGTACCAAAAAGTGGTGCCCAGGTTGGGCCTAACCACACGGCCATAGAATCCATACCAGGGTAATTATAACCGCCCCAATATAAAGCCGCCATTACCGCAGATGATACGAACATGTTGATGTACTCAGCAAATAGGTAAAAACCTAATTTCATTGACGAATATTCGGTATGGTAGCCACCTATTAATTCCGTTTCACATTCAGGTAAATCGAATGGCGCACGGTTGGTTTCGGCAAATGAACAAACCATAAAGATTAAAAATCCAAGTGGCTGATATAACACATTCCATCTCCAGCCATGTTGCTGATCAACGATTTCCTTTAAGCTTAAGGTATTCGTCATTAAAAGCAAAGCGATGATCGATAACCCCATTGCAATTTCATAACTGATGTTTTGAGAAGCTGCGCGGATAGCACTTAACAAAGAGTATTTGTTGTTTGAGGCCCATCCACCAATCATTACACCATAAACACCTAAAGAAACGACTCCGAAAATATATAAAACACCAACATTGATATCTGAAACCTGTAAAGGAATAGTTTTGCCTGCAATTAAAACAGGGCTACCCCATGGAATAACGGCAGTACCAATACAGGCACAAAGCAAAGCCAAACCTGGCCCAGCGATAAATAAAAATCTGTTTGATGTTGTAGGAATAATTTCCTCTTTCATAAACATTTTAACGCCATCAGCCAATGGTTGTAAAATACCAAAGGGGCCAGCTCTATCCGGACCTAAACGATCTTGTAAATATGCAGCAACCTTACGTTCTGCATAAGTAGAATACATGGCAATAACTAAACTGATGCCGAAAATTACAGCTACCAGGATAAATTTTTCTATAACAAAAGCGCTATCCATTAGTATTTAACTGTTTTATGTAATT